>Ga0189277_10023_pt1 | contig 345205 bp, 412 predicted proteins | sample N26A32minimetaG_FD_130325 | JGI IMG/M metagenome (GOLD analysis project Ga0189277, IMG submission 130325) | Marine microbial communities from the Costa Rica Dome - N26 A3-2 mini metaG | ecosystem: Environmental > Aquatic > Marine > Oceanic > Photic zone | place: Costa Rica: the Eastern Pacific... | reverse complement strand
GGCTATCGGGGTTAATGCGGCAGGCAGAGTGATTCGAACAACGGTGACGAACCGGGATGCCCCCACGCCGAGGGCGCCACGCCGGAGATCGTCGGGCACCAGCTTCAGACCTTCATCAGTGGTTTTGATCACTGTTGGAAGCATCAGCACCGCCAGTGCCATGCCACCGGCCACGGCGCTGTAGGCGTTTCCGAAAAGGATTCGACTGGTAACGATCGTGCCGTAGATGAAAACGCCGGCGATGATCGATGGCACCCCGGCCAGCACATTGGTGCCGAAGCGGATGAACTGAGCGAACCATCCCGAACGGGAGTATTCAGCCAGAAAAACTCCGCCGCCGACGCCCACCGGAACGGCGATCAGTGCAGCGATGGCCGTCACCACCAGCGTTCCAACGATTGCATTGGCGATGCCGCCGTCTTCGAGGCCTGGCGGTGGTGGGAGTTGCGTCAGCAGGGCCAGGCTGATCTTGCTGCCCCCCTGCACGAGCACGTAGCCCAGCACAAGGATCAGGGGCAGAACAGCAATCGCGGCAAACAGGGCTGCCAGAAACGAGAGCGCCCTGCTGCTGATGTTTCTGCGTTGAAAGGGTTTGTAGCTGAGGTCAGAAGCTGACTCAACCTTGTTGTTGGTGAGCGTCTGTGTCATGTCAGTACTTCAGGCTCAAACGCTTCACGATCCACTGGGCAAAAATATTCACGCACAGGGTGAGAACAATCAGCACGAACGCTGCGTACATCAGTGATGACACCTGGGAGCCATCCGCCTCACCAAATTGATTGGCCAGCATCGCTGCGATGGTGTTGCCAGGGGCCAGCAGCGAAACGCTGAAGTTGTTGGAATTTCCGATGATCATGGTCACGGCCATGGTTTCGCCCATGGCTCGGCCCAAGGCCAACATCACACCACCAATGATTCCGGAAATCGCTGCCGGGAGAATCACATTGATGATGGCTCCCCAGCGGGTTGTGCCCACCCCATAGGCCGCCTGTCGCAGTTGCGGCGGAACCTGATTTAGGCAATCACGGGAGATCGCCGTGATGATCGGCAGGATCATCACCACCAGGATCAATACTGCGGGAATGGTGCCAGGACCCATCGGTGGGGTGCTGAACAGGGGGAACCAATTGAACAGCTGATAAAGAAGTTCCAGCCCAGGCCTGATGAACGGTTCCATCACAAAAATGGCCCAGAGGCCAAGCACCACCGATGGAATCGCCGCGAGCAGTTCCACCATCAGGCCGATCACTTCCCTGATCCGCTTGGAATGATGTTTTCGGTGATGAAAATGGCTGTGCCAACACCGAGGGGCACCGCGATCATCAACGCGAGCAGTGACGTGATCAAGGTGCCGTAGATCGCGGCTCCGGCCCCGTACTGATCGTCCACGGGATTCCAGTCTGAGGTGACCAGAAATTGCCATCCGTAGCGGGCCATGGAATCCAGGCTCCCCTGGAAAACCACCACAAGGATTGAGAACAGAATGATCGCCACAACGGAGGCCATGGCGATGGCGAGATTTCTGAAACTGATGTCCACCAGCTTTTCCGCTGGTGGACGGCTTCGGAGCAAGTAACGACTGTCCGGGTCGGACATGCATCCAATGGCGCGCCCTTAAACGTATGACCCGAACCGTTTGTGGGCATTAACAACCGCTTAAGGGAGGGACTGGAGCCGGTTTGAACCTGCCGTTAGCGTGGGGATCAAGTTTTCAGGGATATGGGGCGGATCGTCGGAATCGATCTGGGGACCACCAATTCGGTTGTCGCTGTGCTGGAGGCAGGTCGTCCCCACGTGATCGCCAATGCCGAGGGCGGCCGAACCACCCCATCCGTTGTCGGATACACCAAGGATCAGGAACTGTTGGTGGGTCAGCTGGCCCGGCGCCAGCTGGTTCTCAGCCCCCGCAACACCTTCTCGAACCTGAAGCGGTTCGTCGGCCGGGACTGGGACGAGCTGGAGGACAGCAGCCTGTCGGTTCCCTACACGGTGCGTGCCAACGACCAGGGGCAGGTTCGGGTGCCCTGTCCGGTGACCGAGCGGGAATACGCGCCCGAAGAACTGGTGGCCAGCATCATTCGCAAGCTTGTCGATGACGCGTCCACCTATTTGGGTGAACCGGTGGAAGCGGCGGTGGTGACCGTGCCCGCTTACTTCAACGACGCACAGCGCCAGGCCACCCGTGACGCCGGACGGCTGGCGGGAATCTCGGTGGAGCGCATCCTCAATGAGCCCACCGCAGCTGCTCTGGCCTATGGCTTTGACCGCAGCGCCGTCAAACGGGTCCTGGTCTTCGACCTTGGTGGCGGCACCTTTGACGTGTCGCTGCTGCGCATCGCCAACGGCGTTTTTGATGTCAAGGCGACGAACGGCGACACGCAACTCGGCGGCAACGATTTTGATCAACGCATCGTCAACTGGCTTGCCGATGCCTTTGAAGAGGAGCACAAGGTTGATCTGCGCCGCGATCGCCAGGCCCTGCAGCGGTTGACGGAAGCGGCTGAGAAGGCGAAGCAGGAACTCTCCGGCGTGCTGAGCACCCCGATTTCGCTTCCCTTCATTGCCACCGGCAGCGATGGTCCGCTGCACATCGAAACCCGCCTGGACCGCGCCACCTTCGAAGGGCTCTGCCCCGATCTGCTGGATCGTCTGCTGAGTCCTGTCCAGGCAGCGCTGCGCGACTCAGGCTGGTCAGCTGACGACATCGATGACGTCGTTCTGGTGGGTGGTGCCACGCGGATGCCGATGGTTCAGCAATTGGTGCGCACCCTCGTGCCGATCGATCCCTGCCAATCGGTGAATCCCGATGAGGTGGTGGCCATCGGTGCTGCGGTTCAAGCCGGAATCCTCACCGGTGAACTCAGGGATCTGCTGCTGAACGACGTCACCCCCCTGTCGTTGGGATTGGAGACCATCGGCGGATTGATGAAGGTGCTGATTCCCCGCAACACACCGATCCCCGTGCGTCAGTCCGATGTGTTCAGCACCTCGGAAGCCAATCAGTCGTCCGTGGAAATTCATGTCTGGCAAGGGGAGCGCCAGATGGCGACGGATAACAAATCCCTCGGTCGTTTCCGTCTCTCCGGCATTCCACCCGCCCCGCGGGGGGTGCCCCAGGTGCAGGTGGCCTTCGACATCGATGCCAATGGCCTGCTGCAGGTCAGTGCCACCGACCGCACCACCGGCCGCAAGCAGTCGGTGTCGATTCAGGGCGGCTCGAACCTCAATGAGGAGGATGTGACCGCTCTGCTGGCGGAAGCGGAGGCGAGGGCTGATGAGGACAGGCGCAAACGCAACCAGATCGAGCGCCGTAACCGGGCTCAGACACTGCTTGCCCAGGCGGAACGGCGGCTGCGGGATGCCTCGCTTGAGCTGGGGCCCTATGGCGCTGAACGGCAGCAACGGGCCGTTGAAATGGCCATGCGGGACGTGCAGGACTGCCTCGCCAATGACGACCTCCAGGAGCTTGATCTCTGCGTGAGTGGTCTCGAGGAGGCGTTGTTCGGGCTGAACCGCCGGCTGTCGGCGGAACGTCAGGCCGATGGCAGCCCGCTTCAGGGGATCCGCAACACCCTGGGCTCCCTCAAGGATGAGCTGTTTGCCGATGACTGGGATGACGACCCCTGGGGTCCCCCCAGCCGTCCGGGTGACCGTGGCCGTGGTCTGAGCCGGCGTGACCCTGCACCTTGGGACGATGACATCTACCGCTGAGCCTGATTACTGGTCTCTGCTGGGGGTTGATTCCGACTGCACGGATCAGCAACTAAAACGGGCCTTTCGCCGGGAGGCGCGCCGCTGGCACCCCGATCTCAACAGCAACGATCCCGTTGCTGAGGAGCGCTTCAAGTTGGTCAATGAGGCCTATGCGGTCCTCAGCGATCCCCGCCGCCGTGAGGCCTGGCAGAGAGGGGGTGGCTCCCGTGCGGATGTTGCCGACCCCTTTGCCCAGGGCTTCCCTGATTTTGAGGATTATCTCGACGTGATCTTCGGCGGTGGAACAGGACGTTCCTCCGTTGAGGTTGAAGACGAGCCCGATCCCCCCTTCCGCGGTGATGTCGCCAGTGGTGATAACGCCAGCCGGGAAGCCAGAGGCCATGAACCTCCGGTGTCGGCACCGCCGCCGCCGCCGCCGGTGCGTGCCGTGGAAGATCTCGAGTCGGTGGTTCATCTCACTCCGGATCAGGCTCTCCAAGGAACCGTTGTGGAACTGACGCTCGACGACGGCACGGTCATCGAGCTGAACACGCCCCCCTTTGCTGGGGATGGCTGGCGTCTGCGGCTTGAGGGCGTTGCCCCTGGCGGCCGTGATCATTTCCTGCAGCTCCGGGTCGTGACCGATGACGGCCTGCGGATTGATGGTCTGCGGGTGCTCTACAAGCTGATGCTGTTCCCACCGGATGCAGCCCTCGGTTGCGCTGTGGATGTGCCGACCTTGGATGGCCCTGTGACGCTGCAAGTTCCTCCAGGCTCATCCAGTGGACGTTTGCTGCGGCTGCGGGGGCGCGGGCTGCAGCTGGATGACGAGCGGGGTGACCAGTTGGTGGAGATCGTTGTGGTGATTCCGTCGGATCTGGGTGATGCGGAACGGGCCCTCTACCGACGTCTTCAGGAACTGGCGAGCGAATCCAAGCAGGGTGGTTGACGATGGGTGAGACTCCGGTCCGGTTGATCTGACGGTTTTCCCGATGCGCGTCCACGTCCTGCTCTTTGATGCCGGTACGGATAGCGAAGGCATCCACTCGCTTGAAATCGCCGGACGAACCGTTGTTCTGCTGTTTGAGAACCCCGACGATGCCGAGCGTTATGCCGGTCTTCTGGAGGCCCAGGACTTTCCGGTTCCGACGGTGGAGGCCCTCGATCGGGAAGATGTGGATCTGTTCTGCCGTGAGGCTGGCTACGAGGCTCGGCTGATCGAGTCGGGTTTTGTGCCCAGCAATGACGAGGAGCGTCTTTTCATGGCGCCGCCCCAGAGCAACCGCGATGTGAGCAACTGGAAGGACGACACGCTTTCGAACGACCCGGTTTCGAACGAGGCTGTTTCTGACGGCGGTGTGGCAGAGCAGCAAGGCGTTGAGCCCGCGCGCCAGGGATTGGAGACCGAACCGGAATCGAATCCTGAACTGGATGAGCTGCGTCGGCGCCTGGAAGGTCTGCTCTGAGCCGTGGCCGTGTTCCACCCCGATCTGCAGCCCTCCAGCGACCGCGGCCACCTGCTCACCGAGCAGAGCAACCGGCGCAGTTCATGCCTGGATCAGCTCGACACCCTGGCGCTGGTGGAGTTGTTTGCAGACGAGGATCGTCGCCCCCAGGAAGCTGTCGCCGCGGTGGCCCCGGCGCTAGCCCAGGCGGTTGATGCCGTTGCCGAGCGCCTCCGTGCCGGAGGCCGGCTCTTTTATCTGGGTGCTGGCACCTCCGGACGGCTGGGGGTGTTGGATGCCGCGGAATGTCCGCCCACCTTCTGCAGTGATCCCAAACAGGTTCAGGGGGTTCTCGCTGGTGGCTCCGCAGCGTTGCTGCGCAGCTCGGAAGGGCTTGAGGACATTGAGGCCGCCGGACGTGCGGATCTCGAGGAGAGGGGCTTCTGCGCCAAGGATTGCCTGGTGGGCATCGCCGCAGGCGGCACCACCCCCTACGTGCGCGGTGGGCTGGCGTTCGCCAAAAGCATCGGAGCCCTCGCCATCGCCATGGCCTGTGTTCCGAAGGGGCAGGCTCCCCTGCCCTGCGACATCGACATCCGCCTGCTCACGGGCCCTGAGCTGCTGACGGGATCCACCCGGATGAAGGCTGGAACCGCCACAAAACTGGCCTTAAACACCCTCTCCACCGCCGTGATGGTGAAGCTGGGCAAGGTCTACGGCAACCGCATGGTGGATGTGGCCGCCAGCAACAGCAAGCTGGTGGACCGGTCATTGCGGATCCTGCGGGATCTTGCCGGTGTGGAGCGGGAGCGGGGGCTGACGCTGCTGGAGGAGGCCGGCGGATCGGTGAAACTCGCCCTGTTGATGGCCGCTGCAGCCTTGTCGGTGGACCAGGCCAAGGCTCTTCTGCAGCAGCACAACCAACAGCTGCGGCCTGCCTTGGCCGCCTGCGGCGCTCAGCTGGCGGAAGCCTGATCGAACGGTCCCCAGTAGGGGGCGGTGAACAGATCAAGGTTGGACCGGGTCTGTTCCGGGACTTGATCTTTGGGGGTGATCAGGGCATTGGCGAGGGCTGTGTGGGCTGGCGAGGCGGGAGGGTCCTGTTTGAGCCGCTGCATCAATCCACTCAGGATCGGTTCGGTGGCTGAGGCATTGGCCTGAAGGTTGCCGATCACCATCTCCACTGAGACGGCGTCGTGATCCTCATGCCAGCAGTCGAAGTCGGTGACCATGCTCAGGGAGGCATAGGCCAGTTCGGCTTCCCGGGCCAGACGGGCTTCGGTGTGATTGGTCATACCGATCACCGAACAATCCCAGGAGCGGTAGAGCTTGCTTTCGGCGCGGGTGGAGAAGACGGGGCCCTCCATGCAGAGATAGGTGCCACCGCGGTGCAGCCGTCGACCCTCCGGCAACCCCTGTTCAGCGGCATCGGCCAACAGGGCACTCAAATTGGGGCAGAAGGGGTCCGCAAGGCTGACGTGGGCCACGCAGCCGTTGCCGAAGAAACTGGCGGGCCGGTCACGGGTGCGGTCGATGAACTGATCGGGCACGACCATGTCGCGCGGCTGCAGATCCTCCTGCAGTGACCCCACCGCCGAGAGCGAGATCAGCCAGCGCACTCCCAGTGAACGCATGGCCCAGATGTTGGCCCGGTAGGGCACTTCACTGGGAAGCAGATGGTGATGGCGGCCGTGGCGGGCCAGGAAGACGGTTTTGACGCCCTCGAGCTCTCCCAGGCGCAGTTGATCGGATGGTGCCCCGAAGGGTGTGTCGACCGTGCGTTCCTCCACCTGGCGCAAGCCGGGGATCGAATAGAGGCCGCTGCCGCCGATCACACCGACGCGGGCTTGGGAGAGGTCGGGCATGGTCGGCGTCTCTTTACACTCCAATTTTGCTCGCGCCACCATGACCAAGGCCTTGATGGACACTGAAGCAGGCCTGATCGAGCTCGAGCTGTTCGAAGCCGATGCCCCGAACACCGTGGCCAACTTCGTAAAGCTGGCCAAGGATGGCTTCTACGACGGTCTGGCCTTTCACCGCGTCATCCCCGGCTTCATGGCCCAGGGGGGATGCCCCAACAGCCGTGAAGGCGCCCGCGGCATGGCCGGTACCGGCGGTCCCGGCTACCAGATCGATTGCGAGATCAACCAGCAGAAGCACCAGGCCGGCACCCTGGCCATGGCCCATGCCGGTCGCAACACCGGCGGCTCGCAGTTCTACATCTGCCATGAGGCCCAGCCTCACCTCGATGGCGTGCACACCGTGTTCGGCCACACCGGCAACATGGACGTGGTGCTGAAGCTGGCCAACGGCTCCAAGATCAACAAAGTGACGATCCAGGAAGGCTGATCAGCTCCGGGTCCAATGCAGCAGTGACGGGCCGTTTTCGAGCAGTCCGTCACTGCCCAGGTTGATCAACTCGTTGAGTTGATGCTCCACCCGTTCCAGGGTCTGTGGCGGGTGCAATGCCATCCGCTCCGTGGGAACCCGCATCAGACCCACGCGCTCGGTGGCCGCCAGGGCCGCCAGGCTCTTGAGCAGGGGGGTTGAATCGGCGCCGTCGGGAATCAGTTTCCAGACGAATTGCGGTCGATCCCACAGCGCTAACAAGCGGGGTTCATGCAGGGCCTCAAGGCTGAAGCCATGGCGCTGAGCGATGGCTTCCACTTCCTGGCGAATTGTGGGCCAGCTTTCGGGGCCCACGTTCACCGCTAGGGCCAGCACCACACATGGACTCTCAGATTCGAACAAATGCCCGAGCTTCTCCCGCTTGGCCGCCAGGTAGTCGGCGTTGTGGGCACCGGGGTCCATCACCAGCGGCACCCGCTCCTCCACCTGCAGGCCATAGCCGCCGAGGCCGGCGATTTTGCGGGGGTTGTTGGTGAGCAACCGCAGCCGATGGATGCCGAGGTCGGAGAGGATCTGTGCGCCGACGCCGTAGTTGCGCAGATCCGCCGGGAAGCCAAGCCGCTCGTTGGCTTCAACGGTGTCGAGCCCGGCTTCCTGGAGGCTGTAGGCCTTCAATTTGTTGATCAGGCCGATGCCCCGCCCTTCCTGGCGCAGATAAACAACCACTCCCTCGCCTTCCGCTTCGATCTGGCGCAGGGCCGCCTCCAGCTGGGGCCGGCAGTCGCAGCGCAGTGAGCCGAAGGCATCGCCGGTGAGGCATTCGGAATGCATGCGCACCAGCACGGGTTCGCTCAGGGCATTGGGCTCACCCTTGATCAGGGCAACGTGTTCAGAGCCATCCAGTTCGTTGCGGTAGCCCACCGCCTGAAAGCTGCCGAAGCGGCTGGGCATCTGGGCCTGGGCCATGCGGCGAACGAAGCGCTCGTTCTCCAGCCGGTAGCGGATCAGGTCAGCAATGCTGATCAGCTTCAGCCCCCAGCGATCGGCGTAACTGCGCAGCTCCGGCAAGCGGGCCATGGAGCCATCGCTGTTCTGGATTTCACAGATCACTCCGGAGGGGCTGAGGCCCGCCAGCTGAGACAGATCCACAGCGGCTTCGGTGTGACCGGCCCGTTTGAGCACGCCGCCGGGACGGGCGCGAAGGGGAAAGATGTGCCCAGGGCGGCGCAGTTCCGCTGGCCGTGTGGCTGGGTTGAGCGCCACCTGAATCGTGGCGGCCCGGTCTTCGGCGGAGATGCCGGTGGTCACCCCATGCTCGATGCCGGCATCGATGCTCACGGTGAAGGCCGTCTCGTTGGCATCGGTGTTGCGGTCCACCATCAGCGGCAGATCCAGTTCGTCCAGCCGCTGTCCCTCCATGGCCAGACAGATCAGGCCCCGTGCCTCGGTGGCCATGAAGTTGATCGCTTCCGGGGTGGCGAACTGGGCCGCGCAGATCAGATCGCCTTCGTTCTCCCGTTGTTCGTCGTCCACCACGACAACGCATTCCCCATTGCGGATCGCCGCCAGGGCGTCGCTGATGGCATCAAACGCGATCGGTTCATTCGCGGGGTCAAGGGAACTGGGGTTCAGGAGCCTGGTCGCCGGGAGATGACTTCATTATTGATCTCTGTACGATCGACCGTTGGCTGGTTGGTTCAATGGCAGGCAGGACAACGTCGGCGGTTGAAGCGATGGCAACGGTGAAGGGCGGACGGGTTGCTGTGATCGGCGCCTCCGGCTACGGGGGCCTGCAGACCATTCGTCTGCTCCAGGGCCACCCCGGCCTGTCTGTGAGTTTTCTTGGCGGTGAACGCAGTGCTGGCCAACGCTGGAGCTCCGTCTGCTCCTTCCTGCCCCTGCCGGATGACCCAACGGTGGAATCAGCGGATCCGGATCGGATTGCGGCCTGTTCCGATTTCGCTGTTCTGAGCCTCCCCAACGGCCTGGCCTGTCAGTTGGCACCTCAACTGCTGGAGCGGGGTGTGCGGGTGGTGGACCTCTCTGCCGACTTCCGCTACCGCTCCCTAGAGCAGTGGCTGCATGTGTACGCCAAGGAGGCCGGCTCCCTCAACCGTCAGGACGCGGAGCTCTGCAGCAGTGCCGTTTACGGCCTGCCGGAATGGAACGGCCCTGCCATCGCTGACGCGAAGCTTGTTGCCGCTCCGGGTTGCTTCCCCACCGCCAGCCTGCTGCCCCTGCTGCCGTTCCTCAAGCAGGGCCTGATCGAGACCAGCGGCATCATCATTGATGCCAAGACGGGCACCTCCGGCGGAGGGCGCGTGCCGAAGGAGGCGATGCTGCTGGCGGAGGCCTCGGAATCCATCGCGCCCTACGGCGTGATCGGCCATCGCCACACCTCTGAGATCGAGCAGATGGCGATGGAGGTGGCTGGCCAGGAGGTGCGGCTTCAGTTCACGCCGCATTTGGTGCCGATGGTGCGTGGTCTGCTGTCCACGGTGTATGCCCGCCTGCGCGACCCCGGTCTCACCGCCGAGGATTGCACCACGGTGCTGGAGGCGATCTACCGCCACCACCCCTGCGTTCAGGTTCTGCCGGTGGGCACCTATCCCGCCACCAAGTGGGCGCGCCACACCAACCGCGCCCTGCTGTCGGTTCAGGTGGACACCCGCACCGGCCAGCTGGTGTTGATGAGTGCCATCGACAACCTGATCAAGGGTCAGGCCGGGCAGGGCGTGCAGTGCCTCAACCTGATGGCGGGCCTCGCTCCGGAGACGGGGCTGCCCTTGCAGTCCTTCTATCCCTGACGCCAGGTTGGCTTGAGCTCAGCCAGTGCCCTGGGCAGGAGCAGGTGTTCCTGCTCCTGAATCCGTTTGGCGAGCCTGGCGTGGTCATCCCCATCGAGAACAGGAACAGCGGCCTGGGCCAGGATCGGACCGGCATCCAGTTCTTCGGTGACGATGTGCACCGTGCAGCCGGTGACCTTCACCCCGGCCTCCAGGGCCTTCCCGATGGCATCCAGGCCACGGAAGCTGGGCAGCAGTGAGGGGTGGATGTTGATCAGGCGATCGGAATAGCCGCTGACCAGCACTTCGGTAACGATCCGCATCCACCCCGCCATCACCACCAGTTCCACCTGGTCGGCGCGGAACAGGCGCACCAGTTCGCCGTCCAGCTCGCGCCGATTCTTGATCAGGCGATGGTCAAGCACCGACACCGGAATGCCGAGACGCTCCGCCCGCTGCTGGGCACCACAGCCCGGATTGTTCACCACCAGCCGCTGGATCCGCGCGTTGAGATTCCCCGTCTGAATGGCCTGGGCCAGGGCCTCGAAGTTGCTGCCGCTTCCGGATGCCATCACCCCCAGCTGCAGCGGGGCCTGGTCAGCTCGATTGTTGTGGCTAGGGTCTGTCAAAGCGGGGTTCGGTCCATGTCACATCTCTCCATCCTGCCGACTGTCTTCACCGACCTCGAGCGTCTGGTTCAGGCCCTTTGTGATGAGGGCTTCACGGTGGAACGATCGACAAAATTGCAGGGATTCGCGGACGACTCCCATGCCGTGGATGTGCTCGCGTTTCAGGGCTCAGCCATGCCCCTGGGCTGGACCAAGCGGGAGAACGGAACAATCGTGATGCATGGCGACATCCAACGCATCAGCCGCCAGCCCGGGCTTGAACAGCTCTTGCAACGGGTGACGCGCCGCTACGCCCTGCTCCACGCCATGGACGAGGTGCGCCTTGGTGGCATGGGTTCTGCTGAGCTGATCCTGCAGACCAACTGACGTGTTCGAACCGGTTCAGATCCGGCTCGATCTGAGCCATCCCGAAACACAGACCATCGCGGTGTCCATCGAGTGGACACCGCAGACACTACGCCAGACGTTCCAACTGCCGGTGTGGACACCGGGGTCGTACACGGTTCGTGATCACGCCCAGCACCTGCACAGCCTGCAGCTGTTGGCCAATGGTGAGGAGCTTCCGGTGCGTCGCATGGCGCCGCACCAGTGGCTCAGTGATCTGCCGGATTTGAGCCCGCTCACGCTCAACTATCAGCTTGAAGCCCGGGATCTCACCGTCCGCACCGGGTTGCTGGATCCTGATTTCGCATCGCTCTGCCTCGCTGCTGTGGCGATGGACATCGACGGCTGCCGCTGGTCACCACACCACGTTGCCGTCACGGCTCCGGAGCACTGGAGTGTGCATCTGCCGCTGGAGCCCAGCGCTGAGGGCTGGGTTGCTGCCGATTTCGATGCCCTCGTGGACAGCCCGCTGCATGCGGGGCCGTTTCAGGCAGAACCCTTCATGGTGGAGGGCAAGACCCATGAGCTGTTGCTGATCGGAACGCCACCGATGGGTTGGCCGCCGAACTTCATCAGCGACATCGAAAAGGTGTGCAGTGCCACCTGTCGCTTGCTGGGAACCCCTCCCCCGTCGGGGGACCGCTACCAGCTTGTGTTGCAACTGGTTGATCAGGGTTACGGCGGCCTCGAACACGACCACAGTGCTGTGCTGCAGTTCAGCTGGTCGGCTCTGGCCAAGCCCAAGGGGTACCGGCAGCTGTTGCAGCTGATCGGCCATGAATACCTGCACCAGTGGAATGTGCGGCGGCTGCGGCCCGTTGAGCTTCGCCCCTACGACTACGGGCAGGCGGTGATCACCGAAGGCCTCTGGTTTGCCGAGGGAATCACCAGCTACTTCGACCTCAGCCTCCCCCTTTTGGCGGGCTGTTCGGATCGACCGACTCTGCTGAAGGATCTGGGGGAGGAGCTGTCCAGCGTGCTGATGTCACCCGGTTGCTCGATCCAGTCGTTGGCGGCCAGTGCCCGTGAGGCGTGGATCAAGCTCTACAAAGCCACGCCAGCCTCACGGGACAGCCAGATCAGCTACTACCGCCTCGGTGCAGCGGTGGCCTTCTGCCTCGATGTGCGCCTGCGGCAGCGCGGCCACTCCATGGCCGCGATCCTGCGTGAGTTGTGGCATGGCCCTGGCCGTCAGGCCCGTGGCTACAGCCGTGATCACATCAAGGCGGCAGTGGCTCGACGGGATGGCGATCTTGCCTCGGATCTGGATCAATGGCTGGACCAGCCCGAAGCCCTGCCCTTGCTTGATTGCGTAGAAGCTCTGGGGCTGCGCATGGACCCTGTGCCGCTCAAGCATTCCGATCATGGACTCACCCTCAAGGATGCTGAGGGCGCCGCTTCGATTCAGCGGGTGAGGCGCGACAGCCCCGGGCAGCGGGCCGGGCTTGTGGTGGGTGATGAGCTGTTGGCGATCAATGGCTACCGGGTGCGTCGCAGCAGTGACATCGCAGTTCTTCTTGAGAAGCAGGAGTGTGTGCGCGTCACCTATTCACGACGCAGCTTGCTCAAGGAGACCCAGCTCTTCCCTGCTGCGGGTGTGGACCATTGGACGTTGGATTGGGATCCTGGGTGCACAACGGAACAACGGCAGTTGCGGGATCGATGGTTCGAGATCGTCTAAGCCGTTTCTTCACCGGTGTGTGGAACCGCGTTGAGCAGCACCGGCCGCTCGCCATCAGCCTTGCTGCAGCAGGAACGTTGGCTTTGGGGCTAACCAGCTGGTCGTTGATGGAGCAAGGGAAGCTCTCTCCTGTGGGGATGGAGCGTGGTCGCCAACGGGAAGACAACCCCTCCGCTTCAGCGCCGTTACCGCCGCAGTCTCGCTCCTGGCGATCGCCCCTGGCCCGGCAGTGTTCGGGTGTGGACAGGGCGTTGCGGTCGCGTTTGAACAAGCTCGATGCCCGTTCGGCTTCCTGGCGGACCTTCGTGAAGATCGATCCCACCAATTTTGGCGATCGCTACGACAAGGACGCCTACGGCCGTGTGATCGACGCTACGCCGAGGGTGGTGGTGCTTCACGAAACCGTCTACTCCTTGAGCTCCGCTCTGAACACCTTCATGACGCCCCACCCCCGCGATGAGGATCAGGTGAGTTATCACACCCTGGTGGGCCAGGACGGACGCGTTCTGGATCTGGTGGATCCCTTGAGCCGGGCCTATGGCGCAGGTTTTTCAGCGTTTCTGGGGGAGTGGGCGATCACCAACAAGAAGCTCAAGGGCTCCATCAACAACTTTGCTCTGCATCTGAGCTTGGAGACACCACCATCAGGCGCGAATGCCAACCGTTCCCACGTTGGTTACACCTCCCAGCAATACGACGCTCTGGCCCTGGTGTTGTCGGGTTGGATCCGCTCCTTTAATCTGCCGCCAGCGGCGATCACCACCCATCGCCATGTGGATCTGGGCCGAGAACGGGATGATCCCCGCAGTTTTGACTGGTCGAAACTTCAGACGCGGCTGGCGGCCCTCGGCGACCTCTGCGTCAGCTGATGCGTCGTTAGCGTTCGCATTCCTGTGTACTGCGTCGGTGAAAACGCTCCCCAGCGAGGATCTTGATCGCATTATCGAAATGGCCTGGGAAGACCGAACGCCCTTCGAGGCGATCGAGTTTCAATTCGGACTCTCCGAGCCGCAGGTGATCGCAGTGATGCGGCAAGAGATGAAAGCGTCATCGTTCAAGCTTTGGCGCAAGCGGGTCAGCGGTCGCAAAACCAAACACGCCGCCACCAGCCGCTCCGATCGATTCCGGGCGAGCTGCCACAAGTGAATGGAGCCCGATTGGGTTCAGCGCAGGACGCCCCGCAGGATCCCTTCAACAAGACCAGCCGTAATAATGCCCCGGGGGAAATTTTGGGGGTGCGTTGCGGTAGCCCTGGCCTGAGATCAGGCCTGCAGCCACCTGCCCCATCACGCCGGCATAAGGGTCAATGTCATCGGAACGCCGGACCGGAGTGGTGAAGGACCTGACGCAGCCATAGAAATCCCTGGCGTCTCTGCACTGTGCCGCCACTTCGGCGTCCACCTGAGCGAGTGCGGTTGATGGGACAAGCAGGCCAAATGCCAGCTATGGAAGGAGCTGTTTCATCGGTCTGCCCTGCTGGATCGATGCTTCAGCAGAAAGTGGGGCGTCCACATCCCCCATATGGGGGAGAGGCAGAGCTGACGAACTCCCTAAACTGAGGGATAAGGAGACGAGGGTTTGGGTTGGGCTGCTCATGCAGCCAAGTGCTCGTCGTAGATCCCTAAACCGTGATCTCTGGATTCGGTTGGCGACCGCCGTAAATCAACCCGTGCAGTTCAGGGTCCTGCATGTAGCCCAACACCCGTGCTGGGTAATCCAATTTTCCGTTGTGGAGATAGGTGAGGGTGGCGATCGCCTTGGCATCCAGGTAGGAGCGACTCGCCTGCAGCATCAAGCTCTCCGGCAGACCAAGGGCCAGCTTCAGCCGTTGAAACTTGGCCGCCAGCAGGGTGATGTTCATCTCGGGGTTCAGCAATTGATTGCGGGCCCAGGTGATCTCCTCCTGTGTTGGGTTCGCCGGCAGCCGGTTCTGATGGATCAGTTCCGAGACGCTGATCTGGGCCGGTCCGTGGGTCTTCACAAGACCGGAATGGGCGATGAAAGGGAGGCTCTCCCCCGGCTTGGAGTGCTGAATTTCGTCGAAAAGAACGGCGGTGATCAGCATTGGATTCACCTGATGCGCCGCTGCTTGGCGAAGGATCACCGGCTTCAGCTCGCGAAGACGATCCAGGGTGGATGCGCGCAATGTTTGGAGCTGATCCATCCCGCTGGTGAACAGCTGGGCCAGCTGCACCTGGGGGCCGTGCACCCCGAAGCGCCGTTGCAGCAGCTTCAGTTCTTCGGGCGAGAAATCTGTGGGCTCGAGTCTGTCCTGCACCACAACAGGCGCCTGATCCCCAACCTCAGCAACCGGGTGTGACCACTGACCTACCAGGCACAGGCTCGCTGCCGTCGCAAAGAGAGCTGTTGTCCATCGCAATGGCTTAGCCATGAGGGATGGAAATGGGGTCTGCGGAAGATGACATGAAACTAGCTGTGGTGTCCTTTTATGCGGGCATCCCGTCAGATTCTGGATACGTTCGGCAGGAATGCACCGTCCGCCCGGCATGAGCTTTCCGGATTTCAACGCTTCCGACGCTCATATTCAGTGGCAGAGGTTCTGCGATCTCAGCTGGTATCACGATGATCTCGGCGTCTGGCTCGACATCAGCCGGATGCATGTGAACGCGACCGATCTGCAGCAGCTGCAGCCGCGAATGGACAAGGCGTTCGCAGCGATGCAGGAGTTAGAAGCCGGCGCCATCGCCAATCCCGATGAGCAGCGCCAGGTGGGGCATTACTGGCTGCGCACCCCTGAACTCGCTCCCTCATCAGAGCTTCAACAGCACATCTCCAGGGAAATCGATCTGATCGCAGGCTTTGGGCGCGATGTGATCAACGGCACGATCAAGGCCCCCAACGGCGAAGCCTTCACCGATGTGCTCTGGATCGGCATCGGCGGCAGTGGCCTGGGCCCCGCCTTGATGATCAAGGCGCTGCAGAACCCGGGCGAGGGGCTTCCGTTTCATTTCTTCGACAACGTCGATCCCAATGGGATGAGCAACGTCCTGGCGGGGTTGGAGGGTCGTCTCGACCGCACCCTGGTGGTGACGGTGAGCAAGTCGGGGGGAACGCCCGAACCCCACCTCGGCATGGAGCAGGCTCGCCACCGCCTCGAGGCCGCTGGGGGCCAGTGGGCCGGCCAGGCCGTTGCCGTGACAATGCTCGACAGCAAGCTGGATCAGCAGGCCCAGAAGGAAGCTTGGCTCAAGCGCTTCGACATGTTCGATTGGGTGGGGGGGCGCACTAGCATCACCAGTGCCGTCGGCCTGCTGCCCGGTGCCTTGATTGGCTGTGACATCCGCGATTTCCTCACCGGCGCCTCTCAGATGGATGCCGCCACTCGCGCCGCGGATCTGCGCCGCAATCCAGCCGCCCTGATGGCCGCTTCCTGGTTCGTGGCCGGTGGTGGTCGCGGTCAGCGCGACATGGTTGTTCTGCCCTACCGCGATCGTCTGGAGGTGTTCAGCCGTTACCTCCAGCAGCTAGTGATGGAATCCCTGGGCAAGCGCCTGGATCGCAACGGTGACGTGGTGCATCAGGGCATCGCTGTTTACGGCAACAAAGGCTCCACCGACCAGCACGCCTACGTGCAACAACTGCGCGACGGTGTCGACAATTTCTTCGCCACCTTCATCGAGGTGCTCGAAGACGTGAGCGACATCCCCACGCTTGGCGGGGAATGCCCCGGCGACTTCCTCGATGGTTTCCTGCAGGGCACCCGCTCAGCCCTTACCGAGGGTGGCCGCCAGAGCATGACGATCAGCATGCGCCGCTTTGATGCCCGCCGTCTTGGCGCCTTGATCGCTCTGTTCGAGCGTGCCGTCGGTCTCTACGGCGAACTGGTGAACATCAACGCCTACCACCAGCCCGGCGTGGAAGCCGGCAAGAAGGCGGCGGCTGCGATTCTCGACCTTCAAGGTCGTGTAGAAGCGATCTTGGCCGACGGTGTGGCCCGCTCCGCTGATGAAATTCGCCTGGCCCTCGGGGATGGCACCGATGAATCCATCTTTTGGATTCTGCGTCACCTCACCGGCAACCTGCGCGGCTTCAGTGCCCAGGGCGACTGGAGCCAGCCCGCTTCGATGCGTTTCAGCAAAGGCTGATCCGCCTGGGTTCAGGGCACCAGGTTCACCAGTTTTCCGGGGACCACAATCACCCGACGGGGGGCTGTGCCCTCCAACCATTTTTCGGCCACATCACTGGCCAGGGCGAGCCGTTCCAGCTCTTCCTTGTCTGCGGAGGCCGGAACCTGCAGCTTGCCCCGCACCTTGCCCTTCACCTGGATCACCACTTCAACGCTGTCCTGCACCAGTGCCGTTGGATCCAGAACCGGCCAGCTTTGACGGTGCACGCTGCCGCCTCCCCCCAGACGGCTCCAGAACTCCTCCGCCAAATGAGGCGCGAACGGAGCCAGCAGGCGAACCAGTCCGGAAAGAGCTTCCTGCAACACAGGTGCACTCAAGGCCTCGATGCCCGTGGAGCTGATCGCATTGGAGAGCTTCATCAGCTCGGAGATGGCCGTGTTCAGTTGGATCTCGTCGCTGAGGTCCTCGCTGACGGCTTCGATGGCCAGGTGCAGCGCCCGACGTACGTTGCTGTCTGCATCGCTCAGATCGGCTGGCCGTTGCATCGGCTCGAGTGAGTCGATGCGGGCAGCACCCGCCTCAACAAGGCGCCAAAGCCGTTGCAGGAAGCGGAACTGGCCCTCCACGTCGGCGTCATCCCACTCCAAATCCTTCTCCGGCGGAGCCTTGAACAGGATGAACATGCGGGCTGTGTCTGCGCCGTAGCGGTCGATCACCTCCGCGGGGTCAACGCCGTTGTACTTCGACTTCGACATCTTCTCGAACAACACCTCAAGCTTGTCGCCGGTGTTGGGGTCCCGGGGATTTTCGGGATCTGCCACGTCCGCTGGAGCGATGTACTTGCCGGTTGTCGCATTGCGGTAGGTGATTCCCTGCACCATGCCCTGGGTGAGGAGCCGTTCAAACGGTTCGTTTATTTCGACTAGGCCGCGATCCTTCAGCGCCTTGGTGAAGAAACGGGCGTAGAGCAGGTGCAGGATCGCGTGTTCGATGCCGCCCACGTATTGCTTCACCGGCAACCAACGGTTCACCGCCTCCTTGCTGAAAGGTTTCTCGGTGTTGTGGGGATCGGCGAAGCGCAGGAAATACCAGGAGGAACACATGAAGGTGTCCATGGTGTCTGTTTCCCGCTTGGCCGGCTTGCCGCAGCAGGGGCAGGCCACATTCACCCAGTCGCTCTGCTGGCTCAGGGGCGAACCGCCCTTTCCAGAGAGATCAATGCCCCGGGGCAGCTCCACCGGAAGGTCCTCGCGGGGCACCGGAACAACACCGCAGTCATCGCAGTGGATGACGGGAATGGGGCAGCCCCAGTAGCGCTGGCGTGAGATCAGCCAGTCGCGAAGGCGATAGGTGACCTTGCTCCGTGCCCAGCCCTTATCGGCGCCGTGGCCGGTGATGGCGCCTTTGGCTTCGCTGGAGGCCGTGCAATCGAAGCTGCCGGAGTTGACCAGTGTTCCTGCATCCGTCCAGGCCTGACCGGCCGCGATGGCTTCAGCAGCTCCCTCGGCGTCGATCACCTGCTGGATCGGTAGACCGTTCGATTGGGCAAACGCGATGTCGCGTTGGTCGTGGGCCGGTACGCCCATCACGGCGCCCGTGCCGTACTCGGCCAGCACGTAGTCGGCGATCCACACCGGCAGCACCGCCCCCGTCAGGGGGTTGATCACATGACTGCCGATGGGCACCCCCCGTTTGGGCCTGTCATCACTGGTGCGTTCGATCGTGCTCAGACGAGCAACCTCCTTACGGAAGGTCTCCACCGTGTCCTTCTGATCAGCGCTGGTGAGGCTGTCCACAAGCTCGTTTTCCGGTGCCAGCACCACGTAGCTCGCCCCCGCGAGGGTGTCGGGCCGAGTTGTGAACACCGTGATCGTCTGATCCTGTGCTCCCTCAACGCTGAAGCTGATCTCCGCCCCTTCCGAGCGACCGATCCAGTTGGCCTGCATGGTGCGCACCCGTTCCGGCCAGCCCTTGAGGGCGTCCAGGTCGTTGAGCAGCGGCTCTGCGTAATCAGTGATGCGCAAGAACCACTGGTTCAGCTGGCGTTGTTCCACCAGAGCTCCGGAGCGCCAGGAGCGGCCATCACCATCCACCTGCTCATTGGCCAGCACGGTCTGGTCGACGGGATCCCAGTTGACGGTGGCGTTTTTGCGATAGGCCAGACCCCCTTCGAGCAGTTCAAGGAACAGCCACTGGGTCCAGCGGTAGTAGTCGCTGTGGCAGGTCGCCTGTTCGCGGCTCCAATCGATCGAAAGGCCAAGGCGATCCAGCTGCGCCCGCATCTGATCGATGTTGCGGTCGGTCCACTCGCCGGGGTCCACATTGCGTTCGATTGCCGCGTTTTCAGCGGGAAGTCCGAAGGCATCCCAGCCCATCGGATGCAGCACGGCATGGCCCCGCATGCGTTGCACCCGGGCGATCACATCGGTGATCACGTAGTTGCGCACATGGCCCATGTGCAGGCTTCCCGAGGGGTACGGGAACATCGACAGGGCAAAGAATCCAGGCTTCTCACCACCTTCTTCTGTGGTGTCCACCCCATCCTCCTTCCAACTCTCCTGCCAGCGCTGCTCCAGCGCAGTGGGGTCATAACGACCGGTCTGGGCACTGGCGTCGACGGCAGGGTTGGCAGCGTTCACGGAACCAGCGCTCGGCAAGGTTGCGATCGTGCCACATGCCTGGTGTTCAGCCGAGGGAGCGGATCACGCTGATCTGCCGACGGTTGATCAACACGGGCCGGCTCGCACCTCCCGTTCGATGGCCAGAAATTCAGGGTCCTGCCAGATCAGACGCCCCTCGATAGGCTCCTGTCCCACCACAGCAATGCTGAGGGGGAGCTGTTCACGAATCCAGCTCTGCAGCAACCGACCCCCCTGAAGGCTTGGATCGAGTGGAGATGTCTCCATAGGATTCGGGGGCAATACCGGCCACGCATGCTGCAGTTCAGCAAATATCAGGGACTTGGCAACGACTTCCTGATCGTTGAAGGCCGGCAGGGACAACTGCCTGATGCCATCAGCAATCCCGATCCCGCCTGGGTGCGGCGCATCTGTGATCGGCGCTTCGGCGTTGGTGGCGATGGCCTGATTCTGGCGCTGCCTCCTCAGGCGGAGGGAGAACTGCGGATGCGGATTCTCAATGCCGATGGCAGTGAGGCCGAAATGTGTGGCAACGGCATTCGCTGCCTGGCCCGCTACCTGGCTGACACCGACGGTGATGCCCCAGGCCGTCGATGGGAAATCGAAACCCTGGCGGGAATGATTCGCCCCGAACTGATGGCCAATGGCCAGTTGCGGGTGGACATGGGTCCTCCTTTCCTCACCTCCGAGGGCATCCCCACAACCCTGATGCCCGAAGACGGCCTGCCGCAGGGGGTGCTGCTGCTGGAGGGAGAACAACTGAAGGTGGCGGCCGTTGGCATGGGCAATCCCCATGTGGTGGTGCCCGTCGACGACCTGGCCAGCATTCCCTTTGATGCCTGGGGTGCTGCCCTGGAGGTCCATCCGGCCTTCCCGGCCAAGACCAACGTTCATTTCCTCCAGGTGCACAGCCGTGAGCGGCTGGAGATCCGGGTCTGGGAACGGGGTGCAGGCCCGACATTGGCCTGCGGCACCGGTGCCTGCGCCACCCTGGTGGCGGCGGTGCTGCTGGGCCTCGCCGATGACTGCGCCGAGGTGGTGCTGCCCGGCGGTCCGCTGATGATTGAGTGGCGTGATCGCACCGGTTCCGTGCTGATGACGGGACCCGCCGAAGCGGTGTTTGACGGCGTGCTGACGCCCGATCTGGTGCCGGCAGGCTCCCCGCTGGTGTCGACCAACGAAGCCCCTGCCGCTTCACCTGCGCCGACGGTCGCAACCGACTTCGATTGCTCCAAGGATTGCGCTGAGCAGTGTCAGCGCCCCGACCGCTGCCTCCGCGATGAGGCGCAGCAGAAGGTGCAGGCGTTCCTCAGCAGTACGTCCCTCGACTCGATGCTCAATCTCGCCAGTGAGTCCCTGGAGCAGCGCACCAAGGCACGGTTTGAGCGTGGAACCCCCTGAGCTCTACCTTGATGCTGCTGCCACGACACCGCCCCTGCCGGCGGTGATCGCGGTAATGCAGCAGCTCCAGCAGACGGCCTGGGCCAACCCCAGCAGCCTCCATGGGGCTGGGTTGGTTGCAGCGGAAGCTCTGGAGCGAGCGCGCTGGCGCATCGCCGAGCGTTTCGCTGTCAATCCTGACCAGTTGATCGTCACCTCAGGGGCGACGGAATCCGTGCACCTTGCCTTGCTCGGCAGTGCCGCCGGTCTTGTCCCGGGCCGGTTGGTGATCTCTGCGGTGGAACATCCGGCGGTGGTCGCTGCGGCGCACCAACTGGACGCCCTGGGCTGGAGCATTGCCGAATGGCCCGTTGATGGGCAGGGCGTACTGCGGCTCGATCAGCTCGATCGGTTGTTGTCCGCTCCAACCCGATTGGTTTCCCTGATTGCAGCCCAGGGCGAGGTGGGTGCACTACAACCGATCAGCACGATCGCTCGGGCCTGCCGCGAGCGCGGCATCGTCATCCACAGCGATGTTACCCAGCTTGTGCCCCAGGGTTGCTTCGCCTTCGAGCGGCTCGGGGTTGATCTGCTGACCCTCTCCGCCCACAAGTTCCGCGGCCCCCGGGGCGTGGGGCTGTTGATTCGGGCCCCGGGTGTGGACCTTTCACCGCTCCAGGGCGGCGGTGGCCAGGAGCACGGCCTGCGCTCCGGTACCGAACCTGTTGCGTTGGTGGGTGGCATGGCCGAAGCCCTGATGGCCCTCCCCAGCTTTGACCCTGTCAGCCAGCACGTTCCACCGGGCAGCTCAACCCAGATCCGTCGCCAACGGGATCAACTGCTCGAACGCCTGCTGGAGCTACCCCAGCTTCAGCTCTGCGGCCCTTCTCCCGATCAGCGTCTGCCCCATCACATCGCGCTGTTGGCCAAAACCGTTGGTGGACAGCCGCTGCCCGGACGCGATCTGGTGCGACGGCTGGCGGCGGCGGGGGTGGCCTGCAGCAGCGGCAGTGCCTGCAGCAGTGGCAGCAGTGCCGACAGTGCTGTGCTCACGGCCATGGGCATTCCCGGGCCTGAACGTCAGTCGGGCCTGCGGCTGACCCTTGGCCCCTGGTTGTCGGATCAGGATCTCAACGCCGTTCCCAGCCGTTTTGCATCCGTGCTCGAGGCATTTTCCTGACATGCTTTGGCGATGACTCAATCCGACGCTTCCTGTCTCGCTCTCCCCGCGGATCTGCTCGCCGCCGAGGACGCCATGCTGCAAGCCGCCCTGGCGGCCGTTGGATCCGGCGACGGTCAACGCTGGGCTGCAAGCCTCCGTTTTGAAGGTCTTCGCCTGCTTCCGGTGGCGGTGCGGCTGGCCCGAGCACTGATTGCCGCCGGTCAGGACCTGTTGATGGTTTGGCCCGATGCCGGTGCTGCCGCCCTGGCCCGGCGCGATGCGGAGGATCTCAAGGAGGTGATCCTTGATTTCAATCAGCTCAAACGGGCGGAGAGCGATGTTCCCGACACCCGCCTTCTGCTTGCGGTGAACCCCTCCCCTGCGGATTACGAGGAGTTCCAGGCCTTGTGTGAGAACCACGCAGGAGTGGTTCTGATGCTGAATGGACGTCTCGAAGACGCCGCCGTCGGCATCGGCAGCGTGGCGCGGGAGCGCCGAAAGGGTTTCGTGGCCAGCTGGCAGCAGGCCTACTGGCTCCAGCCCCTGGAGGGAGGAGCGTTGATGCGCTGCTTCCCCGATGACTGGCGTCTCTATCGCCAGGATCCCGATGGTTACCGGCAACTGGAGGTGCTTCCCGAACGTCCGGATCCCGACACCACAGCAGCGCTTCTGGCCGGTGAAGATCCCGATAGCATCAAGCAACAGCTGTCCGGGGTCGACCGCTTCCTTGATGGTCTGCGCAATTGAGCCGCCTCTGGCTTGATCCAGACTCACACCCTCCTTAAGGTTCAAGCCCAGGCTCCCCTTCGATGGTGCTCGACAGGCTTCGATCCCTTTCACCCATCGATGCCGTGGCTGGAGTCGTCGCCTTGGCCGCTCTGGCGGGGGTTGTCTGGTCCCCCAAGCTCTCGAATGCGGTCGCCAAGGCCACCGGTGCCGTGAAGCCTGTGCAGGTGAGCGTTGATGTGGTGGGGCTGTACAGCGCTGATCCCGAGCAGCTGCTGAATTCAGTGCGGGAGGAAGCAGCCCTCAACATCGTGATTCGCAATCAACCCGCCGGAAGGGTGAGCCTGGTGTCGGTGGATGACGTCACCAATTCCCTGACGGCGGTGCAGCCCGATGGTTCGGTGGTGCTCGCCAATGCCCCCGCCACGGCTCTACCCCGCCATGCCCGGTTTGTGATGGAGGCCCAGGCCGAGATCAAACCCTCTGGTGTTGTCATCGGTGGCACCAAGCTCAAGGTGGGTGTGCCCGTTGAGCTGGAGGGACGCCTCTACCGCTTGAACGGTGTCGTGAGCGGAGTGATGCCTCTGTGATTCGCTCCGCCCTGGTCTCCCTGCTGGTGCTGGCGCCTCAGTTGCCCGTCAGGGCAGCGCCACCACTTTTGGCACCACCTCCGGTGGTGCAGCGTCAGGGCCAGGCCATGCTCAGCGGAGGGGCACTATGCCCGGCCCTTCAGACTGCCCTGGAATCAGCGGTGGGCACGGAAGAGCGGCTTTGGAGCGTCAGCGTTGTAGATCAACGGGGTCAGCTGCTGGCTGATCTCAACGGGGGGATCCCCCGGATTCCTGCATCGAATCAGAAACTGGTCAGCACGGCCTTTGCCCTGGATCGCCTCGGCCCCGACTTCCGTCTGAAGACGCAGCTTTTGCGTCATCCCGATGGATCACTGGAGATCGTGGGAGAGGGCGATCCCGACCTCAGCATTGCCGAGATCCAGAAGTTCGCCATGGTGGCCCTCGGCCAGGGCGGCTCCAGCAGCACCTCCAGCTCCGCCTCTGCGCCGGTTCAGCTGATGGTTCGGGAGGAGCCCCGTCAACTCTGGTGGCCTGCCGATTGGGATCCTGCGGATCGCTCCTACGCCTACGGCGCACCGATCACCCGCCTTGCTCTGACCAGCAACGCCCTGCACATGGCGGTGATGGATCCAGCGGCACGGCTGCAGCGGATCCTCAACTCCACCGTGCAACAGCAAGGGGGACAGATCCGCCTGCAGATGGTTGATCAGCGGACCCGAGAGGCGGCCCTTGCGCGGAACTGGCGGGCGAGTTTCGTCCTGCACAGCGAGGATTCCGCGCCGATGCACGCCCTGCTCAGCCTGGCCAACACGGAGAGCCACAATTTCACCGCTGAGGTGCTGATGCGTGAGGCGGCGGACGTCTGGGATGTGAACCGTGCGTCCATCGCCACCACCCGCTGGTTGCAAGCCCAGGGAATCCCGATGACGGGACTTCGGCTGCGGGATGGCAGCGGACTCTCACGGGGCAACCGTCTCACCAGCCGTTCCCTGTCTGTGCTGCTGTGGCGCATGGCGCAACACCCCCTGGCGGCTTACTACCAGGCCTCGATGGCGATTGCAGGCCAGAGGGGAACGCTGCGCAACTACTTCTGGGGCACACCGCTTGTGGGTCGCTTCTGGGGAAAGACCGGCACCCTCAGCGGAGTTCGTTCGATCTCCGGCATTCTTGAAACCACCGATGGACCGCGTTACGTGAGCATGATTTCCAACGGGTCCTATGCACCCAACTCCGTGATGAGCCAGATCCTGCTGGCCAGCCAGCGGATCAGCCGTTGCCCTGCATGGACCGCAGCCGTGACGCTGCCCGCTGAGCCCGACTGAACGGAACGGTTTTGCTGTCGTCACCAGCGTTGGGGCCAGGGGCCGCGGAGCGGATCGTCTGAATCTTGGAGAGCTCCTGACGGCCGGCCATCACCACCTGGGCCATTTCCTTGAGGCGAACCTCCAGCTCTCCCAGGGTCTGCTCGGCGTAACGGTTGGCCCCGTCCTGAACGCCGGCTGCTTCCTGGCGGCTGCGTTGGATCAGCGACTCGCACTGCTGTTGGGTCTGCTGGCGGAACTGCAGCGCGTCGTTGTGAATTCGCTCGGCCTCATCGCGGCCTTCCTTCTGCAGGCGCAGGGCTTCACGGCGAATCGTCTCCAGATCCTGCAGCGCCTGCTGTCGGTTGGCTTCATGCTGCTCAGCGTGATGGCGCTTGAGTTCCGCTGCGTTGGCCTCGATCTGTTGGATTTGCTGCTGGGCCTGTTGGCGGCTGGCGTCGAGTCGCTCAGCGTGTTGACGCTTCAGCTCAATTGCTTCTTGATCCAGTTGCTGGCGACGCTCCAGTCCCTCCTGCTCCAGCTGCTGCCGGCGTGAGGCGAACTGCTGTTCCAGCTGGGCCAGCTTGCTTTGCATCTCCTGCTCCAACTTCGCCCCCTGCTCGCGCGTTTTCTGGAGCAACTGCTCACACTGCTGGCGGGCTTGCTCACGCATCTCATTCACCTGCCGTTCCGCTTCCTGGCGGATCGCGGCGTTGTTCACCAGCTGCTCGCGCTGACGCTGGGCCTGTTCAACGATCTCCTCGGCGTTCCTGCGGGCAGTGTTGATGAACTCGTCCCGGCGATCCAGCAGTTTGGCGGCCCGCTCCAGCTCCTTCGGCAATTCATCGCGGACGGCATCCAGCAGCTCGACTGCATCCGTTTCGTTGACCAGACGTCCGCCGGTGAAGGGCAGTCGACTGCCCTCCAGCACAACTTCCTCCAGCTGATCGAGTTGATCGAGAACGGAGAACTGGACGTCGTTCATATCAGCTGGCATGGAAAGTTGAATTAAAGAGCCTGTTGAGGTCCTTCGCCACCTCTGGTGGAACCATGTGGTCGATCGATCCACCGAAGCGGGCCACTTCCTTCACCACCGAGCTGCTGAGGAAGCTGTGGCGGGCTGTGGTGGCCATGAACACCGTTTCCAGATCGTCTGCCAAGGAGCGGTTGGTGTGGGCGATCTGCAGTTCGTATTCGAAATCACTCATCGCTCGCAGGCCCCTCAGGATCAGGTCGGCGCGGTGGGTGACGGCACAGTTCACGGTGAGCCCATCGAAACTGATCACCTCAACGCCGGAGAGGTGGCGTGTCGCCGTGCGGATCTGTTCGATCCGCTCTTCGACACTGAACGCAGGCTGTTTGCTCGGATTGCTGAGCACCGCGACAACCACCTCACCAAAGAGGCTCACCGCCCGCTCGATCAGGTCCATATGACCATTTGTGAGAGGGTCGAAACTGCCGGGGTAGAGCGCCCGCATCGGGAATCAGCGATGGGCGGATCCTATGCAGCGGATCGCTGTTTAGATTTCAGCCAACGCATCCGTGCCATGAGCCTCGACGCCGACGCCAAGAAGGTCCTGCTTCGCAAGATCCCCCATGGGCTCTTCATCTGCGGCGTTCGCAACGGCGATGAGGTCAACGGATTTACGGCCAGCTGGGTGACCCAGGGATCGTTCGAACCGCCCTTGGTGGTGATGGGTGTTCGGGCTGACAGCAGCAGTCACGCCATCATCGAGGCCACCGGCAAGTTCTCACTCAACGTGCTGCGGGCCGATCAGAAAGATCTGGCAGCCGTGTTCTTCAAGCCCCAGAAGGCACTTGGTGGTCGCTTTGAAGCGGCACCCTTTGAGGAGGGCGAACTTGGTCTCCCCCTGCTCACCGATGCCGTCGGTGGTGTGGAGTGCGAACTCGTGGGCTCGATCAAGCATGGTGACCACACCGTTTTTGTGGGCGAAGTGAAAACGGCGAGCCTGATCGCTGATGGCGAGGCCCTGAACCTGGCCAGCACCGGCTGGAATTACGGCGGCTGAGCTGGCCTGGTGGATGCCGCCTCCGGTGCACCGCTGCTGACGCAGCCCGAGCGTCTTGAACGCCGCCTGAAGGAGATCCCCGCTGAGCCGGGTTGCTATCTGATGCGGGACGGCGACGACCGGATCCTCTACGTCGGTAAGTCGAAGGCATTGCGCAGCCGCGTGCGCAGTTATTTCCGCAGTCGGCATGATCTGTCGCCACGGATCCGGCTGATGACACGCCAGGTCTGTGAGATTGAGTTCATCGTCACCGACAGCGAGGCGGAGGCCCTCGTTCTCGAGTCGAACCTGATCAAGAACCATCAGCCGCACTTCAACGTGTTGCTGAAGGACGACAAGAAATACCCCTACCTCTGCATCACCTGGAGTGAGGCCTACCCAAGGATTTTCATCACCCGTCGCCGTCGCTTCCGAAGCCCCCTGGATCGCTTTTACGGGCCCTATGTCGATGTGGGGCTGCTGCGCCGCACCCTGTTCCTGGTGAAGCGGGTTTTCCCGCTGCGGCAACGACCCCGGCCGATGTACCCCGACCGCACCTGCCTCAACTACAGCATCGGGCGCTGTCCGGGGGTCTGCCAGGAAAAAATCAGCTCGGAGGACTATCACCGCACCCTGCGCAAGGTGGCAATGGTGTTCCAGGGCCGCAGCGATGAACTGCAGCAGCTGCTTCAGGAGCAGATGGAGCGGTATGCCGAGCGAATGGACTACGAGTCGGCGGCCCGGGTTCGCGATCAATTGCAGGGGCTGGATCAGCTCACCGCTGATCAGAAGATGAGCCTGCCGGATTCCTCCGTGAGTCGCGATGTGCTGGCCCTTGCCTTCGATGAACGCTTGGCGGCCGTGCAGCTGTTTCAGATGCGCGCCGGGAAGTTGGTGGGACGTCTCGGCTACACCGCTGACGCCTCAGGTCTGGAACCTGGATTGATCCTGCAACGGGTGATTGAAGAGCACTACAGCCAGGTGGATTCCGTTGAGGTGCCCCCCGAGTTGTTGGTGCAGCACGCTCTGCCCCAGCAGAAACTGATGGAGGATTGGCTCTCGGAACAGCGCGAGCGTCGGGTGCAGATCCACTGCCCGCAGCGCCAGCAGAAAGCCGATCTGATCGAACTGGTGCAGCGCAACGCGGAGTTTGAGTTGCTCCGTGCCAAGCAGGGTCAGGAGAAGCAGTCGTTGGCCACGGAGGATCTGGCGCAACTGCTGGAGTTGCCCACCCCGCCGCGACGGATCGAGGGCTACGACATCAGTCACATCCAGGGCAGCGATGCCGTGGCCTCCCAGGTGGTGTTCATCGACGGACTGCCCGCCAAGCAGCACTACCGCAAGTACAAGATCCGCAGCAGCAGCATCCGCGCTGGCCATAGCGACGACTTCATGGCGATGGCGGAAATCATGCGCCGTCGTTTTCGGCGCTGGGCTCGGGCCAAGGCAGAGGGGGTGGATGTGGGTGCCCTGCGTCACAAAGGCGGCAGCGCCCTGCAGACCGACGGACTCAACGACTGGCCCGATGTGGTGATGATTGACGGCGGCAAGGGCCAGCTCTCTGCCGTGATGGAGGCCCTGCGCGAGCTTGACCTGCACGAGGATCTCAACGTCTGCTCCCTCGCCAAGCAGCGCGAGGAGGTGTTTCTCCCCGGTGAAAGCCAGCCGCTGGAGAGTGAACCGGATCAGCTCGGGGTTGTGCTCCTCCGCCGCCTTCGCGACGAAGCCCACCGCTTCGCCGTCAGCTTCCACCGCCAGCAGCGTGGTGAGCGGATGAAGCGCTCACGCCTCTCGGACATCCCCGGGGTTGGGCCCAAGCGGGTCAAGGATCTCTTGGCTCATTTCCATTCGATTGATGCCATCCAGCTGGCATCGATTGAGACCCTGTCCAAGGCCCCTGGCGTCGGCCCGGCCCTGGCCCGCGACATCCACGATTTCTTCCATCCGTCCGACGACGCAAACGACGCTGATGCCAGGGCTGCTTTAGAAGAGCAGTCTCAGGAACTCTCCGCATGATCCGTCATCTCTGCATGGCTCTGGCAGGAGTGCTTCTGCTCGCCACTCCGGTCTGGGCGTCTCCCGGGCTGTGCACGGGGCCTGTGTGTGCTGATGGCATCACCCGCAGCGCCAAGAACCACTGGCAGTTGGTGCTGCGGCTCAACGATCAGCAGGGCCATCGCGAAAAAGTGGTGATGAATTGCCGTGCCGGCCAGCTGAGCCCCATGGAAGGCCCCGTGGATCGCGCCTATGCCACCGCCCTGGGGCGACGCGCCTGCCGTCTTGCTGGTGAGGACAGCTGACGGTGGATCTCAGTCTCGTTTTTCCTCATCAGCTGTTTGAGCACCATCCCGCGCTTCGGGCGGGACGGGCTGTGGCCCTGATCGAAGATCCGCTGCTGTTCGGCACTGATCCCCGCTGGCCGATCCAGGTGCATCGGCAGCGCCTGCTCCTGCATCGGGCGTCGATGAATGCCTATGCCGAGATGCTTCAGGCCAAGGGCTTCACCGTGTTGCGGGTGCTCCAGGGGCAGGCGGCCAGCACCGCTGAGATCCTCGGAGATCTGCTCGATCAGGGCTACCGGTCTTTTCATCTGGCTGATCCGGTGGACGATGTTCTGCGCCAACGGATCTCCGCCTTCGCTTCCCGCCACGGCTGCGGTCTGGAGATCGTTGCCACCCCGATGCTGCTCACCCCAGAGGCCCTCATCGAGGACCATTTCGCCTCCGGCAAGAAGCTCCTGATGGGTCGCTTCTACGAGATGCAGCGCAAGCGACTGGATCTTCTGATCGATTCTGATGGTGGCCCTGTCGGTGGCCGCTGGAGTTTCGATGCCGACAACCGCAAGAAGCTTCCCAAGGGAATCCTGGTTCCAGAGCCCCCGGCCGAACGCTCGAGCGGTTCGGTGGCCCTCGTCGAGGCTGCCCGGCAGCAGCTCATCGGGGAGGGGGTGGCCGGCATCGGCAGTTGGGATGGGTTCCATTACCCCGTTACCCATGGCGATGCAGCCCGTTGGTTGGATCAATTCCTCGAACAACGCCTGCGCCAGTTCGGGGCTTACGAGGATGCGATCAGCACCCAGCACCAGGTGATGTGGCACAGCGTGCTCACGCCAATGCTCAACATCGGTCTGCTCACGCCCCAGCAGGTGCTGGATCGAACGCTGGAGCGGGCTGAAGCCGGTGACATCCCCCTCAATTCATTGGAGGGATTTTTGCGTCAGATCGTTGGCTGGCGGGAGTTCATGGCGGCGATGTACCGGCGCCATGGGGTGGAGATGCGCAACGGCAATTTCTGGGGCTTCGACGATCGGCCGATTCCCTCCTCCTTTTACACCGCATCCACGGGTCTGCCCCCGATTGATGACGCCATCCGCCATGCCCTGGAGACCGGGTATTGCCATCACATCGAACGCTTGATGCTCCTGGGCAATGTGATGCTCCTCTGCGGATTCCATCCAACCCGGATCTACACCTGGTTCATGGAGCTGTTTGTGGATGCCTATGACTGGGTGATGGTGCCCAACGTCTATGGCATGAGTCAGTTCGCTGATGGTGGCATTTTCACCACCAAGCCCTATCTCTCTGGCTCGAACTACGTGCGCAAGATGTCGGATTACCGCAAAGGGGAGTGGTGTGACACCTGGGATGCCCTGTTCTGGACGTTCATCCATCGCCATCAAGATTTCTTCCGGCGCCAATACCGGCTAGCGATGATGGCCCGCAACCTGGATCGCATGGCTCCTGAGGTGCTGTTGACCCATCAGCGTCGAGCCAGCGATTTTCTTGACGCGCTCACCTGAACCCTGCGTAAGGTCGCTCCAGATCAGTTGTGTTGATGACGTTTTCGCCCGAGGCCTACCTCTGGTTCAAGACCCTGCACATCGTTGGGGTTGTTGTGTGGTTTGCGGGCCTCTTCTATCTGGTGCGCCTGTTCATCTATCACGTTGAAACCGAGGAACTGGCGCCGGAACTGCAACAGCCGTTCCGCGATCAGTACACCTTGATGGAGAAAAGGCTCGCCAACATCATCACCACGCCGGGGATGGCAGTGGCGGTATCGATGGCCATTGGATTGCTTCTGGCCCAGCCCTCCTGGCTTCAGCAGGGTTGGATGCACGCCAAGCTCGGTTTTGTGGCAGCCCTTTTGGCTTACCACGTGTTCTGTTACCGGCTGATGGGCCAACTCCACGCCGGCACCTGTGCCTGGTCAGGCAAGCAGCTGCGTGCCCTGAATGAGCTGCCCACGCTGCTGCTGGTGATCGTGGTGATGCTGGTGGTGTTTAAAACGCAGTTCCCCACCAGCGCAGCAACCTGGTTCATCGTCGCCCTGGTGGTGTTCATGGCAGCGTCGATTCAGTTCTATGCCCGTTGGCGCCGCCTGCGGGCCGAAGCCTCCGCCAAAGCCTGAGATGAGGGTTGAGATGACCCACCCCCTCAAAGCCGTGCTCGAACAGGTGGGACCGTCGAGCTGTCCCACCACGCACAACTTTCATTGCCACACCATCTGCAGTGACGGCAGCCTCGAACCGCTTGACCTGATTCGGCAGGCAACCGAGCAGGGTCTCAAGCACCTGGCAGTGACGGATCACCACAGCAGCCATGCCCACCGGGAGATCGAGGCTTGGCTGATTCAGCAGCGCGCCAGCGGTGTTGAGGTCCCCACGCTCTGGAGCGGCATGGAAATCAGTGCACTGCTGAAGGGGTGCCTCGTTCATGTGCTCGCCCTTGGCTTCGAGCTCAACCACCCTGCGCTTCAGCCTTACAACCGTGGTGATGCCGTCGTCGGTGAACCGTTAAGGGCTGAGGCGGTGGTTAAAGCCATCCATGCCGCCGGTGGATTGGCGGTGTTGGCCCATCCAGCCCGTTACCGCCTGGGCCATGACGTGCTGATTGATGAGGCTGCCCGGCTCGGCTTCGATGGTGGTGAGGCCTGGTACGACTACGAGATGCAACCAACCTGGTCCGCCAGCCCTTTGATCTGCGAGGCCATCGATCGTCAGCTGAGCAACCTTGGCCTTTTGCGTACGTGTGGCACCGATACCCATGGAATTGACCTTTGCGGCCGCTAAGTTCTTTACATCTCAGTTCCGGTCGACATGGGCTTCTTGGATCGTCTGCTGAAAAAGGATTCCGCAGAGTCCGACTCCACGATTCGGCCGCGCAAGCCAGCGAAGGAGAAGCCGGCCGAGTTTTTCCTTGATGCCGACGCTTCCTCCTCCTTAGGGGATGTGAATTACATGCGCGAGTCGAAGACGATTCGCCGCACCTTCCCAGGCACCGTCGACAACCCCGGCACCAAGGAGCAGATCATGGAGGTGGCTGCTGAAACCGAGAAGCTAGAAAAACGCAGCGATGGCCTTGGTGGCGTCGTCAAGAAGGAAGAATCAATCAGCCTCAACGCGGGCATCCCCACACCGGTGAAGAAAACCTTCGCTGAGCAGGTGAGCACCGAGGAGATGAGCAAGCGTCTTAAGGGCACGGCCATCACGGGTGTGAACACCCCTGCTCCTGCAGATGCTGCTCCCGTCGGCCGCAAGGCAGAGCTGAAAGCCAAGGAGGAACCGGTGGCCAAGGCGGGGGCCGCTGCACAGTCCTCGAAGCCTGGATCGATTGATCCGTTCCGTCAGATGGTTCGCGACCTCAACAAATAGGGCTTCCCCGTTCAATCTGGGCTTCGCTGCTGTTCACCAGTTGTCGCAGATGAAGCAGCTGGTCTTTTGTTGCTGAAGTCCAAAGGCCTCGATTCGAGGCCTCCAGCAGCCGTTCGGCCATGTCCCTGAGAACCCAGGGGTTTCTTCCCTTCAGGAAATCGAGGATTTTCGTTTGGCTGAGCCACTGTTCACACAGAGCGCTGTAACACCAATCGGGAACGCGATCGGTGGAGGCGTCGTAGGCAAAGAGGTAGTCAAGGCTGGCCCCCATCTCGAAGGCACCCTTGTAGCCGTGCTGCATCATTCCCTCGATCCAGCGGGGGTTGAGCATCCGGCTGCGCATCACCTTGTCCAATTCCTTTTCAAGCCGGTGCAGGCGAGGCCGTTCGGGGCGGGAATGGTCTCCGAACCACAGCTGTGGCCGTGCTCCTGACACCTCTTCCACCGCTGCACTAAGGCCCCCCTGGAACTGGTAGTAGTCGTCGGAATCGAGCAGGTCGTGCTCGCGGTTGTCCTGGTTATGGAGCACCACCTGCACCCTGCCCAGGGCTTGCTCGAGGCCGGAACGATCAAGGCTGGGGGCAGCGGCACCGTCGTACGACCATTGGCTCCAACTGAGAAAGGCCTGGCCAAGGTCTGCTCGGGAATCCCAGGCGCCACTGTCGATCAGGGCTTGCAGACCGGCTCCGTAGGCACCGGGGGCGGATCCATAAATGCGGCCCTGGGGCCCGCCTTGACGGGTGAGCTCAGCCAGGGGATTCAGTTCATCCGGTTCATCAAGGGCCGCTACCATCGACTGGGCCTGATGCACCCAGCCAACCAACTGGGGGAAGGCGTCGCGAAACAGTCCGGAGATGCGAAGCACCACATCCACCCGCGGTCGACCCAGCAAACGGGCTGGGATCACCTCCAGGTCCACCATCCTTCGGGTGGGGCCGTCCCAAACCGGTCGAACACCGATCAGGGCCAGCAGCTGAGCGATGTCTTCTCCGCCATTGCGCATCGTTGCTGTTCCCCAGACCGATAACGCCAGATGGCGCAGCGGTTCCCCCTGCTCCAGCAAATGGAGATCCAGCAACTGCTCCGCCGAGCGTCGCCCCAGATCCCAGGCGGCTTCCGTGGGCAAGCCCCGCAGATCGACGGAATAAAAATTGCGGCCGGTGGGCAACACATCGGGGCGACCACGACTCGGTGCTCCTGAGGGTCCCGCAGCGATGCGCTGCCCCTGAATGCCCCGCAGGAAGGCCTCTTTTTCAGCTGAGGCACAACCGTTCAAGCGGGGCCAGAGGTTGTCGTGCAGGTTCTGGAGGCAGGGATCCTTTCGGCTCCAGGTCTGGAACGGTTCCGCCAGTCCGTCGCCCTGTACTCCATGGATGATCCATCGGATCAACAACTGGGCCTGCTGTTCCAGCCAGGCGCAACCATCCCCCACCCGTCGGCAGTTCGCGCCACCCAGCAAGCTCAGTCGGGCCTGATCCGCCTCCGAGAGCTTGTCGCCTTCGTCCTGCTGCCAGGGGTCAAAGCCCAGTTCTGCCTGCACGGCCATGGCCTGCAGCAAGCCGGGCTGCCCCTGCCGGGGCGGACGAGCCAGGGCGACCAGCAGCTCATCGGCGGCTTCTGACGATGGCGCCACACCAAACCGATGCAAGCCGGTGCGGATCTGCGATTCCTTCAGCTCGCAGAGATAGGTCTCGGCCTGATCCAGGCAGGTCTCCAGCAGCTCAGGTTGGCGGCGAATCTCCGCTTGGCTGGGGATTCCGGGCCAGTTGAGGGACAGCAGGCTGGAATGCACCGCCTGTTCAAGCACCCGGGCCCGCTGGCCGCCCAGTTGCCGCACTTCCACCAGTTCATCCAGCAGCCCCTCCAACCGTTGCAGTGGTCCGTGCAATCCAGCACGCCCCAAGGGCGGTGTGAGGTGGTCAAGCACCACGGCATGACCCCGTCGCTTGGCCTGAGATCCTTCGCCGGGGTCGTTGACAATGAAGGGGTAAAGGTGAGGGATCGGTCCCAGGGCCAGCTCGGGGCCGCAGGCATCGCTCAGCCCCACCGACTTGCCTGGCAGCCATTCCGCACTGCCGTGTTTGCCCACATGCAGCATCACCTGGGTCTGATGCACGCAGCGCAGCCAGAGGTACTGAGCCAGATAACGGTGCGGTGGCGGCAGATCCGGTGAGTGGAGATCGGCGATCTGATCGGCGTCATAGCCGCGATCCGGCTGGATCAGCACCACCACATGGCTGAAGCGCAGGCCATGAATGGCAAACCCCCTGTTTGGATCCAGATCGCAGGCGGCTTCTGGAGGTCCCCAACGGGATTCGATCAAGCGTCGAGCCGAGTCCGGAACGCTGGTCCACCACTTCTGATAGGTGGTGAGGGGCAGATAATCCAGCGCTGGGCGGTGCTGTCCTTCCGGTGCATTGGTGCGACCGGACAACAGCTGTTGCATCAGGCCATCGCCTGAATCCGGTAAGGCTCCCGAACCGAGGTCATGGCCGGCGTCAGCCAGCCAGCGGAGCATCCGCGCCGTGCTGTCTGGCGTATCAAGGCCCACGCCATTGGCCACACGACCGTCGCGAACGGGATAGTTGGCCAGCACCATCGCGATGCGCCTCTGGGCACAGGGGGTCTGTCGCAGCTCCACCCAGCGACGGCTGTGCTCGGCCAGCCATGCGAGTCCAGATGGATCCGGCTGCAGGCAGGGAATGGCCGTGCCCAGGGGGCCGGTGGTCTGCAGGTGGTCACGAAAACCGCAGGGCCGCGTGGTGATCCGAGCATCCAGCTCCGGCATCACCACCTGCAACGACAGATCCATCGGATTCAGCCCCTGGCTGCTCTCCAGCCACTGGGCCCGGCTGCGGCTGCTGCTGAGCAGTTGCAACACCGGTCGATCGAGCCGATCCCAGAGAGGGCTGCCAAGGCCGGCCTGTTCGGTCTGCACCGAGGCAAAGGACGTGCCCGCAATCACCAGCTGAGCGTTTTGCTGATTCAACAGGTCGTGGACGCCGGCCTGCACCGCCGGGTTTCTCAGGCTGCTGACCCAGAGCAGACAGGGCCGCAGTCCCTCCTTCCGAAGTGCGGCCATGAGGGCATCCGCCAGGGCAAGGTCTCCGGCTTGAAACTGAGCCCGATAGAGAACAACGCCCACCGCAGGCCCGGCTTCGTCGCGCCAATCCCAGGGCATCGGATCGGGGCAAGGCACCACCGCAACGTTGTCGGGTGATGGGGGGGTGCCCTCCAGCAGAGCCTCGAGAGCTCCAAGGAACCGCCCCATGTTGACGATGCCCCCTTCCCGCAACAGTGCCGACAGCTGATCGGCCAGTTCAGCGCTGCAGGAGCCCAACCCATGCAGCTCGTTGTTCTGATCAGCAGTTCCGGCAAGGACGATCAGTTGTCGCTGCTTCGCTTCGCTGCACCAGCGCTGCAGTTGCTCCAGGCCGTAGCTCCAGTGCCCACGGCTGCCGAGCAGGCGCACCACGATCAAGTGCGCCGCCTGGGCGGTGGTGTTGAGGTAGTGGTCCAGCTGCGCTGGGTGGTCCAGGCAGCTCAGGGGCAACGCCCGGATCCGCTCGTTCCAGGCCGGGTTGCTCGACAAGCTTGCGTCCAGGCAGCTGATGTCTGTGCCTGCGCTTGTGAGGAACAGCACATCCGCGGCCGGCTGCTCCACGAGCACCACATCTTCCGGTGGGTCCAGACCCGGACAGGTGGCAAGGCGATGCATGACCCCATTCTCCGTGTTGCGGTGCGCGGTGGTGAGAAGATTCAGCGATCGGATCCATCACGGTGATGCATCAGTTCCTGCCCTATGCCTGGTTCCAGGGCCAGTGCGTCCCCTTCGAGGAGGCCAGGATCTCCATTGCCACCCATGCCCTGCACTACGGCACCGGTGCCTTCGGCGGCATGCGCGCCATTCCCGATCCCCAGAACAGCAACAACATGCTGCTGTTCCGTGCTGATCGGCACGCCCGGCGTCTCAGCCAGAGCGCCAGGTTGCTGCTCACGGATTTGAGTGAGGACACGATCCTCTCGGCTCTCACGGCAATGTTGCAGGCCAACAAGCCTGATCAGCCGATCTATCTGCGGCCCTTTGTGTACACCAGCGATCTGGGCATCGCCCCGCGCCTGCACAACATCGAGACCGACTTCCTGATTTACGGACTCCCCCTGGGGGATTACCTGTCTCCGGAGGGGGTGAGCTGCAGGATCAGCAGCTGGACCCGCCAGGAGGACCGCTCCCTGCCGCTGCGCGGCAAGATCTCCGGCGCCTACATCACCAGTTCCCTGGCCAAGACGGAAGCCGTGCAGAGCGGTTTCGACGAAGCCTTGCTGTTGAACAGTCGCGGCAAGATCAGTGAAGCCAGCGGCATGAACCTGTTTCTGGTGCGTGATGGCCAGCTGATCACGCCTGGAGTTGATCAGGACATCCTTGAGGGCATCACCCGCGCCAGCGTGATTGAGCTGGCCAAAGCGATGGACATCCCTGTGATTGAACGTCCGGTGGACAAAACCGAGTTGTTCATCGCCGACGAAGTGTTCCTGTCCGGCACAGCCGCCAAGGTGACGCCGATCCGTCAGATCGAATCAACGGTGCTGAATGCCAAGCGTCCTGTGATGGATGCCCTGAAGGCCAAGCTCGTGGCGATCACCGAAGGACGTGATCCCGCCTATGAGCACTGGGTGACCCGTATTCCGATCTCCTAAATCAACAGCCTGAAGTTCGCCCTGAGCTTTTCTTAAGATTGGTGCCTCTAAGAGGGTGCATCGATGGTGGTGACGCAGGCAGATCGGCAAGCCACCACCTCTGCATTCCTCGAGTACCTGCATGGGCCACAGCGTCCTGTGCTTGTGTTCGACGGTGCCACTGGCACCAGCCTTCAGGGGCTTGGGCTCACGGCGGATGATTTCGGTGGTCCTGACCTGGAGGGTTGCAACGAGAACCTGGCGGTCACCAAGCCGGATGCAGTCAAGGCAGTGCATCGCCAGTTCCTCGAGGTGGGCTGCGATGTCATCGAAACCGATACCTTCGGCGCTGCATCGATTGTGCTGGCGGAATACGGCCTGGAAGACAAGGCCTTTGAGCTGAACAAGCGTGCAGCCGAGCTGGCCCGGGAAATGGCTGATGAATTCAGCACTCCTGAGAAGCCACGTTTCGTGGCGGGCTCCATGGGGCCCACCACCAAGCTGCCCACCCTTGGCCACATCGATTTCGACACGATGCGGGATTCGTTCCGCGAGCAGGCTGAGGGACTGATCGCTGGCAACGTCGACCTGTTCATCGTCGAAACCTGTCAGGACGTGCTGCAGATCAAGGCAGCACTCCAGGGCATCGAAGCGGCCTTTGCCGCCACCGGTGAGCGGCGGGCCCTGATGGTCTCCGTCACGATGGAAACCACGGGCACCATGCTCGTCGGCACGGACATCGCCGCTGTGGTGTCGATCCTTGAGCCATTCCCGATCGACATCCTCGGCCTGAACTGCGCCACCGGTCCGGAGCAGATGAAGGAGCACATTCGCTACCTCTCTGAGCATTCCCCCTTCACCGTCAGCTGCATTCCCAACGCCGGACTGCCGGAAAACGTTGGCGGGGTGGCCCATTACCGCCTCACCCCGGTGGAGCTGAAGATGCAGCTGATGCACTTCGTTGAAGACCTCGGCGTGCAGGTGATCGGTGGATGCTGCGGCACCACTCCCGCCCACATCGGCAGCCTTGCGGAACTGGCGCAGGAGCTCAAGCCGGCTGAACGCCCCTCCCGCTGGGATCGTGCCAGCGCGGAGGATGTGCGCCCCAGCCTCAATTACGAGCCCGCAGCCTCATCGATCTATGGCGTCACGCCCTACCACCAGGACAATTCTTTCCTGATCATTGGTGAGCGGCTCAATGCCAGTGGCAGTCGCAAGGTCCGCGAACTGCTGGCGGAGGAAGACTGGGACGGGCTGGTGTCGGTGGCACGCGGCCAGGTGAAGGAAAACGCCCACGTGCTCGACGTGAACGTCGACTACGTCGGTCGCGATGGCGAACGGGACATGCACGAGCTGGTGAGCCGTCTGGTCACCAACGTCAACCTGCCCCTGATGCTCGATTCCACCGAGTGGCAGAAGATGGAGGCGGGCTTGAAGGTGGCTGGGGGGAAATGCATTCTCAACTCCACCAACTACGAAGACGGTGACGAGCGCTTCTTCAAGGTTCTGGAGCTGGCCCGCCGCTACGGCGCCGCTGTGGTGGTCGGCACGATCGATGAGGACGGGATGGCCAGAACGGCCGAGAAGAAGTTCGCCATCGCCCAGCGGGCCTATCGCGATGCCCTCGAGTTCGGCATCCCTGCTCACGAGATCTTCTACGACCCCCTGGCCCTTCCCATCTCCACTGGCATTGAGGAAGACCGGCTGAATGGTCGCGCCACCGTGGATGCCATTCGGATGATCCGGGAGAACCTGCCCGGCGTGCACGTGGTGCTCGGGGTCAGCAATGTGAGTTTCGGCCTGTCACCGGCGGCCCGGATCACCCTCAATTCGGTTTTCCTTCACGACTGCTGTGAAGCCGGCATGGATTCGGCCATCGTCAGCCCCGCCAAGATCCTCCCGCTGATCAAGATCAGCGACGACCACCAGAAGGTGTGTCGTGATCTGATCAATGACAACCGCCGTTTCGAGGACGGCATCTGCGTCTACGACCCGCTCACCGAACTCACCAAGCTGTTTGAGGGAGTGAGCACCAAGGAAGCCCGTGCTTCAGGCCCCTCGCTGGCGGATCTGCCGATTGAGAAACGGCTCAAGCAGCACATCATTGATGGTGAGCGCATCGGCCTGGAGCCCTCCCTGGATGAGGCGTTGCAGACCTACCCCCCTCTGCAGATCATCAACACCTTCCTTCTGGATGGCATGAAGGTGGTGGGTGAATTGTTCGGTAGTGGCCAGATGCAGCTCCCCTTCGTGCTGCAAAGCGCCGAGACGATGAAATCCGCCGTGGCTCACCTCGAGCCGCATATGGAGAAAAGCGAGGGCGAGAGCACAAGCAAGGGCAAGTTCCTGATCGCCACGGTGAAGGGCGATGTCCACGACATCGGTAAGAACCTGGTGGACATCATCCTCACCAACAACGGTTATGAGGTGATCAATCTGGGCATCAAGCAGAGCTGTGAAGCCATCGTTGAGGCCCAACGTGAACATCAGGCCGATTGCATCGCCATGAGCGGTCTGCTGGTGAAGTCCACGGCCTTTATGAAGGACAACCTTCAGGCCTTCAACGATGCGGGCATTGATGTTCCTGTGATCCTCGGCGGTGCGGCACTGACCCCACGCTTCGTTCAGAAGGATTGCCGTGAGGTTTACGACGGCAAGGTGATCTACGGCCGTGATGCTTTCGCTGATCTGCGCTTCATGGATGCGTTGATGGATGCGAAGCGCAGCGACAACTGGACCAACACCAAGGGTTTTCTGGCTGATGCTCCCCAGGGGGTTGGCCTGGATGAAGAGTCGACAACCTCCGAGAACGCTGAGGAGACATCCACCTCCGCATCGGATGCTCCGGCTGCGGATCTGCCGCCGGTGAGCTCAGATCGATCCGACGCCGTCCCCGCTGAAACCGCAGCGGTGCCGCCCTTCCTCGGCTCTGCGGTGATCACTGAGGCCGACATCGACATCGCCGAGGTCTTCCACTACCTCGACCGCAATGCCCTCTTCGCTGGCCAGTGGATGCTCCGCAAAACCAAGGAGCAGAGTCGGGACGACTACGAGGCGATGCTTCAGGAGAAGGCAGAGCCGGTGTTGCAGGAGTGGATGCAGCGCTGCATCAACGAGTCACTGTTGACCCCCCGGGCGGTGTACGGCTACTTCCCTGCGGGACGCGATGGCAACACCCTTCGGGTGTTTGATGCCGATGGCACGCTGGAACTCGGCTCTTTTGAGCTTCCCCGTCAACGGTCTGGCAACCGCTACTGCATTGCCGATTTCTTCAACGATCTGGACGTTGAGGGACGCCCAACCGACGTGCTGCCGATGCAGGCCGTTACCATGGGCCAGAAGGCCTCTGTGGTGGCGCAGGAGCTGTTCAAGGGCGATCGCTACAGCGATTACCTGTACTTCCATGGCCTGGCGGTTCAGATGGCCGAAGCGATGGCCGAATGGGTGCACGCACGGATTCGCTCGGAACTCGGTTTCGCAGATCCAGCTGGGATGCCACTGCGGGATGTGCTGGCGCAGCGGTACCGCGGCAGCCGTTACTCCTTCGGCTACCCCGCCTGCCCGAATGTGGCCGACTCCAGGCAGCAGCTGGACTGGCTCGGGGCTGAGCGGATCGGTTTGAGCATGGACGCCAGCGACCAGCTCGAACCGGAGCAGAGCACCACAGCATTGGTGGCGCTGCACTCCCAAGCCCGTTACTTCAGCGCCTGAGCCCTGAGGGGCGTCCCATAGCCTGAGGCGCCCTGTTTGTGTTCACCATGGCCATTGCCGGACCGGATGGTGTTGATGCCGCCATCAAAGCTGGTGTGGATCTTGATGGAAGTCCAATCCCTGAAGCGATGCTCGCCCTTTACAACCAGGTGATGGATCTGGAAAGTCAGCGCGCCCGCAGTGGTGTTCTGAAATCGATGCGCAACCGGGTGGTCAAGACCGGAGCCAAGCATTTCGACCAGGAAACGCTCAATCAAAGGCTTCTTGAGGCCGGATGGGACGGTCTGAAGGACAAGGAGATCGCTTTCTTCTACGGATGATCTCCTGCTGACGGAGAAGCACCCTCTGCCGGGCTCAGTCCTGGCAGAGCTTCTCCATCGTGTCGATCACCTCTTGCTGGAACGATTCCAGGGCACTGGACTCGCTCAGATCAAGGCCTTCGCCAGCGGCGTTCTGGGCCAGGTCCTGGAAATGAAAGGCTCCCTCTCCATTGGCAAGGAACTCGATCGCCGAGCTTTCACCGCTCTCGCGAAACGCATCGCAGAGCGCCAGAAAAGCAGCGTCTTCAGTGAACTCCCAATCCATCGAGTGGACATGACTGAATGACCTTTAACCCGCTCCCCCAGGGGTTCGTCAACCGTCTGAAGTCAAAATGTGCCAGTCCTTGGGCAGACTCCCCCTCAAACGAGCGCTCAGATGTCCAGCAGCAGCCCCGAATTTCCGCCGGCCAGGAACGTTCTTGGCGACCCACTGGAGAGTTGCAGTTGTGAACCGATGACGGGTTGGTATCGCAATGGTCTCTGCCAAACCGATCCATCGGATCTCGGCCAGCACAGCATCTGCTGCGTGATGACCGAGCAATTTCTCAGTTACAGCAAGGCCCAGGGCAATGACCTGAGCACACCGATGCCCGCGTTTCAGTTCCCGGGCTTGAAACCAGGGGACCACTGGTGCGTCTGTGCACCGCGCTGGAAACAGGCCTACGACGATGGCGTCGCACCGATGGTGCGCCTGGAGGCCACGGAAGACACAGCCCTGACGGTTGTCAGCCTTGACCAGCTGAAGCAGCACGCTCACCAATCGATCGACTGACCGTCCCAGGCGAGAAAGGCTCCTGATTGTTCCGGGGTCTGTTGCAGCAACACCTCAACCAACTGACGCGCAGCCCGTTCTGGAGTGAAAAGTTTGTCTGGTGCCACGAAGCTCTGGAACGGACGAGACAGGGCTGTGTCGGTCGTACCGGGATGCAACAGGCTCACGGTGGCCAATGGCCAGCGGCGGGCCCATTCGATGCTCAGGCAGCGCAGCAGCTGGTTCTGAGCCGCCTTGGCCGCCCTGTAGCCGTACCAGCCCCCAGTGCGGTTGTCGCCGATGCTTCCCACGCGAGCACTGAGGCTGGCGAAATGAAAGGGTTGATCCCGCTGCAGCAAGGGCTCGATCGCCTTGGCCAGAAGGATCGGTGCCATGGCGTTGATGTCGAATTGCTCCTCCAACTGACAACGATCGATCTGTTGAAGACGTTTTTCCGGTTGAAGCCCAGGACCATGCAAACGGCCGCTGCAGTTGAACACCAAACGCAGGGGGAGCCCCTGGGCTCGCAGGCTTGAGCTCAGACCATCCAGATCACTGTCGTTTTGGAGGTCCAGTTGCAGTGAGGAGGCCGGAGGTCCATGACGTCCAGCGGTGAGCACCTTCAGATCAGGGCAGGTGCGCTTCAGTTCTGCTGCCACCGCCGCTCCGATGCCGCCGGGGCCAACCACCAGAGCCAAGCCAGCCCAAGTGGTCGGAGCTTCTTCGACCATGTGAACTTGCTGCTAAGAGGAGACCGTCTAGCGGAAATCAGGCATCATCGGCTGGTGGCTCTGACAGCAGTTCTGGTGCCGATGCGCTGTCATTTCTGGCTCCCGGCCGCGATCGGAAGTCTTTTCATGGCCGCTTTGATCGGCTGGTTGGCTCGGCCGCTCTCACAGCGGCCTGATCAGCTCAGATCTAGCTTGGCTGATCTGCTCGATCACGATTCAACCGTTGGTTCGAGTGTGGTTTCAAAGGTGCCGCCTGGTGCTGACCATGTGCCCCTGGAGATCCGCGTCGGTTTGGTCAGCCAGAGCCCTATCACCGCATTCCGACCAGGACCCAACGTGCTCTGTCGCTACCAGCACGGCGATGTGATCCCTGCCCAAGAGCTGATGAAGAGGATCGCTTCCTCACCTCAGCATGTGATTCATTGCTCCGGTGGACCTGTTCAGATCAACCATCAGCATTGTCAAGGCGATGTATCACTGCTGAAAGGCCAAGGTGATTGGCTACCGGTGGTCTCGCTTGATCTGGAGACCTACGTGGCCTCAGTGGTTGGCGCCGAAATGCCCAGCAGTTGGCATGGGGAAGCCCTCAAGGCGCAAGCCGTTGCAGCCCGCTCTTATGCGATGGCTCATCTCTCCCGACCGGCAACGACGGCGTATCACCTGGGGGATACAACCCGTTGGCAGGTATTTGCAGGGGAGCAAAGCACCACCCCGGCCAGTCGTTCAGCAACACGGGAAACCCGCGGGATCATCCTGAGTTACAGCGGCGGCATTGTGGAAAGCCTTTATGCGTCAAATGCGCAGGTGAGTGCTGAAGCCCATGGCCATCTCGGCGCCAGCATGAGTCAATCAGGGGCACAGCAACTTGCCCATCAGGGACTTCCCTTCAATGCCATTCTCGGCAGGTACTACGTAGGAGCCTCGCTGGCACGGTTGACATGGCATGACCAGTGAACTGCTTCGAAAAGCGATGGAGGTCACGGTTGCATCGACCGCATCCGGAGCTCTTGTTCCGCTCGACACCTCATTGAGCCATCTGGTCGGGGAAAGAGGCTGTCGCTTTGAGTTGCGCCACCTCCTCAGCGCCACACCAAAACACCTTCGAGCATCGGGTCCAAAGCCAAATCCGTTTCTTCCCTGGGACGAACGTCTGGAGGTTGACCGGATCGGTGAATCCCACGTCGTAATCCTGAACAAATATCCCGTTCAGACCTCCCACATGTTGCTCATCACCCAGGACTGGCAACCCCAGACCGGTTGGTTGTCCTTGGAGGATTGGCACTCCCTCGCCAGGATTGATGCCACGACGACGGGGCTGTGGTTCTTCAACAGCGGGCCTGATGCCGGCGCCAGTCAGCCCCATCGACATCTGCAGTTGTTACCGCGGTTAGAAGGGGAGCGGATCTGTGCACGGGACGATTGGTTCCGTTGCTGTGCGGCTGGCACAACCACTTCTGCTCAGGATCCTCTATTGCGCAGTGCACGGGTCGCAGCGATCAGTTCAACCCTGACGGGTGAAATGCTTCAAGCGTTGTATCTCGCCCTAGCTGAAGACCTCGGTCTGGGGCACCCCAGCACCGATGAATGTCCTCGAGGGGCTTACAACCTGCTGATCACACGGCAGTGGATGGCCATGGTTCGCCGTAGCAGGGAGGGAATTCGCGGCTTCAGTGTCAACGCCCTCGGCTTCGCCGGATCCTTGTTGAGCACCGAAGTCTCCGATCGAGAGTGGATTCATCGTTCTGGACCGGAGGCCCTGCTTCAAGCTGTTGTTGACACGCAGGACTTAAAAGTTCGGTGATGGCACGGATGTCTTGACTTGCTTCTCTCTGCCAAGGCTGGAGATGCAACTCACAACCATCCATTGGACAAGACCTGCCTCAAGCGTCGGAACCGTCAAATTCAGGACAACCTGCATCTGGTTCAACCCATTGCCCGTCATTACGCCCAAAAGACAGGCCTAGAAAGCGACGATCTCCTGCAAGTGGGATGTCTTGGCCTGATCAAGGCCTACAACCGCTACGACGCCCAGCGGGGGGCTCCCTTTCCAAGCTTCGCCAAACCGCACATTCGCGGAGCGATTCTCCACTTCCTTCGCGACAGAGTCGGATTGATACGACTCCCCAGGGCCGTTGAAGAACGGGCCATGCAGATGATGCGCAGTTCGGAGGGCTCTGCTCTGAGCCCAGCCGATGCCCTCGTGGTTGACCACTACCGCAGCAAGCAGCACTGGGTGGAATTCAACGACGACGTTCTCGACGACACAGCGCAAGGGATGGATCTGGTCGAACGCTCAGCGGGCCTGGAGCAGGGTGAACAAGCTCTTCCGCAACCTTGAAAACGACGACCAATGTGCGCTGCAGATGGTCGTCATTGATGGGATGAGTCTGAGGCAGACAGCACGACTGCTTGGGGTTTCAGCGATAACAGTTGAGAGGCGCGTGAAACGCGGCCTCAACACCATCGCGAAGAGGTTGAACGCTGCTCAGCCTGACGCCTGAGCATCGCGATCCATCTGTTCCTGAAGAGTTTTGATGGCGGCATTCAGGGCTGACAGCTGCCGTTCAGCACCATCACGCCAGAACCGCAGCATCGACAACTTCCGTTCCTGATGCTGGCGACGCAGGCTTGTGTGATCGGTGCTGGGGCTACAGCAGAACGGAGGAAGCACTTCAGCGTCGACGCTGAGGGCATTTTGACCGATTTTCAGGCACGGTGTGACTCATCAATCTGTTGGCTCTCTCAGAAGGTGGAACTACGGTGTGAATTGAGAGCATCTACATCGTGGTGTCGACGTTGCTCCGAACACCACAACAGCAAGCCGCATGAGTCTCAGGCAAATCCCAATCTTGGTCTTGACCTGCGTCTCGCTTGCGGGTTTTGAGTGCGTGCCTCGGCGCAACGCTGAGGCCTACGTCGCGCTCATGGCAGGTCAAAAGGCACGACCTCTCAACGGCACCTTCAACAACGTTCCGGTTCTTCATTCCAATCAACCGGAGATTGTCACCGGTCCAGGAATCCTGGTAAACACGGCTGCGGGCTCAGCCATCGCTGCGGAGTCGAACCAGCCGCTTCGCAATGCCGCCCACACCTTCAACGGTGAGTTCGGCGTTCATATGCATCACAAGTATTACCCCCAAGACCAAGCCAAGTTGGGGGGCCGTCGATCCAGAGGCTTGATGACCCTGGCACTGATCGCGACGAATTCCGGGTCAAGCCCGATCACACTGAAGTTCGATCGAGGCTCCGTCAAAAACAGTTTTGAAGCGCCTTATCACCCGAATCGTTTGATGGGGGTCAAACCTCTTGGGAAGCGTCCTTGGAACACAGGGCCAGGAGATGCCACCGCCGTTCAACTGCTGCGCGGTGAACTGGACCGGAAATTACCCGAACAGGTCGTGATTCCGGCAGGAGGACAGAGGGTTGTGGTGCGCACTGTGCTCCCTGCCCGTGGCATAGCCAACGGGCTGCTGAGGGGACGCAGCAACGGTCCTTTCACGATGGCTGTCGTTGCCGCCGAGCAATCAGCACAGGATGCCGATCTGTTCGCGGTGCTGCAGTCGGGGCGACTGGCACCGGGAAGGATTTATCTCAACCGGATTCGCGAGATCCAGCTGGGTCGTGTTTTTTCAAGGGTGGCGGGCGTTGCTCTGGGCGATGCCTACAAAGCTGAGATCAGCCATGATCTCAACCAGGGGCCACTCCACGTGCCCCTGACCAGCACGAAGCGGCATCACTTCGGCACCAGCGATGTTCAGGTCAATCCGTTGACCACACGGATGGTTGATTCCGCTCTGAACAACGTCGGAACCTATGGGGTTCGCTATGACGTGACCCTCAATGTTTCTGGTGCAGGGCCCCATCAACTGGTGCTCAGTCACCCGGTTGTGTCGGGCAAGAAGACGTTTACAGCTTTCCGTGGATCGCTGCAGATTCGTCACGATCGAACCCTTCAAGAGGTTCACGTGGGCATGCGCTCAGGGGAGAGCCTGGCCCTGGCTGATCTCAACCTGTTGCCTGGCACACGAAAGGCGGTGAAGGTGAGCTTGGTTTATCCGGCTGATGCCACCCCAGGCCATCTCCTCAGTGTGGTTCCCGTTCAGCAGCTGGCCATGCTTCATCGCCGCAAGCAACAACAGCGAGACGCCCAGGTCAAGATCGCGGACAGTAAATCCCGCATGGTGGGGCCGGAGACCGCTCCTCCTTCTCCTGAAGCCAAGCCTGTTGTTGTGAACCCTGCAGCTGTGAAGCCTGCATCTGTAAGGCCGGCTCCTGTGATTCCTGCTGTGGTGCCTGTCGCCCGACCCGTTTACGGCGATGTGATTCGATCTCAGCAGCAGTGGTTGCTCCAGCTTCAGGGTCGATAACCTGCCCAAAGGTGGATTGAACTTTTGAGCGGCGAGGACTCAAAACGTCAACGCATCTCTGTGGAGATGTCAGAGCCCATGGTCGCGTTGATTGACCAGCTCAAGGGTGAATACGGAGCCCGTTCCCGGGGCCGGGTGCTCGAAATGCTCCTCCAGGATCTGCTCGACCCTGGGGATGCAGCATCGGATCCTGAGGTCGATCCTCTCAAGGACGATGCTGAACCAGCGGTCGCCACTGGGCCCGATGAGGTCACCAGTCTCGTTCTGATCTCAACGGGGAAGCAACAGCAAGGGGGTGAAGACGCTCCAACCTCGGCCTCTGGACTTCCTTCGGGAGGTGGCTCCTCAGGCATCGACCTGCCGGGGTTCGTCAGCAAGCGCACCAGTGAGCTGAAAGCGACGCTTCGCTCTCCGCAGCAACGCGATTCCCCTCAGAACGACCCCCTTGTCTCAACGGTGGACCTCACCGATCTAAGAGAGGCCAGTGCTGCCGCAGAAGAGCACTGGAGGTCCCTCTATGGCCAACCACCGGGCCCAACAGTGATTGAAGCGGCCATGACCTGGCTGGCCCGAGATGTCTGGTCCAGCACCGATGCCAGTGATGGACGTCCATTCACCTGGTCGGCTGCCAATGCAGCCGTTGAGACACTCTGTGCCAGCTGGGAGTCAAGCGACCCATCGCTGGGTCGGGTGATGGTCGTGGCTGGCGCTCTTGAGGACCCCTTTGCCACGTCTTCGTTGGCGGAACGCATGCCGACCCTGATCCGCCGCTTTGTGAACCGTTTCCGCCGCAGCAGACAGGTCACCTCCTTCGAAACCCTTGAGTCGACCATGACGGTGCATGGGGCTCTCAAGTTGTTGGGTTTATCAACCCAAGCAGGAACTTCGGTCACTCTCAGTTCCATTAGGGATGCTTACAAGCAACGGGCGCTTGAAGAACATCCTGATGCGGGTGGTTCCACCGATGCGATGCGCCGACTCAATGAGGCCTATCGGCTGCTGCGTGAGCTGTACAGAAACCGTTGACCGCTTATCTCTACTTAGACACAAGACAAGTCTAAATTCGTGTTTTGCTTGAGACAGCTGAGTTTTTAATCATTACCAGCTCCGTGGCTTCGAACAATCAACCAAGCACTGAGGGCCAACATGGCCACGGAACCACACAGTGCTACTAGATCAGTGGCGTTGTTCACCTCGAAGCCAATGGTTTTTTTGAACACCGCATCAATCAGGCCCACAACAATTACATTGGACAGATTGTTCTTCAGGCTTTGGAGGCTGTTCACCGAGAGAATGTTGGTGTACTGCTCTTCGCCACCTCAAGGCATGGATCAAGGTCTGAAATCACCAGCTTGTAGATGCCATAGCCAAAGATCAGCAGTGCGATGCTGATTACGAAGTAATCAACCCCTCCCACCATCTGGGCGATGGTTTTGGCCGCAACGCTCTTGGTCGTGAAGGGAAGGTGCATGATCACAAGGAAAGCGTTGAAGACCTCAACCGCTCCAATGACGAAGCAGCCAACGCTTCCGAGCAGGCTCAGCACCACCGGAACGATGCTGATCAGCCGGAATTTCCAGATCAATCGTTCAAGCCGACGTTCAATCCATCGCGACGCCATGGTTCAATCCGATCATCCGTTCGCAGCCTGATCAACAGAATCTCAGGTCTTGGCTACGACACGTTTCAGGACCCAATAAAAGTCTTATCTGCAACGAGCGCTAATTCTCAAGATTCAAAAAATGGTGGTTTTTATTTGCCGCGCACCCGAGATTGTCACAGCGCCCTTTCTTCTGCAAAAACCATTGTCTTGATAGCTTTATCTGTAGTCCACGGCCAGTCCAGAGGTGGCCTGTGACCGGCAAAACCGTTTGAAAGCTTGGGTTTTCATTCTTGCGTACCTGCTGTAGACACAGGTACGCAATAAAGGCTCACTATTTTGGACCTTGAAGCCTCGAATCCGGACCAGTGTCCGGCTGTTGATGCGGGGATCGCTTCACAGCTTCCATTACACATCTCTCCATAATCATGAAGCCAGAGACAAGTACCAAGCAGCGCAGTATGGACTTGGAATGAGTCTTGGTTGATGTCTCACCCGGGACGAATTGACATTACGAGGGCTCGGCCAGGGCTGTTCAAGAATGTCGACCTCTGGACTAGGCAGAGACCTGACGCCCTCGAGTAGCCGATCGAATCATCGAGAGGATGGCTTGCACGACTTCAGCAGATGATTGGCAGAAAAAAGCAGATTTTTATCTCTTAGGTCTCAACTGAGGCGCATTTCAGGTCTTGAAAGCTGTCTCAGTCAAGACAAGTGGACAATAAAAACCGGGCTCGAGGGCCCGGCTCTTTTGAAAACGTTCAACGTTGAATCAGGTGGACGTCTGCATGCCCTGAATCAAGAAGTCGAAATAAGGAGACGTGAGCTTCACCTGCTGTTCCGACAACAACGACAGGGACGCTTCCTTCATGCACTTCATGGCTTCAACCATTCCGGGCATCGGAACACCAAGGCTGTTGTACATCTCGCGAGCACCAACCAGACCGATCTCCTGGATCATTTCGGTGCTGCCGGCCAGAACTCCGTAGGTGATCAGACGGAGGTACCAGCTGTAGTCGCGAAGGCACTGGGCCCGCTGGCGCTGACCGTAGGCATTGCCGCCAGGGGCGACGTACTCAGGTTTGCGACCAAACAGTTGCTTGGCGGATTCGTCGACGATCTTTTTTTCGTTCTCGGTCAGAACCTTGACCACAGAAACGCGCATGGCGCCTTGGTCGAGGAAATCCACCATGGTGCGGAGTTCTCCGCTGGTGGGATACCGCAGATCGTCATCGGCCTGGAGGATGAGATCCCGGACAACGCTCATGGAACTGGGCAGGCTTCGTGGAGTTTAGTGGTCTCGACCCGTTCACCTGACCCATCACCGCCCGGGTGTTACGCCATTGCAATGGCAGGGAATCGAGAGCATGACCAAAGTCGACAGCCCGAACAGCAGTGAACCGCGGCCCGGGCTCACAATCGAGCTCGAGGCTGTTGACCTGGATCGCGATGGCAAGGGTCTGGCCCGTTGGAACAACTGGGTGATCGTCGTTCCTGATCTCTTGCCGGGGGAACGTGCCACGGTCCAGCTGCAGCAACGTCAGAAGTCGCGCTGGTTGAGCCGTCGGGTGGATCAGATCACGTTCTCCGAAGATCGGCGCCGCCCTCCCTGCATCCTTTCCGATGACTGCGGTGGTTGCACCTTGCAACGCCTTGATGACCCCGCCCAAACCCGGTGGAAAGCCCAGCAGATACAACAGACCATGCAGCGCATCGGGGGAATTGACGTTGCCCCTGAGCCCACGCTTGTTGATGCGGAACGCTGCTTCGGTTACCGCAACAGGGCCTTGATCCCGCTGAAGCGAGACCAGAATGGACGCTTGAAGGCCGGCTACTTCCGACCGAAGACCCACAAGATCGTCAATCTGAACCACTGCCCGGTGCTCGATCCACGCCTGGACGCGTTGGTGGAGCCTCTCAAGCAGGACCTGGATGCAGGGGGGTGGCCGGCCGACCATGACCTGCTTCAAGCCCAGGGGCTGCGCCATCTCGGGCTTCGTCTTGCCAGCGCCACTGGAGACGTTTTGATCACGCTGATCAGCAGCCATGCTCAGCTTCGAGGCCTTGACGCCCTCGCACAGAGCTGGGTGGAGCGTTGGCCCGCGGTGAAAGGGGTCTGCCTCAACCTTCAACCGAAGGCCAACAACCTGGTGCTCGGTCGCACCACCCATTGCCTCGCCGGTGTTCCCACCATTGAGGAACAGTTCTGCGGAATCAAGCTCGCCCTCAGCAGCACCACCTTTGTTCAGGTGAATACGCCGCAGGCGGAACGGATCGTTCAGCGCCTCACAGACTGGCTTTTGACTCAGTGCGCCGGCGCACGGGTTGTCGACGCCTATTGCGGCGTCGGAACCATTTCCCTGCCCCTGGCCAAGGCCGGTTTTGATGTTCAAGGTCTGGAACTCAACCCCGACTCGGTGGAGCAGGCCCGGCTGAATGCCATGCACAACGGCCTTTCCTCCCGCTGTGCCTTTGATGCGGGCGATGTGGCCGACCTTCTCGCTGCTCAGCTGGACGACTGTCAGGCGCTGGTGTTGGATCCCCCGCGCAGGGGGCTCGATCGACGCGTGGTGGACAGCATCCTTGAGCGGGCACCTGCCGTGCTGGCTTATCTCAGCTGTGACCCCGCCACGCAAGCTCGGGATCTCAAAGCACTGCTCGCCCCATCAGGCCCCTACGAGCTGGAGATGCTCCAGCCCGTGGACTTCTTCCCCCAGACAACGCACCTCGAATCGTTGGCGCTGCTGAAACGGTTCAGCTCCTGAGCTCAGCCTGAAACTGCTTGCTCAAAGCGGCACGCACCTTGTCGTGAACAGGCTGAATTTTGTCGTCGGTGAGGGTCTCGTTCTTGCCGCGGTAGCGCAGACGGAATGCCTGGCTCACTTTGTTGTCGCCCAGCTGTTCGCCCTCAAAGCGATCCACAAGTTCCACCTGCTCCAGAAGGGGTTTGCCCGCCTTGCGAATGGCTTGGATCAGATCAGCAGCTGCACTGGATCGGTCGACGATGACGGCAAGATCCCGCTCGCTGAAAGGCACGGTTGGGTAGGGCTTGAAGGCCGGCGTCCAACGGTTGCTGCGGGTTGCAGCATCCACCAGTCGTGTCAGATCCAGTTCAAACAGGTATGTGGCTTCTGGGAGATCCAGCTCCTCAGCCATGGCTGGATGAAGCTGACCGAAACAACCCAAGGGGCGCCCTTCCAACACCAGGGTGGCGGCACGACCCGGATGCAGTCGTGCGTCATCCGTGAGGCGACGGTCAGACAGCTCCAGCTGCAAGGCCTCCATCACCCGGGTGAGAACGCCACGGGCCTGGAAATAGTCGGGCGCCTGCGGCTTGCCGCTGGTGGCCCAGGTGGAGAGGCGTCGATCTCCGCAGATCACGCCACCAAGAATGGCGGTCTGGCTGACGGCTTCCGGTGAACCGCTATAGGTGTTGCCGATCTCGAAAACAGAGCAACCGCGCTGTGATGCCTTCAGATTGCGAACACAGATCTGCAGGTGCTCCTCCCAGAGGTTCGTGCGCAGATGGCTTGTGTCGGCCAACAACGGATTGCTGATGGCGATGCGCTGTTCCTGCTCCGAAGCCGGGACGAGAGACAGGGTGGTGACCTCCTGCAACCCTGTGGAACAGAACAGCTGCCGCAGGCGCCGTTCCGCCTGTTGGCGCGGGGTGAGGGCACCGGGCTCCAGCGGATCCGGCAGGTGAGCCTCAAACCGATCGAAGCCCACAAGACGCGCCACCTCCTCGATCAGATCAACTTCACGCTGAAGGTCTTGCCGTCTTGAGGGCGGTGCAATCACCTGCCATCCCTGCTCATGGGCTGAGAGCTGGCAACCGAGGGCTGTCAGGCAGTTTTCGATGCTGGTGTCATCGAGATCCTTCGGGCCATCGGCAGCATCGAGGGGGCCAAGCAGTTGATGGAGGGCACTGCGCCTCAACAGCACCGGTTCCGCTTCTGCGGGACCGTTACCGCCCACCCAGCGGCCGCTCTCAGAGCAGGAAAACTCCTGACTCAACAAGGCCAAAGCACGGGCCGAACAGGGCAGGGTCATTTCCACAGGCAACCCTTTTTCGAAACGGCTGCTGGCATCCGTACGCAAGCCCAGGGCCCGGGCCGACTGACGAACCCGCGGCGGAGCAAACAGAGCGGATTCGAGCCAGATGTTCCTGGTACCGGCAGTCACCCCACTCTCGAGACTCCCCATCACACCAGCGACGGCGACAGGCCGGTCTTGGCAGGTGACGACCTGAACACGGCTGTCGAGGGTGCGCTTCTGATCATCCAGACCCACGAAAATTTCCCCATCGCGAGCGGAACGGACGGCAAAACTCTTGGCGTCTACCGGTTGCCCGGTCAGTCGTTCCAGCGCATCGGCATCAAAGGCGTGGAGGGGCTGCCCCTGCTCCAGCATCACCAGGTTGGTGACGTCAACCACCGCATTGACGCTGTTCACGCCACCACGCTCAAGGCGCTGCTGCAACCAGGTGGGTGAGGGCTTGGACCCGTCCACACCCTCGATCCTGGTGATCGAGTAGAAGCAGCCATCCAGTTCTGCGTTAAGCGGAGTGGTGCTGGGATCCAGATCCAGCTCGGGCAGGCTCAAACTGCCACCGGTCAGGGCTGCCACCTCGCGTGCAATACCCACCATCGAGAGGCCGTCGGGGCGATTGGCGGTGATGGCCAGCTCCAGAACGGTGTCGTCGAGACCCAGCAGGGGCGCCACGGGCGTCCCGTTGGCCGGCAGTGACTCCCCAAGCTCATCCAAGATGGCGATGCCGTCGGACTGCTCCGTCAGGCCCAGCTCCGTCAGGGAGCAGATCATTCCGTTGCTGGCCACACCCCGCAATTCACCGGCTTTGATCGTCAAGCCAACTGCGGGGAGGGTGGCACCGACCATGGCCACCGGAACATGGATCCCGGCACGCACGTTGCTGGCACCACACACGATCTGGATGGGGTCCTGAGCTCCCACATCCACCGTGCAGACGCTGAGCTTGTCGGCATTGGGGTGTTTCTCCCGTTCCAGCACATGGCCAACCACCACGCCGTGGGCCCGGGCGCTGAGGTCATCAACGTCGTCCACCTCAAAGCCCGCCATCGAGAGGCGCTCGGAGAGATCGTCAACGGACTCATTCACCTGGACCAGCTGCTTCAGCCAGGAGATCGATACCCGCATTGGATCTAAGCCAGACAGCGCGCGATCTTAGGAAGTCCCCTCTGGGGGAGCTGCTCTGAACCTGTCGGGTCAGGGGGTAAGCTCGATGTTTGTCAATTCGCTTCGCACCTGCGGCGCAACGTCCTTTATGGCCAAGAACAAGGGCGTCCGGATCGTGATCACTCTCGAGTGCACCGAATGCCGGTCCAATCCCGCCAAGCGTTCACCCGGCGTGTCTCGTTACACGACGGAAAAGAACCGCCGGAACACCACCGAACGGCTGGAGATCAAAAAGTTCTGTCCCCACTGCAACAAGTCCACGCTCCACAAGGAGATCAAGTGACCTTGCAGGTCCGTCTTTCCTCCATCCGTTCCTGAATCATGTCCAGCTCCTTCTTCAAGAAGCGTCTTTCGCCGATCAAGCCCGGTGATCCCATCGATTACAAGGATGTGGATCTCCTCAAGAAGTTCATCACCGAACGCGGCAAGATTCTTCCCCGTCGCCTCACCGGCCTCACCGCCAAGCAGCAGCGCGATCTCACCAACGCCGTCAAGCGTGCCCGCATCGTTGCCCTTCTGCCGTTTGTGAACCCCGAAGGTTGATCCACGGGCGTTGAACAATTCAATCCAACCCGGAGACACCGTCGCGGTTGTTCTCAAGGGTTCTCCTCTCTTCGGCCGTCTTCTGTCCATCAAGGGCAGCAAGGCGGTTCTTTCTTTTGGTGGTCAACGTCGTGACCAGGGCCTGCCCATGCGCGATCTGATTGCCATCGATCCCGAGCATCTGTTCGATGGCAGTGAACTACCTGCCCCTGAGCAGGTGCAGGACAGCGCTCCATCAGCGCGGGCCGTTGTGGAGGCCTGGCAGCTGTTGGAAACGGATCAACCGGGGGGATTGGCTCGGCTGAGCCTCTGCGAGCTGGGCGAGTTGGTGTTGACCCCGCTCAACCTCGCTGGTCTGGCAGCGCTGTGGGCCTGGCTGCATGGAAACCAACAGTTGTTCCGCTGGCGTCGTGACCGTTTGATCCAGCCACTCTCCCGCGAAGAGAGGGCCAGCCTGCGGCGCCAACGCCGAGCTGAGAGGCAGGCGCAACAACATGAACAACGGCAGCTCGCATTGCTGCGCGCGGAGCGAGGCCTCAGCGACGATGAACGCCTGGAGCTGGACCCGGTTTGGGACGAGCGCTTCAGCCACTGGATTCAGTTGCTGAAGAACAATCCCGCTGCGGTGGGTTCCGACCTGGATCTCCAGCAGTGGTCGGCAGCGTTGTCGATTGGATCAGATGCCGCCGATCTTCGGCAGTGGTTGATCGTGCGTGGGTTGCTCGATACCAATGAGCCCATTGGCCTGAGGGGCAGCGTCTGGTCCCGCTGTTTTCCCTCTGATCTGGTGGAGGAAGCGAATCGTCTTGTTGCTCTTTCGAATGAAGAGCGACCTGGGGATGAGCAACGCATCGACCTCACTCACCTGGCCACCTACAGCCTGGACGATGCGGGCACTCGAGAAATTGATGACGCGCTCTCGCTGGAGCGTCGTGATGGCGTCGATTGGATCTGGATCCACATCGCTGATCCCAGCCGTCTGATCGACATTGACTCCCCCCTTGATCAGGAAGCCAGACGTCGAGCCACCAGTTTGTATCTGGCGGAGGGTGTAATGCCCATGCTGCCTCTGGAGCTGGCGGCCGGTCCCCTCAGTCTTCGGGCTGGACAGCGCTGTGCAGCCCTCAGTGTGGCCGTTCGCCTCGATGAGGATGGTGCTGTTGCGCAGCAACGGATTGCGCGCAGCTGGATCCGACCCCGCTATGGCCTCACCTACACCGATGGTGATGAGCTGATCGAGTTGGCACCCCCAGGGGATGAAGCCCTCTCGGATCTCTCGGGACTTCTGATGTTGCGCATGCGCTGGCGCCGTTCCAAAGGAGCCGTGATGTTTGACCGGCCTGAAGGACGCTTCCGCCGCAGCGATGGAGCCTTGGCGCTGCAGGTGATTGACCCTTCACCCTCCCGCCTGATGGTGAGTGAAGCGATGCTGCTGATGGGAGCTGTTGTGGCCGGCTTTGGTCAAGAGCACAGCCTGCCGTTGCCCTTCCGTAGTCAGCCTGCGGCGGAGCTGCCCTCCAGCGATGAACTCGATCGAATCCCCGAGGGACCAGCCCGTGACGCGGCGATCAAGCGCTGCTTGAGCCGAGGCGTGCAGGGCACTCGAGCCATGCCCCATTTCAGCCTCGGGCTTGAGGCCTATGTGCAGGCAACCTCACCGATCCGACGCTACGCCGATCTCGTCGCCCACCGGCAGATCATTGCCCAGCTTTCGGCGCTTGCACCGTTGGATGAAGAGCGTCTGCTGGAAGTGATCGATGACCTCGATGATCCATTGCGCCAATCCATTCAGATCAGCCGTGAGGATCAGCGCCACTGGCAGCAGGTGTGGTTCGCCGAGCATCAGAACACCGTTTGGTCGGCCGTGTTCCTGCGCTGGCTGCGCCCGCAGGATCGCTTAGCCCTGGTTCATGTGAGCGAGCTGGCCATGGATCTGGTCGGTTGTGTGTCTGCAGACAACCCTGCTCCTGGTGATGCTCTTGAACTCAGGGTGGGGCGTGCTGACCCGGTACGCGGTGAGCTGCAGCTTCAGTTGGCTTGATCCAGAACCCCGGTGATCCGCACCCAGGGCCCCCAGGGATTCTTAATGCCGCGGAGATTCAGTGTTCGGCCCGAATGATCCTCGTTGGATAGCCAGCGATGGATTGCGGGTTCTAGGGTGATCAGAGGCCAGATCCTTTCAGCGGTTTCCAAGTGGTAGCCCTCATGGAGGTTGCCGGTGAGCACGCCACTGAGGCCAACCTCATGAGGCTGATTTGGCGCCTGGTTCACGCCAGGGGGAAGCAGCATGCTGGCCCTTGGGCCTGAAAGGCAGCCATTCGCATTCAGGTGTTCAGGTCGAGCCAAGCTCTGCTCCTGTGCCTTGACCCAGTGCGGATGCCAGAACGGCCAGTCCCAGATCGGGAGGACTGCTGCAGGGGCCTGCGGCTCATGGATCAGGGCTGACTGGATGGCCTCAACTTGCAGATCAGCAAGGTCACACCCCTGGCGAACCGCCATCGCCGCCGCCAGACCCGCCACCTGGCCCAGGTTGAGGATCAAAGGCTGCAGGCGCGTGGCCCCATTGGCCATGTGGCTGACGCTGAAGCCTTTCTCTGCCATCACAAGGTTGGGGATTGAGTCTGTGATCAGGGCATCGAAAGGAATGCAGAAAGGCGTACCGCTCCAACGTCCTCCCCAGCGCACACTTTTCGGCGCGAGAGGCCAGTCCTCGCCTGGGTAGTGATGGTCATTGGCATAGGTGCCCACAGCGATGCTGGTGCAGCGACCCTTGGCATCGATCGGGAGCGGTCCCCGTCGGGCTCCTGTGGAGATCGGCAAGAGGTCGCGTTCCGTGACCGTTGTGCGACCCGTCAGCCGCCGGCTTTCTCGCCAGTACGGCATCAACGCCAGGCTGGGATCGGCTCCAGGGAAGGCGTTGCCGGCAGAGATCCAACCACCGCTGCATTCCTCCAGGGCCGCCAGGAAATCCTTGCTGTGCCGTTGCATCTCCTGGGCCAGCTGCGCACGAACCTCGCCATCAGCACTGAGGGCTCGATCGAGGCTGTGGTGCCAGTCGTTGCCCTCCAGGGGCCAATTGAGCATGACCAGGCCGCTGGCCAGACGGCCATAGGTGATGGTTTTCTCGAGACCGAAGCTGGCGGTGCTCCGATCGAACGGAATCCGCGGGATCGCTGCGGCATGGCGCGGAGCGAGTTCCCCATGCAATTGGCCCATCACCACCCAGGTGGGTGACTGAATCGGTTGCTCTTGAAAAAATGCTTCGCTCTCAAGCCGGGACTGCTCGGGGGCGCTGGGTTCATCCCAGATCTCCTTGCCTTCCCACCCCCAGCGGAAGGGGGCGGACGATAGGGCAAGCAGATCACCCAGATCGCTGCCATCCACAAACACGTCGGCGGAAAAGCTTTCGACGCCATTGGCGCTGTGGATCTCCACAGACTGGAGGCGACCCTGCTGGCCGTGAACCTGTTCTAGCCTGCAGTGGGGACGCCACTCCAGCCTGGGCTCAGCCGCCACCCAGCGTTGCAGGATCCGTTCGGCTGTTTGCGGCCTGTATCCGAAACAACTCACCCAGTTGTGGTCGAGCCCGCTCGGCTCCTCCAACTCCAACTGCCGTAGAAAGGCGCCCCAGATCCCGGTTTGCCAACAGGTGAGTTCATGGCCATCCGGGGCACAGACTCCTGCTGAACTCACCATGCCCCCCAGCCAGGGGCCAGGGGTGAACAGTGTCGTGTCTGCTCCTGATCTTGCGCTCTGCAGCGCAGCAGCAACGCCGCCGCAGCCACCACCCCAGACCACCACTTCGCGGTGCGTCATGAGGAGGGCTGTTTGGCGTGGAGCGAGATGGGCATGCTCGTTAAAGTCTGTCATCGCTGCGGTGCAGCGGAGTTCGAACTTTTCTGATGCCTTACACCCTTACGACTCCGCTCTATTACGTCAACGATCGTCCCCATCTGGGCAGCACCTACACGACCCTGGCCTGTGATGCCTTGGCTCGCTTTGAGCGGCTGCAGCTGGAGAAGGTGACCTTCGTGACTGGTGTTGATGAGCACGGCCAGAAGATTCAGCGCACGGCAGAACGTCAGCAGCTGAGCCCCCAGGACCACTGCGACAAGGTCAGCAGCCGGTACCGCGATCTCTGGAATCAGTGGGGGATTTCTGACGATCGCTTTGTGCGCACCACCAACCCGCGCCACCTGGAATTGGTGGAACAGTTCTACGAACGGGTCAAGGCATCCGGCGACATCGTTGTCGGCAAGCAGACCGGCTGGTACTGCGTCGATTGCGAGGAATACAAGGATGATCCGGCCGAAGCGGAGTCGCCCTCCTGTTCGATCCACCGCAAGCCTCTCGAGTGGCGCGATGAGGAGAACCTGTTCTTTCGGCTCTCCCGCTATCAATCCGCCATTGAGGAGTTGGTGGCGCGCGATGACTTCGTCGCCCCAGCCAGCCGACGACAGGAAGTGCGCAACTTCGTCGCTCAAGGTCTGCGCGACTTCTCCATTTCGCGGGTGAATGTGTCCTGGGGACTTCCGGTCCCTGACCATCCAGGCCACACCTTCTACGTCTGGTTTGATGCTCTGCTGGGTTATCTCACAGCGCTTCTTGATGATGGAGAAGCGGTATCGCTCGATCGGCTCGCCTCCTGCGGTTGGCCCGCCTCCGTGCACGTGATCGGCAAGGACATCCTTCGCTTCCACGCTGTGTTCTGGCCCGCCATGTGCATGTCTGCAGGACTGCCGGTGCCGCAAAAGGTTTTCGGCCATGGCTTCCTCACCCGTGAGGGCCAGAAGATGGGCAAATCCCTCGGCAATGTGCTGGACCCCGAACTGTTGCTTGAGCGATGCGGCAGTGATGCCGTTCGTTGGTACCTCCTGCGCGACATCCAATTCGGAGACGACGGCGATTTCCAACAGCAACGCTTTGTTGATCTGGTCAACAACGATCTGGCCAACACCATCGGCAACCTGCTGAATCGCACCTCGTCGATGGCGCGCAAATGGTTCGATGACGGCGTTCCCCCGGCAGGAGCAGCCTCAAGTGCTGACCATCCCCTGGCCCTCAAGGCTGCGGAAACCGTCAGCATGGTGATGGAGGCGATGCCGCAGCTCGCGTTCAAGACCGCGTCCGAGTCGATCCTTCAGTTGGCCATTGCCGCGAACGGTCATCTCAATGACACGGCTCCCTGGAGTCGCATGAAGGAGCCCGGTCAAGAGCAGAGCGTGGCAGAGGATTTGTTTGCTGTGCTGGAAACCACCCGCATCGTTGGACTCCTGCTTGCCCCGCTCTTGCCCGACCTCAGCGAGCGGATCCTGTCTCAACTTGGGGAACGCTTGGATCCAGACAACTGGTCGAAACAGCTGAATTGGGGCAGGCTGTGCAGCGGTTCCGCGCTGCCGAAGCCAACACCGGTGATGCAGCGGTTGGAACTGGATGAACCGCTCTGAACAAAGCATGCTGGGTCGCTTGTCACGTTGTGGTCTGGCAGCAGCCCTTGTGGCGAGTGCATGGCTCACCGGTTGCACAACGCGGCGACCGATTGCGCTTGAACCAACGCCGTCCTTTGTCTTCCGGTCGCTGGATTTGAGCCAGCGGGCCGACGATGGCAACCGTGGCTGGGATCTCACCAGCCCCGAGGCGCGTTACGACCTGAGCAGTCGAACCATCCGTGCACGACGTCCCGAGGGCGTTCTCTATCGGAATGATCAACCGCACTACAGGATCACCGCAGATCTCGCCACGGTGTTGCGAGATGGAGAGCTCGTTGTTCTTGAAGGATCGGTGCAGCTGCGGCAGTTGAACCAACGGGGGCTGACGATTGAGGGAGACAATCTGATTTGGACGCCATCGCAGGCGCGAATGGTGATCAATCAACGGCCCAAGGCCAATGATGGCAAGGCGCAAATCCGCTCACGCGAGCTCGTGTTCCAGCAGGACACCGAGGTGCTGGAGTTCAAGGGCCCAACCCAGCTGAACCGTGTTGATGGCACCAATGCTGCTTCCACAGTGGTGCGGGGTGGACGTGGAACCTGGAATCTGAAGAGTGGTTTGTTTCAGGCGCCTGGTCCGGTGCAGGCCATCCGCAGCGATGGCCGCACGCTCAGTGCTTCAGGACTGGATGGCAACACCCGCCAGGGTTACCTCGACCTACAACAACCGGTCACGCTGGTGCTGGAAAGCGACCGCGGTCGGATCACTACCGGCCAGACGCGTTGGCTGTTTTCGGCGGAGCAACTTGAATCCGATCAACCCATTCAGGCTGAGTTGAAAAACAGCAAGGTGCAGGGGATTGGGTTCAAGCTTGATCAGCGCACTGGCTCCGTGATCATTTCCAACTCATGTCGCGTTGAGCAGACGTTGGAAACATTGACGGCCCAACGCTGCGCTTGGAACTGGCGGAGTGAACGGGTTGTTGCTGATGGCGATGTGGTTCTGCAGCGGACCGAACCGGAGCAGATCACGCGGGCTTCGCGCATGGAGGCCAAGATTTCGGACGATGGTGCGATCCGCTTCGGACAAGCCGGAGCGAGGGTTGAATCGACGATCAAGCTGAGTCCGGCTGCACAGGAGAAGCCTCGCCGGCCGCAAGTGTCGTTCTGAGCCGCTGGGTCCAGCCTTCAATCCATCGCTCATCGGAGCGGGTGAAACAACGGGGCGACCATCCCCCCACGATCACGGCCCCCTCCTTCCCCATCGGGCAAACAACGATGGCGGGAAGTGACGGCAGCATCGCGTCGAATTCCGCTCGGCCTGGAAAGAGCGTTGTGTTGACCAAGGAGATGGTTTGCTCACGCTCCATGGCCCGTTGTGTGATCGCTCCTGGCTCGAAAGCCTCCTGAGTGATCAGGCCCCGACGCAGCACAACCTGATGGCGCCAGAACACGAGCACGGATGCCGCTGGCGTCGCCGTCAACAGCATGTGGCTGCCCCAGGCCAGCTCCTGTTGTTGGTTTTCGCTGAACTGATCCGCCATCAAAAGTCCCTGTTCCCCCTGCAACGGAACTTTCTCTGCTGACTTGGGGTTCGCCCGTGTCCACAGCACAGCCACCAGCATCAGGCCCACCGCTGCCATCCCCGCCAGAACTTCGGCCCGTTGAAATTCCGGTGTCACGGTCTGCGCTACCCCTGCATTGGTCACGGTCAGACCCAGCAACAGAAGCGCACAGATCAGTACAGCTCGGGCGGGACCTGGCATCAATAGAGGGTGCTGTCAGAACGCAATCATCCTGCTCAAATACGGACATGTGCGTCTCTGCCATGACGACTCCCGAGGCTTTTGCTGCTGTTGCCCTTGCCGCTGTTGCCTGTGATGGAAGGCTTGGACGGGATGAGGCCCATGCCCTGCGCCGTCAGCTGGAGAACCGATCGCTGTACAGCGACAGCTCTGAAGCGGCCATGGGTGAATTGTTTGACCGCCTGCTGTTGCTGTTGCGGGAGCAGGGCGTTCAGGGCTTGATCACGCCCGCCTTGCTTCAGCTCAATCGAATTCAGCAGCAGTCCGCCCTGGCTGTGGCAGCGCATCTGGTGCATGCCGACCGCAAGATCACAGCGGAGGAAACCGATCTCCTCGACCAGCTCACCCGTCAAATGACTCTGCCCGACAACGAAGCCCGCATGGTTGTTGAGGCAATTGCAGCTTTGAACCGCGACATGCTGGACAGCTAACGGCAGACTGAGGCATTCATGACGCTTGAAGGGATGCCCCGTTCCGCCCGACGCCTATTGGCCAGCCTGCTCAGTTTCGGGGTCTGTCTTCTCTTCTGGGCCCCAGCCAGTCTGGCGATCTCACCTGCTGCCCTGGGTAAAAGCCTGCCGGATGCATTGGTGATCGACGATGCCGATGTGTTCAGCCGCGCCAGCCGTGGTGAATTGGAAACGAAATTACGCAGCTTTGAAGATCAACGGGTCGATGCCCGCCTGATCACGCTTCGGCGTTTGGATTACGGCATAACCTTGAACAGCTTCGGTGAGGAACTCCTCGAGACGTGGAGCTCACCCAGCGGCAATCCCTTGTTGCTGATGTTGATCGAAGCCTCGAACAAGCGTTCCGCTGTGGTGGCCAATCAGGAGCTTGAGGCACAGCTTCCTCCCAGCCTGCTGAAGAGCACCGCCCGTACAACGATGACTGTGCCCCTGCGAGAGGGCGATCGTTATCGCCAGGCATCCGTTGATGGACTCACCCGACTTTCAACCGTTCTCTCGGGTGGCGAGGATCCAGGTCCTCCGAAGGAGATCGAACGGGTCACCCTGCCCACCAACATTCCCACCAAGGCGGAAACCGCCGAAAGCGATGCCACCAAGTGGGTGATCATCCTGTTGGTGCTTGGAACCATCATTCCGATGGCCACCTGGTGGGTGTTCTCGCGCTGATGACCCGACTGCGATGAGCTGACTGCAATGAGCCGCCGTAACTGGATCAACCTGTTCAGCAACAGCCAAGCGATCGAGCTCTCCAGTGATCTTGAGCGTGGCTACGAGGCGGCTCTGCTCATCCAAAGCCTGGAGTTGGAGTACTACGGCGATCGGCAGATTCGGCCGGAGCTCAAGCTCTCCGTGCCGCGCTCTGTTCAGGCCACGATTCTTCGCCGCTTCAAAACCGCGCTGGCCATCTGCCGCAATACAGCAGCAACTCTTTCCAAACAACAGGGCCAACTGGATTCCCAGGAGTTGCGTCAACTTCAACTGATTGAATTCGTCGTGAGCCGCTATGGATCGCGACGATCCAGCAGTTCGCCGTCGATCAGCCGCTCACCGGATGCCCTCCCCCGATCGCTTCTGGGTGTCTTCGACAGTATTCGCCTCCAGTTGGATCCCTCAACGGAAGACAGCGTCGTGGCGGGGTATCGACGCCGGCGGGACAGCACGCTGATTTCCCTGAGGGTTCTTCTTCTTCTCGTTCTGGTTCCTCTTCTTGTTCAGCAGATTGCTGGCACCTATCTGATCTCGCCTGCGGTGAACAAGTTTTCTCCCGAACTCCCTTTCCTGAGCTACCCGAAGCCTCAGCTGGAAGAGAAGGCGGCTGAAAAACTTCGGCTCTACAAGCAAGAACTTGAATTCGATGCGTTCCTCAAGGGCGTGCAGCCCCTTGATGATGGTGCGCTGCGCGACAAGCTCACCGAAAAAGCGACTGAGCTCAAACACGATGCCGATGAGGAAAGTCTCAAGGCGATTAAGAATGTGTTTGCGGATCTGGCGGGTCTGATCGCCTTCGCCGTGGTGTGTTTTCTGAGCCGCGATGAACTGCGTGTTCTGCGTGGATTTGTTGATGAGGCGGTTTACGGGTTGAGTGATTCCGCCAAGGCCTTCGCCATCATCCTGTTCACCGATATCTTTGTTGGTTACCACAGCCCGGAAGGTTGGCAGGTCTTGCTGGAAGGGATTGCCGAGCATTTCGGTCTTCCCTCCAGCCAAAGTTTCGTCAACCTCTTCATCGCGACATTCCCGGTGGTGTTGGCGACGATCTTCAAGTATTGGATTTTCAGGTACCTCAACCGTGTGTCTCCGTCTTCTGTCGCGACGCTGAAGGGAATGAATGGCAGTGGTTGACCCCTCCTCCTCAGTGGAGCCCCCCGTTGCCGGCAAGACCAGCCGGCTGATCCTGGTGAGTGGGCCAACCCGCAGTGGCAAGAGCCGCTGGGCTGAGCACTTGTTGAAACACCACCCTGTTGTCACCTACATCGCCACGGCGGCCGCCAGGCCGGATGACCGTGATTGGCAAAAGCGTTTGGAGGCCCACCGGCAGCGTCGGCCCGACCATTGGAGCGTTTCTGAATGTGGGGCAGAGCTGGTAAGCGTGATCAACGGCCTGGCTCCTGGGCAATCTGTTCTGATTGATGCCCTCGGTGGCTTTGTTGCCCACCACCTGGACCTCACTGCCCAGGATTGGGATCACCTCTGTGAACAGCTGATCGCCTCGATCAGGGCATCGCACTGCACGTTTGTTCTGGTGATCGAAGAGACAGGCTGGGGCATCGTTCCCCCAACACGCATCGGAGGCTTGTTCCGTGATCGTCTCGGAACTCTCGCGCAGGCACTTGACCCCGTTGCTGACGCTGCCTGGCTCGTTCTCCAGGGTCGTGCACTTGATCTTCATGCTCTTGGCCAGGTGGTGCCATGAGTGAGATCGCCCCCCTGCGGATTGCCCTGTTCGAACCTCAGATCCCTCCGAACACCGGCAACATCGCCCGTACCTCGGCGGCCTTCAGGGTGCCGTTGACCCTGATTGAACCCCTCGGCTTCAAGGTGGATGATCGGAGCGTTCGTCGTGCCGGACTTGATTACTGGCCCCACGTTCAGCTTTCCATCGCTTCGAACTTTGCCGAGTTCCAAGCTGAGCTTCGTCCTGAGCAGAGGTTGATCGGCTGCAGTCGTTGTGGTGGTTCATCGCTCTCCTCGTTCACGTTTCAACGGGGAGATGTTCTGCTCTTCGGACGGGAAGATACGGGGCTACCGGAACCGGTTCGCGAAGCCTGCGACAGCATCCTCACGATCCCCATGCCTGGAGCTGCTGATGATGCAGGCCAGGGAGGTGTTCGCAGCCTCAATCTTTCCGTGGCCTGCGCCCTGGTGACCTACGTGGCTGGACAACAGTTGCGGTTGTGGTGATCCCACCACTGCTCCAAACCCCCTTGCGCGGGGATGTTCGGCTCGTTACTTTCAACGCGTCTCAGTGGTTTCATGCGCGCAACGCTTGCTCTGGCAGCTGCTGTAACCCCTGTTCTGTCCCTGGGTTTGTGGAGTTCTCTGCCCGGGATTGCCGATAACGCCACTTTTGATCTTGCCGAGCTGCCCCCTCTGCCAGCTCTCTCCCCGAACAATCCCGTTGCTGTTGTCAGCAAAGTCGATTCCAGCAGTCAGGTCTGGTTCCAAGTTGTTCGTGCCACGTCCCTGCGGCGTTATGCCGAGCTGTTGAAGCTTGATCGTGAGCAGCTGGCCTCGTTGAACAACGTGCCAAGCTCCCACGTTTTTGAAAAAGAGAGTTGGCTTTCCCTACCGGACTCTGTACGGCTTGTTGCCGTGACGTTGTCGTCACTCAACCGCTCCAGTGAACGTGAGACGCTTCCGTTGGTTGCCCCACCACCGCTTAGCGCAACGGCCAAAATCAAGACCGGAGACTCTCTGGCGTCATTCCTCAAACGCCACGGCGTGACGCAACAGCAGCTGTTGAGTTGGAATCCAGGCCTTCAGCTGAGTGCTTTGACGATTGGCCAGGAACTGCAGATCGCTGAAGCCACTTCGGGTCAGTCACTCCTGGCTGTACGCCCCCTCAGCAGTGGAGGTGATGCATGGCCTGATCGCCCCCTGTCGTCTTCAGCCGATCAGCCCGAAAGCCTGAAGCCGCCGATTGTTGGTTACCAGTGGCCCACCAAGGGGGTTTTCACCTCTGGTTATGGGTGGCGCTGGGGACGCATGCACAAAGGCATTGATATCGCCAACAACACTGGCACTCCCGTTGTTGCGGCCCGTGATGGGATCGTTTCATTTTCCGGCTGGAGAGGTGCCTACGGCTATCTGGTTGAAATCGCCCACAGTGATGGCGAATTCACGCGTTATGCGCACAACAGCCGTCTTTTGGTCAAAAAAGGGCAGATTGTTCCCCGTGGGTCTCGCATTTCACTGATGGGAAGCACCGGACGTAGCACCGGTCCTCACCTTCACTTTGAAATCCGTCGGGCCGGTGGCGCTGCCCTCAATCCCCTGGTCAAACTACCGGCACGCAAGGCCTGAATCAGGCATGCTCGAACCCAACAAGGGTTCGAACGAGCTGATCAACAGCGAATCAATGAATGTCAGAGGGGAGACTTGAACTCCCGACCTCAGGGTTATGAATCCTGTGCTCTAACCAGCTGAGCTACTCTGACGAAGGCCCTTCAGGCCAGTGCTCATCATACATCTCAGGGGTTCAGCCTCAGCGCATGTCGATGGCATTGAGGCGATCGCGGAAGGATTTCGGTTGATCGTCCTTGGTGAGTGGGGCTGCCGTCTCAACAACAGGTGTTGGAGCTGGAGTTGGGGCCGGCTCGATGCTCCGCGTTGCCGTTGAACGTCGGGTTGCGCCGCGATTCCCGCCCAGAGTCTTCAGCTGACCAGTGCGCTGGTCTCGATCCAGGGGTTTCTTGCGCAGATCGCCCTTAAGCTGGTTCAACAGACGGAAATGTCCGGTGGAACTGAACTTGCGCAGGAGCGCAGGATCCCAGCTCGTGAGTTGGTCAGTCATCAACTGAGTTTATGGCGACGGATGGCTAGTGTCGTGATAGGTTCAATCCTGAAACTGGAAGTCGAATCGACTACGTGTTAAGTCGTTTGCGGCCTTCAGCTCACTCATTCACCTCCCGAACATGACCGACACCGGTTGCTTGCGTGTGGGCCAGCAGGCCCCTGATTTCACAGCCACCGCTGTGGTGGACCAGGAGTTCAAGGAAGTCACCCTGTCCCAGTACCGGGGCAAGTACGTGGTGCTGTTCTTCTATCCGCTGGATTTCACCTTCGTTTGTCCTACTGAGATCACGGCCTTCAGCGACCGCTACGCCGATTTCTCCAGCAAGAACACCGAGGTTCTCGGCGTTTCCGTGGACAGCCAGTTCAGCCACCTGGCCTGGATCCAGACCCCTCGCAATCAGGGTGGCCTGGGCGATATTAACTATCCCCTCGTTGCCGACCTGAAGAAGGAAATCTCCACGGCCTACAACGTTCTCGACGAGGCTGAGGGTGTTGCCCTGCGTGGTCTGTTCATCATCGACCCTGACGGTGTGATCATGCACGCCACCATCAACAACCTGCCTGTGGGACGGAACGTTGATGAAACCCTGCGCGTTCTGCAGGCCTTCCAGTACGTGCAGTCCAACCCCGACGAGGTTTGCCCTGCCAACTGGACTCCTGGCGAAAAGACCATGAAGCCTGACCCCAAGGGTTCCAAGGAGTACTTCTCCGCCATCGGCTGATCGTTCGATCAATCCGATCCGTCATTTCGTTTTGCCCTGCCCGTCAAACGGGTGGGGCTTTTTTCATGAGTTGATCCAAAGCAAGATTGAGGTCGCGGTCCATGGCAACCAATCGGCCGTCACTCACAACAATCCTGGCCAGAGAAGGCAGCCCCACCTTCTTGGTGCGCAGATACACCGGTTCCACATAGAGAAGTCCGGAGCCCACGGGAAGCACAAGAAGATTTCCCTGCAGGAGTTCCAGATCCTCCTGATCCCATAGACCAAACTGCTCGCTCACATCTGGATCCTGATGGATCAGAGCCTGAACCTGTTCCGGCCCCGGAATGTATTTGTCTTTGGGAAAGTCGATCAGTTTCAGTTCACCGTAGTGATCGCCATCGTTCCGAGCCACCAACCACGCCGTGAGATTCGGCCTTGATAAAGGGGTCAGGGGTTGGAGCAGCAGAAATTCAGAGTTGTCGTTGCTTTGAAGCTGAGCCGTGATGTGATAAGGAGCTACATCAACTTTTCGGCCGCCGTAGATCTCGCTTGGCACCTGCCAAACATCATCACCGTTGTAGAAAATTCTGGGATTCGAAACGTGGTACCGCTTCAATTGGTTGACCTGGGCATTGAAGAAGTCCTCAGGAACTCTGCGGTGATCAAGAAAAGGCTTTGGCATTGCCTCCATCGGCTCCATCAAGCCTGGAAAAGCCTGAGCCCAGGCCATCACGATTGGATCCTCAGGCTCCGAGATGAAAAACCGAATGCTGCCGTTGTAGGCATCAACGATGGCCTTCACTGAGTTTCTTAAATAGCGATCGGGATCATCTGCTGATACCGCAGCGCTGTAGGGCAGGGTTGAACTGTGGGTGTAACCCTCGACAACCCAATACTGATGCTGGCTCCGTTGTCCTGAAGTTGCCTTGGTGGTGTTTGAGCTGTCTTGCTCAGGGTTTGGAATGGAGATCAGGTAGGGCTCACCACGAAAATCAATGAAGGGAGCGATGGCCTTAACCCGACTGCGCACATCACGCCGGATCAAAAGTTTGGAATCAGCATTGATCGTTGTGGTGATCAGCAGTCGAGGGTCACGTAGATAAACAGCCGCTGCGAATCGTTGAAGCCAGGATCCAATCGGTACTCCGCCAGAACCCTGATAGTGCGTCATCACATTGATGTCGCCTTCTGGGTAGTCGAATTCTTCAATCTGCGTTGGAGCGATTGCATAGGGCGACGGAAGCATCCCGTAATAGATCGCTGCATCACCAACGGGGATAGCCTTCTGCACCTCCGATCGTTCAATACCCAGTCCAGGATTTCCCGCAATGACTGTTTCTGGGCCAAGACCTTTAATGAAATACGAGGGAAGGCCATCACTGCTTCTGTCATTCACCGGACTAACGGTGAATCCATAGCCGTGGGTGAAGATGAAGTGACGGTTCTGCCAGGTTTTGGATTGACGCGGTAACGCGGATTGATCCAATTCGCGGGCCGAGAGGATCACTTGCTGCGATGAATCGCTGTTTTCATTCAGCGGGTAGCGATCAACAGCTGCATTGGAAAAGCGGTAATACACCCTCAGTTGCTGCAGTTGCCGGTTGGCTTCCAGCAGAGGGCTGCTGTCCCAGAGACGCACATTTTCGAGCGTGCTAACACCTTGCTCGCGATCAGCGGCGCTGAACCTTGTCGGGTCGACGACTTGACTCTTGATCTGATCCAACTGGAAGCCCCATTGCGTGGCCTCAATGGCGTTGTTCAGATAGCGCTCTTGCAGTGCAAATTCCCTTGGCCGCACCACCAGCCAGCGCGTTAACGGAGTTGCCACCGTTTCCAACACCACAAGAGACACCAACACCAGTGCAAGGCCCTGACGGAGGCGTCGCCGGCACGGGACAAGCAGTGCACATGCGATCAGCACCAGCAGCAGTGTTGCGAAGCCGCGCAACGGAAGGGTCATGTGGGCCTGGAGCCAGCCCGCCCCTGCCACAAGGCCGTGTTGGGTCCACAGCAGCTGATGCCTCGATAACCACACCTGCCCCGCCGCTCCGAACAGCAGAACCGCCGAAAGCAACCTGAACAGTTGGATCTGTCGCGCAGAGAAGGCTGGACTGGCCCAGTCAGAAATCGATTTTGAGCTCGCCAGCACCCGCCAGAGCTCAAAGGCGAGGGTGAACGCGGTAGCCAAGAGCAGCAGGTCCAGGGCCAGATGCAATCCGGCAAAACGCCCCAAGCCGAAGCTCAGATCCGCTCCCAGCAAGGGGTCTCTTGTGGATTCATCGGGAATCCATAGCGCCAGCGACCAGATGCCCCACGCACGGCTGACGACAGCCACCAGCGAACCCGCCGTGATCCGTGCAAGCCACAGCCTCAACCGCGGCCAGGCCATCGCAAGCCCTATCGCCCCTGCCTGAACAAGTCCTGCAGCTGAGCTGATGCGGTGCTGGAGCCCCGGCACTGGCTGCCATTCCCCAAGCTGAAACGGATCGTGGATGGCCAACGCCAACAGATCCAGCGTGAGCAAGGCACTGATCAGCACAGCACCACCACTGATCAACAGCGTGAATCCAAAGGCCCATCTGGTCAGGCTCATCGCCTTGGATGAACTCGAGCTGTGTTGCCTGAATTGCCTTGACCAGGCCTGGGCTGCCAGCAGCGGCAGCATCGCCACACAGGCGAAGAGAAGCTGCAAAAGCCAGCGCTTGAGGAGAACGTCGCTCCAGGCGAACTGATCGAACCAGAGCCACTCGATCTGCATCCGGGCTGCAACAACAACCAGCGGTAGCAGAAGGAGGAGGCGTCTCATGGGAGGCCAGCGATGTCTCTGAATCGATCACCGTTGATCGTTTCCTCGGCAATCAAAACGTCCACCAGTTGATCCATCAACTCACGGCGGGGCTCCAGCAGGGCGATGGCCTGCGCCAGAGCACTCTTGGCGAGCTGGCGGATTTGAGCGTCGATGGCCTGTCCAGTGGATTCGGCGTATCCCGGCCGTTGGTTGAACCAATCGCGCCCCAGAAAAACCTCCGTACCCGGACCCTCGAGGGCCATCGGTCCGAGGCTGGAAAAGCCAAAGCGCGTCACCATCTCCCGTGCGAGTTGCGCCACCATCTGGAGATCTCCACTGGCTCCCTGGGTGATCTCGAGCGACCCGAAAACCACTTGCTCAGCTGCTCGTCCCCCCAGGGCCACCACCAGATCAGCGAGGCAGGAGGAGCGGGTGATCAACCCGGAATCAAGCACCTCCTCGTCAGGCATGAAGCGGGTGTAACCACCGGCCCCTCCCCGGGGAAGAATCGTGACCTTGTCCACCGCGTTGGCCGCTGGAAGAAGACTGGCCACCAGGGCATGACCCACCTCGTGATAGGCGATTAGCCGTTTTTTGGCGCTGTCCTGCAAGGGACTATTGCTCAGCCCCATGGTGATCCGCTCCAAGGCCCCCTCCAGCTGGAACTGACCGATACGGAGCATGTTCTGGCGGGCCGTGAGGATGGCCGCTTCGTTGAGAAGATTGGCGAGGTCAGCCCCGGAAAAACCCGGCGTGCGGCTCGCCCAATCCGATAGCGAGACCGCGTCGTCGAGGGGGCGAGTTCTCGCATGAACGGCAAGAATTGCCTCGCGACCTCGGCGATCGGGAAGGCCCACATCAATGCGCCGGTCGAAGCGTCCTGGACGCAAAAGTGCGGTGTCGAGCACGTCGGCACGGTTTGTGGCCGCCAGCAGAATCACACCGGAGTTCTCCTCAAAGCCGTCCATCTCCGTCAGGAGTTGGTTGAGGGTCTGCTCCCGTTCATCGTTGCCGCCACCGATACCAGCACCCCGCTGGCGACCCACAGCGTCGATTTCGTCAATGAAAACGATGCAGGGGGACTTTTCCTTGGCTTGGCGGAACAGATCGCGAACCCTGCTCGCACCAACACCCACGAACAGCTCAACAAACTCAGAGGCCGCGATGGAGAAGAACGGCACGCCCGCCTCGCCTGCAATCGCCTTGGCAAGAAGTGTTTTCCCGGTTCCAGGGGGGCCGACCAGCAGCACTCCCCGCGGAATCTTGGCGCCCAGGCGGATGAAGGCCTCGGGCTGCTTGAGAAAGGTGACCACCTCCTCAAGTTCCAGCCGCGCATCGTTGATGCCGGCAACATCCTCAAAACGAAGCTGAAGGTCTTCCTGGGGTTTCAACCGAGGTTGACTACGCCCAAACCCAAGAGCTCTATTCGCCATTTGAGCTGAACGCTTCAACAGAAACGACAAGCCGACCACCACCAGCAGAACCAACATCAGGGTTCCCGCCAGTTCGCGTCCTGCTTGTTCGCGGCGGATGTCAACAACCGTCAGGGGCGTGGCGGAGCTTTCAGCGGCCCGAAGAATTTGGTTGTCGTTGGCGAAAACAGGAACGGTGACCCGTCGGCCATCGTTGTATTGGACTCTTACCTCCCGACGACCGGGCACAAGATCCAACTGTTTGATCTCTTTCGCATCGATATCTCTCAGCAGGGTGGAGTAACTCACCGTGTCCTGCTTCGTCCAAAAACCCTGAATCGAAGAAGGTTGAGCCTTCTGAGGGGCCGCGGAACCACTGGAGTCGTCCGAACCTGGTGCCACGTCTTCATTGCGCTGCACGGAGCCTAGCGATTTGACGCAAGGGGGTTTCAAACGAGACAATCTCGGTTTGGAAATTCACCAGGCGCAATGGCCGTCCCGAAGAAGAAAACATCCAAGGCCAAGCGCAACCAGCGCAGCGCCACCTGGAAGGCCAAGGCAGCCGTTGCCGCCCAGCGCGCCATGTCCATCGGCAAGTCCGTGCTGAGTGGCCGCGCCCAGGGTTTTGTTTATCCGGTGAGTGAGTCCGAAGACGGCGAATCCTGAGTCGAACTCGGGAGGTGGATCCGCCGCAGAGTTCGATCCGGATCCACCTCCACAACAACATCCGCTCTCATGGTGTGAAAACTGCTCGATGGCAGCGAGCAGAGAATCATGCGGATAAAACGATCCAAGGCGGCATTCGACAGCGACGCACCGCGTTCCGCTTCAAGGGTGGCTTCCTGTTGGCGCTTCCATCGCCAAGGCGCGTTGAAGTCGGTTGCTCGCAGTTGCCAGAGTTGATCGAAACACCTCCAGGTGGGTTCGTAGTGGGCGAGCACGGGTTGCAGCTTCAGGCGCCACTCCAACTCCTGCGCCGTTAGGGGGCTCTCGAGATGGGGCTCATCCGCAGTTGCGTCGCCATTTGGGCTGCAGCCCACAAACCAACCCTCAAAAATCAGCAAGTCTGCATCGCAACGGCGCCAACCGCTTCGATCTCCTCGGCCATGGCGTTTGGCTTTGTCGAAGCAGGGCATCAGAACGTTCTCACCCTGTCGCCATGTCTGAAGACACTCCTGCAGGAGCTCCAGGTCATGGCTGCCAGGAAGCGCACGAGGCACACCCCAGGGGTTGCCCTTCATCGCCGCATCAAGCCGTTCGGCCTCGAAATAAAAGTCATCGAGCGAAACCACCTGGATCGAGAGGTGAAGTGGCCGTGCGGCAGCTTCAATCCACTGCCCCAGGGTGGTTTTCCCGCAACCTGGCAAAGCACTGAATCCGAGCAGTCGGCGTTGTCCCTGCCACTGCTGGCCCAGGTTCAGAAGCGGCAGACCAACAGACCAGAGCCAATCCGGTGTCGCCTGAGGATGCCAGTGATCGATGGCGACCCGATGCCACCCAGAGTTGCGCTGCATTGCAGACCAACTCTGAAGGTCGCCCAACTCGAGATGCTGCAGCAACCGCTGCTGATCCTTGCTGGGGATGACTCGTTGGCCCTCAGGATCCAACTTTGAACGCCTCCAGAACAACGGCGTAAACGAATCCAAGCCGGAGGTTGTCCAGCCAGGGAAGACGACGGCGCCCAAGAACCATCAATTCACAGGCGATGAGGGCATAGAACGCTGTGTACGTCCTGAGTTCAACAGCATCCAGGATGTAGACGGGAAGGTTGCTGCCGATGAAAAATCCGAACAGCAGCAGCAGCAACGAAGCGCTGCGACGCCACCAGGGGCCAGACCAGGACCGCCGGATCCCAGCGCCCCACGCGTTCTGAAGCCCCGCCAGACGTGTGCGCTGGATTGAGCTCATCGATCCGGCACCGACAGCAGGGACTCCAGATACTTCAGCGTTACTGCCCCCTCCTGGCAAGAGGCACCGGAAAGCACGGTTGCTGGCTGTCCAGGGTCCCCCAGGTGATTCAACACCGCAGCAGCCTCGTCCCCGGACTCACGCAGAGCATCGGCATCCCAGAGGGAAGGGGTCAGCAGACAACGCAGACCTGCGGCTCTTGCCGCCGAAAGACCTGCCGCAGAATCTTCGATGGCAAGGCTGGCAACACTGTTGGCCCCACTGCGTTCGAGAGCGAGTCGGTAGCCGTCCGGTGCTGGCTTTCCTGAAGCAACGTCATCCGATGTCACCACCCCATCGAAGCTGGGGATTTGCTTCTGGATCTGTTCCAGCAGAGCCATCACCGAGGCCGATCCGCTGGAGGTGACGATCCACTGCTGCACGCCGGCCCTGTTCAACTCCTGCAAAAGCCTCTTCACTCCGGGACGGAGATTCACATGCCCTTGGCGGACCCGTTCCAGGTAATGGACGCGTTTGCGATCACGCACCTGGTCCAGTTGATTCTGGCTGAGATGCACCCCACATGTTTCAGCGTGGAGTTTCACCCTGCGCAGCCCGCCAGGAATCGCCAGCAGCCTGTTATAGAGCGCTTCATCCCAAACAAAGGGAAGATCCAGTTCCTGGAAGGCCAGGTTGAAGGCCGGTCGATGACCGTCCATTTCCGTGTCGGCCAAGGTGCCATCCACATCCCAGAAGACCGCTGAAAGCCTGTTCACCTTGAGGAGCAGCAACGGCACAATGCTGGGACATCACCGCCTGTTGCGTTCCCTTGCCGGCTGTTCCGCTGCATTGGTCCTGGTCCCTTCCAGCCGTGGTGGAACCATCGCCATTGCAAGGGCTTGATTTGCCGCTGTCGCTGCGCTGTGTGTTGCGGCGCAGGGGATTCAGCTCCACATCCGAGGCCGAGAGCTTTCTCTCCCCTGGTGATCTACCGCCCACACGTGATCATTTCCCCGATCTCGAGCAGGCCTGTACGCGCTTGGTAAAGGCCTGCCGTTCCCATGAACGCGTCGCCATCTGTGGTGATTACGACGCCGATGGGATGACCAGCACTGCGTTGTTACTGCGGGCGTTGGCCCCGTTGGGTGCTGAGCCGGAACCCGCTATCCCCTCGCGGATGGAGGAGGGATATGGCCTCAATCCCGCCATGGTGCAGCGGCTCTACGACGATGGCGTGCGATTTCTGGTCACCGTTGATAACGGTGTTGCCGCGAGGGAAGCCCTCGAACTGGCCGCAAGTTTGTCGATGCAGGTGATCGTGACCGATCACCACACGATCCCGGCGCAACGGCCGCCCATGACTGCGCTCATTCATCCGGCCACCACCCCGGAGGGCTCGCCTTACCGCGGACTCGCCGGTGTGGGGCTGGCCTATGTGCTGGCCCATGCCGTTGCCGATGTTCTGAACAAACCAGAAGCCATCCGCGTGGCCCGGGATCTGTTTTGCATCGGCACGGTGGCCGATATGGCTCCTCTGGTGGGGGCCAACCGCAGTTGGTTGCTGGAGGGGCTGAACCATCTGCATCGCTCCGAGTGCAAGGGCGTGCAAGCGCTTCAGCGCCTGGCGGGTCTCGGGGAACGTCCGCTGACGGCAGAAGACATCGGGTTTCAGCTTGCACCGCGCATCAATGCAGTGGGCCGCCTTGGGGAACCGAGGCTTGTGGTGGATCTGCTCACGGCTGAAGATCCCGATTCAGCCATGGCCCTCGCACGCCGTTGTGATGATTACAACCGCCAGCGACGGGATCTCTGCGACGCGATTGAAGCGGAGGCCGTGGCGCTGGTGGAAGCGGAGTCCAGTGACACTCTCCCCTCATTCCTGCTGTTGGCGCAAAGCCACTGGCACCACGGGGTGATTGGCATTGTTGCTGCGCGGCTGATGGAGCGCTATCACCGCCCCACAGCTCTTCTGGCCGGTGATGGAGATGGAAGTCTGCGGGCTTCGGTACGGGGACCCATCGGCTTCGCGGTGGATCGTGCCCTCTCCAATTGCAGTGATCTACTGACCCGCTTTGGAGGCCATCCCGCTGCCGGGGGATTCACCGTTAAAGCGGAATACGTGCATGCCCTGCATGAGCGCCTCTGCGCCGAAGCCGATGGCTGGTTGATGACCCAGGCCCAGGGGCGTCACGTGCAACCTGACGCTCTGCTGCAGTTGCAGGATGTGAACTGGGATCTGTGGCGCCACCTGCAATCCCTGGCCCCCTTCGGCATCGGTCATCCCAAACCGCTGTTCTGGTCACGGGGTGTGAGCGTTGAGGATCGGCGCGACCTCAAAGGAGGACACCTGGCCCTGACGCTGCGCCAGGGTGAAAGTGAGCGTCGCGCCATCGCCTGGCGATGGGATCCAGCGGCGCCTGTTCCCGCATGCTGTGACGTGGCTTACAGCATTTCGATCAACCGTTGGCAGGGTGAACAGCGTCTGCAGCTGGAGCTCAAGGCCATCCGTGCCCATACGGCGTTGGTGTTGATCGACCGCGGCACACGGCAGTACACCGCCCAGTTGACGGAAAGTTCAGGTCTGAAGCTCACCAATGGCGAGGGTGAGACGCTTCAGGCGAGCATTCAACAAGAACAATCCCTCACCAGCGACAACGATCTGGCGAGGGATCAGCGGGTGATTCAGTTGATCGAGGAAGCCTGCCTTGGGTTGGGGCTACGTCCTTAAAACGAGGCGATCAGAGTGCGCCGCGGCGGTAGAAGAGGATGAAGATGACAGCGGGACCGGCAATGGTGATCATCGCCAGGGCGGCAAAGTTGGCGATCAGGTGAATGTCAAAGCCCATGGCGATGCAGCGCTGTCCAAAATCGTTACGCCTCCCAGGCTACGGGGCTCTGTCCCAAGTGCGACGGATTGGCTCTGATCTCTGTGATGGCTTGTCACAGCTTCAATCATGAGCCGAGAGACGCCGCAATGGTCCTGCATCAAACACTGTGGAGCCTGTTGCCGACTCGCTCCGGAGGAACGGGCTGATGCTCTGGCGGCTTTGAACGAAGAGCAACAACGCACCTATCTGGCCATGGTTGGCCCTGATGGCTGGTGCATCCACTACGACACGGGCAGTCAGCGCTGCAGGATTTATGAGGAGCGTCCTGATTTCTGTCGTGTCAGTGGTCTGGGCCGTCTTTTTGACATTCCCGATGATCAGTTCGATGCCTTCGCCATCACCTGTTGCCAACAACAGATCCGCAGCACCTATGGCGGCCGCAGTGGCGTGATGCGTAGGTTCAAGCGCGCTCAGACCGCGGGAGGTTCTGTTGACGAGTGAGCAAACAAGCCCTGAGTCGCGCAGCTTTGCTGCCGTGCTGTTCAGCACTTTCACCACAGTGTTTGTGGCTGAACTGGGCGACAAAACCCAGTTGGCAACGCTGTTGCTCTCGGCCCAGTCCGGCTCTCCTGTTCTGGTGTTCATCGGTGCCGCGCTGGCGTTGATTTCATCCAGCCTTGTGGGCGTTCTCGTCGGTCAATGGTTGGCCAAAACCCTTCCGCCTGAGCGTCTTGAACTGATGGCTGGGGTGCTGATGGTGGCGCTCGGCATCTGGCTCGGTCTTCAGGCCGCCAGCTCCCTTTGGCTCAATGCAGCGAGCTGACGATGGATTTTCCCCTTCTGATCTCCACGTTCTTGACCGTGTTCCTGGCCGAACTCGGTGACAAGACCCAACTTGCCACTGTTGCCATCAGTGGCACGTCCAATCGCCCCCTGGCTGTGTTTCTCGGCTCATCATCGGCGTTGGTTCTGGCCAGTTTGCTGGGGGCCTTCGCTGGTGGTTCCGTTGCAACCGTGATTCCCAGCGATCTGCTTCAACTGCTGGCTTCCGTTGGTTTCCTCGTGATCGGTGGCCGCTTGCTGGTTCCTCTCGTCCGTGATGGTGAAGCCAACTCGGACGGGGATCAAACTTCTGAGTCCTAAAGTGATCTTTGAAGGGCTGACTCTGCACGGCCTGCTGAAGAGCGTCGACCACCCCTTCCCTCTCTCCCGGCTCTGATGGTCGGTTTCTGCGCACGCCACGATGAAATTTACGGTTGCCGATCTGCTGGATCAGCTCTCAACGGAGCACTCCTCTGAGCCCGACCAACTGGCCAAGATCCTCAAGCTCAGCAACAAGACAGATAAAGCGGCGCTTGAGCTTGCCGTTTCATCACTGATGAAAATCGGTGTGATCGAAAAGACCAGTGAGGGTGGTCTCACACGGCCCCAGGAGAGTGATCTGATTGATGCTCGCCTGCGTTGCAGCAGCAAAGGCTTCTGCTTCGCCATTCGCGATGACGGCGGCGAGGACATCTACATCCGTGACCATCAGCTGAACCACGCCTGGAATGGCGATCGTGTGCTGGTGCGGGTGACGCGGGAGGGCGGACGCCGCCGCTCTCCTGAAGGAGGTGTGCAATGCATCCTGGAACGGGCCACGCAATCTCTCCTGGCTCAGGTGGAGCAGCAGAGCGACAAGCTGCTCGCCTCCCCCTTGGACGACAGAGTGCTTGCCGGCATTGAGCTTCCAGCAGAGGATTCCAAGCATCTGGCCGGTGATGAGGTCTCCAGCGTTGTCGAGGTGTGCATCGATCGCTATCCCGTGGCTCAGCATCCTGCGGCCGGCCACATTGTGCGATCTCTCCCGCTCAATGGCGGACCAGCAGCCGACCGGGACCTGCTGCTGACCAAGGTTGGTCTCCAGGACCGTCCAACGGCACCCAGGAGCTCTGGCAAAACCCCTGCGTCCAAAGGCCGGGTCGATCTCACCGCACAACCGTCGCTGCTGCTCAAAGGATGGAGTCAGGACGATGCACCGGGGTTACCTGCCGTGCACGTTGAAGCCAGGGAAGGCGGTTGTCGCCTCTGGGTCCATGCGCCCAGCGTGGGCGAGCGGATCGGTCTGGGCAACAGCCTCGATGCCTGCCTGCGCGACCGCGGTGAAGCCCTTTGTCTCGGTGAAGTCTGGCAACCTCTTCTCACTCCGGCCCTCCACAAGGCCACCAGCTTCTCGGCCGGGTCCGAGGCTGATGCCATCAGCGTTCGGCTCGACGTCTCTGCCAACGGTGAGGTGAGCGACTGGGAGTTCATGCTCAGCACGGTGCGCCCCGTCGCCGAGGTGAGCACCGATCAGTTGGTCGCCCTGGCGGAACGCAAACCCAAGGCACGCAGCGTCCCGACCGCCCTCAAGCCGATCAAAGACCAACTCGGTCAGCTGGAGACCCTGCGCTTCTGCAGCACGCTGTTGTTGGAGCAGGAGCTTGCCAACGGGGTTGTGCAGCTCGATCTCTGCTCCCCACAGCTGGAGGCCCTTGGTGACCTCTGCTGCGCAGATCCCTCCGGGTTGCGGCATCGCTGGGTTGATGCGTTCAACCCGGTCGACCCCCATGCGTTCCTTCAGCCTCTGTTGAGGGCCGCCGACCGTGCGTGGACCGCACAACGACTCGAGCTCCAACTGCCGGGCATCACCGTTGAAGCGGATGAACCCGATGGCAGCGTGCTCACCGATGTGGCAAAGACAGCCATTGCCCTGGATCTTCCCCTTGAACTGGATGACGACGGCTGTCCATCAGCTTCAGAGCTAGTTCAGGTGTTCAAAGACAGCAGTCAGCGCCGGGTGCTGGAACAACAACTCAGTCACGCCCTGCCACCTCTCACCCTTGTGGCATCCACAGAGCCCCCCCCCTGCGGCAGCAGATTCCGATGGGGACGAGGTTGCTGCGTCAAGCCGGAACAGCTCACTGACCCCATGGACCTGTGCCACCCAGCACTACGCCCACCTGGTGAACCAACAAGTGATCGTTGCGCTGCTGACCGATGCCAAGGATCGTCCAACCGTCCGTCACAAGACGCGTCTGAAGCTTGGCCTCAAGGGTGCCGGTGCTGATCTCACGTGGCCTCTGTTCACCGCATCCCAGGACCAGAAGTTGAACGGATTGGTGAACGAGCGCACCGTGCAGCGGCTCAACACGCGACGGCGTCAGGTGTTGGAACTGGAAAAGGATCTGCTTTCGATGATCCAGGCCCGTTCAGCCCAACCCCTGATCGGCGAACAGGTGGAAGGGCGCATCAGTGGTGTGCAGAGCTATGGCTTTTTCGTGGAAGTTGGTGAAAGTCGCGTTGAAGGGCTGGTGCATGTGAGCTCCCTCAACGATGACTGGTACGAATACAGATCACGCCAGAATCGCTTGGTCGGGCGCAAGAACCGTCAGACCTATCAACTTGGCGACGCCGTACAGGTGCGCGTGATCAATGTGGATGTTCTGCGCAACCAGATCGACCTTGAGGTCATCAGTCAGGGTTCCAAGGGCTCCACGGAACCTGAATCCTCAGCGCCTGAATCCTCGGAGTTGCTGCCCGTTGCCCTCAGCGAGCGCTGAGTGATGCATCCCTACGTTCTGGCTGTCACCGGTGCATCCGCTCAACCCCTGGCCGAGCGTGCCCTACAGCTGCTGCTGCAGCGCGGGCGCTCCGTGCATCTTGTGCTCAGCCATGGTGCCCATGAGGTGTTTCGTGCGGAACAGGGCCTGACGATCCCTGTTGATCCCCTGAAACAACGTGCGTTCTGGCGAGAGAGGCTATCGGTGGAGAGTGGCGAGCTCACCTGTCATCGCTGGAATGATCAGGCTGCCTGCATTGCCAGTGGCAGCTACAGAACCCGGGCGATGGTCATCGTTCCCTGCAGCATGGGAACCGTCGGGCGGATCCATGCCGGTATCGCCGCAGATCTGATCGAACGTTGTGCGGATGTGCATCTCAAGGAGCGTCGGCCCCTGGTGATTGCTCCCCGGGAGATGCCTTTCAACCTGATTCACCTCCGCAACCTCACCGGCCTCGCTGAAGCTGGAGCCACCATTGCCGCTCCCATTCCGGCCTGGTATACCCGGCCCGATTCCTTGGAGGAGATGGTGGACTTTCTGGTGGTGCGCCTGTTCGACGGCCTGGAGGAGGACCTTGCACCCCTGAAGCGCTGGCAGGGCCCCCTGGAATGAGCATGTTTCAGCGGTTGCTGCTGATTCCCTGCCTGGCGCCACTGCTGGCGTTGCTGGTTCTTTCGGCCACCAATGTCGGAGACAAGACCCGGATCCGTCTGCTGGTTTGGACAACACCTCCGCTCCCCATTGGGGCGTGGACAGCGCTGGCTGGCGTTGGTGGTGCGGCCGGAGCCGCTGTCGCAGCGGTTTTGGTCTCCCCAGTGGAGCGTCCTCTGAGTCGCCAAAGGCGTTCCTCTGTTCAACCGGAGTTTGAGGAGAGGGGCTACACCGACTACGAACCGACACCCAGATCCAGCACAAAACCAGGCCCCGAACGAGATGTGAGAGAACCGGCTCCAACGGTGTCTGTGGCCTACCGCGTGATTCAACGCCCTTCGTCAGTCCCCCCGCAGTCAGACGCTTCATCCGGCACTTCAGCCGTGGGCTCTCCTTCTCAGGAGTTCAGTGATTGGGGAGATGATCCGGAGGCGAACTGGTAAGCAGCGCACCAAGCTGCTTACAGTTGCGCCAGCAATGCTGGATCGGTGAGCGAAACCCCAGTCGAGAAGCAGTCTTCAGGTCAAGAGGTCCCTGCCAAAGCGGCGCCGAAAGCGAAGCCGCCCAAGCCGGAGGACAAGCCCTTCCCTGAATTCATCGACACACTGTTTTTGCCGGCCGTCGCCAAACAGTTGGCCGAACATGACATCACCGCTGATCGGCTCGAGCGCGTGGATGGGCAGCGTCCCGTTGTCGGTGGTGAATGTCCAATGGTGGTTGGTGAGCTTCCAGGGGGCCGCCGCTTCTGGGTCTGCTTCTCCAAGGCCGACATCAACAGCGCCAAAGTGATTGCCCTGGCTGATGCCGGCAGCGAGCCAACGCTGCTGGAGAGCTTTCTGATCGATGAGAAGCGGATGTCTTTGCCCCTTCTCGTTTCCCGTCTCTTACAACGGCTCAACGGCCAAAAGTGGCTGGGAGGTAACTAACCGCCCGCATTGGCCTCGGGGGTTGGGCTGACACGCCTACATTGGCAGGATCGTGAACCGCAACTGATGGTCCCTCCCACCGCCGTGGCAGAAGGCAGCGCCGTAGCCATCAAGGATCCTGTCAAGGACACAATCCTGACCCCTCGCTTTTACACCACCGATTTCGAAGCGATGGCGGCAATGGACCTTCAGCCCAATGAGGCTGAACTTGAAGCCATCTGTGAAGAGTTCAGGAAGGATTACAACCGCCACCACTTCGTTCGTAACGAGGAGTTCGAGGGTGCTGCGGACAAGCTGGATCCTGAGACCCGCAAGGTGTTTATCGAATTCCTTGAGCAGAGCTGCACATCGGAATTTTCAGGATTCCTGCTCTACAAGGAACTGAGCCGCCGCATCAAGGCGAAGAACCCTCTGTTGGCCGAGTGCTTTGCTCACATGGCTCGGGATGAAGCTCGCCACGCCGGCTTCCTCAACAAGTCGATGAGTGATTTCGGCATGCAGCTGGATCTCGGCTTCCTGACCGCGAACAAGGACTACACGTTCTTCAAGCCGAAATTCATCTTCTACGCCACCTACCTGTCTGAAAAGATCGGCTACTGGCGTTACATCGCCATTTACCGCCACCTCGAAAAGAACCCCGACAGCAAGATCTTCCCGATCTTCAACTTCTTTGAGAACTGGTGTCAGGACGAAAACCGTCATGGTGATTTCTTTGATGCCCTGATGAAGGCCCAACCGGACACGGTTCGTGGCCCCATCGCCAAACTCTGGTGCCGCTTCTTCCTGCTGGCGGTGTTTGCCACCATGTACGTGCGCGACGTGGCCCGCAAGGAGTTCTACGAGGCTCTCGGATTGGACGCTCGCACCTACGACAAGATGGTGATCGAGAAGACCAACGAAACGTCTGCTCGCGTTTTCCCAGTTGTTCTTGATGTGAACAACGACAAGTTCTGGACACGCCTCGAACGGCTGGTGGCCAACAACGCCGCATTGGAAAAGGCTGATGCCAGCGATGCCATCGCTCCTCTGAAAGTGCTCCGCAAGCTGCCCTTCTGGATCGGAAATGGTGCCGAAATGGCCAAGCTGTTCCTGATGCCAGCGATCGACAGCGATCGTTTCCAGCCAGCTGTGCGCTGAGGGGATTCCCCCGGCCCAATCGAGGAGATTTCTTGACCAACGCCTTTTCGAATCAGTGGCAAGGACTCTTGGAGTCCTTGCTGCACCGTGGTAGCTCAGCAGGAGCCGACCTGGTCGAGGTGTTTCTTGAGCGCACCGACCACATCGGCTTGCTTGCCGAACAGGATCGGATCACCAGTGTGAATCCGTCGTTCGCCCGTGGAGCTGGCCTCAGGGTGTTCCGTGATGGCCGTGATGGCTTCGTCAGCACCAATGATCTCAGCGAAGCTGGCCTCCAGCGCGCCCTCGATCAGGCCCTCGCCATGCTCGGTCTCGAGGCGCAACAGCTCACGTCCCCTTCAGCTTTTGAAGGGTTGAAGAAGCTGACCGACCACGGCTTGAACAAAGCCGACTGGCTGGAACGCTGCCCATCCCTGGATCAGGCCAGCCAGTGCCTGCTCAAAGGCACAGACCATCTCAATCGTCTTGGTCAGCACCTGCAGGTGCGCCGTGGCAGTTACGCCCGCGACTGGCAGGAAGTGCTGGTGGCTGCTTCCGATGGCACTTTTGCCCGCGACATCCGCCTGCATCAGTCAACCGGTCTCTCCGTTCTTGCCGCCGACGGCGATCACCGATCCAGCATTGGCCGCCGCTATGGCAGTTCCGATCGTCCAGACGATCTTCGGGACTGGGATGCCGAAGCCAGCGCAGCTGAAGTGTGCAACAGCGCTGGGACGATGTTGCGGGCCGACTACGTGGATGCCGGACAGATGCCGGCTGTTCTCGCCAACCGGTTCGGTGGCGTGATTTTCCACGAGGCCTGCGGCCACCTGCTCGAAACAACCCAGATTGAACGGGGCACCACGCCCTTCGCAGACCGGGTTGGTGAACTGATCGCTCACCCTGCAGTCACCGCCATCGATGAAGGGCTGAGTGGTGGATCCTTCGGTTCCATCTCGATGGATGACGAAGGAATGGAACCTGAGCGCACCGTGCTGATCAAAAACGGGGTGCTCCAACGCTTCATCAGTGACCGGGCCGGTGAACTGCGCACGGGCCACAAACGCACCGGAAGCGGCCGGCGTCAGAGCCATGCCTTTGCAGCTGCGAGCCGGATGCGAAACACCTTCATCGACGCCGGTCCGCACACCCCTGAACAGTTGATTGAATCCGTCGATCAAGGCTTGTACTGCAAGGCCATGGGTGGGGGAAGCGTCGGCCCGACAGGTCAGTTCAATTTCTCCGTTGAAGAGGGGTATCTGATTGAGAACGGGAAACTCACCAAACCTGTGAAAGGGGCGACGTTGATCGGTGATGCCAAGGAGGTGATGCCACGCATTTCGATGTGCGCCAACGATCTGGAACTGGCTGCCGGGTTCTGCGGATCCGTGAGTGGAAGTGTGTTCGTCACCGTGGGCCAACCCCACATCAAAGTTGATTCGATCACGGTGGGGGGCCGTTGATGATGAGCAGCAACAACAGCCTTAACGCCGCGGATCTCAGGGATCGCCTTCAGACCCTCGCCTCGCGAGAAGGCATTCGTCGTTGGGATCTTGGTGCCGCATGCAGTGACGATTGCTCCGTTCAGGTGGATCGTGGTGAAGCCAAACAACTCAAGGCATCGCAGCGGAGCTCCATCACCGTCCGGGTTTGGAACAGCGATGGCCTGGTAGGCATCACCAGCACCACCGACCTCTCCGATAGCGGCTTGGAACAAGCCCTTGTGGGAGCCCATACAGCCAGCCGTTTTGGCAATCCCGAGGACATCCCTGAGTTCTCCCCCCTGGCCACAGCTCCACTCCCCGAGCTCGATCGACCACTTCAACCACGCCAAGGAATCCTCCCCCTGCTGGACACCCTTCGGGATGCGGAAGCCGATCTGTTGGGTCGTCACCCCGCGATCCAGACCGTCCCCTACAACGGACTGGCGGAATCCCTGTCCCAGAGCCTCTATCTCAACAGTGAGGGAGCACTGCGCCAGATGGAGCGCACCCAAGCCAGCCTGTATCTCTACGCAAGGGCTGAGGAAACAGGTCGTAAGCCCCGCAGTGGAGGTGCTGTTCGTCTGGGTCTTGGCAGCAGCGAACTGGATGTTCAAGGCTGCATCAGCGAGGCCGTTGATCGCACCGTCAGCCATCTGGATTATCGACCGATCGAAACCGGGAGCTACCGGGTTTGCTTCACCCCCGAGGCCTTTCTTTCACTGCTTGGTGCCTTCAGCAGCATGTTCAATGCGCGTTCGGTGCTCGATGGGGTGAGCTTGAGCCAGCGGGATTCGATTGGATCCGATGTGGCGGTTCCCTTCTTCAACCTCCACGATGACGGCCTCCACCCCGGACACATCAGTGCGGCAGCCTTCGATGGCGAGGGAACACCAACCCGACGTCTCTCCTTGATTGAAGGCGGAACCCTGCGGAATTTCCTTCACTCGGAAGCAACGGCCCGAGCCTTCGGTGTTCAACCCACCGGTCACGCTGGACTTGGAGCCAAGGTTTCGGTGGGTCCAGACTGGTTCGTGGTTGGTTCCAACCCGCAGGTGAGCAGCGGTAACAGCCTCAACCACCGCACCGAGTCAGGCCCCTTCGTGCTGATTGAGGATCTGTCAGCGCTTCACGCCGGTGTGAAAGCCACCCAGGGATCATTCTCCTTGCCCTTCGATGGATGGTTGGTGAACAACGGCGAACGGGTTTCCGTGGAAGCAGCAACGGTTGCCGGTGACATCCGCTCTGTTCTCAACGGCATTGCTCATCTGGAAGCTGATTCTAAAATCACCCACCGCGGCGTTTCCCCTCATGTTTGGGTGGATGGACTCTCCATCACCGGCGAAGCCTGACGTTGAAGATTCTGTTCTGGGGGACACCGGTCTATGCGGTGCCAACCCTTAATGCACTGCATGATGCGGGCCACACCATCGTTGGGGTCGTCACGCAGCCGGATCGTCGGCGGGGTCGAGGCAAACAGCTGGTTCCATCACCGGTGAAGGCGAGGGCGGAAGAACTCGGTCTTCCTGTGTTCACCCCTGAACGGATCCGACGGGATGACGATTGCAAAGCCAAGCTCGCTGCACTCGATGCTGATGCCTCTGTGGTTGTTGCCTTCGGACAGATCCTTCCCAAGGATGTGTTGGAGCAGCCTCCTCTGGGCTGCTGGAACGGCCACGGATCACTTCTACCGCGTTGGCGCGGTGCTGGTCCCATCCAGTGGGCCCTGCTCGAAGGGGATCAGGAAACGGGTGTGGGGATCATGGCCATGGAAGAAGGGCTCGATACTGGTCCGGTTCTGCTCGAGCAACGCACCCCGATCCAGCTGCTGGAACCTTCCATCGCCTTGGCCGAACGGCTCAGTGCTCTCACTGCAGAGCTGATGGTTCAGGCGATGCCACTGATTGAAGCAGCGGGACCGGGTCCAGAAGACGAGAGATTGGCAAGGCTCAACGTGCGGGTTCAGGCCGAGGGGTCGACCTATGCCCGCATGCTGGAGAAGCAGGATTTCCAATTGGATTGGTCTGCCCCTGCTCTCAGCATTCATCGCAAGGTGATGGGGCTTCATCCCGGAGCGTTCACCCAGTGGCAGGGCAAACGCCTGAAGGTGTTGCGCACGGAGCCGTTGATCGAGCGCCTGCAGGATCAACTCAGTCCTGAGGGACGCAACCTCGTGGGTCAATGGCCCACCGGCGGGCATCCCCCAGGGACGATCCTTGCAGTGATTGAAGATCTGGGGCTTGTGGTGAGCAGTTCAGGCTGCCCCCTTCTGATCCGGGAGGCACAGCTGGAAGGGAAAGCACGCAGCACAGCCCCCGTTCTGTTGCAGCAACTCAACGCCACTCCCGGAGATCGATTGGGCGAAGGTTGATTCAGGATTCCGTGTACAACATCCGCGCTTGAGACCAAACCCGATCGAGATCCTGCTCGGAAAGCTGAAGAGCTTCCGGGAACATCGCCGAGAGCCATTGTTGGCGCTTCAACAGGGTGTCAGCTTCAAAAAATGTTTGCTGCGAGGCCAGAACTCTGAATTTGAGAAATTCCAGCAACCTTGCGCGCAAGCGAACCGTATCGATGAGTTTGATCCGTTGGCCTTGATCACAGAGATGAATTGTGCCGCCTGTTTCCACTCCGCATAATCGCGGTGCAAGCAATTCCAACGTTGTCGGCGGTTGCCAATGGCGCAACTTTGTCTCGGGGTGGGGGTAATAAATCCAGCCGTTCACAACCTCACTTTGGGGCGTCTTGATCTGAACACTCCAGAACGAGAACGTTTCGGGGGGGTGGAGGTCGGTCCATCGCACCTTTTCAAACAGGTGATCTGGATTTGAAAGTGAAACCTCGAGGGGGGCAAAGTCGAGATTCAGCGTGCCGAAGTAACAGCCGGAAAGGTCCAGCCCCAAGGACTGGAACACGGGGAATTGCATTCGAATCGTGCCATCCGGATACGGTGAATCGTTGCTTGTTCCGGAGGCGACGCCATGGCCAGCACAGAGTCGCCCAGTGAGCCAACCCGGTTTCATCAATCAGCGAAGTTCACGGTGGCTGCAGTTCTCGCAGGGGCCTTCCGGCCACACAGCACAGCGGAGCAAAGGACTACGGGCATTGAAACGGCAATTGGGATCACCGATCACCCAGCCATGTCTCCAAGGTGTTGCATCGGCGGGACGCGTCTGGGGTTTCACCAACAGGGCCACTGAGGCCATCACATAGCGACCGTTGCGAAGGGCGTAACGGTGACGACGTTGCATCACTAGGAAGGATTGCTGTTCCACAACAAGCCATCGCCCCGGTTGTGGCGGATCCTCAAGATCAACGCGATGGAGCAAACGGTCTCCACTGATATGGCGAAGTTCAACAAGCATGGCCTTCGTCCTGATCAAGTTCCTTGCTGCGGATCGACATTCCCCAGGCAAACAGCAACAGCACCACCAACAAGGTGAGCCAATCAGGTTGATTGAGGCTGGGCACGACAACATGAACAATCAAGCGCAGCGCCACGAAAGCAACGGCGAGAAACCCAGCCGTTTCAAGCCGTGGATACAGATCAAGCCAGCGGATAAACAGGGCGGATGTAAATCGCAGTGCCACGATGCCGATGAAGGCACCTGTGCTGATCAACACAATCTGATCACTGATGGCCACGGCTGCGGCGACGCTATCGATGGAGAAGGCCAGATCTGTGAAAGCCAGCAGCAAAACCGTGTTCAGAAACGGGCGAGATAGACCGTTGGATTCATGTCCTTCGCTGGACTCGGCATCATCGCCTGATCGGTTGTTGAAGTGATCAACCACGAGCCAAACCAGATAGGCCGCAGCGAGGAGTTGCACCCAGGCGTTTTCCAACACCCACTGGGCCACAACGATCAAGGCGATCCGCAAGACCAGTGCAATGCCAATGCCCAGGTTGAGGGCAAGGCCTTCCCGCTCCGGTTGGCGGCTGCTGCGGGCGATGGCCGCGAGGGCCACGGCATTGTCAGCCGACAGGATCAGCTCGAGCAGTACCAGAACAGGCAGCAGGGCCAAAACCTCACCCCATTGATCGGCACCTTCGAAGAAATCCGACAGTGAGGGAAGCGAAGTGATGTCCATGGCGGCAGCCTAGAAAGTGCAAGCGCTGTTCCATTGCGATGCAGATCCGGGCCGAGCTGTGTCACGTCGACACCCTGAGATGCATCGTGCGGGTCGAGGCCTGGCTCGACGGTTCTCTGCAGGGCAGCGCCCTCGGTGAAGCCGCCACTGCTGAAGAGGCTGAGGAGAGAGCGTTGCGACGCCTGAACTCCAGGCTGGGGTCCACTGAGGGGCCACAACAGCCCCTGAATTCAGCTCGCCCTGAAGCCCCCCAGGTGGATGAGCCAAATCCGAAGCAGTTGCCCGTGGAGCGGCCGAGAAAAATTGATCAGACCCAGCCCTCGTCTGCTCCACACCCCCCTGCCACCCTTCAGGTCCCCGTCACCCCTGCTGACAACACCACCTCTGAAACACCAACGGATCCCGACGACTGGAGTGATGAGCTGACCGCCATCGATATGGAAATCAGACGCATTGGTTGGTCTCGAGAGCAGGAGCAGGAGTATTTGACCCGGGCCTTCGGGCTCGGCAGCCGCCACAAGCTCACCCGCTATGCCGATCTGGTGGCCTATCTGCGTCAGTTGAAGTTGATCCAAGCCAACGACGACGCGTCCACCGCACCAGCACCCATCCGTCGTGGTGATCTGCTTCAACAAGGAGATGCAATGTTGAAGCAGCTGGGCTGGAGCTCCGATCAAGCCAGGACCTTTCTCCAACAACAACTGGGGGCGACCAGTCGTCAACAACTCAGTGATGAACAGCTGCTGCAGTTCAACATGCTGCTGGAAGAGCAAGCTATGAAATCGACGAGCTGACCTCCTTAGCCGAAAAGCCAGTGCTGAAGAGGCTTCTCAGGTTTTAGGAATAGGTTGTTTGCGTGCAGTTATGGCCTTTCGCAGCTTTTTCAGAGCGTTTTGCGTGCGTATTTGCGTGCAGGGCCAACCGTTTTGCGTGCGCGCAAGCCCTACAGCCGCATTGCAGCGATCGCAGAGGCGTTCAAGATCGTGAACACCAATGTGCTGGAGGCCGAGCAACGCAAGCAGTTGCAGGCGATCCGAGCGCATCTGAACAGGCTTGAGGACGGCGGATCACAGGTGATCGACGTCTAAGGCTTTTCCAGAGACATACGGTAAATCTTGTCCTTAAGGCCTTTTGGAAGAGAAAGAGTCTCCGAGCCGGTTACAAGACTTTCTTATGGCCAGTGCACTAGTTGGTAAGCGAAGCGGCTTCCATCTTTGATTGCCTTCCAGATCTCAAGCTGTTGTTGGCGAGAAGGGCCACCTTCGAACCCCCACTTCCTTCCATCAATAGAAATGGTGTTCCACTTGCCTGGGTAAAAGCCGTATTCACCTGATGAGGGGGATCCATAACAACGTCCTGCTCTACATCCAATGACTAAGTTTGATTCCTCGCAGTAGAGGCGATCTGGGCTTGAAAGGCCTGGCCTGAGATATCGCAACCATTGCGAAACTCTTCTTTCGCCATCTACTGGATAATCCTTAGTCCTTATGTACTGAGTCTGAATCTGGCTGCACTGTCTAGTTGATACAGAAGTGACACACTGTGCCGCTTGGCTGGGAAAACGGCTCGAGCATTTCCAACCTTCATCAACGCCAAGCTCAGCAAAGTCTTCTTCTTCGCCATGAAAGACATTCAGCTCATTAAATAAATTTGAGTAGTACTCAAATCCCGCTGAATTCATCGGAACAGTGGTTGATTCGCCTTCGCTGAGACCACCGGTGCCAACTGGAATCTTGGCCTTTGGGCTATTGGTCATAACCGATGTATTGCCATCAGAAATCACAACCAAAGGCATCCCATCCTTTGTGCCCGTGACGGTTCTGGCCTCCAAGTCTGCGTAGACGCTTGCAACAGCTGGCGAGAACGCGGAGCCCAGAAGAAGCGGCAGGAGGAGCAGGAGCTTTCTCATGCGCCAAGCATGGCAGCGGAATCAAACGTGATCGACGTTTAATCCAGGGGCATTGGTTCCCCCGTCCAAGGCTCTGGTGCTCGTTCCCAGCAAGACGACAGGTAGAGAACTCTTCCATCGGCGAGTTCTGCCACTCTTTTGCCGCCCATCACATAAGGGAGTTCAACGTCCCTGGGGATGGAGTTCGTCCCATTGAGGTAAAGCTTCCCGTAGCCAGGCTGCCCTGGCTTGGCCTCTGAACTCACTTCGAGTTCAACCATTTTCCCGTCATACCAACGACGGGTGTCGATCTCGACCGTGCACGCGAGCTTTGGATCACCGGAGCATCCAGCAACTAAAAGCAGCGGCACGAGGAGCAGGAGCTTTCTCATGCGGCAACGATGGCAGCTGAACCCCTATCCAACGAGTTCATCGTCATCCAAGAGGGCATGGCCTTTTGAAACTCTCAGCACCTCTCCAGTTTTGGAGGAGCTGCTGAACAGAATTCGATAGGTGTTGCCGGTTGCCAGCGATTTGGTGCGGGCATGGACGAACGCCTTGAATTCAGTGCGAAAGCACATTTCTCTGGCCCACTGGTCGGGACCGTTGTCCCGTTCAACGCAGTACATCGCTCATGTACAGAGGACCCGCAGCTTGATGAGACAGCGAGTAAACGCTCTCTAACTACAAGCCAGCTTCGGGATCATGTCTTCAATTACCGATCAGAAGGCCCGATCGGTAGTAAGTGACTCGTTTTTTCAGTCTTGACCACGGATAACACCGTGGAGCCGGTGACTTTCATGAACGAGCACTGGCAGCGGAGTCGCTCTCCCATCGCCTGAAGCGATGCGGCTTCGCTTATCGAGAGCTAAACCGTGGAAGTGGCCCCTCCATAGAGCTGCAGGGGCCGCTTTCCCCTTCGTGCATCAGTTAGGGCACCTAGGGCAGCCATAAGCATCCCTAACTAAATAAGCGTGCTTTTTTGCGTGCAGATTGTCGAGGTTCGTTCAAAACCCAGTCAGTCACTCAATCTGCTGCTGCTGGAGGAGCAGACGCTCAGCCAGGCCAAATAAGCACTAACACTCAGGAATGGTCAGGGCTAGTGGCCTACAACGGGTTTGCGGCAAGGACTGATACGGCGTCCATGCCGATTGCAGCAGGGTGAATCGTCTACACACTCTGCGCAGCCCGGTCGTTCCCTCCGGTTCTTTCCTGAAGGGGGGAATGGCCCCTATCTGGCAGTAATGAGATCAGAGCTCTCTCGTGAGGGGGTGCTCAGCTGATAACTCAACTGCGGAAGTTGAACTCCAGCTTTGTTTTGGGCTTTTGGTACTTGATCACATTCATCACCTGAAGGCCAGTATTTTCAGACTTCCTCTCCTCGGCAAGCGCTTTGAGGATCATGGAGCCCGAAGCCTGCCAATCTTGATCAACTTCAATCAATTGCTTGGCTCGTGAGTAGTACTCCGCAGCTTTTGCCAAGTAATCAGATTTCTGGCTTGATGACTTTGAAGATATTGCCGTTGTGATGGACTTCGCTTCCGCTGCGTTAATTGTACAGCATGCTTTTCAGTGCAGATAAATTACTTGAAGCCTGCAATCCAGTGAACGCGTTTTAGACCAAGGCGATTGACCAAACCGCGAGGAATCGATAACCAGCTGAGGCGGATGCACCTAGCGAGCGTTTTTGGCCTGAATGTCACCTGATATATCAACGTTTTGAATCTTTAACCTGCCAAATTCATCAGCTGCACTTGCGATAGGCTCAGGCATGGATGACTCCACCCTGGTTGTACGGCAGCTGATCAATGAGCTTCGGGATGACATGTCCGAAGCGGGCCGTGAACTCAGAAATCGCAGCACTTGGGATCTCCAATGCCCCGTTGTCATCATTGATGCCCGAAGCAAACCCAACCGGGTTGTTCGAACCTCAGTGCGAGGCATCACTGGTGCCATCGCCACCAGCAACGTGATCGATGATCCCTTGATGCGGTCTTTTCTGGATCGCTTCCGTGAAGTCGGTGCTGATGAAGCCCTCAATGAATTTCTGCAGGGTCCGGAGGCAGAACGTTTCTCAGAGCTCTGGGACATCTACAACGACGAAGCCCAACAGCAGGGTCTAGCGGTCTGGTCCCACAGTGACGCCGCCAAATTTGTGCTCAAGTCGAAAACTTGTTTTGACGATGGTCAGCTGGCCTGTGTTGCCATTACGTCGGGAAACCATCGTGATGCCCACGACGTGCTCACCTTTTCTGTGGATGCCTGCTGGTTGTCTTGAGTGCCGGTTCGGCTTTAAACGCACCGGAATTCAGGAGCGGATCAGTTGAACAACAACAAAAAGCGCTGAAGCTGCCAGGGGCCAAAGCAACCAGGTCAACTGAGGAATGGTGAGGGCGAGCACAAGCCCGATCACGAAGAAAATCAGAAAACGGCCGAGGGTCATGAAGGCACCAATACCGACGTATTGAACCGAAAACCCCGCCTTAGGCCAGTTTTTCGCGCCTTGAGCTGGGAGCTGGTTCGGGGGTGAACAGGATGGGGACCGAGGAAGCAACCAGCACACCGCCCACAGTCAGCAACACCAGCAGCGGAATGGGCCGGACCAGGGGCTGACGCTGCAACGGTGTCGCGCAGCTGGAGCAGAGCGGAACAACCCCCTTGGGTGGATGCAACACCAAGGCCGGGCCGCAACAGCAGGAGGGGCAGCGGTAGCGCGGCATCGACCGGTTTAACGCAGCTGCTGGCACCTTATTGCGAAGATCATGGATTGCCGAGGCCTGCTCCATGCCGCTCCGTTCCCTGGTGACCAAGTTGCAGGAAACTGCACTCACCGGAGAGCTTGATGAGCGCTCAAGCCGCCCCGAACGTTTGTTGATGCGCGGGGCGGGTCGTTGCAGCCGAGCTCTGGTGGCCAGCGCGCTGTCACAGCGGCGGGGCGCACCTCTGCTCGTGGTGGTGCCAACCCTTGAGGAAGCGGGACGCTGGACAGCGCTTTTGGAATTAATGGGATGGGGCCAGGCCAGCCTTTACCCCACCAGCGAAGGCTCTCCCTATGAACCCTTCGATCCCACAAGTGAAATCACCTGGGGGCAACTTCAGGTTCTGAGTGACCTGCTGGGGGAAGCCAACGCGGCGTCCTGGGCCATCGTGGCCACGGAACGTTGTTTGCAGCCCCATCTCCCCCCGCCGGATGTTCTGAAAACGAAAACGCGCACCTTGCGCAAAGGGGATGAGGTTGATCTGGATGCACTGGGCGAGACGCTGGCCCAACTTGGCTACGAACGGGTCACCACCATTGAGCAGGAGGGGAGCTGGAGCCGTCGCGGCGACATCGTCGACATTTTCCCGGTGAGCAGTGAGCTGCCTGTTCGACTCGAATTCTTCGGAGAGGAGCTCGACAAGCTGCGGGAATTCGATCCCGCCAGCCAACGCTCACTGGATCCCGTCGATGCGCTTCGACTCACACCAACAGGGTTTGGGCCTCTGATTGCGGACCAGCTCAGGGAGACGATGCCCGATGGGCTGGAGCAACTGCTCGGTTCTGAGGGCACAGAACAGCTTTTAAACGGCGGGACCCCGGAAGGCATGCGCCGGCTGATGGGGCTCGCCTGGGAGCAACCCGCCTCGCTTCTCGACTACCTGCCACACACCACAACAGTGGTGATCGATGAGCGACGCCAGGGCTTGGCCCACGGACAACAGTGGCTCAGCCATGTGGAGGAACATCACCACGACATGGCTGCAGAGGCGGGTCTGGACGAGGGCGATCGTGATCGGCTCTGGCCAGCGGTTCTGCACCGTGAGATTGATGCCGCCTATGCCCTGACGGAGGTCTTCCATGGCTTTGACATGGCAGAACTGCTCGAAGTCGACCAGCACCCCAACAGCTTTGACCTCGCCAGCCGCCCTGTTGCGGCCTACCCCAACCAATTCGGAAAACTCGGGGAACTGATCAAGGGATTTCAAACCGAGCGCACGGCGGTTTGGTTGGTGTCTGCACAACCCAGCCGAGCGGTTGCTCTGCTTGAGGAGCACGACTGCATCAGTCGTTTTGTGCCGAACACGGGAGACAGCAATGCCATTTCCCGTCTAATTGAGCAGAACACCCCCGTCGCCCTGAAGGTGAGGGGCACGGCCGAACTTGAGGGTTTGCAGCTGCCGGCTTGGCGGATTGCCCTGGTCACCGACCGTGAATTCTTTGGCCAGCAGAGCCTCAGTTCCAGTGGCTACGTGCGCCGTCGCCGCAAGGCCGCCAGTCGCACGGTGGATCCCAACAAGATGCGCCCAGGCGATTTCGTGGTGCATCGGAACCATGGCATCGGCCGCTTCAAAGCCATGGAAAAACTCGCGATGTCAGGCGACATCCGCGACTACCTCGTGGTGCAGTACGCCGATGGAATCCTTCGGGTTGCCGCCGATCAACTCGGCAGCCTTGGGCGTTATCGGGCCACGAGTGAAACACCCCCGCAGCTCAACCGTATGGGCGGCACGGCCTGGAACAAGGCCAAGGAACGGGCCAAGAAGGCGGTTCGCAAGGTTGCCCTTGATCTGGTGAAGCTGTACGCAGAACGGCAACAGGCCGCAGGCTTTGCCTTCCCCTCCGACGGCCCCTGGCAGGTGGAAATGGAGGAGTCGTTCCCCTATGACCCGACGCCGGATCAACTGAAGGCCACGGCCGACGTGAAACGGGACATGGAACGGCAGGAGCCGATGGACCGACTGGTGTGCGGGGACGTTGGCTTCGGCAAGACCGAAGTTGCGATCCGCGCCATCTTCAAAGCCATCACCGCTGGAAAACAGGTGGCGATGCTGGCCCCAACCACGGTGTTGGCTCAGCAGCACTGGCGCACGCTCTCGGAACGCTTCGCGCCATATCCGATCAAGGTGGCTCTGCTGAACCGTTTCCGGACGGCGTCGGAACGCAAATCCATTCTCGATGGCCTGCAGCAGGGAACCATCGACGCCGTGGTGGGAACCCACCAGCTGCTCAGCAAAGGAGCGTCGTTCCAAGAGCTTGGTCTGTTGGTGGTGGATGAAGAACAGCGCTTCGGTGTGAACCAGAAGGAAAAGATCAAAGTGCTGCGGAAGGACGTCGACGTATTGACCCTGTCGGCAACGCCGATTCCCAGAACGCTCTACATGAGCCTTTCGGGGGTGCGGGAGATGAGCCTGATCACTACACCACCGCCACTGCGCCGTCCGATCAAGACGCACCTGGCTTCTCTGGATCCGGAGGCGGTGCGCAGCGCCATTCGCCAGGAACTGGATCGTGGGGGCCAGGTGTTTTATGTGGTTCCTCGGGTGGAAGGAATCGAGGAGGTGGCTGCAGGCCTACGGGAAATGCTGCCAGGCCTGAAGCTTTTGGTGGCTCACGGTCAGATGGCCGAGGGCGAACTGGAGAACGCCATGGTGGCGTTCAACGCCGGTGAAGCCGACGTGATGCTCTGCACCACGATTGTGGAAAGCGGCCTGGACATTCCTCGCGTAAACACGATCCTGATTGAGGACGCCCACCGCTTTGGCCTGGCTCAGCTGTACCAATTGCGGGGACGGGTCGGTCGCAGTGGGATTCAGGCTCATGCCTGGTTGTTCTATCCGGGCAACGCATCGCTGAGCGACACCGCCCGTCAGCGGCTGCGCGCGATTCAGGAGTTCGCCCAACTGGGCAGTGGGTATCAGCTCGCCATGCGGGATATGGAGATCCGTGGGGTCGGAAATCTCCTCGGCGTGCAGCAGAGCGGCCAGATGGAAACCATCGGCTTTGACCTCTACATGGAAATGCTGCAGGAATCCCTGGCGGAAATTCAGGGTCAAGACATCCCCAGCGTTGAAGACACCCAGGTGGATCTCCCCGTCACGGCCTTCGTGCCTGCGGACTGGATCACTGATCCGGATGAGAAGATCGCGGCCTACCGGGCTGCCGCCGACTGCCTCACCGCCGAGGCCCTGGTGGAGCTGGCTGCGGGTTGGGCCGATCGCTACGGAGCGCTGCCCGCTGCCGTGGTGTCGCTACTCCAGCTGATGGAGCTCAAACTGCTGGCGAAGCGGTGCGGCTTCTCCAGGATCAAACCGGAAAAGCCCAACATCGTGCTCGAAACTCCCATGGAGGAACCGGCGTTCCGTTTGCTGCGCCAGGGATTGCCCCAGCATCTGCATGGCCGCTTGGTGTATCAGGCCGGCAGCGGCATCCAGCACAAGGTGATGGCCCGCGGTCTTGGTGTTCTCCCCATGGAGAAGCAACTGGAACAGCTGATGGAATGGCTGCGTCTGATGGCAGCCCAGATTCCCGATGCCGATGGCAAAACGGAGGCACAGCGGCAGGAGGAGCTGCGTGCCAAGAATGCAGAGGTGGTTCAGGTCTGAAGCCTGAAACCAATTCTGAGAAAAACGTTACCAACCACGCAATTCTTCGTTACATTGGTTCCAGCGAAATCCGTTGGACATGGGTGAATTCGTCGAGATCGGTGCTGGTGGCGTCTCTCTAGAACTGATCAGCGGCGTTTTCTGTGCCACCGCCCTTGGTGTGTATGCCCTGTTCCAGCCCGGCGCTTCAGACGATGACGACTCCAACGGTGGTGGCGGCGGCGGTCTGATGCAGCCGATCTCCTGAGCTACTGCAGCGCGTAGCTGAGGTTGGCTCGGCCGGGTTGATAGGTCGTGCCAGCCTGAATTTTCTTTAATTGGTTCATGAGGGTCCCCTCAGCTGTCCGGTACTGACTGTCCTTCTGGGTACCCAGGTCTTCAACCGAGAAGTTCTTGATCTCCTGCTTCGACATCGCCGCTTCGATGTCCGGTTGGATTCCGTTCTTGTGAATATCGGTTCCCTTGGGTGTCAGATACTTCGCGATGGTGACCGTCAGACCGGATCCATCGGCCAATCCGCGAACGGACTGGACAAGCCCTTTGCCGAAGGTCTTCTGTCCAACGAGTTGGGCACGGGAATTGTCCTGAAGTGCCCCTGAAAGGATTTCGCTGGCACTGGCGGATCCCTGATCAATCAGCACGACCAGAGGTTTATCGGTGATTGCACTACCCGTGGCGCGCCTCACATCGCGGATTCCTGCGCGGGTTCGGGTGCTAACGATGGTGCCCTCGTTGAGCCATTGGCGGGCGATGTCCACACTGGCCTCAAGCAAGCCGCCGGGATTGCTGCGTAGATCCAGCACATAGCCCTCAGCAGCCTGTGATTCCAGATCCTTGATGGCCGCACGCATCTCACGCGTGGCGTTGGCATTGAATTGCTTGAGACGGATGTAGCCCACCTTGCGGCCATTGGGCGCCGTGTTGAGCATCGCCTTCACGGCATGAATCTCAATGCGCGCTCGTTTCAAGGGCACATCCAGCACCTGACCCTGGCGCCTGAGTCCCAGCACCACATCGGTGCCTTCCGGACCACGGATCAACTTAACGGCGTCCTCGGTGGTCATGCCTTTGGTGGAGGCACCATCGATGGACACGATCACATCCTTGGGCTGAACGCCCGCACGGGATGCAGGGGTGCCCTCAATCGGAGAGACAACAATCAGCTCTTTCGTGTCTTTGTCGAGACTGAGCTGGATCCCCACGCCCATCAACTCCCCGGAGGTGTCGATCTGCATCTCCTTGAACTCCTTCGGATCAAGGAAACGCGTGTAGGGGTCATCAAGACTGGCCAGCATGCCCCGGATCGCCTCATAGGACTCGGCGCTGCCCCCGTAGGACTTGCGCAGCAGATTGCTCCGCAACTGGCGCCACGTTCTTGCGTCGTAGGAACCCGTGGAATCCAGGTAATCGCGATAAACGATCTGCCAGACCTGATCAATCACCTCCTTAGGGCTGTCGTGAATCGATCCGCCGGAGGCCGATGGCAAAGAAAGACCTGGCGAGCTGATGCCCAGGGCTGTGACCACACCACCGACCCCGAGCATCAACAGCAACGGGGTCGACCGAACCAAAGAACGCAGGCGCTGACTCCGAACCATGGCCGTTCAGGACTGATTCTGCAGACTAACGAGATCAGGCGGGCTCCACCCAGCGACCGTCCTCTTTGATCAACTGGATCAGAGCTTCAACGCCCTCAGCTTCAGGCACCTTGCGGATTTCATCACGACCGCGATACAGAGCAATGGTTCCAGGCCCTTTGCCCACGTAGCCGTAATCAGCGTCGGCCATCTCGCCGGGACCATTGACGATGCATCCCATCACAGCAACGTCAAGACCCTGGAGATGCTTGGTGGCATCCCGGACCTTATGCAGCACCTCTTCGAGATTGAACAGGGTGCGACCGCAGCTGGGGCAGGCGACGTACTCGACCATGGTCTTGCGCAGACCCAGGGATTGAAGAATCGAGTAGCAGACGGGGATTTCCTTTTCAGGAGCCTCCGTCAATGAGACCCGGAGGGTGTCTCCCAATCCATCGGCCAACAGGGTGGCAATGCCTGCGGTGCTCTTGATCCGGCCGTAATCACCGTCACCGGCTTCGGTCACGCCCAGGTGCAGAGGGTAATTGAAGCCTTCCTTGTCCATGGTGTCCGCCATCAGGCGATAGGCCGCAAGCATCACCGGCGCCCGCGAGGCCTTCATCGAAATCACGATGTTGTGGAAATCAAGTTCGTGACAGATCCGCACAAATTCCATCGCTGATTCGACCATCCCCTCAGGGGTGTCGCCGTAGGTGAACAGCATCCGCTCCGCCAGGGAGCCATGGTTCACACCAATTCGCAGCGCCTTGTTCTGATCCCGCAGCAGGGTGACCAAGGGCTCGAACGTTTCACGGATGCGCTGGCCGATGGCGGCAAATTCTTCTTTGCTGAACTCCTGCCGATCGGGATCGGGCTTGTCGAAAACAAATAGCCCGGGATTGATCCGAACTTTGTCGACATGCTTGGCGACTTCAAGGGCGATTTTGATGCCGTTGTGGTGGACATCCGCCACCAGGGGAACCATGCAGCCCTGCTCTCGAAGTGCAGCACGAATTTTGGCCATGGCCTTCGCATGGCCAATCGAAGGCGTCGTCACCCGAACGATTTCACAGCCAGCTTCCACAAGCCGAAGGATTCCTGCGACGGACCCATCTATATCGAGGGTGTCCTCGTTGATCATCGACTGAACAACCACAGGATGCTCACTGCCGATCGGCACATCACCAACCATCACGGTGCGGGTCACACGTCGATGGATCTTGGTGTCGTAACGCCGATCCAGGGCAGTCATGAAGCTCAGTTAGAAGCAACCCAAGGCTCGCACAGGCGCTGTTGGACTGCGGCCAGGTCCTGTTGTGTCAGATCCAGGGGCGCGCCGGCTGCTTTGGAGGGATTGCGCAGCAGATAAGAGGGGTGAAAAATCGGCATCACCGCCCGTCCATTCCAGCTCTGCCACTGCCCACGAAGCTGGGTCATGCCCCCCTTGATGCCAAGGATGGTCTCCACAGCGGTGGCTCCCGTCAGCACGATCACCTTGGGGTCAACGGCCTCCAGTTGAAGGTCAAGCCAGGCCCGACAGGCGGCCAACTCAGCTTTTTTCGGCCGTCGGTTGTTGGGCGGGCGGCATTTGATCGCGTTGCAGATGTAGAGGTCATGCTCGGGATCCAGATCCACATCCCGCAGCAGTTGATCGAGGGCACGTCCTGAACGCCCGACAAACGGAACTCCCTGAGCATCTTCCTGAGCTCCGGGTGCTTCACCGATCAGCATCAGATCCGCCTTGGGGTTGCCGCGGCTGATCACGACGGTGTGGCGCGTGCTGGCCAGGTCACAGGCAGTGCAAGAACTGCAGGCCTCCAGGCTGGAGAGGGTCATGACGTCGGAGCAACAGATTCCAGGGGAGCCAGGAGCAACAGGGGATTGCCCTCCGGATCGTGGATCCAGGCCTCAGCACCAAAGGGCTCAAGCCGCGCCTCCTCGAGGAGCGATCCGCCACGCTGCAGGGCGTTGCTGAGCAGCCGTTGCAGTTCAGGCAGGGGTTGCTGCGATGGGTAGAGCCGCAAGCAGGGCGCCAGCGCTCGCCCTCGGGCTGGAAAAGAACGCCGGCGTGAGGGCCTGTAGATCTCCAGCTGGGTGCCATCGCTGAATTGAACGATGCAGTGGTGCTCCGCCAGCCCAGGCTTCAACGTGGCTTGAAACAGCTCGCTGTAGAACGTCGCCAGTCTGGCGCTGTCCTCTGCGGCCAAGACCCAGCTGATCTGTATCGCATTCATGGGCGCTGAGAAATCAAGGTTGTCTGCGACACCATCTGCGGCAGGATGATGACGTTTTAAACGCACCGCGGGGAGGTGCGTTACCGATGCCGCGCCCGCCAGAACTTTCCGACCGGGCTGTCGCCCTCAAACCGTCGCTGACGCTGGAGATCAGCGCCAAGGCCAAAGCACTGCGCGACAGCGGCAAGGACATCTGCAGCCTCAGTGCCGGTGAGCCGGACTTTGCGACGCCTGCATTCATCGTTGAAGCGGCTCAGCATGCTCTGGGATCCGGCTTCACCCGTTACGGCCCCGCCGCGGGGGACCCCGATCTCCGTGCGGCTCTGGCCCACAAACTGAGCGTCGAAAACGCTATTCCAACCCAGCCCGAGCAGGTTCTGGTCACCAACGGTGGCAAGCAAGCCATCTACAACCTGTTCCAGGTGCTGCTCAATCCCGGCGACGAAGTTCTGGTGCCGGCGCCCTACTGGCTGAGCTATCCCGAGATGGCTGCTTTGGCCGGGGCGAGCACGAGGATCATCCCCACCAAAGCGGAGGAAGGCTTCCGTCTCGACCTCGCTCTACTGGAGCAGAAGATCACCCCACGCAGCCGACTGCTGGTGATCAATTCCCCTGGCAACCCCAGCGGCCAGGTGATGACACGGGCCGAACTGGAGGCCCTGGCCGCGCTGGTGGCCCGTCACCCCCAGCTGATGGTGATGAGCGATGAGATCTATGAATATCTCCTGGCCGATGGTCAGCAGCACTGCAGCTTTGCGGCCATTGCCGAAGAGATCCGCTCGCGCTGCTTCACCGTGAACGGTTTTGCCAAAGGCTGGGCGATGACCGGCTGGCGCCTCGGTTATCTGGCTGGAGATGCTGCCGTGATCAAGGCTGCTTCAGCCCTTCAGAGCCAGAGCACCAGCAATGTGTGCAGCTTTGCTCAACGGGGCGCACTGGCGGCGATCGAAGCGCCTCGAGATTGCGTGCGCGAGATGGCCATCAGCTACAACCGCCGCCGAACTCTGCTCACTGAAGGGCTGCAGGCTCTGGAGGGCATCACCCTGACGCCCCCTCAAGGGGCCTTCTACGCCTTCCCCCGCCTGCCGGACGGCGTGCCCGATTCGATGGAGTTCTGCCGGCAAGCCTTGGAACAGGAAGGCCTGGCCGTGGTTCCGGGCCTGGCCTTCGGCGATGACCGCTGCATTCGACTCTCCTGTGCCGTGGCGGATGAGACGATCAACGATGGACTGATGCGACTGAAGCGGCTGCTTCGTTCCTTCTGATCCGATCTCATCACTCTCTTTTTCTGAATGTCTGTACGAGAACGCAGGGCCGTGGTGGCCACCGGTTTGATTGCCGGGCTCGCTCTCACGGCCAGTGTTTCCAGTTGCGGCGCAACCCAGAACGACGCCAAACAGGCCGTTCTCCAGATCGGTGCCATCCCTGACCAGAACCCCGAGAAACTCAATCGCCTCTACGGCACGCTCTCTGCGGAACTCAGCGAAAAGCTGGATGTTCCCGTGCGGTATGCGCCGGTGAGCAATTACGCGGCGGCAGTAAGTGCCTTCCGCACCGGCAGCCTTGATCTGGTTTGGTTCGGTGGACTCACCGGTGTGCAGGCCAGGCTGCAGACGCCTGGAGCCCGGGTGCTGGCGCAACGGGACATCGATGCAGAATTCACCAGTGTGTTCATCGCCAATGGCGCCAGTGGTTTGCGCCCCTTCACCAGTGCCGACCAACTGGTTGAGCTGAAGGGACGCCGACTAACCTTCGGTTCGGAGAGCTCCACCTCCGGCCGCTTGATGCCTCAGTTCTTCATGGGGGAAAACGGTGTGAAACCTGAGGATCTGGCAGGGGGCGGTCCTGGCTTCAGCGGAAGCCACGACGCCACCGTTGCTGTGGTGCAGAGCGGTGCCTATGAGGTGGGCGCCTTGAACGAGCAGGTCTGGCGCAGCAATTTGGCGGACGGCCGCGTGGATCCCGGCAAGGTGTCGGTGATCTGGAGGACACCGCCCTACGTGGATTACCACTGGGTTGTACGACCCGGTCTGGATGAGCGCTTTGGCGAAGGTTTCACCGACAAGCTCCAGAGCGCGTTGCTGGACCAGTCGGCAGACACAGAGAACGGCGCCACGATTCTTGAGTTGTTCGGTGCCGAACGCTTCATCCCCGCCAAGGACGAGGACTACGTGATGATCGAAACGGTGGGTCGCCAACTCGGAAAGATCCGTTGACGGCGCTGCTGGAGCTGCACCAGGCCTGCCTGGGGCAACGGCTCCAACCGATCACCATCACCCTTCGTGCGGACCAGCGTGTGGTTTTGCTCGGTGCCAGTGGCGCCGGCAAAACCACGTTGCTGAAGCTCTGCAACGGGGCCTTAAGCCCCGATGCAGGATCCGTGCACTGGTGTGGTCGCCCCCATCAGCAGTTGTCCCGCCGGCAACGGCGCCAAATCGGCACGCTCTGGCAGGACCTGCGCCTCGTGGAGGAACTGAGTGTGATTCAGAACATCAACAGCGGTGCCCTGGGACGCCATGGGCTGCTCTGGGCGATTCGAAACCTGCTGGGTCCGCTGGACCCAAACACCTGCCTGGAGCTGATGCACCAGGTGAAACTGGAGGCTGATCTGCTTGAACAGCCCGTGCGTGAGCTCTCCGGAGGGCAGCGCCAACGGGTGGCTCTGGGCCGTCTGTTGCATCAGCGGCCTGAACTCGTGCTGGCGGACGAACCCCTCTCCGCCCTTGATCCCAGCCTCGCCGAAGACGTTCTCAACACCCTGCTTCTCTTGCCGGGCTGTCTGATCAGCCTGCATCGGCCGGATCTGATACACCGTTTCGATCGGGTTCTGGGGCTCCGTAGTGGTGCGCTGGTGATCGATGCGGCTCCAGACACCATTCATCGGGATCAGTTGGAATGGCTCTACGCATCGGCCTGAAGCCAGCCCTGCCGCTGATCCCATTGCTGCCGGGCCTCAGCCTGCTCGGCATTCTTGTGGTGCTGTTGCGCGATGGTCACGGCGGCGGACTTTCAGTTCTTCAACAGTTCGCGACTGGGGCCGTACAGCCCTCCATCGATCCCATCGTTCTGGGCAGCTTGCTCAACGGGCTCCAGATCACCCTGGTGATCGCCGTGATGTCCTGGGGCATCAGCAGTGTTCTCGGCGTGGGTCTCGGACTCCTGAGCTCAAGCACCTTCTGGGAAATCCTGGCGGACGTGCGTTGGCCTGCCGTGATCTTGCGCCGTTGGCTGGCGCCCCTGCGCGCTGTGCATGAACTGGTCTGGGGGCTGTTGCTGCTGCAGGTGTTCGGGCTGAATGGCTGGGTTGCGATCTGCGCCATTGCGATTCCTTACACGGTTCTGATGGCGCGGGTGATCGCCGATCAGGTGGATTGCCACGTTTCACCGGCCATTCCCGTACTCAAGGGAGCTGGTGCCACGCCATGGGCCGTGATGCTCACCGGGCTGGTACCACCGCTGGCAGAGCCGATCAGCGACCACATCGGCCACCGCCTCGATTGCGCACTTCGTTCAGCCTTGATTCTGGGCGTTTTCGGCCTAGGAGGACTGGGGACAGACCTCAGCCTCAGCCTGCGCTCGCTCCAATTTCAGGAGCTGTGGAGTGGGCTTTGGATGCTGGCCATCGCCATGGTGGTGCTCGACCGACTGCTGCGAACGCTGCGCAGCTGCTCACGCATGCTGATTCTTCCCGTGGCCATGGCGAGCCCCTGGGTTGCCCTTGGCTGGGGAACACAGCTGGATCTGCAGCTGGCCTGGCCAGTGGCTGAGTGGTCGATGGTTGTCGGCAACCTCATCGACGGATCCCAGGGATTCAATGCTGCCCTTGAGATCTCCTGGCCCGGGGTAATTGGTGCCACGGTGTGGATCACACTGATCGCCGGTTGTGTTGCCACCGGCCTTCCACCGCTGTTGCTGCTGGTTTGGCCTAGCCAGGCCAGCCTGCGTTTGCAGGGAGTGATGTGGGGCGCGTTGCGACTCATCCCGGCCCCTCTCACCGCACTCCTGCTGCTGATGCTGGCCAAACCAAGCTTGAGCCTGGCGGGGCTGGCCCTGGGGTTGCACCACGGGGGTGTGATGGGTCGGGTGCTGATCGACGACCTCCGCAGCAGGGGATTGCGTTCCGCCCAGACCCTGAAGACCTGCGGCGCCACCAACCGGGTGAGCTGGCTTTACGGCCCCGTGGCGGATGTGAGTCGCGCTTACCTCACTTATGCGACCTACCGATTGGATGTGATCCTTCGCGACACCGCGATCATCGGCATGGTGGGGGGAGCTGGTCTGGGCTGGCAGCTGATGGAGGCCCTCAGCTCGTTTCATTGGTGGTTGGTGCTCTGGATCGTGGTGATCTCCGCAGTGCTCACACTGCTGGGTGAGAGCCTGGGAGAACGACTTCAGGGGAGCTGGAACAGCAGGGCCATGGCCTTATGAGCGGTGCGAACGACGCCCCCCGTCAGCTGATCGTGCTCGGGGACAGTGGCGTGCATGGTTGGGGTGACCGTGAAGAGGGTGGTTGGTGCCAACGACTGCGCCTGCGCTGGATGAACATACCCAGCGCACCAGTGGTGTACCCCCTGGGCATCCGCGGGGATGGCCTGGAACGCGTAGCCGCCCGCTGGCGCAGCGAATGGAGCTGCCGCGGCGAACTTCGTCGCCAAAAGCCGGGCGGACTTTTGCTCAGTGTCGGGCTGAATGACACCGCCCGCGTTGGTCGGACCGACGGCAGACCCCAACTGGATTTGGAGGCCTTTTCATTTGGCCTGGGACAACTTCTCAATGAGATGACCCAGGAGGTGCAGGTGTTTGTGCTGGGCCTCACTGCGGTGGATGAACACGTGATGCCCTTTGCCGGCTGCCTCTGGTACAGCAACAGCCAGATCGCGGCCACGGAGGCCGTGATGGCCGAACAGTGCCGTGAGGCTGATGTGCCCTTCCTGTCCATGCATCAGGAGATGCAGGAGGAGCCCGACTGGTTGACCTGGATGGAACCCGATGGGATCCACCTCAATGCCGATGGCCACCGCTGGCTCGACCAGCGCTTAGGCCAATGGGCGCCTCTGCAGAAGTGGGCCGGACTCGCTGCGCTTAACACATCAACACCTATCAACATGTAAACGAGACCCGCGGCGGCGACTAATGTGTGGCTCTCCTGACATTGGTGATCGGACTTGGGACCTGACCGCTCTGCACAACGCGCTGCCGGCCACCCCCCTGCCCAGCGCAAAACCACGCTCAAGTGGGATGAAAACGGTGAACTCACAGCCCTGGATATGGCACGCATCGTTGACCGCTTGACCCAGCCGGAACTGCAGCGCTGCGATCTCGACCCCTCCTGAGGATCAGCTCGGGGCCATGGCCTGCTTGGCGGATTTGTAGAAATCCAGGTCGATGTCGGAACGTCCGTCTGAATCCGCCATCGCCTCAACCCGTTTACGAACAGCAGGCCGTACGAAGAACGGAACATCTTTCTTGAGTGCTGCCAGTGCTTCTGGTTGCCAGTCCATCCATCCAAAACCGTTGCACCCATGATCCGGCACGAAAGTGCCGATCTGCGGCACCAAAGGGCCAACCGCTTCGGGGCTGAGGGTTGAACCGTTGGATCAGTTGCACTGATCCCTTGATTTCTCAACGTCACCTGCACCAGGAGTCCCGGCGTGGACTGCCGCCCTGCATTGCACGACGCATCAGCAGGCTCTCAATCACCTGGGCCTGGCCCACTGCGCGGCCCGTCGCCAACAGCAATGCGGCCCCGAAGAGTTCGACGACCTGCTGCAGGAGTCCCGGGTTGGATTGATCCGTGGCCTTGAACGGTTTGATCAACAACGAGGCCTCCGCCCCAGCAGCTATCTGCTCTCGCGGGCCACCGGCCAAATCCTCCACTACCGCCGGGATCGATCACGCACCATTCGGATTCCCTGGCGACTGCGTGATCTTTACGCAGCCGGAATGAAGATCCAGCGGGAACGCGAATAGAACCGGCAACCGCTTCTCAGCGATCAGGACCTTGCAACCGAACTATCGGTTCGACCAGAGCGCTGGGCTGCCGCCGTTGAGAGCCATGGAGCCAGCCAGGTCGTCGACCTGTCTGCTAGCCCTATAGAGCCTGCAAGCTCGAGGGCGGAGGATGAACACCTGGACTGGCTGAAGAGCGTGCTGCACCAGGTGGATGGCCTCACCGGCACGGTGCTGCAAGCCCACTTGATCGAAGGCCAGACCCTCAAAGATCTGGCTCAGGCCATGAATTGCAGCCGTTCATCCCTGCGCCTTCATCTCCATGAGGGAGTTCAACTGCTGCAGCAATGGGCCTAGCGCGATGGTGTGATGCCCATCCAAACCAGTTGTTCAGAGCACCATCAGCAGCATCGCCAGAACTGCGGCCAAGAGGGTCTGGAGAGCATTGACCAGCTCATTGCTCAACCAGGCCATGCGATCCTGCACCAGAGCACCGAGCAGGCTTTCGCCGAGGGTCGCCACCAGGCCAACCAGCATCACCAGCACTGCCACAGGCCATGAAGGAACCAGCTGCAGGGCCAGCATCACTAGGGTCATGGCGATGCTGCCGGCGGCACTTGCCAGGGTTCCCTCAAGGCTGATGGCTCCTTCGGTTCCTGGTGGAACAACCCGCAGGCTGGTGATCAACACCGTGGTGCGCCCGAATCGTTTGCCGAGCTCACTGCCGAAGGTGTCGGCCAACTTGGCGGCAAAACTCGCCGCAAAACCAACCAACATCAGCTCACGGGGCTCGACACCAGCACCGATGAGCAGTGCCAGGAAGGCTCCAACGGCCGCAGAACCCCAGACGTTTTCAGGGCCGCGCTGCCCACCGCGGGCTTCGGCAAGGCCCCGGTTTTGCTTGTTCTGAAAGCCGATCTTGGTGACCAGACTTCCCATACAGAGATAGGCGACCACGGCCAACCAGCCCGACCACCCCAAACACCCCCAAAGGATCGTGCCCAAGGCAGCTGCATGCACCCAACCACTGCGGGTGAGCACAGATGTCCGCTGCGCCAGGGCAATCAAAACCGTGTTCACCAGCAGGGCCTGAATCCAGAGTGCTGACATCACACCGTGTTGCAGTGCCCTAAGCATCTCCTGCCTGCGGCCATTGCAGAGGGAGAATCGGGATCGTTCGTTCTCTGGTCGACCGGATGGTGTTCAACAGCAACAAGGGCTTTTTCCTCACCCTGGATGACGCCGCCGCTCCGGCCACCCTCGAGCTGCCTCAACAAGAGGCTCCAGCCACCGAAGAGGCACCGTTCGAGGCAGCTGTGGTCGCAGCCTCCGAGCCCTCAGAGGTTGCCCAGCCTTCAGCCCCCGAAGCTGTTGAAGAGACCGTTGCAGAATCCAGTGCTGCATCCAGCGCTCAGCCCGCAGCCTCACTCACCACAGCAGAAGCGATCGCCGCTGAACTGGCTGCAGCAGAGGCATCCCGCCCAGCGGTGACCTACTCCACCTTTGCCCCCAGCAACCTCATGCCTGGTGGCGGACTGCGCCAGCGCAGCCGCCGGCCTGGAGCAGCTCTGAAATCCTTCCGGGGGATCGCTCAGGATCTGTTCAAGAGCTGATCAGCCGATCACGCCAACGAACCAGTTCCACGGCACCAGCCACCGCGGCCGTCGAACTGCGCAAGATGGTTGATCCCATCTGGACAGGCTGAATCTGGGCTTGGGTGAACTGCTTCAGTTCCTCTTCGGTCCAGCCCCCTTCCGGGCCGACCATGAGCCATGTGAGCTGAACAGGATCGGCCTGATTACGCAACCATTGTTCCAAGGCCGGTGGTGCCGTCTCGCGGGTCACCCCCACCAGACGCTGTCCCCTCTCATCTCCCATCCATTGAGATAGGTCTTTGAGATCGAGCAGCTGTGGCGTCCACAACCGTTCGCACTGCTCCACCGCTTCACGAATGATCGTGGCCCAGCGCTCGGGTCGGTGGTCGGCCTGGGGAACACAGCGATCGCAGCGCAGGGGCTGAATCCGATCAATCCCGAGCTCACAGGCCATCCGGACGACCTCATCCATCCCCCGCCGCATCAAGGCCACGGCCAGACCCAGCTGAGGTTGGGCCTGGGGCTCAATCAGTTGCGCTGGCCGATCGAGCTCGAGCAGCTTGGCTTCCATCAGGGTTGCGCTCGTGAGCCGGCCGCAACCATCGATCAGATCCACCTGCTCGCCACAGCGCAGACGCAACACTCTCCGCAGGTAGTGCTGCTCTTCGGAGTTGAGCAGAACCGATCCACCCTGCTCCAGGCGATCCGACGACAGAAGCAAGCGCCGGCGTTCAGCCACCGGCAGGGAAAACACTGTCGGGATGGTCTTCAACCGGCCAATTCTCATTGACCCCACCAACGACCAGCTCTTCGATCTGAACCACGTCGGAGTCCAGTTGACGCAGGGCATTGATCAGAACATCGATGGCAACTCCATCCGACGTACCGAGATCAACCCAGCAACGTCCCCAGTCGTTCTGGTATTCGAGCTGCCCCATGTTGTGCATCAGAGCTGGCATCGCCGACTCAGCCCCATCGTTGTCGTAGGTCATCCAACTGAGATCGGAGCCCGCGTCATGCACCTGCAGGTTTTCTGCGTTGAAGCCGCCCAAACGGCCGATCACATACCAGCTGTCGAAGACACCATCGACGTAATTCCGTTCCCCCTGACTGGGGGGTTCCGAAAAACGGATCCACAACCAGCAATTGAAGGGATCGACTTCACGAAAACGAATGTCCATGGGGCCATCGCGACACCGTCATCATCGTTCAAGCTGAACGCATGCTCGAGCTCTCAGGAATCACCTATGCACCTGCGACTGCCGGTGCCCCCATCCTCGACGGCGTCGGTTTTCAGACGCAGAAGGGACGGCCGCTGCTGATTGCTGGCGCCAGTGGATCCGGAAAGACATCGCTGCTGGAAATCATCAGTGGCCTGGCATCAGCCACATCCGGCAGCATCCGCTGGAACGGCAGCGCAGTGAAACGACGGCAGCTTCGCTGGCTTTGCGGCATCGTTTTCCAGTTTCCCGAGCGCCATTTCCTCGGGCTGAGCGTGGCTCAGGAACTGCGGCTGGGGCATCGGCGGCTCGGTCATGAACGCGAACAGAGCGTGCTCGAACGGGTTGGCCTCGACAGCATCGCCTCCACAACGGCGCCAGAACGGCTGAGCGGCGGGCAGCAACGGCGGCTTGCCCTCGCCGTGCAAATGCTCCGCGGCGCTGAAGTGCTCCTCCTGGATGAACCCACCGCAGGTTTGGATTGGTCGGTGCGACGGGACGTGCTTGATCTGCTCGCCGGCCTCGCCCGTGAGCAGGTGTTGATCGTGGTCACCCATGAACCCGAGCTGTTTCAGGACTGGGACTGCCAAAGACTGCGCTTGCAGGGCGGGCGGCTCGAACCGATGACTACATTGCCCTGAGCTTCCGAGGGGATATGGCCGACCGGCTGGTGCGTGCAACAGCCGCTGAGGGCGGCATCCGATTGGTGGCGGTATCAACAACCAACATCGTGCGTGAGGCGAGGGAGCGCCATGGTCTGTCGTTCCTCACCAGCGTGATGCTCGGACGGGCCATGGCCGCTGGATTGATGCTGGCCAGTTCGATGAAGGTGCGGCACGGCCGGGTGAACCTGCGCCTCGGTTCCGACGGACCAATCAAGAACTTGATGGTGGATGCCGGCCGTAACGGAACCGTTCGTGGGTACGTGGGCGAGCCGGGCCTGGAACTCGACCCAATTCAGGATGAAGCAGGCCATTTCAGCTTCAACTTCAAGGAGGCCGCTGGCACCGGCTACCTCCACGTGATGCGTGATGACGGCAAGGGTGAGCCCTTCAACAGCACCGTTGAACTCGTCAGTGGAGGCATTGGTGAGGATGTGGCCTCCTATCTGCTCCACTCCGAACAGACTCCTTCAGCCGTGTTTGTGGGTGAGCAAGTGAACAGCGCCGGCATCCATGCCAGCGGTGGCCTCCTGGTTCAAATCCTTCCCAAAGCAGCGGAAGAGCCGGCCCTGGTGGAGCTGATTGAACAGCGTTGCCGCGAGATCACTGGATTCAGTCAGCGGCTGGCGGCAAGTGGAGACCAGCTGGAGGATCTGCTTCGTGACGTCTTCCCCGACCTTGATCCCAAACCCCTCGACGATGCCGAGGCCAGTCAGGAACTACGTTTTTTCTGTCCTTGCAGCCGTGAACGCAGCAAAGCGGCACTGCTCCTGCTGGGAAGGGACGAACTCACCGACATGCGTGACAAGGACGGTGGCGCGGAACTGACCTGCCACTTCTGCAACGACCGTTATGACGTGAGCGCTGCGGAGCTGCAGCAGCTGATTGACGGCCTACCGACGGCGGCCTGATGCTCAGGCCAGGAACAGGGCTGCAGCCCACAGCAGCAGAGTTGCAGGCAGAGCCTGGATCTGCAGAGGGCTGAGAGCCAGCTGTTCAACAGCAGTGGGGGAGAGCGCCAGGTTCAGCAAAGAGCCTGCCGCCAAGCCCAGGATGAGCACCAGCAACGTCCAGCCCAGGGATGCAAGTGGGCGGCGACCACGGCGAACCTGACTGAGAAAAACACCGATGGTTGCCAGGGCCAGCACCAACTGAATGCTCCCGGCCGAGATCAGCAACAGAGCAACGCCGACGATCCCTGCAATCAGGCGAACGGAACGCCCCTGCCCTTCCACCAGGGCCCAGTCGGGCTTGAGGCCGGAGAGGGTCGGGGAGGGATCGGGCAGCCTGTTGCGGAGATTCGCCAACACGTTGCCCATCGGTGCCTGAGCTGGCGGAGAAGGCATGGATCCCGCCATGGCCTCCCGCTCCGATGCCGTCGCTGCAGCCGCACTCACCTGACCCTGTTGCCGGTCCCGCAGGCGAGCCATCAGGACAGCGTCGTAGGCCGCCTCGATCTTTGCTCGGGCCTGATCATCACCGGAAACCTCAGCGAGACAGCGTGCTTTGGCCGCCTGAACCTGATCAAAGCCCGCATCACGGCTCAGGCCGAGACGAGCAAATGGATCATCTGCGTTTGCATCGGGACCAGATTCACCCAGGGCTGCCATTGCGTCGATCGGGTTCCTTTGATGAGCGTATCGGGGCCTGTTCAGAAGAGGGGCGCACCGTGACGAAAACCCTCGCTGCGTTCCAGCCTGCTCCGGCAGCTGAGGGCATCCACCCGGTTCATCCAGGAGCGGCGCTTGATCAACGGCATCTGCGGAGGAAGGTGGTAGCCCTCCAGCATTTCCACCGATTCGTCATCACCACGGAAACACACGTATTCGGTGCCGCCGTCAGCGCTGTTCCTCAGCAGCCAGAACGTACTCACGGAAGTTGAAGGCGCGGCACGATTCTGGCGAGAGAGCCGTGGAGGTGTGGATGGGGTGATCGGCGCGGTTCAGAGACTGATCGGCTCCACTCCACTCACCACCGGGGCAACACTGCTGAGTTCAAGGTCGGGGTGGTCTTCCCGAAGCTGGTTGAGATTCCACTCGTTCTTGAACAACAGCACAGGCCGATTCCAGGCATCACGCACGGTCTTGCAATTGAAAATCCGGCCCACCTTTTCGAGTTCAGCCCAACCGCCGTTGATCCAACGGGCAACCTGGAAACCCATTGGCTCAAGGCGGGTTTCCACGCCATATTCGTTTTCAAGCCGGTGCTGCACCACCTCAAGCTGGAGTTGTCCAACGGCCGCCAGAATTGGATCCCGCTTGCTCTCGTCGGTGTCATAAAGGATCTGCACAGCCCCCTCTTCCCGCAGCTCGTTCACCCCTTTGCGGAAGTTCTTGAAGGCTGAAGGGTTGGGGTTGCGCAGCCAACTGAAAATTTCCGGGCTGAAACAGGGAATGCCTTCATATTCCACTTTCGAACCCACATAAAGGGTGTCGCCAATGGAAAACATGCCGGGGTTGTTGAGACCGATCACATCACCCGGATAGGCGTCTTCCACCACGGCTCGGTCCTGACCGAACAGCTTTTGAGGACGTGAGAGACGGATCGCTTTGCCCGTGCGGGCGTGCTTCACCGTCATGTCTTTTTCGAAGCGGCCGCTGCAGACACGGACGAACGCCACCCGGTCGCGGTGCCTGGGGTCCATGTTGGCCTGAAGCTTGAACACGAAGCCGCTGAACCCTTCACGCAACGGGTCCACCAGACCTTCGCTGCTGGATCGGGCGATCGGCCGTTGCGCCATCTCAAGAAAGGCGTCGAGGAACGGACGGACCCCGAAGTTGGTCATGGCCGAGCCGAAGAACACCGGGGTGAGCTCACCGGCATGGACCATCTCGATGTCCAGCTCTGCGCCAGCCGCCTCCAGGAACTCCATTTCTTCAATGGCCAGATCCAGCAGGTCCTCTTCCACCAACTCGCGCAGGGCAGGGTCCTCCAGCGAGAGGCGTTGCTCACTGGCCTGCTTGCCGCGTTCAGCACGGCTGAACAGAACCACCTCCTTGCTGCGTCGATCGATCACACCTCGGAATTGCTCGCCACTGCCGATCGGCCAGTTCACCGCCCAGGGGGTGAGGCCGAGTTCCGACTCGATTTCATCGAGCAGTGTGAGCGGTTCCCGCCCCGGGCGGTCCATCTTGTTGATGAAGGTGAAGATCGGGATCTGCCGCATACGGCAGACCTCGAACAACTTCCGGGTCTGAGGCTCCAGGCCCTTGGCGGCATCCTCCAGCATCACGGCGTTGTCCGCCGCTGCAAGAGTTCGGTAGGTGTCTTCGGAAAAATCCTGGTGACCTGGCGTGTCAAGGAGGTTGATCGTGGTGGCGTCGTAATCGAACTGCAGCACCGTGGAGGTGATTGAAATGCCCCGCTGCTTTTCAAGCTCCATCCAGTCGGAGGTCACCTTGCGCTGCTCACCCCGGGCTTTCACCGCACCGGCCTGCTGAATGGCACCGCCGTAGAGCAGCAACTTCTCGGTGAGGGTTGTTTTTCCCGCGTCCGGGTGGGAAATGATCGCAAAGTTGCGACGGCGATCCACCGCCGAGGCCAAAACCTGGGCCAGATCACCATCAGTGGTCGCTTGACTGCCGCTCATCGGATTTCAGGACTTCACCAAGCCTGACACCACCAGATAACGGTCGTCCTCCGCCGACACCGTCAACTCGTCGAGATCAAGCCGGTGGAGCTCTGCAGTCACCTCCTGAGGTTCGAAGGCCGCCGCCAGCGAGGCAGCGAAATCGTGCTGTAACACCTCTGGAGCCGATGGCAGGTGTTTGAGCAGCAGCTGTTGAATCTCAGCGTCGGAAGCAGGACGCCGCAGATCACGGTGCAAGGTGCGACAACCCGGTGCTGCCAAGTCTCTGGTGACCATCCAGAGCAGATCAGGCTGGTGCAGGTGATGCAAAAGGCTGTTGCTGACGATCAGATCAGCCTGCTCAAGCAGAGCACCTCGAAGCACCTCCTGAAGGGTCTGACAAAGGAAGGAGATCTCCAGCTGCTGCTGCTGGGCCCGCTCCCGGGCGACAGCCAGCATCGATTCGGCACCGTCAATGCCGATGATCCGAGCCTTGGGGAAGAGTCCGGCCAGCCGAAGCGTGATGTTTCCAGGGCCACAACCCAGGTCCACCACCAGTGGATTAGGCGGTAAAGGCGATGTGCGTGAGAGGAGACGCTGAATCGCTTCGATGGTGGCTTGATCGCCGGAACTGAAGTCGGCAGCGGCATAGGCCTGCACCTGCGTGTCGCCGTTCATCAACTCAGGCTCCAGCCGCCGCTGCATCATTTGCTGCCGATTCGGAGCTCAGTTTGAACGGGACACTGTTGATGGTGGTAAAGAGACCTTGCTACCCCCATCTGTGGCGTTAGGGTTTCGATACTTGTCCTTCGCCCCAGCACCGCACGTGACCCTCACTCCAAATCGTGTGGAGACCTCTGCGGGAGCTGTCGCCGGGTTCGGCGACTTCCCCGCAACCGCTCCTGCTGCCAACCCGGTCTTCTATCGCACCTACAGCCGCAAAACCCCCAGCGGCCGTGAGAGCTGGAGTCAGGTGGGCGCGCGAAACCTGGAAGGCCTACGTCAATTGGGCAACCTCAACGATGCGGAAGTTGCCCTGCTGGCTCGCATGCAGGCCGAGAAAAAAGCTCTTCCCTCCGGCCGCTGGCTTTGGATCGGTGGCACCCGCTGGATCGAGCAGCCCGAAAACTTCTCGGGTTCCTACAACTGCACATCCACCAACCTGGTGGATTGGCAAGCCTTTGGTCTGATGATGGACCTGGCGATGATGGGCTGTGGCACCGGCGCCATCATCGAGCCGCACCTGATCGACCGGCTTCCGGTGGTGCGCAACAGCTTTGAAGTTCTCAGCGTCAGCGAAATCGGCATCACTCCTGCCGCTGAGCGCCAGGACGACTGCACCCACAGCATTGATGGCAACAAGGTAACCATCAAGGTGGGTGACACCCGTCGCGGCTGGGTGGACAGCTACCAGCTGATGCTCGAGCTCAGCAGCGATGAACGGTTCAACGGAGGTCCGATTCAGATCGAGGTGGACCTCAGCGATGTGCGGCCTGTTGGGGAAACGCTGAAGGGTTTCGGCGGCATGGCCAACCCCGTCAAGCTGAAGGATCTCTACGGGCGCGTTGCTCGGCTGCTGAACAAGGCCCAGGGCCGTCGACTCACCTCAGTCGAGTGCTGCCTTCTGATCGACGAAGCAGCCGTCACGATCGTGGCTGGAAACATCCGCCGCAGCGCCGGCATGCGCCAGTTCGCTTCGGACGACCAGGCGGCTGCGTCCTCCAAGGACAACCTCTGGCAGCAAGACGAGGAGGGCAACTGGAGGATCGACCCCGAGCGTGATGCGTTGCGGATGGCCAACCACACCCGCGTTTATCACACCCGTCCCAGCAAGGACGTGGTGCATGCAGCAGTGACCAAGCAGTTCCACTCCGGCGAAGGCGCGATCCAGTTCGCTCCCGAAGCGATCGCTCGCTCCAATGCCGATCTGCTCACCACCCCTGAGCTGCGAACGGAATTCATTGAGATCTACTGCGACCAGGGTCGAGAGGAAGCGGGGCGTTGGCTGTCCGATAACCATGGCCCCATCGGCGCCGACGAGCTGGAGCACCGCCTCAGCCGTTACGGCTTGAATCCCTGCGGCGAGATCCTGGGCGCCGATTTCCACTGCAATCTGGCCGAGGTGCACCTCAACCAGATCGACCCCAGCGACGAGGAAGGACAGGCCGACGCCTTCCGTGCAGGTGCCCTCTCGGTTGCCTGTCTGCTCAACCATCGCTTTGAGGTGGAGCGCTACCGCCAGAGCCGTGAATGGGACCCGATCGTTGGCGTCAGCTTCACCGGTCTGTTTGATTTCTTCGTCCATGCCTTCGGCACGGAATGGCTGAGCTGGTGGGAGGCTGGCCGGCCTGATACCGAGGAGGGTCTTCGCTTCAAGGATCAGGAAGCCGCTTACCTGAGCCGTTGGAAGGAGATCGTCAATCAAACGGTCTGGGACTACTGCGACCGTCATGGCCTGCGTCGTCCCAACCGCTGCACAACCGTGCAGCCTGCTGGCACCAAGAGCCTGCTCACCGGTGCTGCCCCCGGCTGGCATCCGCCCAAAGCTCAGCGCTTCATCCGTCGGATCACCTTCCGCAAGAACGACCCCGTGGCCATGGCCTGCATGGACTACGGCTACACCATCGTTCCCTCCCAGTCCGACAAGGATGAGGAAGGCCGTCTGCTGAATGACCCCTTCGATCCCCGCTGCACCGAATGGCTGGTGGAGATTCCCACCGAGGTGAGCTGGGCCAACCTGCCCGGTGCTGATGCCGTTGACATCAACGGCTTCAGTGCGATGGCGCAATTCGATTTCTACATGCAGGTGCAGCGGCATTACACCGCCCACAACACCTCCGCCACCATCGAATTCCGCGAGCACGAAATCGAACCCTTGGCTGATGCTCTGCATCAAGCCATGGAGAAGGGCGAGGGCTACATCTCAGCAGCACTTCTAGCCCGCTTCGATGCCAATGCCACATTCCCCCGACTGCCCTTTGAGCCGATCGATGCAGCCACCTACGAGGAGCTGCAATCGGCTGTGGTGAAGCGTCGCGTCAGCAGTGATTTCTTCGAAGCACTGCAGCGTTACGACCAGGGCGAGCTGACCGAAGCGGGCCCGGCCGGATGTGATTCCGATAAGTGTCTGCTGCCTCTGGCCAAGCCGGAAAACTGAACTGGGAGCACGTCCCGATACAGTTGTCAGGTGTCCTGCGGGACACCTGACACCCTCTGGAGAGGTGGTCGAGTGGTTTATGGCTCTGGTCTTGAAAACCAGCGTGTCTTCACGGGCACCGTGGGTTCGAATCCCACCCTCTCCGTTTTGAACTACCTGAATCATTGATCTAGACGATCATTGGTCTTGAAATGAATCAGGAAATATTGTGTGGCCGACGGTGATGCACCACTGGAGCGATTCGACCACGTCGATACCTTGACGGGCCAATCACTGCAGATCGATTCATCACCAGGTTTTTAAGAAACAAATGGATTTGACCCTGCCGAAGCAGGAGTCAAACACCAAGGCGTCGGACATCGCTCTGTCCGGCTTCCAAGCCCGATTAGCGGCTTGGCGGTGTCACTTTGAGCCGAATAGTCCGCATTTTTGAAGGGGTTGCGCTGGGATTTCTGGACATCCACAAATTGCGCCCAAGACTCAATCTGATTCCTGCCTAGACGGCCTCGATCAATCTCTTGACGTTAAGGCTCGTGCATCCATGGGTGAAGTGACTGAAAAATTGAAATCCAGTCAGCCCATCTGGGTGGGAGCCTCAATACTGCTGCCGTCAAAGTCGAAGATATAAGCCGATTCCTCAGCAACCAATTCACGGATCTCCTGGCGGGGGATATAAAGTAAATCAGTTTCACCAGCCATGCAGGACTCTGCATGGCGGCAGTAATAACAGGCGTAGCCAAAACAAGGCTTACGAGCTCTGGGGTCTTGTTCGATCCCATGCTCATCCATCAAAGAGCGCACAAGGCGGCAACAAAAGCGTTGCTTCTGGATTTGTATTAACGCGAAATCACGAAGCACGTCTTGCATGCTCCGGTTCAACGAAGCGCAATAGGCCTTCAACAGAGTGTGCTCCGATTCAGACATTCTGACGTTGACGATCTTGTCAGCCTGAACCGAAGTTGCGCCCATCTGCTCCCAAAAATCAACTCCAACATCATATCCATGGATATGCAGATTTTGCATAAAAAACTTCGCCTGGGTGCTCAACAATCGACACCTGAAATCACCGGGACAAGGAAAGATGGCAGCCCAGACAGGGCTGAATTGACGGCATAGAGGCACAACAATTGCAGCCAGACAGCTCAGTCCTGGTGCCTCAAAGGGCTGGCCCATGAATCAGCTATGCAAGCAGCACCCTGGCGGTCACGCCACAGGGCCGAGCAATGCCGAGGAGCAACCCCGAAGCAACCCCAAAGACACCCGTCAGATACTTACAAGTTGCTCAGCAGCATCTGTTGAGCTACCCTTGGGATGCTCCGGCAGCAAACGGGTCATGATCAAAACCTCCACCCGAGAGACCCAGGTGAAGCTCACGGTCTCCGTTCCACCGAGCCTTCATGTGCTTCTTCGCGGCTGGGCCCTGTGCGAAGGACGTGAGCTAACCAGCGTTGTACTTCAGTGCGTGGAGCTGTCGGTTCGCCAACTTAAGAGCAATGGCTCCATTCCCAGCGCAGCCATCCGCGCCTATGAGGCTGCCTGTGATGAACGTTTGGCTGTGGGAGGGTTGTGATCGTGCAGCTTGATGAGATCGAACAAGCGCTTCAGGCTCCGGTGATGGACGCCGTGATTGCCCTGAGCGAAAGGGTGCAAACCCTCGAGAACAATCCTGAGGGGCGGATCTACACCGCCTATCGCGCTATTGATCAAACCCTCTCCTTGGGGTACTCCGAGAACATCGATGCGATCGGTGAACAGCTTCGCGAACGCGACTTCGTGCTTCTCGCGAGCCGTCGGGGTACACGCCGAGAGCAGAGGTTGCTGTTACTCACCCTCAAAGAGATCGGTATCGCCAGCAGCTACAGCGAAAACTGCTTCAGCGCATCGCCGAACACGGTGAGCCATCTCAGGCACCTGGGCTGGCCCTTGGGCAATCTCAAGCAAAACGCCAACAGCACCAAGACGCGCAAACGCTTCAACCCGGGGCGCTGATCAACGATAGACAGCGTTGCACCATCGCCGCCACAACGGCAGGATCAGCGGCGGCTCGATCTCCGCGATCCATGTCCCGGTACAAGTCGGCAACCGCCCACGCTTTGGAGGCCGGTTCATTCAGATGGCGTGGGATGAGATGGAGATGAAGGTGCTGGGCTCCCTCACCAAAGGCAATGGCATACACGCGCTCGCATCCGCTGATCTGTTTCACAAGATCACTGGCATCGCGAACAGCGCACCCCCAATCAGAAGCCTCGGCCGACGTGAAATCCACGGGGCCGGAACAGTGCCTTCGTGAATCCAAGAGAAGCCAACCTGGTAGGGGTGCTGGGTCCGTGTGATGCCGCAAAACCCATAGTTCAGAGCGCTGAATCTCTTACCGCTCTTGCGCGGTGGGATCGAGATGTAGCTGGCAGATGGCGCAGTTTTCCACGGGGATGATCTTCAACGACGAACAGCACCACGGCCATAACCAATCAGGCCGAAGTCGATGATCAAACCGATCAACACCACCAACAGGCCACTAAACGACGACACGCCCCCGAACGAGGCCGCAGCCCAGCAATAGCCGAGGGTTGTGGTGGGGAGAAACAACAGACCCAGGATGGGAAGCAATGGGTTGTGAACACTGGTGCCACTGAAGGGCTGCAGCACGAAACTGCTGTTGATCAACCACATCAACACCAAAACCAGTCGTGGAGCCAGCAGGCCAATCGCCGCCAGAAGACACATCGCAAGGCAGGGACGCTGGGTCATCCATAGGGACATCATCTGACGGCGACATCGTCCTCACCGGAAGATTCAGGTTTCGAGCGAGCAATTCATCGCCAACTCGAACGGAACGGCGGCGTTGGGGATCGACAACAGGCTGCTCGAGAGAGACGCAAGATCCTCGGGTTGGGTCATCGCGGCAGGTTCAACGGCCGTCACCGCATGAGCCATCTCGGTGTTGACCCAACTGGGACAGATGGCGGTCACCCGAATCCCCTTGTCCCAACCTTCATTGCGCATGCTCTGACAGAGCCCCATCAAGGCGAATTTGCTCACGGGATAACCCGCCATTCGACCTTTAACGCGTTTGCCACTCATCGACACCAGCACCTGGATTCGTCCATGGCCACTGGTCGCCAGATACGGCCAGGCCGCACGGGTCAGCCACCAGGGCCCCTTCACGTTGATTGCCCACAGTTCATCAAGCTGCTGCTCTTCGCCATCCGCAAACAACAACGGGGTTCGATGCAAAATCCCCGCGCAGTGGATCACGGTGTCGATGGCACCCCAGTGACGAACGGTGCTGTCAACCCAGGCTTCAACACTGGCTGGATCGTTGGCGTCGTAGGCGTGATGCAGCACCGTACCGACGTCCAGGGCTGTTCCCCTTAGAGCCTGCGGATCCCGCAGACCAAGGCTCAGGCGGTGACCATCCTTGAGCAACCGTCTGGCAATGGAACGTCCGATGCCACGACTGGCTCCGGTAAGCAAAACCGTGCGTTGCATCAGGACGCGTTGAGGAGTCGATCGATCAGCAATTCTGGCGTTGTTGCATCCAGGAGGAGCTGGCGATTTCGCTGCGAGAGAAAGCCCGTCGAAACGCTTTGATCCAAAAAGCTCAGCAACGCATCGAAGTAGCCATCGATATTGAGCATGCCGATCGGCTTGGCATGAAAACGAAGCTGAGCCCAGGTCAAGACCTCAAACAACTCGTCGAGGGTTCCCAGGCCTCCGGGCATGGCAACGGCTGCATCGGCCAGATCGAGCATTCGCGCTTTGCGCTCGTGCATCGATCCCACAACCTCGAGATGGGTCAAACCGGAGTGCACCACTTCATCCTGCGTTAACGCCTCAGGGATCACCCCGATCACCTCCCCTCCAGCCGCCAAAGCGGCATCAGCAACAGCGCCCATCAAACCAATGCGAGCGCCGCCGTAAACCAGGGCCATGTCCTGGGTGGCGATCAGTGCACCCAGCTCAGTGGCAGCAAGCTTGAACAGGCTCGAGTCGCCGCTCGAGGAGCCGCAATACACAGCGATTCGATTCATGGCGCCTGGCCGTGATCCATTCATCCTCACCTGCGATGGCTGGCAAAAACGAGCCAAGCCTCGAGAATCACCAGGAACGAGTCCCGATGAGGATGACCTCGATGCGCCTTGAGCTGCTGAGCCGTCACAGGATTCGAGACCCAGGCCTCGGCCTGAATGAACCATCCGGACTGACGCTGAACGCGGATGGCTCAGCGCTTACACCGTCAGTGATGACACCAAGGCGATTTTTCGTTTGGATCTCAAAGGGAGGGTGTCGGTGAGCGACTCGTTCTTCATCGGCCTCGACGACTTGGAAGGCATTGCACTCCGTGGAAATGACAGCGAGCTGCTCGTGGTGCAGGAGCGGAGCAATTCTGTGGTGGTGGTGGATCTGAGCAGCCGGCGCGAACGGTATCGGCGACCGCTGTCAGCCATGACCAACTACGACACGATCGCGCACCACTTCCCAGACCCTCCGGACAACAACGGATTGGAGGGCATCACTGTGAACACCAGAAACAAGCATGTGGTTGTGGTGAAAGAGCGCAAGCCCGGTTTGCTGATCGAACTGGATTCCACACTCACCACAATCCTCTCCACACAAGTGCTGCAAGCCAGCCAAGGGTTCATGCATCCCGAACTGAAGGCCGAGAAGCTTGATTTCTCGGGCCTGAGCTACGACAGGAGCAGCGACACCCTCTGGATCGTCAGCGACAAGGGGCGGCGCCTGTTCCAGTACGACTGGGCAGGCGACACTGTTCTCCAGCGCCTCGATCTCACCATCAGCACGGGAGACAAGCCAAAGCAAATCCGCAAACCTGAGGGTGTTGCCTTCGATCACGGGCGGGAAAGGATGTACGTGGTGAGCGATCGGGACGCTGATCTCTACGTGTTCAAACTCCATGACGACTGCTGAACAGCGCCGCCTTCTGATCACCGGTGCCAGCAGCGGCATTGGCCTTGAAGCGGCAAAAATCCTGCTGGCCCGTGGTGATGCACTCACCGTTGTTTGCCGCAATGCAGAACGGGCCGAGCGAATCCGCACGGCTCTGTCGGATTCCGTTGACACCTGCATTGCCGATCTGGCAGACCTTGCGTCTGTGGCCAAGGCGATCGAACAGCTCCGCCATCACGAGATGCCATTCGATGCACTGGTACTCAATGCCGGGTTGCAATACGCCGGCCATGATTCCCCCCGTTGGAGTGCACAGGGCATTGAACTCACCTTTGCGGTGAACCACCTGGCCCATCAACTCCTGGCTGAAGGATTGAAGGAGCAAACCCAAGCCATCGTGATCACCGCCTCTGAGGTGCACAATCCAGCCACCGGCGGAGGACGGGTTGGCCAGCCTGCAGGGCTGGGCTCGCTACAGGGACTGCGCCAGGGCCCCGGGGAGCCGATGGTGGATGGAGATAGTCCGTTCAATGCAGACAAGGCCTACAAAGACAGCAAGCTTTGTAATCTGCTTATGGCCCTGCAGATCCACCAGCAACGTCAGGATTTGCCTGTCGTGGCCTGGAGTCCGGGGCTGGTGATTCCCCGCACGTCAGAGGGGTTTTTCAGAAACAGTCGCCAGGCCAATCCACTTGGGCAGGCCTTGTTTGGGTTGGTCGCTCGGGATCTCTTGCGATTGACGGAAAGCGTTGAGCGGGCAGGGGCACTGCTGGTTCAGCTAATCGACGAACAACTTGATCAACCGGGATTCAGCTACTGGAGCAATGCCCTGTTGGGCCCTGGCCGGCATCAATTCAAACCAACGGAACCCTCCGAGGAAGCGAAGAACAGCGACACCGCGACGATGCTCTGGATGTTGTCGAGCAATCTGATCAACTCTTTTTTGACGCAATCCCGCTGATCGCCAAACCGTTCACAAACCAGCATCCATTGCGTTAGTTCATTGACTGATTATCAAACTTGTACACACGGTTGGCAATCACACTGATGTTGACGTCCAGGTCATCCAAGCCGAAGTCCTTGGCTCGTTTCAACATCTGCTGATTGACATCCTTCATAAAGGATTGATCCAAGATGTCTTCGGGTGCCTTCAGCACAATATTCAGCCTTGCCTCGTTATTAACAACACTCACGCTGCTGTACATCAGACGAACTTTTGACCAAAACCTCTGGTTGCCTCGCGCGAGGGCTACACGTTTGAGTTGTCCTGCTTTGAAGCGACCAAATTCCGCATCCATCTCCTGCCGCACACTGAAGTCATGAAATGCCGATGACAAGGGCAGGCTCAACAGCCCGAGCAACCCCAACCAGACCAGAAAATTGCGCCAACAGCTGCGGAATGAGCCGTAACGCTGCAGCAAAAACACCACAAGGCCGGTGACGGTGATGCCGATCAGGTTCGCCAGAAAAAGCAGAAACGATCCCTCCGCGATCTGGTTGGTGAGACCCGCCACAGTTCCACGGCCAAACACAGCCACCATTTCCGAGCCGAGCGTGAGGCCAATGCCGCTGACACAGAGCGGTGGCACAAGGGCGACAGCAATCGCCACCCCCGCAATCGAATTCGACAATTGCTTGCGGGTCATCGAGAACGACCCGGCAACGGCCGCCGCGATGGCGATGCCCAGATCGATCAGGTTGGGAGACGTGCGGCCGGTGATCTCCGACTGCACATGGCTGATGCCCAGTCCCAAACTGATCAACGCCGCGGTTCCAATCACCGCCAGAACGCCGAAGCCAATGGTGACGGCGGAACGTCGGATCAATTTCCCATCGCTCACGGCCAAGCCAACAGCCAGGCTGAGGATGGGGTCCATCAGCGGAGCGACGATCATGGCCCCGATCACAACCGCCGTGCTGTTGGAGATCAGCCCGATGCTGGCGATCACCCCAGAGCTGATCAAAAGAATGAAAAAACCAAGCGATGGCTTGGATGAAGCGATCCGCGCTTCATAAAGCTCCGTGCGAGGAACACGACTTTCAAGATGAACCGCTCAATGCCCCGACAGGGTTTCCAGCAATTGCCCCAGCACGGTGCACGTCTCCAGGCCTCACATTCCTGAATTGTGCACAGAGTTCTCGACTGCGCAGCAGACTGCACAACGATCAACACCAGACCATGACGGGTGTACTGGCGGCCCTTGGAGCAGCCATGGCCTGGACGGGAGCCAGTGCACTCTGGCGATCGCTATCAGGGCGAGTCACGGCGATCCGGCTCAACGCCATGAAGAACGGCTTGGCCAGCCTGCTGTTTCTGCCGGTTCTGCTCACACTTCCGCACAACACCGAAGTGCATGCTGTTCTGCTGCTGTTGATCAGCGGCTTGATCGGCATTGCGGCTGGCGACAGCTTCTATCTCGGGGCGTTGCGGCGACTTGGCACCCGACGAACCCTCACCGTGGAAGCCAGCGGTCCGGTGCTGGCCAGCATCGCTGGGGTTCTGGTGATGGGGGACAGCCTGGCCGTGAAGAACGGTCTCGGCGCGCTTTTGGTTTCAAGCGCGGTGGTTCTCATTGCCATGCAGGCGAAAGAGACAAGCCAAGGGGAGCGGGGGGGCAGCGCTGCTGACTTCGGCATCGGGCTGCTGTTGGCACTCACCGCCGTGGTCTGTGGCCTGAGCGGAGCCTTTCTGGCCCGTCACGTGCTGATCAGCGGCGACCTCACCCCATTGCAGACGGCATCGATCCGGCTGCTGGGCGGATGGCTTGGTCTTCTTCCCTTCCTCAAAGGGATCTGGAGACAGACCAAGCTGAAGCAATGGGAGCAATGGAAGCTTGTGATCGCCACCGTGGTCGGAACCAACGGGGGAATCCTGTTGCAACAGGTGGTGCTGCAAACGATGCCCGTTGGAGAAGGGGTGACCCTGATGGCTACGGCACCAGTGATGGCTCTTTTTGTAGGCCGAATGGAAGGAGACCCGATTCAGCTCTCCGGCGTGGCTGCCGCGGGGCTGGCCTTGGCCGGTGTGGCCTGCACCAGCCTCTGAAGGCCGGATTCCAGGGCCGAAGCTGCAGCCTCGTTCAAAGCCAGCACCACCAGATCAGCACCCCAGCCCTGATCGGGACGCCAGGCATGGCTGGGAGCTGCTTCAAACCAGCTGTTCAATCGCGGACCCACCATCTGGATCTGAAGCGGAAGTGCTTTGCTGGGCAGCCAGACACGCCCCTTGAGTCGAACCACCTGGTGATTGCTCACGAGGCTGGGCAACAGCTGCTCGAGGGCCTGACGGTCCAAGGCCCCTTCAACGCGCACATTGCTGCCGACCATGTCGACATGGCTGTGGTCGTGATGGTCGTGATGGTCGTGATGGTCGTGGTGGTGGTCGTTGTCGTGGTGGGTGTGGGCTTCCTGGGGGGTGGGCTGGTGCTCAAGTCCCAACACAACGGATGTCTCCACCTGTCCCTGAGACACAGGAAGCAGAGCGGTACCTGGGCGCACTTTGTCGTTGATCCGCCCCTGCACCTCAGCCATCGCTGTTGCATCCAGGCAATCAGCCCGGCTGATCAAGACCAGGTCAGCGGCCTGGAGTTGATCCTCAAACAAGTCGTCGATCGCTGTGAGGTGATCGAGGCTGGGATCCTCGGCCCGTTGCCGCTCCAGCGCTTCAGCATCAGCCACTGGGCTGCCTGCAGCCAAAGCTTCGCCATCCACCAGCGTGACCACACCATTCACATGCACACGGCTGCGAATGGCCGGCCAATCCAGGGCCTGAAGCAGAGGCCTTGGCAAAGCGAGACCGCTGGTTTCAACAACGATCCCATCCAATTGATCCGCCCGTTCCAGCAATGTCTCCATGGTTGGCAGGAAGTCGTCCTGCACCGTGCAGCAGAGGCAGCCGTTGTTCAGCTCTACCAAACGGCCATCCACCTCCTCCTCAGGACAAAAGCCGCAGCTGCGAATCAGATCACCATCAAGCCCAACGCTGCCGAATTCGTTAACCATCACAGCCAATCTCTGACCGCCACGGGTGAGCAGGTGGCGGAGAACCGTGGTCTTGCCTGCCCCGAGAAATCCGGTGATCACGGTCACCGGCAGACGCTTAGCCATGACGATTAAGGGCGGCAGCCCAGGCTCTCACGGGTGGAGACACCACTGATCGGATTGGATCCATCCGCCCGAGCACAGAGGGCCCGCTGTTGGGGGAGGTCGATCACGGCGTTGGTGAAATCAGCACCGTCGATCTGCGCGTCCGTGAAACGGCTCTGCATCATCATCGCGTTGGTGAAGTTGGCCCCCCGGAGATCGGCGCCCTCGAAGTGGCTGGCAAAGCTCACAACATCGGAGAGATCGGCATCGCGGAGATCGGCCCCCTGCAGTTGCGAGGTGTTGATCACAGCGCCGCGCAGGTCTGTGCCGCTGAGATTCACCTCGCGCAAATCGGCCTTGAGGAACTCTTTTTCCTTGAGGTCAAGACCGTGCATATCGGCGCTGATCTCCTGAACTGCGAACTGACCACGCAGCTCGGGAGCGGTGATGGCCTGCACTGATTCAGCCCAAACAACAGTGCTGAACGCCAGCGTGATCACCGCCAGCAGCGAGGCCATACGTCGAAGGGCGCCCATGAGACCGGTAATTTGAGCAATCACGTTATGGCAACTGTCCGCGGAGCGAGTCGATATGGCCATGAGCTTGCGGGTGGTGGTTCCACCCCATCCCCTGATCGGCCATTGGCTGACCATGCTTCGGCATCGGGAAACCCCTGCGGCCCTCTACGCCACAGCCCTGCAGGAACTGGGCCGATGGCTCACCTACGAAGCCCTGCGGGACTGGCTGCCCCATCGCCGGGAGATGGTGCCCGGACTCCATGGGGACACCGAAGGCACCCTCGTTGAAGCATCGGTACCGCTGATCGCCATTCCGGTGCTGCCAGCAGGCCTCGAGCTTTGGCAGGGAGGACGATCCGTCCTTCCCGATTCCTGCCTCTGCCTGGGGTCGTGCCCACAGGAGATCGAAGCCAACGCCGGGGTGATTCTGTTTGTTGATCAGATCAGTGATGGTGAGGCCACCCTCAAACTTCTGCAAGGGCTCCAGAGCAAGGGTGTGGATGGACGGCGGCTGCGGCTGATCACTGCCCTGTGCGCCAGTCCTGGACTGAAGCTGTTGGGTGAAGCGATTCCAGACCTAATGCTGCACACCGCCTGCATTGACGAAGGCGTGGGGGCGCAGGGTGAGATTCGTCCGGGAATCGGTGACCCTGTGCGACGGCTGAACCTCAGATCTTGAGGGCATGACTAACCTTCAGGCAGGTTGATTGCACCCATGGCCCAGCAGCACGACACGGGCTCAGGCACCCTGGCAACTCTGGTCACCGGAGCAGTGCTCGGTGCTGCAGGCCTGGCCTGGTGGCTCCTCAACGAAGCCGACAGGCGCAGGCGTTACAGGGCGCAGAAGTCGATGTTGCGCGCACCCCGGATGCAGGACGGTTCCGAAGTGCTGGACAGCGCAGGCAACGGACACCTCGAGGAGCGGGTGGAAAAACTCAACGCGGAGATCGCCCGCGTTCGCGCCCAACTCGAGGGACTCGGTAGCGAAGGATGAGCGCTCGGTAGGTTGGCTTGATTGCCACTGGTCCGCTCCGTTCCATGCTTCGCTCCGACGCCGTCACCAAGGGGATTCAGCGGTCTCCCAACCGCGCCATGTTGCGGGCCGTGGGCTTTGGAGACAGCGATTTCGGCAAGCCCATCCTGGGCATCGCCAATGGCTACAGCACCATCACCCCCTGCAATGTGGGGCTGAACGACCTGGCCAAACGAGCTGAGGAAGCGGCCCGGCAGGCCGGAGGCATGCCACAGATGTTCGGAACCATCACCGTGAGTGATGGAATCTCCATGGGCACCGAAGGGATGAAGTACTCCCTGGTGAGCCGCGAAGTGATCGCTGACGCCATCGAAACAGCCTGCAATGGCCAGAGCATGGATGGGGTGCTAGCCGTTGGTGGCTGCGACAAGAACATGCCCGGCGCCATGCTCGCGATGGCGCGGATGAACATCCCTTCGGTGTTCGTCTACGGCGGCACGATCAAGCCGGGCAAGCTGGGCGGCTGTGATCTCACGGTGGTGAGCGCTTTTGAAGCGGTCGGCCAACTGACCAGCGGCAAGATCGACGAAGAGCAGCTCACCGCAGTTGAGAAAAATGCCTGCCCTGGGGCTGGCAGTTGCGGCGGCATGTTCACCGCCAACACCATGAGTGCCGCCATCGAAACGATGGGTCTCAGCCTCCCCTACAGCTCCACGATGGCTGCCGAGGACGAGGAAAAGGCCGACAGTGCCGCTCGCTCCGCCCAGGTGCTGGTGGAGGCCGTGAAAGCCAACATCCGCCCCCTGGATCTGCTCACCAAGGAAGCCTTTGAGAACGCCATCAGCGTGATCATGGCGGTGGGTGGCTCCACCAATGCGGTGCTGCACCTGCTGGCCATTGCCCGCACCGCCGGCGTTGACCTGAGCATCGATGACTTCGAACGGATTCGTCAGCGGGTGCCGGTGATCTGTGATCTCAAGCCCAGTGGCCGCTACGTAACCGTTGATCTGCACAACGCCGGCGGCATTCCCCAGGTGATGAAGCTGCTGCTGGATGCAGGCTTGCTGCACGGCGACTGCCGAACGGTGGAGGGCAATAGCCTGAAGGAGTTGCTGGCCGATGTGCCCTCGGAGCCGCCCTCCGGGCAGGACGTGATCCGCTCCCTGAGCAATCCGCTTTACGCCAAAGGACACCTCGCCATCCTCAAGGGCAACCTCGCCAGCGAGGGAAGCGTGGCCAAGATCAGCGGTGTGAAGACACCTGTTCTCACCGGCCCGGCGCGGGTGTTTGAAAGCGAGGAAGACTGCCTTGCCGCCATCCTCGACAAAAAGATCCAGGCCGGGGATGTGGTGGTGGTCCGCAACGAGGGTCCCGTCGGTGGACCGGGCATGCGGGAGATGCTGGCTCCCACCTCAGCGATCGTTGGTCAGGGCCTTGGGGACAAGGTCGCCCTGATCACCGATGGCCGCTTCAGCGGCGGCACCTATGGCCTGGTGGTGGGACACGTGGCTCCTGAAGCCGCCGTTGGCGGAACGATCGGGCTGGTTCAAGAAGGCGACAGCATCACGGTTGATGCTGATCAGCTGCTGCTCCAACTCAACGTGGATGACACGGAACTGGATCGCCGCCGGGCGGGATGGAGCAAGCCGGAACCCCGTTACCGCAACGGAATTCTCGGCAAGTACGCGCGGCTCGTCTCCAGCTCAAGCCGGGGTGCGACCACCGACCACGCCGATTGAATTCGGCGCGATCAAAGAGCCGGTTGCACCAGAGCCCGTAGGCGCCGACCCAATGCTTCAAGCGGGGCGGCATCCTGCGGTGCCGCACAGCGCTGCCCCGATGCGCCATCCATCCAGACCGGATGGCGCCCGTGCCAGAGCATCGGACGTTCCGGTTGGTCCCACCAGCTCAGCATCAGATTGATCTCATCGCCACTCCGATAGATCTCCAGTTCAAGATCCTGATCAGAGCAACGCTGGCCGTCGCCATCACGGCATTCAATCCGCACGTGCAGATCGTCGATTTGTTCTGGAGCCGAAGGATCAATCAGAACAACAGCATGGCTCCAGGGCTTGAGGCAAACGTCAGCAGCCTTGGCAATCAACACCAGAAGGTCCATGGACTCAGGGCAAGGCGCGGATTGAACGGATGAGCACCCGGATGGAGCCAGCGCGAAACCCCGGATTGAGATCCCCAGCATCACCGAATTTCGAGTGCAACACCTGAATGCGGGTGATGCCACTGGGATCGAAGCGCAGCGGTAAGCCAACGGGCTTGGCACGCACCGTGGGTCTGAGGTCGGCGAATGGCACCACAACAGGGGTCAAACCGGACGGTTTGGTCGCAACATCCACCACCCAGCGGAGACCACCGGGAATCAGTTCCGTGAGTCCCATGGCTCCATCCCGGCAACCAAGGGCAATCTTCAGGGTGCGTCCCTCACCCTCAACATCCAGCTGAAGTGCTGAATAAGGGGACAGATCGAGCGGGGGCTGCAGGCGAGGGGAGCGGCAGCTCACGAAACCACCGCCGGTCTCCACCAGCTCCCCGTCCAGCACGAGTCCGTCGGGGGTCACGCGGCAACCGGCACGGGATCGGCCGCCCATGATCGTGTCGTTCAGGCTGGCCCAGTCAGCAAAGTCGCTGCCCTGGAAAAGGATCTGTTCAGAGGCCGGCGGCTGCATCCTGATCAGCAAGGATCAGCACATCACTAGCAGGTTGAACCAGCCGAGCGGGAGTGCGATCGGAGGATTCGGAGGGATCGACCAGTCGCCGGAGGGCCTCCTGTTTACCGGCACCACTGACGAGGAAGATCACCTGACGGGCGGCACTAAGCACAGGAGCCGTCATGGTGATGCGATCTAACCCCTTGCCGCGCCCGATGGTCGTCCAGCGATCCAGCACCGCTGGAGCCTCGGTGCCGGGGAACAGGGATGCGGTGTGGCCGTCATCCCCCAGGCCCAGCAGCATCACATCGAACACCGGTGGTGCTCCTGAGCACAGCTGAGAAAGCTGGTCAGCAAAAGCCCGGGCACTGGCCTCAGGGCTCTCCAGTTCCACGGTGGGCACGGGATGAAAAGCGGCTGAAGCTCCAGGCCCGGGTGCGAGAAGGGTGCGGCGCAGCATACCGGCGTTGCTGGACGTATCGTCGGCAGCCACCCAGCGCTCGTCACCCAGAACGACGTCCACCCGGTCCCAGGGCAACCGTTCCTGACCGAGCAGGGAGTAGGCACTGGCGGGGGTGCTCCCACCGGAGAGAGCGATCTGGCAGCGGTCCCGTTGATCCAAGGCCAGATCAATTTGGGCGGCAACAGTTTCACAGGCCTGACGGGCGAGGTCCTGAGGATCCTTCGCCCGCTCGATGCGGTAGTTGGTCATCGCTCAACCACTCAGCTGAGCCATTCGGTGTGGAACGTGCCCTCCTTATCGACCCTTTGGTAGGTGTGGGAGCCGAAGCAATCGCGCATCGCCTGAACAAGGTTCTGAGGAAGGCGACCGGAGCGGTAGCTGTTGATGTAGTCGAGGGTGCTGCTGAAGCAGGGAACGGGAATACCGGCCTCGGCGGCACCGGCCACCACTTGAGCCAGTCCGGGAAGCCGTCGGTTGATCTGTTCAGCGAACCAGGGATCAACCATCAGGTTGGGCAGCTGGGGATCCGCGTGGAAAGCATCCTGAATGCGCTTCAGCAGACGGGCCCGAATGATGCAGCCACCCTTCCAGATCTGAGCGATCGACGGCATGTGGAGTTCATAGTCGAGGTCCTGGGAGGCGATTCGCAGAAGCTCCATGCCCTGGGCATAACTGGCGATGCAGCTCAGCACCGTGGCATCCATCAGCGGAGCCATGGCATCGTCAGGCGTTCCCAGGTCAAAGTCCTTGATGGTTGGTCCTTTGAGGATCGATTCGGCCGCCACGCGTTGGGGCTTCATCGAGCTCATCACCCTTGCATTGAGAGAGGCATAGATGGTGGGAACAGAAGCACCCATCTGCAACGCCGTCACCACGGTCCAGAGGCCCGTGCCCTTCTGGCCAGCCTGATCGGTGATTTTTTCCACCAGATCAGTGCCATCGACGGGATCCTTGGTGCGGAGACACACCTCGGTGATTTCCACCAGATACGACGACAACTCTTCTGTGGCATTCCATTGACCGAGAACGTCGGCCATCTGCACACCGGTCATTCCTTTGACCCGCTTCATCAGGTCGTAGCCCTCGGCAAGGATCTGCTCAATGCCGTATTCGATCCCGTTGTGGACGGTCTTAACCAGGTGTCCTGACCCGCCGGGACCGATGTAGGTCACGCAAGGTCCGTCTTCGACCTGAGCCGCCATCTTGTTCACAAGGCCCTCGATGGCTTCATAGGAGGTCTTGGTTCCTCCGGGCATCATGCTCGGCCCCTCCAGGGCACCTTTGGCGCCACCGGACACACCCATACCGATGAAACCGAAGCTCTTGCTCTCGAGTTGCTTCACCCGACGTTCGGTGTCGTGGTAGTCGGAGTTGCCTCCATCAATCAGCAGATCGCCTTCTTCGAGATAGGGGGAGAGCTGATCAACAACAGCATCGACGGCAGGCCCCGCCTTCACCATCATCAAAATCCGGCGGGGGCGCTCCAACTTGCCAACGAAATCTTCGAGGTCAGTGGCGCCCTGAATGTTCTTGTCCTTGCCACGCCCCTGGAGGAAGTCTTCGGTTTTGGCGTAGGTGCGGTTGTAGACAACGCTGGAGAAACCGTTGCGTTCCGCATTCAGGACGAGGTTCTCGCCCATCACGCCAAGACCGATGAGGCCGAAGTGAGACTTGGACATGGCCTGAAGGACCACTGAGGACTGATCTCAGTGTGTTGATCTCGGCTGGACTCGACCGCAAATCAACCAATAAATGTCAGGAATGAGCCATCGGCAGAAAGACGTCGGCTCAGTCCTGAAAACGGTTGCTGCCCTCAGATCACCGTTCCATCAGCGATGGTGGCGTTTTTCTGAACCACCACAATGCCGTTGCGGATGTAGAAGCCCTGATCGGAACGGTCGGCTTCTTCCACGTTGTCCTTGTTGATGATCGAAACACCCGAACCAATGCGGGTGTTCTTGTCGAGGATGGCGCGTTTCACCGTGGTGCCCTTGCCGACGCCAAGAGGAATGCCTCCGCGCTCTTTCAAGACAGCGCGTTCGTCTGGAGATTCGAAGAAGTCGGCCCCCATCACCAGCGTGTCCTGAAGCACGCAGTCACTTTCAATGCGACTGCGCACCCCGAGAACACAGTGGTGGATGCTGCAGGACTTCAGGATCGAGCCTTCGCCAACAATCGAGTTGGTGATCTGGGCATCAACCAGCTTGCTGGGGGGCAGATAGCGAGGACGGGTGTAGATGGGGAATTTCTCGTCGTAGAAGCTGAAGGGGGGCGTGGGTTGTTGGGTCAGCGCGAGGTTGGCTTCATAGAATGCACCGATGGTGCCGATGTCTTCCCAGTAGTCGTCGAACACATAACTCTGAAGCTTGTCGCCCCGCGCGAGAGCCTCGGGAATGATCTCCTTGCCGAAATCCTTGTGCCCGGGATGTTTGTCGAGCAGATCAAAGAGGGTCTGACGGCTGAAGACGTAAATGCCCATCGAGGCCAGATAGGGCCTTTCCTTGGCTGAATCGGCACTGAGGCCGAAGCGAGAGGTGTCGACAGCCATCTCCAGCAGCGAATCACCCTTGGGCTTCTCGCGGAACTCCTTGATCGAGCCGTTTTCATCGGTCCGCATCAGACCGAAAGCCTCTGCCTGCTTGGGATCAACGGGAAGGGCAGCAACGGTGAGATCAGCACCTGAGCGGCGGTGGTGCTCGATGAAGAGGCTGTAATCCATCCGGTAGAGCTGGTCGCCGGAAAGGATCAGGTATTCATCAACGTCCCATTCCTGGAACAACCACTGGTATTTGCGCACTGCGTCTGCAGTGCCTTCAAACCAAGTGGGACTGTCAGGGGTTTGCTGAGCTGCAAGCACCTCAACAAAACCGCCACCGAAGGAATTGCTGAGGTTGTATGTCTGACTGAGGTGACGGTTCAGTGACGCACTGTTGAACTGCGTCATCACGTACATCTTGTTGATGTCGGAGTTGATGCAGTTGCTAATCGGGATATCAATCAGTCGATATTTGCCTGCCAGAGGGACGGCCGGCTTGGCGCGCATTTTTGTAAGCGGATACAGGCGCGTGCCTGCACCGCCGCCCAGAATGATGGCCAAGACCCGCTTCATGCCGCTGTCCCAAATCGGCGTTGCCGCAAGAACTTACCGGAGTTTTTGGCTTCGAAACCGTCTTTCGGAAGAATCAGTCGAGATTACTGGGATTCAGATCGCGACTGAATCGCTCAAGAGCTCAAGAAGCTTCCAAATCGAACAGTCGTTCGACAATGCGGAGGGCCTGTTGGCGATCCTGACGGGTCTGGGGAGCCCGCAGCTGGGTCACCGGCGTGTGGAGGATTTTGTTGATAATTCCTTTGCTCAAGGCTTCGACAACCTTGCGTTCCCGGGCTGAGAAATCAGGGCCCATTCGGCTGAGGGCTTTCTGGAGTTCCTCCGAACGGATCGACTCCATCGAAGAGCGCAGCTGGTTGATGGTCGGCACAGCCTCAAGGCTGTCCCACCACTCGAGGAACTGCTGCGCTTCTTGCTGAAGCAACTGCTCAGCCTCGCGGGCCATGGCCTGACGGGCTTCCTGGTTACGGGCAACGACCTCTTGTAGGTCGTCCACATCGTGGGATTCAACGCCGTCCACATCGGCAGCATCCGCAGCGATGTTGCGCGGCACACCGATATCAATCAAGCGCAGCTTGCTGCGCCGGTTCAGAGGAGCCAGACGTGCGGCATCAATGATCGGATCATCGGCGGCGGTGCTGGTGAACATCAGCGAGCAGGTGCTCAGGTACTGATCCAGATCCGTAAGCGGCCTGCACTGAACAGGAAGATCAGGGAAATCAGCCGACAGCTGCTCGGCCCGTTCAACGGTGCGGTTGAGCAGAACAACACCCGAGGCACCTTTGGCCTGAAGGTGCTGGAGCAACAGACGGCTCATGCGCCCTGCACCAACAACGGCGATCTGCTCGCTTTCAAGGGTGACCAGTTGATCCAGACCTCGGGATTGACCGAGCTTGAGCTGGGCGAGCTCAACGGCAGCTGAGCTGATCGAAACAGCCCCCGTTCCGAGGTTGGTTTCACTGCGCACCCGTTTGCCGGTGGAAACGGCCTGGGTGAGCAAGCGATTCAGGATCGGACCCAGGGATTTGTGCTCCTGGCCGAGCCGCATCATTTTTTTCACCTGGGAGAGGATTTGACCTTCCCCCAGCACAAGGCTGTCGAGACCTGCTGCCACCCGCATCAGGTGGTCGACAGCGTCTTCGTGGTGGTAACTGAACAGGTGGGGCGTCAGCTCCCCTGTCTCAAGACCGGAGTGGCTGCTGAGGAAGTCGCTGACAGCAGACACGCCGAGGTCCGGATTGCGGACCAGGGTGTAGATCTCAAGGCGGTTGCAGGTGCTGAGGATCGATGCCTCGAGCACCTGCTCATTGCCGCGCAGGTATTGAAGAGACGTCTCCATGGTCTGCTCAGGGATGCTGAGCCGTTCCCGGATCTCCACCGGTGCCGTTCGATGACTGAGGCCGACGACGGAGATATGCATGAAGACGTTCCTCTCAACCAGGTGATGACGATCAGCTCAGAGCAATGCTCTGGGCGCCGTCTTTGATGTGCACGGTGTTGGTGAAGCGGCAGGTGTTGTCCAGGTTGCTGATCACCAGGCTGCTTGTGCGGGTGCAGTCCTTTTCGAACTTAACGCCATCAAAGAGCAGACCATCCGTGATGCCGCTGCCAGCGAAACAAACATGCTCGCCGCAGGCCAGTTCCTCAGCTTCATAGACCTTGTCGGGATCGGCGATGCCCATCTCAGCGAGACGCGCCAGGTTGCCCTCTTTGGTCATGTCAGCCCACTCGGAGGTCTGAGCAATCGCAGGGTCGTACACCAGTTGGCCCTGGAAGTGACCACCAAGAGCGCGCATGGCAGCGGCGGAGATCACACCTTCAGGGGCAGCACCGATGCCCATCAGGCAGTGGGTTCCGGTACCAGCGAAACCGCAGGCGATGGCGGCCTGAACGTCTCCATCGGAGATGGGCTGGATGCGGGCGCCGGTGGCACGGATCTCAGCGATCAGGTCCTTGTGACGGGCGCGGTCCATCACCACGATGTTCAGCTCGTCGACGGGGAGACCCAGGCACTCGCTGAGGATCTTGATGTTTTCAGTGGCTGATTTGCGGATGTCCACCTTGCCCTTGGCTGCCGGAGGAGCAGCCAGCTTCTTCATGTAGAAGTCGGGGGCGTTGAACAGACCGCCACGGTCGGAAGCGGCAAGAACAGCCATGGAGCCGCGCTGGTTGAAGGCGCAGAGGTTGGTGCCTTCGCAAGGGTCGACAGCAAAGTCAACGCCGGGGCCGGTGCCGGTGCCGACTTCTTCTCCGATGTAAAGCATCGGGGCTTCATCACGTTCACCCTCGCCGATCACGATGCGGCCCTGCATCTGGATCTGATTCATGCGCTTGCGCATGGCATCAACGGCCAATGCATCGGCTTCATCCTTCAGGCCTTTGCCGGAGAGCGAGGCGGAAGCGATGGCGGCCTGCTCGACGATCTCGAGAATTTCCTGAATGAGGGTCTGATCCACGGGACTCCGGATGAGGTGGGACGGGTTGGCGAGATCTCCTGGACGGGCAGTTGGCCGTCGCCGCAGTGGATCTCGACGTCTGAGCGCGGCTCACTGTATCAGTGGTTGCAGGAGTCCCTAAAATCTCCCGGCACTTCGCGCTCCTCATCCATGAGCACCAAGCCCCTGGTGATCTCGCCGTCAATCCTGTCGGCTGACTTCGCACGCCTCGGCGAAGAAGTGAAAGCCGTGGACGAAGCCGGTGCGGATTGGATCCATGTGGATGTGATGGACGGCCGCTTTGTTCCGAACATCACCATTGGACCGCTGATTGTTGAGGCGCTACGGCCGGTAACCCAGAAGCCCCTGGACGTTCACCTGATGATCGTTGAGCCGGAGAAGTACGTCCCCGACTTCGCCAAAGCCGGTGCCGACATCATTTCCGTGCAGGTTGAAGCCTGCCCTCATCTGCACCGCAACCTGGCTCAGATCAAGGACCTGGGCAAAAAAGCAGGTGCAGTCCTTAACCCATCAACACCGATCGACACCCTCGAGTACTGCCTTGAGCTCTGCGATCTGGTGCTGATCATGAGCGTGAACCCCGGTTTCGGGGGCCAGAGCTTCATCGAGAACCAGGTTCAGAAAATTCGCGACCTGCGCCGCATGTGCGACGAGAAGGGTCTCGATCCCTGGATCGAAGTGGATGGCGGCATCAAAGCCGGCAATGCCTGGAAGGTGATCGAAGCAGGTGCTAACGCGATTGTGTCCGGCTCCGGTGTGTTCAACCAGCCCGATTACGCCGAAGCGATCAAGGGCATCCGCAACAGCAGCAGCAAGGAAGCCGTCCTTGCCTGATCAGCAGACCGTCAACTGAACGCCACAAGCCCGGCAACCGATGCCGGGCTTTTTTTATGAGCACTTCAAGAAAGAACCCAGCGCTCGAACAGTTTCAACATCTCCAAAGATTTGATGGCCACAGTGATGCGAACAGGCCTCCGATAATCAACGGATGAATGATGAAGTCAAATTGGTTGCCGCCTTCCTGGCGCTGAATGCTGGTGTGATCGCATTAGCTTTTGCCGGATATCTCAAAGGGAGCATGAATATCGGTGCGGTCCTTCAACACTTGGCTCAATAGTTCCGTTGACTTTGCGCATCGCGCAGGCCCAGGCTCTCTTCCCTGCCGCTGAGTTGAAATACGGATGATCAAAACATCTCCTCTGGAGGAGACAGGGAGAGTCGAAGTCGGAGATGTCCAATGCGTGACGACGGTCCAACTGAGCAAGATCTAGAAGCTGCCTGACTGGTGTGACAAGCCATACAGCCAGATGCTTCGTTCAGCTTCAAAGAACGCCAACAAGGTTTAGGCCATCCCTTCGCAGGGGTGGCCTTCCTTTTTGCCCGTTGGCTTGATGCATGTCCTGAGAAGCCAACAACAACTTGGAAGGGCATCACGCCAATCAGTGACGTGGATCACAAAACAAGACTGAAGATCATGGAATTATTCAGTCACGCGATGGACCACAGGTCACGGCGCGAGATTCACGCATATCCGGGGGAACAGCATGAGCAGACGAGGCATCCATCCACTGCTTCGGGGTCTTGATCGGCCTCAGCGGGTTGCACCTTCAAGACGCGCTGTCTTGCTGTCTGGCCTGGAATCGGCGCAGCGGAAGCGTTATCTGCGCTCTGAAGCAGAGGAGAGCGAAACCTCCCATCAAACGACCCGGCATCGCTCGTCTCAGTAAGAGGAAGCCCCCGAGGGCTTTGATTTATTCCTTCCTACTGGGCCTTAATTTTTTCGTGGCGAAAACTTTCACTATCAGTCATACATCGACAGGATGCTGTCCATAGTGAAAGATCCCTAAGATGGGGTATCTGGACAGGGAGATAAATCCCTCATCTGAGGGTGAAAGTTGTGGCTTGAGAGCATGCCTCGTTGTTCACTGGAGTTCAGAAAAACCAGCCGTAGCTGTGCAAACCAATGCCCAACAGATTGACGCCGATGTAGCAAACAGCGATCACCACAAGACCAACAACGGCAACAAGAGCTGGGCGTCGGCCCTGCCAACCGCGGCTGAGGCGGGTGTGCAGATAAGCGGCATACACCAGCCAGCAAATCAAGGCCCAGGTTTCCTTGGGATCCCAGCTCCAGTAGCTGCCCCAGGCTTCATTGGCCCAAACTGCACCACTCACGATGCCCACTGTGAGCATCAGGAACCCAACCGTGATCGTGCGGTAACTGAGGCTGTCGAGTTGCTCATTGGTGCTCAGCTGAACCGATTGCAGCTGAACAGAACCACCATTCGCGATTGAGGCCGCCTGACGAAATCCACCACTGCCGATGGAACTGCTCCTGAGTTCAAGGGATTGGTCGCGATCGGTGACCAACACGGCCAGGGAGAGTAGGGATCCCACCAGCAGAGCGGCGTAACTCACCATGATCACGCTCACATGCATCACCAACCAACTGGAGCGCAGGGCAGGAACCAGAGGAGCCGCTGACTGCAATTGATCGGGCAGGGCAAAGCTGGCAAAGGCAATGCAACCAAGGCCCATGGGGGTGGCCGCAGCCGCCACGACGGGCGACGGCCAGGCCCGTTCAACAAGCAGCTGGGTGAGCGTGCAAGCCCAGGCAAGAAAGCACAGGGATTCGTAGAGGTTGCTGATCGGGAAGTGGCCGGATTGCCACCAACGCAAAATCAGCTGAGCCGTGAACAGAAGGTTGGCGACGGCCACCAGCAGCCGCACCAAGACAGCCCGGGACTGGCTGGACACCGCCCAGAAAGCCAGGGGCATGGCCAGCAGCAGCAACACGAAGCCGGCGAAACCAAGGCTGGTGACCAGCTCAAAGGGCGTGTTCAGCACACCATTTCCAGAAGACACGGCGATTCTGCCTCGGCCAATCAGCGACTGGCCTGTTTCAGCAACAGACCACCCGCCCCGAGGAACAACATCACAGGCAGCCAGGCCGCCAGAACCGGTGGAAGGGTTCCCTTCACCCCAAGAGAACTGAAGCTGAAACCAATCACGTAATAGACAGCGATGATGCCGAGGGTGAGCACAAATGAGAAGCTTCGGCTGCTTCGGTAACTGGGCTGAGCACCGAGGGTGGCTCCAAACAAGCCAAATACCAGACAGGCCATCGGTACCGTGAACTTCTCCTGGATTCGCACACGGATTTTGCGGGCTTCCTTGATGCTGCCGGCCTCTTCGTAGAGCCTCTGGGCCTGCAATGCTTCAGCAACAGTCATGTTGACCGCATCTTCTTCAATTCCTGCCAGGCGCTGAGGAGCTGAGTCAAGAGGGTACAGATAACGTTTGAAATCGGCCTTGGTAGAGCTTCCATTAGCCATCAAAGTGAGTATTTGTCCATCCAGGAAATACCAACCAGCCTGATGTTCATTCCAAATAGCCCTATCAGCTCTCAACATCTGAGTAATTCCAGCTCGAGAGAAGTCAAGAACCGTTACATCTTTCATTTCACCATCCTGAAATTTCCGTGAATAAAACAGTTGTAATAAGCCTCTATCTGCCGACTTTCCAGCTACTCCAGTACGCCTACCAAATCGAGGGTAAATAATGTCTTCTCCATTTTTATTAGCTATAGCTTGGCCCAAACCCCGCTTTAAGCTGACTTCTGCATAACGCTCACTGCGGGGCACGACCACATCGTTCAAGACGAAGCTGAACAGAGTCATCGCCATCGAGAGGGCGAGAGCGGCACTGATCATCCGCTTCGTGGTGATGCCGAGGCTGCGCAGGGCGGTGAGTTCGTTGTTTGCGGAAAGACGGGTGAACACAAACAGCGAAGCCATCAGCGTTCCAATCGGCACAGAGAAGGCCAACCAACGCGGAATGCTGAACAAGAGCACCTGAGCTGCAACTGTGATCGGCAGGTTCTTATCGACCATTTGCCGCACCAGTTCAAACATCACGCCACCCGTGAGCAGCAACAGGGTGAACAGGGCGATAAAGAACAGAAGCGGACCAAGAAGCTCCTTGAGCAACCAACGATCCAGAAGGTCCAGCCGCATCCAGGTGGCCCGTTTGAGACGATCCAGAATCACAGTTGGAATCCCTCCCCGAGGTAATAACGACGCACCTTTGGATCAGCTGCCACCTCCTCGGAACGTCCTGCGGCCAACACCGCACCATCGTTGAGGATGTAAGCCCGATCGGTGGTGGCCAGGGTTTCGCGCACGTTGTGATCGGTGATCAGAATCCCCATGCTCCGGGAGCGCAACACCTCGATCAGCTGCTGCAGATCCGCCACCGCAAGGGGGTCGACGCCGGCAAAGGGTTCATCCAAAAGCAGATACGTCGGTCCGTTGGCACCCGAGGCCAGTGCCCTGGCCACTTCGCAACGGCGACGTTCCCCCCCGGAGAGTTGGAAGCCAAGACGGTTGATGAACGCGCTGAGGTGAAAGTCCTCGATCAACTGCTGGCGCCGATCGCGACGCTGCTCGGAACTGAGATCGGTCTGTTCAAGGGCGATATCAAGATTTTCACGCACCGTGAGATTGCGAAACACACTGGCTTCCTGGGGCAGGTAACCCACACCAAGCCGTGCTCGCTCCGGCATGGGCAGATGGGTGACCCGCTCACCGTTCACAATCACCTCGCCCTGATCAGGGGAGAGCAAACCAATCACCAAGTTGAAGGTGGTGGTTTTTCCAGCTCCATTGGGACCGAGCAGGCCGACCACCTCGCCGGGGGCAAGCTTCAGATCCAAGCCCTTCACCAATTGACGGCCCCCAAGGGTGATCGAGACATTCGAGAGTTCCAGTGTCATGGAGTCACCGGGTTGGTCTCGGCCTGAACGTCAAGCACGGGTTCACTGGGTGTGAGCGACCACTGACTGAACACTTGCTGGCCGGGAACAGGGCTGGCAATCGCACGACCTTCGTCCAGCAAATAGGTGAAGCGATCAGCACGGAGCTGGTTGCCATCAGCCTGGATCACATCCACATCACCACTCAGCACAATCCGGTCTTCCTCCGTGAAGTACTGGGCCTGTCGGCTGGTGGCCACCAAACCACGACCGGCGTGCACCAAGCGAACATTGCCGCTGGCGGTGATCACACCGGTGCCGTTGTCGGCCGATTGAAGATCAGACTCAATCGTGATGACGCCTGCGTCAGCCGTTTGCTGAGCCTGGGCCGACAACAGGGGCAACAGAGTGGCCAGAAGGGGCAGAGCTAAAAGAAGCCTCCGAAAACGGAGCATTGCTTTCACTGCCACACCACCTGCCCAAGTTCATCGAGATTACCGGCGCTTCAGCGCATGAACTCCAGAACAGGGACAGTGCATGACTCGGGATCCCCATCCTGCTGAAGCGCCTCGAGCCGCTGTTGCGCAGCACGGCATAACAACGGGAGGTCAAGACCAAGATCTGGGGTTCCCGGACGCTTGAGACGACCCAGAGCTTCACCGAAAAGAATCGTGGCCCCCCGCCGGTTGCCCCGTTGCAGGTGCAACTGCGCTACTGCCACCTGCAGGATCCCCTGAAGGCTGCGCCGTTCCGGATCAGCTGTTTCATGCCAGAGCTCCTCAAACAGGTCATGAGCGGCGTACCACTCACCTGCATTGAAGAGCTCCACACCCTGCTGAAAGCGAGGGTCCGCCTGAGGCATTAGCGCTTGGACTTGGCCGGCTTCTTGCCGGGAAGTTTGCGCAGTCGGATCGACTCGGGCGTGACTTCGAGCATCTCATCGGGACCGATGTATTCCAGCGCGCGCTCTAGAGTCATTTGCACAGGTGCTTGCAGTGTGTCAAGTTCCTCAGCGCCCGCGGAACGCATGTTGGTGAGCTGCTTGGTCTTGCAGACGTTGATCTCGAGGTCCTGAGGCCGGTTGTATTCCCCGATGATCATTCCCTTGTAGACCTTGGTGCCCGGGCTGATGAAGAACTGGCCGCGATCCTCGGCATTCTTGAGGGCATAGAACGTTGCTGTTCCCTCTTCGAAGGCGATCAGCACACCGTTCCGGCGGGTGTCGAATTCACCCATCATCGGCCGGTATTCATAGAAGGAATGGCTCATGATTCCTTCGCCGCGGGTGGCCCGGATGAATTCACCGCGGAAACCGATCAGACCACGGGAGGGAACGATGAACTCCAGCTGGGTGCGGCCATCAGCGCTGGTTTCCATGTTCTGCATCTCGCCCTTGCGGGTGCCCAGTTTTTCGATGCAGCTGCCCACCGCTGGTTCAGGCACATCCATCACCAGGGTTTCCACCGGCTCGCAGGGGGTGCCATCGATGGTGCGGTAAATCACCTGCGGCTGGGACACCTGGAACTCATAGCCCTCACGGCGCATGGTCTCGATCAGGATGCCGAGGTGCAGCTCACCACGACCACTCACCGCAAAACGGTCCGGTGAATCGGTGTCTTCCACACGTAGGGCAACGTTGGTGAGCAACTCACGCTGCAGGCGGTCACGCACCTGACGGCTGGTGACGAACTTGCCTTCCTTGCCCGCAAAGGGTGAATCGTTGACGACGAAGGTCATCTGCAGGGTGGGCTCATCCACCTTGATCAGCGGCAGAGCGGTGGGCTCATCGGGGCAGGCGATGGTTTCGCCGATGTTGACGTCGTCAAAGCCAGCCACGGCCACCAGATCACCGGCAGACGCCTCTTCGATCTCGACGCGCTGCAGACCCTCGAAGCCCAGCAGCTTGCTGATGCGGCCCTTCTTGATGCTGCCGTCGTCCTTGATCAGCGCAGCGTTCTGACCCTGCTTGATTTTTCCGTTGTGAACGCGACCAATGATGATCCGGCCGAGGAAGTCGGAATAGTCAAGGGTGGTGATTTGCAGCTGGAGGGGCTTCTCCGGATCACCAACCGGGGGCGGAACGTGGCGCAGGATGGCATCGAACAGCGGACGCATGTTGTCGCTGTCGGTCTTCATGTCGGGCTTGGCGAAGCCTCCGAGACCGCTGCCGAACAGGTAGGGGAAATCGCACTGATCATCGTCAGCGCCGAGTTCGATGAAGAGGTCGAGCACCTTGTCTACGGCGGTCTCGGGATCCACCCGGGCCCGGTCGATCTTGTTGACGAACACGATCGGACGCAGGCCCTGCTCGAGGGCCTTCTTCAGCACAAAACGGGGCTGGGGCATCGGCCCCTCGTTGGCATCCACGATCAGCAGGCAACCGTCAACCATGCCCAGCACCCGCTCCACTTCTCCACCGAAATCGGCGTGACCAGGGGTGTCAACGATGTTGATCCGGGTGTCGTTGTAGGTAACAGCCGTGTTTTTCGACAGGATCGTGATGCCCCGCTCACGCTCCAGGTCGTTGGAGTCCATCACACAGGTGGGGACGGCCTCGTTGTCGCGGAAAATTCCTGACTGCGCCAACAGCGAATCGACCAGAGTCGTCTTGCCGTGGTCAACGTGGGCGATGATCGCGATGTTGCGGATCGCCTTGTTGTTGGCGCTCATGCGGGCTGACCGTAAGTATTTGTGAAGAACGCCAAAGGCGCAGTGCGACAGGTTATCTCAACGTGAGAATCGACTGGTGCGCTCCGGACCCTTGCTGCGCAGGCTGCCGCGGGTGACGCCCAGCTGGTGGTGGATCTGCTCCCGGGACCAGACCTCCTGGGTGGCCATCCGACCCGCCAGAGCCTCGGCGTAAAGGCTGACGCGCCGGTGCGTCGCAGCGGCATCCTCATCGAGAAGTTCGAGCCGGATCCTGCGCACGCCTGCCCTCAGCAGCGACGGAAGCGCTTCAACGCCCGATTGCGCCGTGCCATTGAAAAGAGTGTTCCGACAACCCAGATCAGCCCGCAGGGGATGTTCAACGCCACTGCGATCCCGCAGGGTGACGTGGTGCTTCTCACAGGGACGACCGCAATCGGTGTGGTCCTTGCCATCCGAGAGGAATGCACAGAACAGGCAATGCTCCATGTGGAACAACGGCATGTGCTGGTGCAGGGTGACCTCCAGCAGCACTGGATCAACGGCGGCGGCCAGATCCAGCAGTTGCTGAAGGTTGAGGTCGTAACTGGCCGTGAGCCGCTGCAGCGCCCAATGGTCGCGATACCAGTGGAAACTCAGGGGGTTGGCGGTGTTGAGGGAAAAGTCACCAATGCAGGGGGCCAGCGGCGTCAGCACCTCCAGCTGATCGGCATTTCGCACCAGGAAACCGTCAGGACGGGCCCGAATCAGTGGCTCAAGCGACCAGCGTTCATCCGGCCGTGTGATCCGTGCACCGGCCAGCCATACACCCTCCGGCCAGCAGCCTCGACCGATCGCCACCGCTTCCCGCAGCTCCCGAGGCTGCTCGAGATCCGCCACCACCGAGCGAATCGGCAGGTCCGTGCCGGAGAGATCCACCAAGGCCTGCAGCTGCTCCAGGCTTCGCACCAGCACCACCAAGCCTGGCTTGGTCTCGCTGAGGTGAGCGAAAGCTGGTGGGCACATCTGAGCCAGCAGCTTCGTTTGGTCTGCCGTTTTGGTGGCTGCAGGGACAGGCCCTGAGTCGGTGCTGCAGTCCCCTGTGGCCTCCAACTGCTCCAGCAGAGCCCTGCGCATTCGGTTCAGTTCCGCCACGGGCAGAAAAAAATCGCCCTCCAGTTCGATCTCCAAATGCTGAAGCAACCAACCGGTTCCCCCCAGGCGTCCCAATTGCTGCTCAAGCCGTTCCCGGTCCAAGGGGCGCTGCGAAGCACTCTGGAGCGGCATGGTGCTGCAGAGCTTCAGCTCAAATCCCTGGGGCTCCAGCACCTGCAACTCCAGCGGTGCATCCAGCCGACCGGACACCCGCAGCGCCAGATCCCTGGACCGAACCTCAACCGTGCGACGGGCGGCACGCTGCCAACGTGACTGCCAATCGGGATCACTGGTGAGCCAAACCGAGGCGCCAGGTCTCAAGCCAGAGCCATCCACACGATCGGGCCCCAGGCGCAGCTTCCAGCGTTCGTCGCCCATCCGCTCACACGCCATGATCCGGCCACCGATCTCCCGAGGCGGCTGCAGAGGATCGGACGACAGTTGTTCCAGCACAAGGCCCTGCCCGGGATGCAGCTGTTCCCGGCTGCGCAGATGCAACCAACCACCCCGCTCCACCCGTAGCAACTGCCCCAGCAGCGGGCCCCGCTTCTTGCTCCAGCGGCCATGCACCAAACGGCGATGGTTCACCCCTTCCAGCCAGCCGGTGGAAAGACCTCGGGAAAATGCCAGCTCAAGCTGGCGTTGCACCTGCGGCGCCGAAGCGGGGGTTTGATCCAGGCGCTGGCGATAGGCGTCGGTGACGGCAGCCACGTAGGCAGCGTCCTTCAGACGCCCCTCGATCTTGAGGCTGGCCACGCCGATGCGCTGCAACTCTGGCAGCAGCTCCCAAGCCGCCAGATCCTGGGGCGAGAGGAGATAGCGCTGGTCTTCAAGGGGGTGGGGTTGCCCATCCACCACCATTTCGTAGGGCAGGCGACAGGCCTGGGCACACTCACCTCGATTGGCACTGCGCTGCCCGAGGGATTCACTGGTCAGACATTGACCGGAATAGGCGACGCAAAGGGCGCCATGCACAAACACCTCTAACGGCATCGCAAGGTTCCGCTGAACCAGTTGTGTCTGCAGTCGCTCTAGATCACGCAGGGACAGCTCACGGGCCAGCACCACCCGCTGGCAACCAAGCGCCGCAGCCTGGGCAATCCCCGCGGCACTGGTGATCGACATCTGGGTTGAGCCATGCACACAGAGATTCGGCACCAGCCGCTGGGCCAGGCGACAGAGCCCCACGTCCTGGACAATCACCGCATCCACACCGGCTCGATCTGCAGCGATCAGCAACTGAGCCGCTGCCTCCAGTTCATCGCTGAACACCAACACGTTGAAGGTGAGGAATCCCTTCACCCCCCGCTGATGCAGCCACTGCATCACTTCAGGAAGGTCTTGCAGTCGGAAATTCTCAGCCCGCTGGCGGGCGTTGAAGGCATCAACGCCGAAATACACCGCATCGGCACCGGAGGCAGCGGCCGCCTTCATCGCAGCCCAGTCGCCGGCAGGTGACAGCAGTTCGGGAACGGTCAAGGGTCGCGCCTGGAGAACCGACTGGCCGGCTCGAACAAACGCAGCGCATCCGCATTGCCCTCGTAGCGCCAATGCCAGGGCTCGTACATCACACCCTGTTTGTTGCCCTCAGGGAAGGACAACACGAAGTGATATCTCGCCGCATGGTCCTGCAACCAGCGAAAGGCGGCGGTGTCTTGAAAGCTCTGGGAGAGGTTGGTCTCAGGGAAACGGCCATCGCCTAGATCGACGGCGTAACCCGTGCTGTGCTCGGAGTAGCCCGGTGGAGCTGACACCTGGGCTCGCTCTTCGGCGGTCTGGTTCCGTTCGGAGGCCACATCAAAGAAGATCGATTCCTGGAGGGCAAGGGAGCGGAATCCACTGAGCAAACGCAGATCGATCCCGTCAGCCAAGGCGGCACGCATCATCGTGTCGAGGGCCTCGGCGGCTTTCACATTCAGCTCGATCCCCGGTTCAAAGACGATGAGTTGATCAGCGTCAGCCTCTCCGTAAGGGAAGTGGCCCAGGAGTCGGCCATCGGCGTCAGGACGTTCACGAAAGCCTGAAATCTCAAGGCTCTGCGTGGGCTGGCGCCGTGACAGCAGCGTGGGAACCAGCATCACCACAGCCAGGCTTCCGGCACAGACGAGAACAAGCCCAAACAGCAATCCAGCTGCGCCAATTCCCTTGCGTTGACGCGGCTGCCGTGTTCGTCGAGCGACCGGAATGTCCTCCCGCTCGATGCGTCGCGCAGAGGAGGCCCGAACCAAGGCGCTGATGCGTGTTGTTTCGATCGTAAAGGCAGCAGCCAGCTCAACCCACAATGGTTGTTGTGACAGTGATAGCTTCACAAAACAATCCAGCGGAGACGGGCTGAGATGTTGCGAGTTGCGGTTATCGGCGGTGGCCCAAGTGGCTCCTGTGCTGCCGAAATTCTGGCCAAGGCGGGAATTGAAACCTGGCTGTTCGAGCGCAAACTCGACAACGCCAAACCCTGTGGTGGAGCCATTCCGCTTTGCATGGTCGAAGAGTTCGACCTGCCCGACGAAATCATCGACCGCAAGGTCCGCAACATGAAGATGATCTCCCCTTCCAACCGGGAGGTGGACATCAAGCTCGATCCACTCGGGTACGACGCAAACGCCTACATCGGCATGTGCCGTCGTGAGGTGTTCGATGCCTTCCTGCGCAACCGCGCCGCCGATCTGGGCACAACTCTGATCAACGGTCTGGTGCAGAAGATCGACACCGGTGCAGACCGTCAGGGCCCATACACCATTTATTACGCCGACTACAGCGGTGGTGGCCCCACCGGTGAGCAGAAGTCTCTAGCTGTGGATCTGATCATCGGTGCCGATGGCGCCAACTCCCGGGTGGCGAAAGCCATGGACGCCGGGGATTACAACGTGGCCATCGCCTTCCAGGAACGGATCAAGCTTCCTGCTGAGGAGATGACCTACTACGAAGATCTGGCTGAGATGTACGTCGGAACAGACGTCTCTCCCGACTTCTATGCCTGGGTGTTTCCCAAATACGACCACGTGGCCGTGGGAACAGGAACCATGCAGCAGAACCAGAGCCTGATCAAGGGTCTGCAAAGGGGCATTCGTGAGCGGGCCAACAAGCGCCTGTTCCAGGGCGAAGTGATCAAGGTGGAAGCCCACCCAATTCCTGAGCACCCCCGTCCGCGCCGGGTTGTGGGCCGCATGGCCTTGGTGGGCGATGCAGCGGGCTACGTCACCAAGAGCTCCGGGGAAGGCATTTATTTCGCTGCCAAGAGCGGCCGGATGTGTGCCGAAGCGATTGTGGAAATTTCCAACAACGGCGCCTCCATCCCCACCGAAAAGCAGATCAAGTCGACCTACCTCAAGCGCTGGGACCGCAAATACGGTGCCACCTATGCGGTGCTCGACATCCTGCAGCGGATCTTCTATCGCAACGACGCTGCCCGGGAAGCCTTCGTCGAGATGTGCGATGACAAGGACGTGCAGAAGCTGACGTTTGACAGCTACCTGTACAAACGGGTGGTGATGATGAACCCCTGGCAGCAGATCAAGCTCACCCTCCGCACCCTGGGCAGCCTGATACGTGGCGAGGCTCTGGCTCCATCCGTCTACACCCCTGTTCCTTCGGCCGTTGGCCGTTCCGACGGTGATTTCCTGGCGGAGGAAGCGGCCCAGCAGATCAAGGCTCAGGCTGGCGAATCCAAGGAGGGGAACTCCAAAGGTTCAGAGTCGAAGGAAAAGGCCGGCGTCTCCTGAGGGAGGCCGGCCCTCAACATCACTTCAACATCAATGATATTGCTGCTGGTCAGTTGCGTGACTCGATCGCCTTGCCAGCGGCATCCTTGATCCGCTCTATCCCCTGCTCAATGCTCTTGGCGGGGGATGTTTCTTTCTTGGTCGTCGACCAGACGTTGATGGCGTAAACGGCGGCAGCAGCCAAGATCAGCGCCGCAATCACGCTGCCCAGACCATTTCCTCCCTGGCGGATCACCACAGGCGGCTGGGTGGTGGTCGTCTGTTGATCAGACATTGCGGCTCAAGCGGCTGGCCCCTGCTTAGCCGCAGAGACCAGGGCTGCCTTCATTTGGATTGAATCGATTCAAATTCGGCCAAGACCGAAGCCTGATTGCGCAGGACCGCCAACAGGTTGAGGCGATTGAGCCTCAGCGCGGCATCGTCGACCATCACCATCACGCTGGTGTCACCATCAAAGAAGGCCTGGAGCGCCGGGGTTGCCGCGACGAGCGCATCGGCAAGGGCCTGATAAGACCGCCGCTGAGCCAATGGCTGCAGCTGCTCCAGAGCTGCGAACAGATCCTTCTCACTGGCGGACTCGAACCGTTCGGGCTCGACTACATCGCCGGCCACAAGCTGATCGCGTGCCAGATCACCTTTTTCGGCAAGATTCGCTGCCCGCTGCACCACCGCCTGGACGGCATCCAGCTGACCGCTGTCCCGAAGGTCACGCAACAGTTGAATCCGCTGCTTGACATCCAGGGGATCACTGAGCAGACGCTGGCTGGAGACGGCATCACCAGCCACAGCCTGCACCAGATCAGGTACAAAGCCGTCGTCTTCCAGTTGAGACACGATCCGCTGCCTCATCAGCTGACAGAGGTCGTTATGCAGTTGGCTGGCATCCACCGAAAAGGCCGGGAACAGAGCAGCCCACTCCTCCACGGCGTTGCTGAGGAAGGCCATGAGGTCTAGGCGCCAGGCCATGCCCCAGAGAATCTGCACAACACCATTGCCGGCCCGCCGCAGGGCATAGGGGTCGGAGGATCCGGTTGGTCGCTCTCCCTTGGCAAAGATGCTGAGCAGCAGCTCGAGCCGTTCCGCCAAGGCCACAACGGCTCCCGCGGGGGTTGCGGGCAGAGCATCACCGGCTCCCCGGGGCAGATAGTGCTCCACCACAGCGAGAGCAACATCGCGGGGTTCTCCCTCCTCCAGGAGGTATTTGCCCCCCATCAGGCCCTGAAGTTCAGGGAACTCACCCACCATCTGGCTGACCAGATCGTTCTTGCAGAAATGAGCGGCACGCTGGGCCGGATACACCACGCCCTGATCCAGACCGAGTTGCTTCAACAGAAGGCCCGTGAGCCGCTCGATTCGCTCGGAGCGGTCCAGAAGACTTCCCAGGCCTTCGGCGAAGGTGACACGATCGAGGGCTTCACGCCGGGATTCGCTGGACTGACGCCGGTCAACATCGAGGAAAAATTCGGCATCCGCCAGGCGAGCTCCAAGCACGCGTTCATTGCCGCGAACAATCAAGGACGACGCCGGGGCCAGGCCATTGCCCACCAAAAGGAACTGGGGCCGAAGCACAGCCTCAGCGGTGAGTCGGAGCGGGTCTGCTTCCAGACCAGGCACCTGCAGCGGCACATAACGCTGGTGGGCCTGCATCACCGTGCTGATCACCTCCGGAGGAAGCTGCAGGAACCGCTCAGCAATGGTTCCCTCGAGAATCCTGGGGTCTTCGACCAGGTCCACCAGTTCCTCAAACAGCGACTCCGGACAGTCGGGAGTTCCGTTGGCGGCCTGTGCCGACTGGTCCAGGCTGGTGCGAATTCGTTTGGCCCGCTCCGCACGATCGACAACAACGCCAGCGGCAGCAAGGGTCTCTCCAAACTGCTCCGCTGATGCGATGGAGAGTGGCTCGTCACCATGGAGACGGTGGGCACGGCTGAAACGATCGCTGCGGACCTCAGGGTCAGCGCCGCCCAGCACCACCGGGATCACCTCTGAACCCTTCAGCGCCAGCAGCCAGCGGATGGGGCGGCTAAAGCGCTGGGCTCCGGTGCCCCAGCGCATGAACCGCCGGCCCTGCAACGCATCAATCCATTGGGGGATCAGCCCCTGGAGCAGTTCAACGCAGGCTTGACCGGGGGTGAGCACGGTTGCGAAGACACAAGGCCCCTTGGGAGTGTCACGCTGCTCAAGTGCTGAGGGATCAACCCCGCAGCGCTTGGCGAAACCGATCGCCGCTGGCCCTGGGATGCCGTCCTTAAAAGCCTGAGCCACGGGAGGGCCTTTGCGGTCTTCCTCAAGATCGGGTTGGCGGTCCTCCAGATCAGCAACGGAGACCACCAGACGCCGGGGGGTGCCGAACACCGACACCGCTCCATGGCCAAGCCTTGCCTCGCGCAGATCACGGCTCACCCGTTGCTGCAGCTGGTCAAGCGCTTGCCTGACGAAATCGGCAGGAAGCTCCTCGGTGCCGATTTCCAGAAGAAAGGTTGCCGTCACGCCAAGGTCAGAGCCGGAAACGACTGTATTGGAAGCCGTTTCGCTACGTTCAAATCAAGAAATCCTTTTCAGGGTGGGGGAAGGCTCCTTGGCAGTGGCGGAAACAGGAACTCAATCGCTGTCCAAGGCGGAGCAGCGCAAGCTGGACAGCGACCATCTACGCGACCCGTTGTTGAGCGAGCTCAGCAACGGCGATGTTCGCTTCACGGAAGATGCCGTTCAACTGCTGAAGTTTCACGGCAGCTACCAACAGCACCACCGCGAATTGCGCAAGACGGACAAGGTTCGCAGCTGGCAGATGATGCTGCGGCTGCGCAGTCCGGGCGGACGCATCCCTGCCCGACTGTTCCTCGCACTCGATGACCTCTCCAACCGCCTTGGGGACGGAACTCTGCGGGCCACCACCCGTCAGGCCTTCCAGATGCACGGCATCGCCAAAGCCGACCTGAAAGAGGTGATCGGCACCATCGTTCGCAACATGGGCTCGACCCTGGCGGCCTGCGGGGACATCAACCGCAATGTGATGGCACCACCAGCTCCTTTTGAGAAAGGCGGCTATCCCGTGGCACGGCGCCTGGCCGATGAAATTGCTGATCTGCTCAGCCCCGAAGCGGCCGAGGGGGCCTATCTGGACCTCTGGGTGGATGGTGACCTGAGTTATCGCTTCAAGCCCAGCCGAGCCGTTCAGAAGGCCAGAAAGCGCCAGAGCGAGGGCGGCGTTTTTTCCGGCAGCACTGAGGAACCTCTCTACGGGGACACCTACCTACCCCGGAAATTCAAGGTGGCCGTCACCGTGCCGGGGGACAACTCTGTTGACCTGCTCACCCAGGACATCGGCCTGGTGGCCTTCACCGACCCCTCCGGCGATCTGCGGGGCTGCAACGTCTACGTGGGCGGTGGCATGGGCCGCACCCACAACAAGGAGGAGACCTTCGCCCGCACGGCGGATCCTTTGGGTTACGTCGATGCTGCCGACGTTCTGGATGTGGTTCAGGCGATCCTGGCGCTGCAACGGGATCACGGTGATCGGGAGGTGCGCAAGCACGCCCGCATGAAGTATCTGCTGCACGACAAGGGAATCCAGTGGTTCCGCGACACCCTGTGCGCGACGTACTTCAAGGGAAGCCTCAAGGGGCTGCGCAATGAGCCCAAGGCCAAACTTTTGGACTATCTCGGCTGGCATCGCCAGAAGGCAGGGATGTGGTTCGTGGGACTTCCCCTGCTCTGTGGCCGCCTGAACGGAGATCTCAAGGCAGGGCTGAGGGAGCTGGTGGAGACCTACCAGCTGGAGATTCGCCTCACCGCCAACCAAGACCTGCTGCTGTGCAACATCGGCACCTCCCAGCGAGCCAGCATTCGAACCCAGCTGGAAGCCCTCGGGTTTGAGGTGCCTGAAGCTCCAGCACCTCTGGCCAGGCATGCCATCGCCTGCCCAGCTCTACCCACCTGCGGGCTCGCCATCACCGAATCTGAGCGCATCCTTCCGGATGTTCTGGATCGCCTCGATGCCCAGCTGCGACGGCTCGAGATTGAAAAGTCCCTGCTGGTGAGGATGACCGGCTGCCCCAACGGCTGTGCCCGCCCCTACATGGCGGAGCTGGGCTTGGTGGGCAACGGTGTTAACCAGTACCAGCTGTGGCTCGGCGGCACCCCAAATCTCCAGCGTCTGGCGCGCCCTTACCTGGAAAAACTGCCCTTGGATGATCTGGAGACAACCCTTGAACCGCTCCTCCTCAGCTGGAAAGCCGCCGGTGGACGTCGCAGCTTCGGGGACCACATCGAGAAGCTTGGTGATCAGGAAGTGAGCGCGCTGTTGACGGCCTCGGCGTAGACCGCCACAGCTGCACCTTTTCGCCAGGCCCAGAGCTGATCACCGAACGAGTAGTGCCACCACTCGTTCGGATGCTGGGCAAAACCGGCTGCTCCCATCACTTCAGCCAGCAACTGCCGGCGTTGATGCCAGCGTCGAGCTTCGGAATCCTGCCGACCGGCGTAGTGCTGCGGTTCAGACACCGCACCAATGGCATCAATCTCTCCCCCCATGGCCAGCGGCGTTCCATCGCTGCTGCTGAGGGTGAGATCAACAGCCGCACCGGTGCTGTGGGGAGGCGGGGTCGCAAGATCCCGACTGGGAGCAGCCCAGAAGCGCCCCACATCGGCCACCACCTGATCGAAGGCATGCCCTGAGCGTGCTTCCACGCCGCGTTCACGGCAGAGTTCCGCAATGCTGTGGTGCACCATGAAGGCCTGCACGGCGATCGGCCGCCAGGCATCAAAAATGCTCAAGCGCAGGCGGGGATCGTGCTCGACCAGCTGCTGCTGAGCATGAAGCAGGCGCTGAACGACCCCCAGGCGCAATTGAAAGGGATTCCCCGACGTCCCATAGGGCGCCCCCAGCGCCACGTACGGGTGAGGTTCCATCCGCAACAAAGCGGGAGGCAGCGCTTGCAAAGGCTCGCCGCAATCTTCGATCGGAATTGAACTCCAGGGGCGCATCGAATCGCGGCTACGGGATGGATCAGTTCAAGGGGGTGCCACCGCTGAGGCGACGCTGCTGGGCCTCCAGGGTCTCGCGCAGCAACGGGTGCTGCTTGAGCTCAGGATCGTTGTTCAACAGCTCCTGGGCGGCTGTTCGTGCGTCCTCCAGCACAGCACCATCATCGGCAAGGCTGGCCAGGGCCAGATCAGGCAGGCCCGACTGTCGGGTTCCCAGCACCTGGCCCGGCCCCCGCAAGCGCAGATCCATCTCGGCGATCTCGAAGCCATCGGTGGAGCGCACCAGCACATCCAGACGCTGGCGGGCCAGGGGATTGGAGCTGCCATTGATCAACAGGCAATGGGAGGCAGCGGCGCCACGGCCAACGCGCCCCCGCAACTGATGCAGCTGCGCCAGGCCGAAACGTTCGGCATGGTCGATCAACATCACGCTGGCTTCGGGCACGTCCACGCCCACTTCCACCACCGTGGTCGAGACCAGCACCTGAGTCGTGCCAGCAGCGAAATCGGTCAGCACTGCCTGCTTTTCAGCACTGGAGAGACGCCCATGCAGCAAACCAACGGCTAGATCTGGGAACACCTCCGAGGCCAATTCAGCGTGAACTTCAACGGCTGAGCGAAGCTCGAGCTTTTCAGACTCGTCCACCAGAGGCAGAACGACATAGGCCCGCTGGCCCAGCTGCACCTCCTCACGAATCAACTCATAGGCCTTCTCGCGCTTTGCGGCCGTGAGCATGCGGGTGCGAATCGGTGTTCGCCCTGGCGGCAATTCATCGATCTGGCTGACATCGAGATCCCCATGCATCGAGAGCGCCAGGGTCCGAGGGATCGGTGTTGCCGTCATGGTGAGCAGATGGGGCTGCAAGCCCTTGTTGAGCAGGCGATCCCGTTGATGCACACCGAAACGGTGCTGTTCATCCACCACCACTAGCCCCAGGCGGTTGAAAACGACAGGATCCTCGAGCAAGGCATGGGTGCCCACCAGCACCTTCAGCGAACCGTTGGCCAGGTCATCCAGCAGCTCCCGACGGCGGGGCCGCGGCGTGGATCCCGTCAGCAAGGCGACGCTCACATGGAGCTGCGGCAGCCACTGACAGAGGTTGCGGTAATGCTGCTCGGCCAACACCTCCGTTGGGGCCATCAGGGCCCCCTGCCAGCCCGAGGCAATGGTGCTGAGCAACGCTGCAATGGCAACCACCGTTTTGCCCGAGCCCACGTCACCCTGCACCAGACGGGCCATGGGTTCGCTGCGCGCCAGATCGGCTTCGATCTCCTGAAACACCCGTTGTTGGGCTGCAGTGAAGCGGAAGGGCAAAAGATCCATGAACTCCCCCACAAGCCCATTGGTACTGGATTGGAGATCCAGGTCAGGGCCCGTCCGGGAGCGCAGCGTCTGGCGTCGGCGCAACAGACCGAGCTGCAGGAGCAGAAACTCATCGAACACCAGCCGGCGCCGTCCCCGATCGAGGCTCTCGCGGTCCTTGGGCGCATGCAGGGCCTGCAGCGCCTCCGACAGTACCGGCAGCTGGAATTGCCGCAGCATCGCGGCAGGGAGAGGATCAGGCCACGATGCCGCGAGGGGCAGAACCTGATCGATCAGGCTGCGGAACCGATCCGCGCCAACCCCTTCGGTGAGGGGATACACCGGGAGAAGCCGGCCGATGCTGGGGGATTTGACCGGAGACGAGGGGCTGTCCAGCACCTCGATCAACGGATCCTGAAAGGTGATGCCGTAGGGGCCGTCTTTCACTAGACCACTGACGGCCACGGTGGCACCAACGGGGTAGAGACGCTGCTGGCCTTTGAGGTAAGCCGGAGAACTGAAGCGTTTGCCCGCCAGGAAACGGCTCACCTTCAGGCGACCGGTCGGGTCCTGCAGCTGGAGCTCAATGATGGCGAGGTTGGTGTTCCGTGGGCTGACGAATCCGTTGCAACGGCGAATCGTGGCGACGATCGTGGCTGTTTCCCCTGACACCAGCGCCTCAATGCGGCGCATCGCGGAGTAATCGACATGATCACGGGGGTAATAGCGGAGCAGGTCACGCACCAGAAGCAGGCCGATCGAAGCCAGCCGTGCCGCGAATTTTGGACCCACACCACGGATCTGAGTGATGGGACTATCGAGCTGCAGTGGTGAGCTAGCACGCTGCTTGGGCGACGCCTGAACCTTGAGGCGTGGCGGTGCCATCGGAGCCGAGGGTTCCAGGCGATGGCGCAGCTCATGCAGCCACTGACGGGCATCGGTGACCAAGCGACGGCGGGCAGGATCAGAGAGCTCCGGATAGTCGGCAAAGCCAGAGCTGAGCTTGGACATGCGTTCACTGACCCCCTGGGGGAAGGGAACGGCCGGAGGCGCTGCGAGTTGCTGCTGCAGAAAGGTATGAAAGCGCTGCTGGCGACCCTGCAGATTCTGAAAACCACGGTCGGCCTCCAAGCCCAGCGAGCGCTGAAGGGGAAGCATCCAGGTGAGGAGCAGCGACAGCTGCTCGCTGGTCAGTCCCCGCTCAGCTGCTGCGTTGAATCCGATGGGGTCTGCCAATGGGTCCGGGCCTCACGATCCAGGGAGCGACGCTGCCAATGACGCTGCTGCCGCACCATTGTGAGCAGAGCATGGTGGTGAGCGCGCAATCGTTTGCGGCACTGACGCAGACGTGGGCTGTCGAACTCCAGATCGTTGCTGCGTAAGAGCACACAGAGCACATCCATGCCCTGGTCGAGCTCACCGACGGCCAGAGGGAGGCGCAGGCGAAGCACGTTCGTGGCGGTTGGCTGCGTTTCGACCTGCCCCTTCAGGACAGCATCCAGAAGGCTGATGGGAAGGAGGGTCTGGGCCAGTCCTGACCGCAGCATCTGCACATTCACCGCATGGGACAGGTTGCGAAGGCGTCGCTCAAGCGCCTGATCCATGGCCTGGATCCAGTGCAACAGCGCATCCGGTTCATCCGGGAGAAAGTGTTCGTTGCCGTCCAGCGAAGGATCAAGAACAGCACCGGGATCACGGGGCTGTTGGGCCTGCTGCATCGCATCACCGGCCAGCTCGAACAGTGAGCGGAGCACATCCAAATCACCCGAGGATTTGTTGTCTGCGGCTTCAGGGACGGGTTCTTTAACGGGATCCGGGGAAGCCGTCCTCGGGGGGGATTCAAGCGGTGAAGCCAAGCTCAACTGAATGGATCCGCTCGGTTCGTCCCGTGGGAGCTCAGACGTGGGTGGCTCGGGTTCAGGCGCACTCTCCTGGGACTGGCGACTGAGCTTCTGCAGCATGTATCTGCTGGCATGGGCCTGTTGGCGCCGTTGCTCCTGCTGCATCTGCCGCACCAGCTGCATCAGCTGCTCAACTGTGAGCAGAACGCTGCAGCGGTCGATCAGGTCTGTGACCGCTGCATGGAAATTCTGACGGGTCGACTCCGGCAGCCGACCAAAACGGGAGGGATCAACCTCACCGAGAAGATTGAATAGGGCCTGACGTGTGGCTCCTTCCAGCAGTTCCCTCAGCACCTGAAGATATAGAGCCTGCTCCCTGTACAGGGCGACGGCCCGCAGCCGGCACAACCGTTGAAGGCGTGCCAGCTGTTCTGACGGGTCGTAAGCAGGCCTGACGTCCGGGTCGGACAAGGGAATCAGCCGGCGTTCTGCATGGACGCCACTTCAGCAGCGAAATCGTTCTCTTCCACCTCGATGCCCTCGCCCAGGGTGTAACGGGTGAAGCGACGAACTTTCACGTTCTCGCCGATCTTGCCAGCGGTTTGCTTGACGAGGTCAGCAACGGTGATGGAGCTGTCCTTGATGAAGGGCTGCTCCATGAGGGCGAGTTCCTTGAGGCGCTTGCCGATGCGGCCCTCAACGATTTTTTCCTTCATCTGCTCAGGCTTGCCCTCGAGATCGTCACGGCCCATCTCGATCGCCTTTTCCCGCTCACGGATCTCGTCGGGAATCTCGTCGGTGGTGACGTACTCAACGTTGGGGCATGCCGCCACCTGCATGGAGACATCACGCAGCAGCGACTGGAACATGTCGCCCCGGGCCACGAAGTCGGTTTCGCAGTTCACCTCAACCAGCACACCCACGCGGGCACCGGTGTGGATGTAGCTGCCGATGGCACCCTCTGCGGCGGTGCGGCCGGATTTCTTTTCAGCGCTGGCGATGCCTTTCTGGCGAAGCCACTCAACAGCCTTGTTGGCATCGCCTTCCGTGGCGGCCAGGGCCTTTTTGCAATCCATCATCCCCGCGCCGGTCTTATCGCGCAGTTCTTTGACAAGCTTGGCGGATACGGCAGCAGCCATCGGTCGGAGCAGTGAGAAGGGAAATTGAATCGCCGCCGATTCCCTGATTGGAATCAGCGGCGTGAACTTAGCGGTGAGAGGAGATCAGCCTTCGCTGTCGCCACCACGCTGATCGTTGGAACCGTGGCGGCCCTCATTGATCGCATCGGCCAGACGGCCCAGGATCAGTTGCACAGAACGAACGGCGTCGTCGTTGCAGGGAATCGGCACCTCACAGAGGTCCGGATCACAGTTGGTGTCCAGCATGGAAACCAGGGGGATGTCGAGCTTGCGGGCTTCGAGCACCGCATTCGACTCACGACGCTGGTCCACCAGGACCACAACATCGGGAAGGCGACGCATGTTCTTGAGGCCACCCAGATACTTCTGAAGACGCTCGAGTTCGCGACGCAGCACCGCACCTTCCTTCTTGGGGCGCATGGCGATGGCGCCGCTGGACTCCATCCGCTCCAGATCCTTGAGACGGTCGATCCGGGCCTTCATGGTGGTCCAGTTGGTGAGCATGCCGCCCAACCAGCGCTGGTTCACGTAAGAGGCTCCGCAGCGGGCGGCTTCCAGCGCCACAACTTCAGAGGCTTGCTTCTTGGTGCCAACGAAGAGGAAACGCTTGCCGCTGCGTGCCGCAGAACGGGTCCACTTGTAGGCGTTGTTCATGCAGACGGCGGTCTGCACGAGGTCGATGATGTGAACGCCGTTGCGCGCGCAATAGATGTAGCGCGACATCTTGGGGTTCCAACGACGAGTCTGGTGCCCAAAGTGGGCACCTGCCTCCATCATCTCGGCGAGGGTGACAACAGCCATGGTTTGAGGGTTTCGGGTTCGCCTCCACCTGCCAGGGACCTGAACAACCAGCAGGAGCTGGTCTCACGGTGCACCCGAAACGGGCAGGTGTGCGGAGTGAAAGGACCTAAAGAAGGTATCAAAACGTTGATCAGCGAAGCCCTGCCGCTCTGGCTTCACGGAACAGGGCACGCACACCGATGCGATTGAGGGGCAAACGAAGCAACTCCATCGCCATTCCGGGATAGCCATGCCGGATCAGCCAACGGAGCAGCGGGCGAAGGCTTGAGGGGTTGATCAGCCCAGCGAGGGTGAGAACTTCCCAAAGGATGCGATGGAACCAGGTGAACTGGATGATCAACCGCACCCGCCTGGTGGGATGTTTGCGGTAAAAAACAAGCCCCATACGGGCCCGTTCACCCTCCACTTCCACAAGTCGGGGGATCTGGTCGAGACTCAGGGCGGGGTGCCAGTGATAGCCGACAGCGTCCGGGCACTTCACCAACTCAACCCCCATCCGCCGCAGACGCTCACCCAGTTCCAGGTCCTCCCAGCCGTAGAGGCGGAAACCGGTGTCAAACAAGCCTGAGCGCTCCAGCACCTGCCGATCGATGGCCACATTTCCAGTGGCGAAATAAGCCCAGGACAAGTCTCGTAATTTGTGGCGCTCCGAGCAGGGTGCTTCGAAGTTGGCGGTGTTAATGACAGCGCCGTAGGTGAAGCAGAGCCGATCACCGCGCCGTTGCCAGCACTGCTGCAACGCCCGTGCATGGGTGGCCAGAAAGGTTTCTGTGACCACCAGATCGCTGTCGATGAAGACGATCACATCGCCACGGGCGTGATCCACACCGCGGTTTCGGCCCTCGGCAGGACCACCGTGCTCCTGCTCGATCAGGCGCACATGGGGAAAACGCTGGGACTGCTCGCTCAGCCATGACGGCGTTCCATCGGTGGAACCGTCGTCAACCACAACAACCTCGTAGTCCTGAAGAGCTCCAGCAAGCTGCTGATCTTCCAGTGCCGAGAGGCATTTCTCGAGGATCGGGCGTCGGTTGTAGGTCGGAATAACGACGCTGACGAACATCGCGACGGCCGATGCAAATGCCCACCCACCCTACGAACAACAAAAAAGGGGCCCGCAGGCCCCCTTTTTGATGCATGGTCTGATCCGTTGATCAGTCGGCGGCACCACCGTTGTTGGCGGTTCCGGTCACACCGTTACCAGCGCCTTCACCACGGCCATCGTTCCGCATCTTGCGCTTCTTGAACTTGCGGGCGTAGGCGCGGTTCCGCTCCTGCTTTTCTTTCTTCAGGTTTCTGCGCTTGGCCATGCGGGACTGCGGGCACTGATGTCAACTTTCATCGTACTAAACAGCATTCTTTAATCGCCCGTCCTCCATCTGAAGCAGGCGATCGGCCACATCAACGATGCGCGGGTCATGGGTCACCATCAGCACCGCGCAGGATTGTTCACGGGCGAGTCGGCGAAGCAGCTCCACCACCTCCCGGCCCGTACGGCTGTCCAGGGCAGCGGTGGGTTCGTCAGCCAGGAGAAGGCGGGGGTTTGCGGCAAGGGCACGGGCAATGGCGACCCGCTGCTTCTGTCCACCGGACAAGTCATGGGGGACTTTGGCCATGTGGTCCTCCAGGCCAACGGCACGGAGCCACTGACGAGCCTCATCCCGGCGCGCCCTGTAACTGAGATCAGGCAGAAGATCGGCTCCCATCTGCACGTTCTGTTCAGCCGTGAGGCAGCGCAGAAGGTTGTGCCCCTGAAAAATCATTCCAATGCGCCGGCGCACCTCCTGGCGGCGCCGACGGCCTGCACCATGTAGGGACTCACCAAGCACCGACACCTCACCCTGCTGAACCGTCCGCAAGGCGCCGATCAAGGTGAGCAGTGTCGTCTTGCCACAGCCCGAAGGACCGGTCAGCAACACCACTTCGCCCGGCTCGATACTGAAGCTGATGTTCTGAAGAACCGCGCGGCGCATCTGCCCTTGGCCGAAAGCGTGGGAGAGGTTGTCGACAACAACAGCTGCCATCAGAAGATCTCCGCAGGGTCTGCATCGATGAGACGACGCATGGCCAGGAACGACGACAACATGCACATCACCAGGATCATCACCAGAACGGTCAACGCCCGGGACAGATCCATGCCGACGGGCAGCTTGGTGGCGTCACGAACGAACCAGTACAGCCCCTGACCGGCCATGTAGGCAGGGACGTACCCCATCGCCGCCAGATAGAAACCCTCACGAACCACCACTCCCAACAGATGGCTGAGGCGATAGCCCATGGCCATCAAAGTGGCGTACTCCGGCAGGTGATCACTCACATCGGTGTACAGCACCTGATAAACGATCACGCAGCCCACCACGAAGCCCATGGCGGCGCCGAGCGTGAAGATGAAACCGATGGAGGTGCTGCTCTTCCAATAGTTCTGCTCGAAATCGATGAAGCCCTGCTTGGTCAGCACCGAAACATCCTTGGGCAGTCGCTGTCTCAATCGGGACACCACCTGCTCAGGATCCGCGCCAGGCTTCAACCGCACCAGACCCACTTCGATCGCCCCAGGCGGCTTCTGAGGCATCAGATCGAGGAACGTCTCCGTGCTCGTGAGCAGGTTGCCGTCGGCACCGAAGCTGGTGCCCAGGCTCACCAGACCCGCCACCCGGACGCGGTTGCCAGCGATCTCTGTTTCCACCACATGGCCATCGCGATACCAATCGGCAATGGGTCCGAATTCAGGACGTGACAGCTGATCGAAGAGGATCCGCCCCTTCTGCTTGAGAGCGTCAGTTTTCTCAGCCAGGGAGGGATCGACAAAAAAGGGGTCGTCGGGATTGAAACCCAAGGCCAGGATCGACCGGTTGCGCCGCGTTTCCGGGTTCCGCCACAGCATCAGCCCCCAATGCACCGGGGTCACCCCATCGACGTCTGGATCAGCCAGGGTCTGAACCAGCCGCCGCCTTGGAAAGGCCTCCATGCTCACGGAGCTGGCAGAGCGGGGACTGATCAGAACAACATCAGCATCGAACAGCCGGTGCGCTGTGACGCTGGCGTCAAAGAGGCCATCACGGAATCCAAGCTGCATGAACATCAGAATTCCCGCGAAACTGATGCCAGCAAGCGCCACCAGCAAGCGAACGGGCTGGCGCGTCAGCAACAGCCAGGAGAGGGGAATCCGACGCCCCCGCCAGAACCGGTTCATGGATCGAAGCGGGCGATCACCTTCAAACCCGCCAGACGACTGACCTTGGCGGCATCTTCAGGGTTCAGCACCACATCAACCATCACAACGCGGGCGTCGGCATCGCCGGTGGGATCGGTGGAGAGAACAGACCGTTGTTCCACCTGCGGGCTGATGCGCAGGACGCGCCCGACGAGTTCACCTCGGAAACCACCGTTCTCGCTGATGAGGCGCACGGACTGGTCGAGACGGATCAGGGAGATGTCGGATTCGTAGACCTCGATGCTGGCCTGCATCGCCTGATTGGCCCCCACATCCATCACCCCCTCTGCACCAGGGCGCTCGCCTGCACGGGCATGCAGCTTGAGCACAACACCATCAAGGGGCGAGATCAGCTGACTGAGCACAAGGTCGGCCTGAAGCCCTTTGCGCTCCGCCAGGGCCTGATCCCGCTGTCCCTGAAGACGAACCAGCTCTTCAAACTTGTTGTCCACCAGAGTCAATTCGGCCGCACCCCAATCGGCGGCTCTGCTGAAGCGCTCTACCTCAAGGGCCTGAAGCTGTATCTCCTGATCGAGGCTGCGCAGCTGCGCATCGACGCGCTCCAGATCAGCGAGCAGTCCATCCCGGTGATCGAAGGACGCCAACACCTGGCCGGTCTTGATCAGATCACCCTCATTCACATTGAGGGCTGCCACCCGGGGTGTCCCCGCCATCCCCGCATTGGGAGCCGCCAGATTGCGGATGTCCCCGGCGGGCTCCAGCTGCCCCAGGGCCGCTACCGCTTCGGGACGAACCGTGGGTGCAGCCGTCGGTTCAACCGGCTTGGGTTCGGGCGTCGGCCGCAGCAACCAGCCGCCGATGACCGCGATGACCAAACTTCCAGCCAGAACAGACCAGCGCTTGGGGGTCATCAGAGTTCCGGAGGGTTGTCGAACAGAAGCATGTCGATGTAGCGATCGGCCCAGGCTGAATCGAAGGCCTTCTCGAGCACGCGGCGGGTCTTGTCGTTGCGTTTCTGCTGAAGGCAATAGTTCAACTGACCCTCGTACCGGCGGACTGTAGTGAGAGCCGTGGACGGTTCGGGAGTCGCCTCGATCACGCTGGTGGCCATCACCTGCAGGTAATGGCTCACCAGTTCCTGAAAGGCTGCTTCCTCGTCAGCACCATCGGGGCGGATGAAGCACACCTTGTTCGAGAAGATGGCTGATCCCCAGGCCGGCAGCTCCCGAACCTGACGGAACGCCGGCCATGGCCTGGCATCAAGCCGCTGGATCAGCTGCTCCGGCAAGGCATCGGAGGTGGGGGACAGATCGACGATCGCGGCAGAGATGCCTGCAGGGCCGGCCACGATGTCGGCCCCGAAGATCGGCAGGTCGTAGTGGGGATCGGGGAACCAGACGCTGTGGAGGATCTGCAGGCCGTTGCCGAGTCGCGCAACCTCCAGATGAAGTTTGCGAAGGCCGATGCAGCGAAAAAGCTCGTTGCCGATCGATAGGCCCTCGCCATCGAGTTGCCCCTGGATGAAGCGCAAATCCTCATCGCAGGGGAGGATCTGCAATCCGGGCAATCCCGCCCAGGCACTACGGATCGACGCCGCCAAGGCCTGCACGAGGGGATGCTGTCCTGGCGGTGGAGCCAGCGGCTTGGGCTGCATCAAAGGGGCAGGCACAGAATGGAACTTTGCCACGCAGTTCTGAACCTTCCGTTCTCCGGTCCCCCACTGGACCATTGGACCCTTCCCAACGGAGTGCGCTGCGTGACGGCGGACATGCCGGATGCACCCCTGACCTGTCTCGATCTCTGGTGCCGTGCCGGCAGTGCCAGTGAGCAGCCAGGGGAAGAGGGCATGGCCCATTTCCTGGAGCACATGGTGTTCAAGGGAAATGAGCGGCTGGCCGCAGGGGAATTCGATGAAGCCATCGAAGCTCTGGGGGGCAGCAGCAATGCCGCCACAGGCTTTGATGACGTTCACTTCCACGTGCTGACACCCCCGGATCGAGCCCGCGAAGCGTTGGATCTGTTGTTGGAACTGGTGTTGCAGCCAAGCCTCGAGCCTGACGGGTTCAACACGGAACGGGGGGTGGTGCTTGAAGAGATCGCTCAATACGCCGATCAACCCAATGAGCAGGTGCTGCAACTGCTGTTGAGCAAGGGCTGTGACCAGCACCCCTACGGCCGACCCATCCTGGGTACCCCCCGCAGCCTGGAGGCCATGACGCCCGAGGCCATGCGGGCGTTTCATCAGCGGCAGTACCGCGGTTCCAACTGCTGTCTGGCGATGGCCGGGCCTTCGTCAGCGGAGCTGCGCAGTGCCCTGGGTTCCTCGGCTCTGGCGGACCTCCTGGATGCGCCTGAGCCCTCATCACCGTCATCGCCACTGAGCGTGCGTCCTGGACGCGAAAGCGTTGTTGTGGACCGGCTCGAATCCGCCCGACTGCTGATGCTCTGGGAAGCTCCACGGGCCCAGGATCAAACAGGCGTGATGGCCGCTGATCTCGCCACAACCCTGCTGGGGGAAGGACGACGCAGTCGTCTCGTGAACCGCTTGAGGGAGGAACTGCAGATCGTTGAAAGCGTGTCGATGGACCTCTCGGTTCTGGAGCAGGGAAGCCTGATCACGCTGGAGGTGATCTGTCCAGACGAGCATCTGGAGGCTGTGGAAGACGAGGTGAACCTGCAGCTGCGCGCCATGGCGGAAGAGCTCGTCAGCGATCAGGAGCTGAAACGGGGCCAGCAGCTGGTGAGCAACGGACTGCGCTATGCCTTGGAATCGACGGGCCAGGTGTCTGGGCTCAGCGCCAGCCAGACCCTCTGGGACCGGCAGCAGGATCTGCTCCATCCTCTTGCTTTCCTGCCGCCATGGACGGCCGAGCGGCTTCGCTCAGACCTGTTCCCAAGGCTTCAACCCGAACAGGCGTTTGTGCTGACCGCCCAGGCAAAGACGAAAGACGGATGAGCAACCCCGAACTGCTGATCGAACCGGTCTCAAGCCCGGGGATTCTGGCCGCGAAACTGCTGCTTCCTTTCGGCAGCGCCGACGACCCTGCAGAAACACGGGGTGCCCATGACCTGCTGGCATCTCTGCTCAGCCGCGGCTGTGGACGACACAACCACGTTGACCTGGCGGACCTTGTTGAGGGATGCGGAGCAGATCTGCGCTGCGATGCCCAGGAAGATGCGCTCGTGCTGAGCCTGCGCTGCACGGTGGAAGACGCGGAACAGCTCCTGCCCCTGCTGGCCCAGATGGTTCGTTCCCCCCGGCTTGAGCCTGGCCAGGTGGCCCTTGAACTTTCGCTCACAATTCAGGCCTTGCAACGGCAGCGGGAGGATCCCTTCCATTGCGCCACGACCGGATGGCGGCAGCTGACCTATGGCAACGGGGGCTACGGCCACGACCCGATGGGCATCGCTGAAGAGCTGGATGATCTGGATCGGGAAGCACTTCTCCCCCTGGCCGAGCGGCTACCGAGGGCATCGAGCGTTCTCGCCCTGGCGGGCAGCGTCCCACCGCAAATCATCGACACGATTGGCTCCCTTGATGACTTTCGCGACTGGCCAGAAGGGAGCGGCAACGATCGCTCAGGCCGCCGTCCCTACGCCGAAGCGGTAGGAACCGAAACGATCCAGCTCGAAGCGATGGACACCGAACAGGTGGTTCTGATGCTTGGGCAGGCGACGCTGGGGCATGGACACCCGGATGAACTGGCGTTGCGACTGTTGCAGTGCCATCTGGGCGTGGGGATGTCTAGCCTGCTGTTCCAGCGCCTGCGGGAAGACCATGGCGTGGCCTACGACGTGGCCGCCCACTTCCCTGCCCTGGCAGGACCGGCGCCCTTTGTGCTGATGGCCTCGAGCGTGGAGGAGCGCTCAGAGCTCGCGCTGGACTTGCTGCTGAACATCTGGGACGAGCTGAGTGAGCAACCCCTCAGTGAAGCCGCACTCGAGCTCGCACGGGCCAAGTACATCGGTCAGCTCGCCCAGGGCCTGCAGACCTGCTCCCAACGGGCAGAGCGACGGGTTCAGCTGAAGGCCCAAGGGCTCCCCGACGATCATGACCAGCGCTGTGTGCGGGCTCTTGCGGAACTGACACCGACGGATGTGCTCCATGCCGCCCAACGTTGGCTGAGGGAACCACGACTCAGCCTGTGCGGAACCTCCGCTGCACTGAAGCAGCTCGAACGACGCTGGGATCGGCGGGACGCTGCTTAGTCCACCTCAGCTGCATCCACCGGATCCAGCCGATCGAGGGGGATCAGAAACGTGCCCCGGCGAAAACGCACAGCAACCGTGTCCATCGGATGAAGTGCAACCACTTCGCCTACTTCACCGGCGGCCACCAGATCCGGCGGCCGCAGCATCGGCATCGGATCCGCCGACTTGAGGTACGGAAGCTGCTGCGACAGGCGCAGCTGATCACCAATCGATACCGACATCTGGACTGGGCAGGATCTGCATTGTCGAGCAGGATGGGCCGAGTTGAGTGAGTGATGTGAGGGCTCTCGCCTCCTGGTGTGGTGCCCTGGCGGGTCTGCTGGCCATCCTCATCGGTGGTCTTGTGCCGGCCGCGTTGTTCCTGCCTGCTCCCGAGCCGATCCTTCTCCCCCTGCCGGTCACGTGGCAGGTGCCAGCGCTGCTTCTCTGCGCCATGGTCAGTGGCCCGCGTGCCGGCGTGATGGCCGCTGTTGGCTATCTGAGCCTGGGATTGTTCAGTCTGCCGGTGTTCCATGGCGGTGGAGGGCTGAACTACGTGCTTGAACCGGGTTTCGGCTACCTCGCGGGCTTCGTGCCCGCAGCCTGGCTCACCGGTCGACTGGCGCAGCAGGACGGCATGGATGACCTGCCCAGACAGTCGCTCTGTGCCCTGGCAGGGCTGCTCGTTCTCCAGATCTGCGGGATGCTGAATCTCGCCCTCGGGGCACTGCTTGGGCGATGGAGCCTTGATTTTCCCGAGCTGCTGATGCAGTTTTCAATCGGTCCGCTACCGGCTCAGATGCTGCTCTGCATCGGTGCAGGATTCCTTTCAATTGTGCTGCGTCGGTTGCTGATCATCGAGCCATGACGAGACCACTTCCACGTCGCTCAACCCTGGTGATTGCCCTAGTGATCGTGGTGGTGGATCAGCTGAGCAAGGCGGCGGCCTCGAGCGTTTTGCGAGAGGGTCAATCCCTACCCCTGCTGCCACATCTGCTCTCGCTGCAATTGGTGCACAACACCGGCGCGGCCTTCAGTGTTCTGCAGGGCTCCACTGCCCTGCTTGGGCTGCTCAGCTTGGGGGTGGGCATCGGGCTGATCCTCTGGATCTGGCATGAACGGGTGCTGCCGTTCTGGCAGGCCCTCGCCGCAGCGGCGCTTCTAGGTGGAACCGTGGGCAATGGGATCGACCGTTGGCGTCTGGGCCACGTGGTGGATTTTCTGGCCCTCGAACCGATCGATTTCCCGATCTTCAACGGGGCGGATGTCGCCATCAATCTCGCCGTTCTCTGCTTTGCCATCGACCTCTGGACCCGCCGGGGGGACAGCAGCCTCCGTGACAACAGCCTCCGTGACAACAGCCGTGGCTGACCCAAACTTGCCCTGAGGCTGGTGTGACGCAGGCATGAAACGCCAAACCCGGTTGCTGATCGGTCTCGCCGTTGCCTTTGTGGCACTCGTGCTGATCGGCGCTGCCGTTCAGACCATCCGCAGCCTGCTGTGGGATCTGAGTTACTTCCTGCCTCCCTGGTTGCTCACGCCGGTGCTGCTGCTGGGGTTCGCGCTGATGGCCGCCCTGGCGGTGCAGGTGGGTTGGCCGATGTGGAAACGCCTGAAATCACGCCCAAGCCAACAACCACGCCAAGCCACCCCGGCTCCACAGAACCGGCGGGATGCCGCGACCACCAGCCTCGGCCATGTGGATCGTCTGATCGAACGCATTCAGGACGACATCAGTCGCCGCAGCCTTCAGAACGAACGCGACCGGGTCGCCGAGGAACTGAAGCGAGGCGATCTGGTGGTTGTGGTGTTCGGCACTGGATCCAGTGGCAAGACATCGCTGATCCGTGCACTGCTCAATGAAATGGTCGGCGAAGTGGGAGCGCCCATGGGCGTGACCAAAACCAGCCGCGCCTACCGGCTGCGTTTGAAAGGCCTGGAGCGTGGTCTTCAGCTCGTGGACACCCCAGGAATCCTGGAAGCCGGAGACGAAGGACTCAGCCGGGAGGAAACAGCCCGTCGTCGGGCGGTTCGTGCCGATCTTTTGATCGTGGTGGTGGATGGGGACCTCAGAGCCTCGGAATACGCCGTCGTGACCTCGCTCGCCGGGCTCGGCAAGCGGCTGCTCCTGGTGCTGAACAAGCGGGATTTACGCGGAGTTGACGAGGAGAAAAGGCTCCTGCAGGTGCTTCGCTCCCGTTGCCAGGGACAGCTCAACGCTGCTGATGTGGTGGCCTGCAGCGCCTCTCCTCAATCGATTCCTCAACCCGGCCGTCGCCCGCTGCAGCCGCTGCCTGACGTCAGCGATCTGCTGCAGCGCCTCGCCGTTGTGCTGCACGCCGAGGGGGAGGAATTGATTGCCGACAACATCCTTCTGCAGTGCCGATCCCTCGACAGCCGCGGGCGTGACCTGCTGAACGACCAGCGGTCTCGGGAAGCCAAACGCTGCATTGACCGCTACAGCTGGATGGGAGCGGGGATTGTCGCTGCCAATCCGGTGCCAGGGGTGGATCTGTTGAGCACCGCAGCGGTGAATGCCCAGATGATCCTGGAGATGGCCAAGATCTACGGGGTCGAGATGTCCCGTGATCGCGCCAAGGATCTGGCCCTGTCCCTTGGACAGACCCTGGGCAAGTTGGGCATCGTCAAAGGTGCCATGAGCTTGCTGGGAACCAGCCTGAGCCTGAGCTTGCCCACTCTGGTGCTGGGGCAGGTGCTCCAGGGGGTGGTGACCGCATGGCTCACCCGAATCGCCGGAAGCAGTTTCATGCGCTACTTCGAACAGGACCAGGACTGGGGTGACGGTGGCATGCAGACCGTGGTTCAACAGGCCTTTGAGCTCAACCGACGGGAACTCTCACTGCAGCGCTTTCTGGCCAGTGCCATGCGGCAAGTGGTTGAACCGCTTCAGCAGTCTGCGGCGGGACGTCTTCCCCCCCGGCCAGGGCCTCAGCAGGAGGGGGAAGCATCGGCCCCCGGGCATCCAGAACGGTGATCAGAAGCAGATAGAGCACACCAATCGCCACGGAGATCGCCCCGGTGACGATGGCAACCCAGCGTGAACCCTGCTGCTGTTCCGGCATCGGAGCATCTCGAACGATGGCGATTGTGAACGATCAGGCTGGAGCCAGCGATTTATTCAGTCGTCCCGACAGGTCGCTGAGGTGCTGAGCCGTGGTGTGGGGGTTTCCAAAAACCGCCTTGAGGCAGAAACGGTCGCCGTAGAACGGTCGCGACAGCATGTAGCCGTGAGACAGCAGCATTTGCCGGGTGTCTTCACTCCAACGGCCTGCTGCAGCAGCGTCTCCATGTTTGTAATGAAAGGCCAGCAGGTGCAGTTCACCCGCCAGCAACGTGAACTTCTCCGGGTCCAATTGGGCTGCGAAGGCGGTTCGCCGTTGCAAAGCTCCGCTGAGCGTTGCTTCGATGCCCGCCTCGCCCAACTGGCGCAGGCCCAGCCAAAGCTTGAGGATCTCTGCAGGTCGGGTGCCCTGCAAGCCGATCTCACCTCCGTGATCCATCCCCCTGGGCGCCTCCATGTAGGGCAATCCTGTTGAAAAGGCCTGACGCAGATGGGTTCGATCCCGAAGCAACAGCAGGGATGACGCCTTGGTGATGCCCAGCAATTTCTGGGGATTCAGCGTGATCGAATCGGCAGATTCCATGCCATCCATCAGAGAGGCATGGCGGGCCGTGAGGGCGAACACACCGCCGATGGCCGCATCAACGTGCAACCAGACCCCAGCATCACGGCAGAGGGTTGCCAGATCCGAGAGAGGATCAATGGCTCCACGCACCGTGGTGCCGGCCGTGGCCACCACCGCCAGACAAGGCCGCCCCGCCGCTTGCAGAGCTCTCAAACGCTTAGCCAAAGCCTCGAGACAAAGGCCACCATCCGCGGCCACGGGCAGCGTCTGAAGGGCATCATCCGCCAGCCCCATCACCTTTGCCGCCTTGTTGATCGAGACGTGAGCGTCTTGGCTGCACAGCAGCACAGGATCCCGATGGCTGGTCTTCAACGCCGCCCGTGCGGCCACCAGGGCCATGAGATTGCTCAGGGTCCCGCCGCTGGCCAGTACCCCCCCGGAACCGGCGGGCAGGCCAATCCTGTGGCAGAACCAGCGGCAGAGGTCATGTTCCAGGCCGGTCAGACCAGGCGAAAGCTCCTCGGCCAGGAGGTTGTTGTTGAGACCTGCACAGACCATTTCCGCCGCAATGGACGCGGTCAGCGGGGGCGGATCGAGATGGGCCAGAGCACCGGGATGGGACGGCTGATACGCCCCATCCATCACCTGCTGAAGATCACTGAGCAGCGATTCAATGCTGGCCCCATCAAGCCCTGGTGCCACGTCAGGCAAGGGCCGCATGACGGGGACCGGGCTTGATCGATCAGCGGAGCCGATCCAACGGCAGAGCAGATCCGAACTGCGATGCAGGAAGTTCTTCAGCACCGGGTCTTCGGCCGAGGGGATGGCGAACGGAGCAAGCCGATCCGGTGGGTGCTGAGACTCGGAACAGGCTTGCAACGGAGACCCGTGAACTGCACCGATCTTCGCGTCTCGTGGGATGGTGCTCAAAGGACAACGTGGAACAGCAGTGGATCAGCGGGATGAGTTCACTCGCTGGATGGATGTTCTGCTCCAGCGCGCGGAGGAAGCTGGAGCAGAAGGAGAAGTTCCGGTGGCCGCAGTGATCCTGGATGGACAGGGCCGGGCCATCGGCCATGGACGGAACAGGCGACAGAACGACAGGGATCCCCTCGGGCATGCCGAACTGGTGGCCTTGCAACAGGCAGCGATCGTTCAGGACGACTGGAGATTCAACAACTGCACCCTGATCGTGACCCTCGAACCCTGCCCCATGTGTGCGGGAGCCTTGGTGCAGGCCCGCATGGGAACCGTGATTTTTGCGGCATCAGATCCCAAGCGCGGTGGCCTGGGGGGAAGCCTTGACCTCTCCACTCATGCCAGTGCCCATCACCACATGAAGGTGATTCAGGGCGTGCGCGAACCCGACGCGAGGGAGCAGCTGGAACGCTGGTTCAGGCGGCGGCGGCGACGGAACCGCTGAAGCGAGGCAGCTCTGTCTCAAACAGGTTGAGCAGACGGTTCACGTTTTCAGGGGTGGAGTTGTACCCCATCAGGCCGATGCGCCAGATTTTGCCGGCCAGGCTGCCGAGTCCACCACCAACTTCAATGCCGTGGTTGTTGAGCAGGTGCTGACTGAAGGCCTTGCCATCCACACCTTCAGGGATGCGAACTGTGGTGAGGGTGGGCAGTCGCCGCTCGGCCGGCACATGCATCGAAAGGCCGAGACTTTCCAGCCCGTTCCAGAGCATCTCCGCATTGCTGCGATGGCGTGCCCAGGCTTGGTCAAGACCTTCTTCAGCCAGGAGACGCAGGGCCTCACGCATGCCGAAGTTCATGTTGACCGGCGCGGTGTGGTGGTAGACGCGGTCGCTGCCCCAGTACTGGTTCAACAAGGAAACGTCCAGATACCAGTTGGGCACCTTGCCCTGACGGGCTGTCATCTTGGCCTCGGCACGGGGGCCCATGGTGAAGGGTCCGAGCCCGGGAGGGCAGCTCAGGCCCTTCTGGCTGCAGCTGTAGGCGAGATCGACTTTCCACTCATCGATGTAGAGCGGAACGCCCCCCAGAGAGGTGACGGTGTCGAGCAGCAGAAGGCAATCATGCTTCCGGCAGAGGTCGCCGATGCCCTCCATGGGTTGGCAGACACCCGTTGAGGTTTCTGCATGGACCATCGCCAGGATGACAGGCTTGTGCTCAATCAGGGCAGCTTCCAGCTCATCGAGGGAAAACCACTCACCCCAGGGCTTTTCAATGGTCTTCACCTCAGCGCGATAGCGGCCGGCCATGTCAGCCAGTCGCAGGCCGAAATATCCCTTCACCGCCACCAGAACGGTGTCTCCAGGCTCGACGGTGTTGGCAATGGTTGCCTCCATGGCAGCACTGCCGGTGCCGCTCATCGGAAGCGTGAGGCGGTTATCCGTTTGCCAGGCGTAACGCAGCAGTTCCTGCACTTCGCCCATCAGATCCACATAGAGAGGATCAAGGTGACCAATCGGGGTTCGCGACAGAGCCTTCAGAACTGTTGGATGGGCGTTGGAGGGGCCTGGTCCAAGCAGGAGGCGGTCGGGTGTGCCGATCGGTGCAAAGGCTTTGCGGTGACGATCGTCAACAGATAGGAGTGAGTTCGTCGTCGCCAAAGCCCTGTTCATTTGTTCAAGCGTTGAGCCTACGCAGTCACGCCCCTTGGAAGGGGTGAGGGAGGCTTGATTGCAATCTGTTCAGATCTTGCGTTGAGCGTGCTGGATCAGCGCTGGCGCACATTGGTTTCACCCAGGCCCTTGGCCAGGTGATCAAACGGCTGAAGAACGGTGGCGAGCTGATCGGATGCAGCACCGTTGGCCAGAAGCATCTCGGAAACAACCTCTCCCAGCAGAACGATGCTGCGGACCGTTGGGCCGGTGGGAACGCCGAGACTCTTGTAGGTGTCGTCGAGTCCGTTCAGCACACGCTCATTGAGGATCGTGGAGTCACCTGCCACCAGGGCGTAGCTGGCGTAACGCAGGAAATAGTCCATATCCCGCAGGCAGGCGGCGAGCCGACGGGTGGTGTAGGCGTTGCCGCCAGGCAGCAACAGGTCGGGTTCATCCCGGAACAGGCGCTGGCTGGCCTCACGCACAATATCGGCCGAGGATCCATTGATCAGCTCTACGGCCTGAATCCGCAGCGCGGATTCATCCAGATACACATTGATGCTGTCGATCGCCGGGCGGTCGAAATAGCGACCCAGCTGGTCGTAACGACCGATCAGACCGCTGATTGCATCGCGCATGTCCCTGAATCTCCAGAGGATCCCCAGCAGAAGCTAACACCGTTGAGGCGGGCAGATCCTTTGGCATGCCTGCATTTCAGCCAAGTTGACAGAAACGGTTACGCAGTCGCCTTCCAGCAGCTGAAACGTACCTCTTGATACAAAATGGTGACTTGTGGCTGTATACGGTCACATCACTGCACAATTCAGTCGAGCAGTCCCTTCTTATGTCGAAATCCCCCCAGGACGTCCTGCGCCAGATCAAGGACGAAGGCATCGAACTGATCGACCTCAAATTCACCGATCTGCACGGCAAGTGGCAGCACCTGACGGTGTGCACCGATCTGCTGGAGGAAGCATCCTTCACGGAGGGCCTGGCTTTTGACGGTTCATCCATCCGCGGCTGGAAAGGCATCCAGGCCTCTGACATGGCCATGGTGCCGGACGCCAACACGGCCTGGGTGGACCCCTTCTACCGGCACAAAACCCTGAGCATGATCTGCTCGATTCAGGAGCCACGCACCGGCCAGCCCTACGAGCGCTGCCCCCGTGCCCTGGCCCAGCGGGCACTGAATCATCTGGCCAGCACCGGCCTGGCCGACATGGCCTTCTTCGGTCCTGAGCCGGAGTTCTTCCTCTTCGACGACGTCCGCTACAACTCGGCTGAAGGGGGCTCCTTCTACAGCGTCGACACGATCGAAGCGGGCTGGAACACCGGACGGATCGAAGAAGGCGGCAACCTCGCCTACAAGATTCAGGAGAAGGAGGGCTACTTCCCTGTCGCTCCCAACGACACCGCCCAGGACATTCGCTCTGAAATGCTCCTGCTGATGGGTCAGCTGGGCATTCCCACCGAGAAGCACCACCACGAGGTGGCAGGCGCGGGTCAGCACGAACTCGGCATGAAATTTGCTGAGCTGATCCAGGCCGCCGACAACGTGATGACTTACAAGTACGTCGTGCGCAACGTTGCCAAGAAGTACGGCAAAACGGCCACCTTCATGCCCAAGCCGGTCTTCAACGACAACGGCTCCGGCATGCACGTGCACCAAAGCCTCTGGAAAGGCGGTCAGCCCCTGTTCTTCGGCGAAGGCACCTACGCCAACCTCTCGCAGACGGCCCGCTGGTACATCGGCGGCATCCTCAAGCACGCCCCCGCCTTCCTGGCCTTCACCAACCCCACCACCAACAGCTACAAGCGTCTGGTGCCCGGTTTCGAAGCCCCGGTGAACCTCGTCTACTCCGAGGGCAACCGCTCTGCCGCCGTGCGGATCCCGCTCACCGGCCCGAGCCCTAAGGCCAAGCGCCTCGAGTTCCGTTCCGGCGATGCCCTCGCCAACCCCTATCTGGCCTTCAGCGCCATGATGATGGCTGGTCTGGACGGCATCAAGAACCAGATCGATCCCGGCGATGGTGAAGATCGCGACCTGTTCGAACTGGCAGCTGAGGAGCTGTCCAAGATCGCTACGGTCCCCGCATCCCTCAACGGTGCACTGGAAGCGTTGAATGCCGATCGCGGCTTCCTCACCGCTGGCGGTGTGTTCAGCGACGACTTCATCGACAACTGGATCGACCTGAAGTACGAGGAGGTGCAGCAGCTGCGCCAGCGGCCTCACCCCCACGAATTCACCATGTACTACGACGCTTGATCAGCGCCCGTGCATCCCACGACCCGCCTCCAAGGAGGCGGGTTTTTTTGTGGACTGCTGGCCACGCGATTGTGCGCCTCATTCGTTGGAATGGGGTCGTTGTCTGAATCCGCGATGGCGTCAACGCCCCTGAGCAAGCTTGCGTACCAAACGCTTCAGCAAGGCAAAAGCATCGCGGGCCTGGCCCACAAGGAGCTGAGCACCAAGCTGATGGAGCTGTTGGCGCCGGATGCGGTGCCGAAAACCGAGCCCGTGTCCGCCGAAGTTCTTGGAGAGCTGCAGCTGGATATGAGGAAACTCCAGGAACAGGACTGGCAGGACGCCGAACAGGGGATCTACCCCGAGCAGTTGTTGTTTGATGCACCCTGGCTCGACTGGGTCAGCCGCTACCCGCAGGTTTGGATGGATCTTCCCTCCACCTGGGATCGACGCCGCGAACGCAATGTGCGGGATCTGCCCAAGGAAACCGAAAAAGCGCTCTACCCCGAGTACTACCTCCAGAATTTTCACCATCAAACCGATGGCTACCTGAGTGACCATTCGGCTGGTCTTTACGACCTGCAGGTGGAGATCCTCTTCAATGGCACCGCCGATGCCATGCGACGCAGGGTTTTGGCCCCCCTGAAACGCGGCTTGAAGCACTTCGCAGACCGTGCTCCGGGTTCCCTCAAGATTCTCGATGTGGCTACCGGCACCGGCCGGACCCTGCAGCAGATCCGCGCCGCCGTTCCCCACGCGCAACTGATCGGAACCGATCTCTCCGAGTCGTACCTGCGTCAAGCCAACCGCTGGCTAAATGACGGCGATGCATCGCTGGTTCAGCTGATCCGTGCCAACGGGGAATCACTGCCCTTGGCTGATGAATCGGTTCAGGCCGTCACCAGTGTGTTCCTGCTGCACGAACTTCCGGCGGATGCCCGCCAGAACGTTCTCAACGAGGCCTGGCGGGTGCTTGAACCCGGTGGTGTGTTCGTGCTTGCCGACTCTGTGCAGATGGCTGATTCAGCCAAGTTCGCCTCCGTGATGGAGAACTTCAGGCGCGTCTTCCATGAGCCTTACTACCGCGACTACATCGGCGACGACATCGACGCCCGCCTCTCAGCTGCAGGGTTCGAAGGCATCACCGCGGAAACCCACTTCATGACGCGGGTCTGGTCGGCACGCAAACCCATCCCAGAGGCCAGCTGAGGGGATTCCCTTGGATTCCCTGACAGCGTCCCTTGCACGAACGGCTGCGAGCCATAGGGTGTGCTGATTCCCGAAGGGAACGTCATGACCAATCCCTTCCGGCTGCGTTGGCTTCAGGGCTGGACATTCCAGGTGGTGCTTATGGAAGGCCATGTGCAGGTCGAAGCCGATGGGTTCGGTATCTGCCTGCGCACGGCCGTGATGCCTGGGGAAAGTCCTCAGGCTGCAGCCGATCGTTTGGTGTTGTCTGAAGATCGCCGCAGGCGAGCCCTGCACAATGCCTGGCTTCGCGGTCAGGACATGGCACTGCCCGCGGGGGTTACACCCACGAAGGAATCGGCACCGGCCTCGAATTCGCTGGTAGTGGTTGACCAGGCCCATCGCCAACGGGTGGCCTGATCTTCTGATGCGTTCAAAGCTGCGCCAGCAGCCAGGCCAAGGCAAAGCCGGCTCCACCGAAGCGTAAGGATCTCAAGAGCGCTCACCAGACACGGGGGAGAAGTCCCAGCCCACAGGCCGTTGCGTGATCAGATTCGCAGCAAGTTTGCGGCGCTGCAGCCATCGCCGCGCCGCAACACCCGACCGGGCATGGGCCTGACATTGCCCTTGCAACACCAGCAGTGAGGCATGGTGCAACCAACGCAGTTCACGAACGCGTAGTTGACCTTTGCGCTGTTCCACGCCATTGCACCCACATCAACCGAAACTAGATCGATCTGATGATTCAGGTATGACTTCACCTGACGCCCCATGGCCCGACTCCGCTACAGCCAAGGCGGAAGAACTGCACCAGTTGCTCCGCATCGGCGATCGCGACTGGCATCAGCTGAAGAGCAACCGACAGCGGCGTGGAGCTGAGTTACTAGCAGCAGCGATGGTGCAACTGCTCCGCCAAGGGGACAGCGCCGACGTGGAGAACCTGACCCAGCAGGCACTGGGGTGGTTCAAAGGAGAGCTGAAGGATCCGGGCTGTCCGCGTCACTGACGGGCCGACGGCAGGCCAGCTGCAGGCGATTCCCCCGGCGGCTCCAGCGCACATCATCAAAACATTGATGGATCAGGAACAACCCACGTCCGCTGGGAGCATCGAGAGCCGGCGGCAGGGTGGCTGTGCGGGACTGTTGTGGGAGACCGCAACCCTCATCCTGAACCTGCCAGACCATCCAGTTGGGCGTGAGGATGCGGCGAACACGGAGCTTCTTGGCGGGGTTCTCGGCATTGCCATGGCGAACGGCATTGACCAGGGCTTCATGCAACCCCAGCTCAATCCGCTGACTGGTGAGAACACAACCGACGGGCTCGGTCAGCAGCTCCAGCAGAGGAGCCAGCTGCAAGGTCGACTGCAAGGTGAACTCAGCCCAGCGAAACCTCTTGGACGGCACAGTTTGGCCCGTTGACGTCGGTGTTTCGAACTTACCGTTGATGGGAAGCCCCGTCAGGATCTGCGGGCCACAAGTGCCGGATGATTCAAGAGGGAATCCATCAGGCGAACGCCACGGAGCTGATTGATCAACGGCATGTGCCCTTCTGGAGCATCGATCGACCAGGTGAAGGCACCGGGATAACGCGTCCAGACGCCATCACATTTCCAGCCAATCCGGGGCCAAAGGCGTTCGTAACGCCCATCGAGGGCTGACAGCAACTGGGACTGGGCTGTGAAGCCGAAGCGACCTTGGGAATAGACCGTCCAGAGGCGATCAAGACTGACCAGATCAACGCCTGACATCGGCGCAACTTCTGTGAAATAGACGTAGCCCCGTTTCACGGCGGCATCACCGGCCAATTCACGCAGGCACTGGCTGGTGACGCGATCCGCCTCTTCAAAGTTCTGATCGAGCAGCTCCTGCTGCAGCGGTCCATAATCCAGGCCAACCCCGGAATCAGTGGTCAACCAGCCTCGATCGGACGACGCGATGAGAGCGGTGACTGCATCGGGATGGTGGCGCTGCAACACCTGCAAGATCCAACCTGCAGCCCAGTCATCACCGGCGGGGTCAAAGCCAGACAGAAGGTCTGGACCCACCGCAGCCAACTCGTCGGCGCGGGTTTCGATCTGCTTGATCAGCGGACGTCGCTGGCGAGGTGTTCCCTTCGCGAAACGATCCAGCAGCTGATCAACGCTGAGTTTGGTGGCGGGTGTGGAACCGGAGAGCATGAGTGGCAACCGGCCCCAACTGGCTCGGTGTTGGCCACTATGTCAGGCATGGGCGAAACAGGTTCAATCGAGATCCAGCAGCTTCGCGAGCTGAAAGGTCCACTGGTGGACGTTCGCAGCCCCAGCGAATTTGAAAAGGGGCACTGGCCTGGCGCCATCAACGTGCCGCTGTTCAACGATGAGGAACGTGCCGCAGTGGGCACCGCTTACAAGCAGCAGGGACGCACACCAGCGATTCACCTGGGGCTTGAACTCACCGGCCCCAAGCTCAGCAGCCTGGCCCACCAATTGGACAACCTGCGGCAGCAGGGGGAACCACGGATCTACTGCTGGCGGGGCGGAATGCGATCGGCCAGCGTGGCCTGGCTTGCCCAGCAGATCGATCTCAAGCCAAGGCTCCTTCAGGGGGGCTACAAGAGCTATCGGCGCTGGGCCCAAAGCCGCTTTGAGCAGATCTGGCCCCTTCGCGTGATGGGAGGCCGAACGGGAACAGGGAAAACCGATCTGCTGTTGGCCATGGCCGCGCGCGGTGCAGCCGTGGTTGATCTGGAAGGGCTGGCCAACCACCGCGGCAGCAGTTTCGGCGGTCTGGGTCTGCCGGATCAACCCAGCACCGAGCACTACGAAAACCAATTGGCTGAGGCCCTGGATCAACACCAACGCCGTGGGGCCTCAGCCATCTGGTTGGAAGCGGAAAGCATCCAGGTGGGCCGCTGCCGAATTCCCAAGGCCCTTTTCGATCAGATGCAAGAGGCCCCTGTGCTGGAGATTCAGCGCGACCTCGGGGAACGGGTGAACCAATTGGTGCAGGTGTACGGCCACCAGGGGGGAGCCGCTCTGGCTGAGGCGACCGAACGGATCAGCCGTCGCCTGGGGCCCCAGCGCACCAAGGAAGCCCTGGAAGCGATTGCCAGGGAAGACTGGGCCACCGCCTGCCGCGCCACGCTCGATTACTACGACCGCTGTTACGACCATGAACTGGCGCGATCGCCCAAACGCGACACGATCGATCTCTCAGGGCTCAGCGCTGATCAAGCCGCCGAGACCTTGATCGTCGGCGGGTTTGTTGAAATCCCCGATTAGGATCCCTCCCCATCGACGGTTCGAGAACGGCATGAGCAAAGCGGCGATTCAGTTCTTTCGGGGAGTCAACGAGCCGGTGGTGCCCGACATCCGTCTGACCCGCAGCCGCGACGGCCGCACCGGTCAAGCCACCTTCCGTTTCGAGCAGCCTGCTGCGATTGCTCCCGAAACCATGGGTGACATCACCGGAATGTGGATGGTGGATGAAGAAGGCGAAATGGTCACCCGCGAAGTGAATGGCAAATTCGTGAATGGCACCGCCAGTGCCCTTGAAGCCGTTTACTCGTGGAAGTCCGAACAGGACTTCGAGCGGTTCATGCGCTTCGCCCAGCGCTACGCCGATGCCAATGGCTTGGGTTATTCACAAAGCCAGGATTCCAATCAGACTGAAGGGGCCGACGACCAACAAGCTTGAGACTGCCCCAGTGGCTGTTACTGACAGCCTTCATCGCAGCCATCGTCCTGCTGTGGTCGCTGCGTGAGCTGCTGCTGCTGATCTTTGCGGCAGTGGTTCTGGCCATGGCTTTGTGCACCTTGGTGGGCATTCTTCGCGAGCGGCGGCCGATGCAAAGGCCCCTGGCCCTGCTGCTCTGCATCGTTGGATTGTTGTTGTTGGTCGCCGGTGCGGCAGGTGTTGTTGTCCCCCCATTTCTCGAGGAATTCGCACTGCTGTTGCAGAAGCTGCCCGAAGCGGGTCAGACCCTGGTGCGGCTGGGACTCGGTTGGATCGACAGCATCAGTGAGGCCATCTATGGGGCCGATGCATTCCCCGACCTGGATCAACTGGGCCTGAACGGTCCACGCCAACTTGTGCCCGACAGTTCATCCCTCGCCGCTGGTGTGGGCAGTGGCGTGCTGGGTCTGCTCGGTTTGGCAGGCAACCTCGGCAACGGCGTCCTGCGGCTGTTGTTCGTGGTGGCGGTGGCTCTGATGATCAGCATTCAGCCCCAGGCCTATCGGAATGTTGGCCTGCAGTTGATTCCCTCCTTCTACCGACGCCGGGGGCGTCGCATCCTGGATCAGTGCGGTGCTGCCTTGAGCAGCTGGATGGTGGGTGTGCTGATCAGCTCCCTGGCCGTGTTTGTGCTTTGCAGCATTGCGTTAACGCTGTTGGGCGTGAAGCTCGTTCTGGCCAATGCACTTCTTGCAGGGCTATTGAACGTGATCCCCAATGTGGGGCCAACCATGAGCACGATCTTCCCGATGGCGGTGGCTCTGTTGGATGCCCCCTGGAAGGCCGCTGCGGTGCTGGGTGCCTACGTGGTGATCCAGAACATCGAGAGTTACGTGATCACACCATCGGTGATGCACCACCAGGTGAAGCTGCTGCCCGGATTGACTCTGGCGGCTCAGTTCCTGTTCACACTCCTGTTTGGCCCCCTCGGCCTGCTGATGGCGCTGCCTTTGGCGGTGGTGCTGCAGGTGATCATCCGTGAAGTCGTGATCCACGATGTGTTGGATCGCTGGAAACGCCTGGAGCCGGTTCGATGACCGCCGGCACGTTTCTCATTGCACTCACCTTGGTGGTGCTGGTGCTGTTGCTCTGGCACCTGCGTTGGGTGCTGCTGGTGCTCTTTGGCGCCGTGGTGGTAGCCGTAGCCCTGGATGTGCTGATTGTTCAGGTTCAGAAGCGAACCCCACTGGAGCGTCCCCAGGCTTTGGCGGCCGTACTGGGGATTTCGCTCTTGGCCGGGGGGCTGCTAGGGCAACTGCTGGTGCCGGAACTGATCAGCCAGTTTCAGCAACTGGGACGGGATCTGCCGCAGTTGGTCAGCAAGGTGTCCGACCTGCTGAGCAGTGAGCCACGCCTTGCGCAGCTGAATGACGCTTTTGGGGAGGGCCTCAATTTGAAAGGACTTCAGCCATTGCTTGGGTTCGCAGGAGGTGCAGCGAACTCGCTGATTCAACCGTTCTTGATGGTGCTGCTCGCGATCCTGCTGGCCTTGGATCCAAGCGCCCACCGGCGCATGGTGGTGGCCATGACGCCCCGACCAGCCCGGGAGCGGATGGAACACCTGCTCGATGAATGCAGGCAAGCGCTGGGGGGGTGGCTTAGTGGCATGACCCTCTCCGCCACCACCGTGTTCCTGCTCACCTGGGGGGGCTTGTTACTGCTGAAGGCCCCCCTGGCCCTGTTGAGTGCTCTGATTTGTGGCCTGCTCACGTTCGTGCCGACCATCGGGCCTACGGCGGCAACGCTGCTGCCCACGGGATTGGCCCTGCTGCATTCGCCGCAATTGATGCTGTCGGTTCTGGTGTTCCGGCTGGTGCTGCAGAACCTGGAGGCATTTCTGCTCACACCACTACTGCTGCGCAAAACCGTGAATCTGCTACCAACGGTGGCCCTAACGGCTCAGCTCAGCCTTGGTGCTCTTCTCGGACTTCCGGGCGTGCTGCTGGCCCTTCCTTTGGTGGTAGTGCTTCAGGTGCTGATGCAGCGGGTGGTGGTGCAGCAAATCATGGACCGCTGGGCGTAAATCGAGAATTCAGCCCCTGACTAGAAATTCGGTCAAAGCCAGTCCCTCAAAACGTTTCTAGCAATGGCTACTGAACTAGGTAGCGTTGCGGAACGCTCGATTGTGTCCATAATGGCCACAGAAATGGCCACAGAAATGGCCACACTTTTTGGCGAGCCTCACCCGACACGAACTAGCTCTTGAGCAGCAGCTCGCAACAGTGAATGACAGGCTGAAGGAAGCAAAGCGCCGTGTTCGGGTAGTCGTTACAAGTGCTCGACACCGGACGCTGCACCTTCGAGCCACAGTCCCTGCGATGCCGGAAGAGGTTCAGGGTCCACCGAGGAAGAGATACATAAAGCTCGAGGTGGCATACACCGCGCAAGGCATTGGAGAAGCCGAGGCACTGGCGATCGACCTAAACACCGACATTGAGCAATGGAGACAGGGGAGAAACTTCGACTGGGGCAAATGGAATAAGCCCAAAAAAAGGCAACGCAGCGATGAGCTGGAGTCCTTCGCTTCCGTCATCGAACGGCTGAAAACGCAGTTCTTCGAAGAGAACAAGGACGAGCCAAGGCAGCAAAAAGATCGCTACTGGCAGACCGACCGAGCGACGCCTTTCCGCAAGTTGGATCAGTCCCTTCCTTACTCGGTTGGGCATATGCGCGAGACCATCGAGGGCTTGCCCAAGAACAGCAGTCCCAGAAAGCGGCTATCTCCCGCCTGCGTTCAGTTGATGATGTAAATGCGTGAACATTTCAATGTGGTCGAAGAAATCAAGGCACTTCGCCGTGAATACTGCAAAAAGTCGCACAACCCTGGCGATATCTTTAGCAATGCTTAGATCCTTATAGACATCGGCAAAATCAAGCCCGAGTGGCGTTGGGATCTCCAGATTTTGTTATGTCTTCGGCTGGCGGCCACATGAGAATTGGGAAGCAGAGGTCCTCGACCATTTAAAGCAATTTAATGATAAAGCACAAAAAAGTTGCTGAGATTTAGCAATTGCCGCGCTAAATATCTTAATGCTATAATTACGTGTAGCAACGCAAAAGCTAAATGAGCTTGGTCTACTCTTATATATTCAATTCATTAGTAGAAGGGCTTCCCATCCGTATCATTAATTTTTACGGTGACCCCAAATTTAGAGCAGAAATTAAAAAATCCGATGCAAGTCTTTATAGAATAATTGATGAATATGTTAAAACTCGAGACCTTGTTGAATTATACAAAGAGGTTTCCAAGATAAAATTTCCAATTGAGTCCTTGCCGCCTTGCTACCAAGAAAGTAATTCCACTCGTCTTTTTTCCGAAATGGCGAAACTTTTTAGCTTGAAGCCCGAGCACCTTAACAGATTCAACGAAACCCAATTGGATTACAGCCAAATAACAAATATGCTGAACCCAATGCTTGCCAGAGAAACATACGTCCTAAAATACGAAATTCACTGCTGCATGTATGAAAATATACTTAAAAGAAATGCAATATCGAGCATATTGGAAATAGGTGTATTTTTAGGTGGTTCTACACATGCATGGCGCCTGAGACTGCCTAAGTGTAAGTTATACTCTATGGACATAAATCATCCTCACCAGGATCGTTTTAACTTAGAAAGATGTAAGTCAAAATTTACGATAGGGTCGGCAATTAACATGAAGGATTTGCTTAAGGTCACTAGCGATGCTCCATTTGACATGATTATTGATGACGCATCTCATTTACTTTCTCACCAAATAGGCACATTCCTTGCATTGTCAATAATGCACTCCTGGTCTATTTGCTACGTCATAGAAGATTTAGACTTAAAAGAGGGAGAGCAGCAATCTTTTATGAATTTCGTAAGACTTCTTCGAAGATTTAAGGAGGACAAAGATGTTAACGCTTTCATGGATAGTGTTTACAAGTTCAGAACGGAAGAAACTAATGAAATTTTTGACTTTGCAGTAATTAATAGAGGAGAGCTAATGAACCTGGCAGAGTGCAATGTAAGTTTTTTTGGCGACAATATATGTTTTGAGCATTAATTAAGTCTAAACAAATAGTCAGCTGCTAAATTCTCTGATGAGGCGGAAATGCTCCAGCAGATGAAGCAAGCAGTGGCTTGAGATGGCCAAAGGAATCACCGAGGCAACCAAGTTCATCCGGGCAGTGATGGCTCAGGAAATTGAGAATGCTGCAAACCAGCCGTACACCGTCGGCAAGGGTGCTGATTTGGTTGCGTTCCTAAGAACAGTCGCCTCGGAGATGCTTGAGGACGACTGGGTTAGCCGTTACGGAATTGATGTTCCAGAAGGGTGGAGAACACCACAAGGGAAGTTTAGTGAACGCGATGCAGCGGGCAATCACACCCAGGCACACAAAAAGGCTGTGACATATAGACGCAAGATCTCTCCAACGGGTGTCCAGAATCTACGAAACCCAGCATCCGAGCTTGTAGCCACCCATTGTCAGAGCACAATCATTCTTGATAACAGCTAGTAATCAATATCAATAATTGAGGTGGGGTGGAGAGCAAAACAATGAATCAATCTATTTCATATGGTTGCAAGCGCATAGGGATTGAAGATTGGCTGAATATCAAACGAAGTGCACGTCACCTTACTTTCATTTGGCAGCAAGAGATAAAATTGGACTACCAAAGCTATTTACTCTATACAACTAGATGTCCATGGCATGACTTGTCTCCCGCTCGACACAAGCATTTATCAGGTCTGCAATAAATTTGGCTCGAGAAACATCTCTAATATTTGTATTACCATTAATCCGTGTCACGCAAAGCCTCATGGCAGAGTTAATTAAATCGTAGTTATCTCGATTCGCTTCGTAAGCTGGGTCTTCTTGCCTTCCAACAATGATCATCTTAAGATCAGTTCGTTTTGAAAATATAACAGTATGCAGACCGCTTCCTCTTACACCGGCAATTACCTTTGCGCTAGTGAAAATTCCTACCTGCTTGGCCACAGGCAACCGAGAGGTATCTACCACTATCCAACCAAGTTTAACAAGTGCACTTTCTAAAAGTTGTTCATTTTCGATGCTACGAATACCCCTCCGCGTAATCCAAATCTTTTGATTCATGAAGTCGTTATTAAGGCCTACTTTCTCCCCAACCCTATGAAGAAACTCAAGATGGGTCTTCGTACATCTATTAGTAATAATAAAACCTCTATCAGCAATATTAATCTTACCAAAAAAAGCAAGATTTGTTATCAGCCTTACGGAAGTTCCTTTCGGCAGAAGAAAAGATAAGATGTCCCACTGATACTTTGTAAACTTGTCCTGCATTACCGAGGACCATATAATTTCATTGACCCCATTATAAGTTGACAATCTTGAAAGTGATTCAAGCAAGAAATGACCATAATGAGGATACAGTATGCCACCATAGTATGATTCAACATGCGAAATAAAGGACGCACCTGACTTGTTAGACCGCGATATTTTAATTTCATTCGACATATTTACAGCTTTTAGATTCTTAGACCTGCTATTTTGAAAATCAAGTTCAAACAAGTCCTGATCAAAAATTCTGCCAGCATTGTCAATCAAGACATTGTGAAATGATTTCATCACTACTCACCCTCTGAAATAAAAATAAAAGCAAAATCATGAATCAAGATAATTTTGCTTATGACTGAGATTACCTCGAGTCAAAATCGAATCAAAGAATAAAATTGATTTTTAAAGCAAAATGATTTTTTTACGATAGCACAATAAGCTTATGAAGCGCAATTTTTTGTTGAATATTCCATTACGAATGAATCAAGTCAAAATTTAGAGGGTAGCACTCTTGAGCCTTTTCAAGCATCTCAAGTGACGGCCATTAACGTTACTGTCAATGGCATTTTATATTCTTTATTGGTTGAGATTGACTTGAAGCCTGGGTATTATTTGTCTAGGCAGAGACATATTAGTAGCCTACGATCTCCATTACAAGCAAGTGACTGCCTGGGGTTGGCTTTCAGTGTATTATCGCTATATTATTTAGAGTTGACTAGCAATACAGGGTCTAGCAATCTTCTAGATCAGCAAGAAAGGCTAGATCAAATCTCTATCCGGCTTAACACTCGATCATTGAAATACAATTGATTAGTGATATACTGACACAATAAGTGGCAAAATCTTACATGTAATCCAGCAATTTAAAATGGCAAATAATCTTTTAATTAATAGGTCGTAAAATATGAATCCGGAAGGAAGACAGACCTAAGAAATCGACCGTATATAGATCATCAATTAATCTAAAACTTGGTAAAATATGGAGTTAATTTTGGCAGAAACAAATACCACCTAACCTGCAAATGAGTAACTGTGTCATGTATCCATAGTACTGAAGCAACTCAACTTAGTTTGTTAAACTTGAAAAGCATGAGCACAGACATGATAAATCTTTTTGTTGATCAGATGGTCAAAATATAACGTTTCCCGCCAACTCCCAGGGGGCGTCTATGCGGGTACTAGCAGGCAAAGCAGCAGAAATGTATAATCATTTTAGAACTATTTTACTCAATCATTGAGAACTCTTTTAATTCACCATCATCTACCCAAAAATGCAGGATCATTTATTAGCCATCTATTAAAAAATGAATACAAAGATAAATTTTCTTTAGTTAACGATACTGCAGGTTTTGATAAGGTTGATTTTTCATCAGATCTTGTATGCCTTGAGCTTGATCCCTATTCGTACCACAGCGATTTCTATAAACGATTGAATCAAGAGATCTCATTATTTGATGAGGTTAAAAACTTCACTTGCCTGAGACATCCAGTATCTAGAATTATTTCTAGTGTTAGATACGCTCGCAAAATGGGGCCTAATTATGGATTTCATCACTACGTTCGTCATATAAGAGGTCCGTACACTAATTTTGCATATGATGATTTGATTGAAAGTGCAAATAAAGACATACCATTTCGGTATGCAAATCCGAGTGTATCTTCTATTATTGATTTTATCGTAAGATGTACAACAGATAACACTGTTGTCAATGAAGAGTTTTCAATTGGTCAGACTTACCGCCTGTCCTTCGGAAAATTTCAAGAGGTATGCAGCTTAAATAAAAAGCTTCAGGAAATAGTAAGAAGCACAGTTCTACACGGAGACGACTTGCGTCAACAGTTTTTTAATTACATCAGCGCCCCTGAATTTGCAGTTGTAGGAGTCCAGGAACGATTCGGAACATATCTTGAGTCTTTAGCATCCTCAGATATTATTTCCAAACGAAGTTTAATTGCAGGCCAAAACAAAATAGTAAATAAGGGTTCTAGAAGTGAATGTGACCATGTGGAGCCTGCTCTTGTAATGGACTTTTATCTCAAATATCCTATTGACTTTCTACTTTGGGGTTTTTTCTTCGAAAGAGATTAATTGTGGCCAGACAATTACTGGAACAACGCAATATTAACTGCGAGGGGCTTAAGCTTATAACCTTGTATTTGTCTAGCGAAATATTGCCGAATTGGTGGATTTATGGCCTCATCAATCGATTGTAATCAGCTGACATGGACTGGCTTCCGCCGGCTTTGGGGGTTGCTCAGGGGTTCTGTAGACGGCACATGAGGTGCATCGTTATCAACATCAAAGGCATCAAGCTGACGATCAACCAACGCTTCCCATCGAAGGCAGTTGATGATCAGGTCAGCCTGAATAGTTAGCTGACGTTTAGGCACGAAAAGCTTTCTTTTTTGTTGTAGATAGCATAGCTCTTTTGAGTAAACTAAAAACAACCTGTTCTTACGGTGGGCTGGTTGCTCAGCGCAGCGAGTAGGGGTCACATAGGTGGCCCTTATTTACTGCTAGATAGTGTTATGAAATGGGCCGGGCTCTTGAGGCGGGTTAAAACAGACTCCTCTGATCAGGAACCTTGCTCTTTCTGGCTGAGCTGTACGCGATAGCCAGCTTCGTCTTGCGGTTGCTGGGCCTCAAGCAGCTCGGAAAAAAAGCGCGTGGAAGAGCCAGCGAGATAAGAGCGGAATTTTGGAAATCTGCGGAAGAGCAGAGTCAGCGCATAAAGGAGGCTGAGCAGGAGTGGGAAGATATCTCAAGGCTCACGCCAGAAAAGCGTGCTGAGCTTTGGAAAGCCGGAAAGCTCAACGTTCAGAGCTACAACCGAAGGAAAAACGGATGGTCTTGGTATCCGAGAGCAAAGCCAAAACAGGGCTACAACCCAGACCAGGTCTTCACTGTCCCCAGGGTAGGTCGCTATCGGATCAACAGCAAAGGACGGAAGGTTTATGACGTTTAGGAAAGGGCAATGAGACAACTCCTACTGCTACCGCTGCTGTTGCTGGCTGCCTGTAAGCCAGCTGAGCCAGCAGAGCCAACACCACAGCAGGTGGGCGACGTGCTCGCTCAGCAAGCCTTGGAACTAGTATGCGAAGCGGAAGCGTTGTTGATAAACGCAGCTGCTTCTGGGGATGTATGCGCCAAAGCCGAGACGATTAACGCGGGCTTGGAAATGGCTGCTGCGCAATACGACGCCATTGCGGTCTTGCAGGAGGAAAACGGAGAGGTAACGAACGCCATGCGCATGAAAGGCGTCGCGAACGGTCACAGGAAGAATGCGAGAAGACTCAGACGCGAGTGCGGCTAAGGCCGAAAACCTAGGCTGTGGCCACACTATTGGCCACACTTTCGCCAAGAGTCATTATTAACACTAGGCAGCTCGTGGACCGCTGGGCATAAACCCAGCCATGAGGCCTGTATCCGCACGTACATCCGGTAGCAAGGGTCACACCTGAGACACGACCTGCATGCGTATTTTTACGTAGTCGTGAGAACGACGCGTCGAGCCTTGGGACTCTTGGGAGAGGGTCCCATTTTTTTCGGCCACATCAGAGCAGGTGACGTTTCTTTTTTTCGCTCGAATCACGCTCACGCTCAACCGCCTGCCAATAGGCCGCAGAGACCGCCACCTCTTGACCACGCTCAATCTTGTTCAAGCGCGTCTTCAGAGCCTCAACCTCAGCACGCAAGCCGAAGACCACCTCGCTGAGACCAGGATTCAACTCCATGGAACCTGAGCAACCAAATGTGTCGTAGCTCAGGCTTCCCAAGAACTGACGTTCATAGCGATACCGAAACAGCCACCTCCACGCCCTTCAATCCAATAGTGTGTCCAAGAGGTCTTGAGACGAACGGGCTTGGACGTCATCTTCAATTTCTCCCGTTACGAGGAACTGAGGCAGGCCGTGATGCAGCTGGTTCGCGAGAATCTTGACCCCGATTTGCTGCAAGAGGAAGCCCACGATCTGTTCGAATCGTGGTGGGCCTCAACCCACAGCCAGGGGCAGTGGAACGCCGAGGTGAAACAACGCACCTGGGATTCGATCTGGCGGGAATTCGGCAACGGCCCCAAGCGCTAACCGAAACGACGCCAGAGAGAGCCGGAACCCAGCAAGACCACCACAGCAAGCTGATGATGCCGAATGGCATAACCAAGCCCTGTGATCGTGAACTGATCACTGAGCAGCAGAACTTCGGTGCGCAGATCAGCCAGAGCCAGCAGGATCAACAGAATTGGAAACCAACGGGCCGAAACAGCACGGCGTCTCCGCTCTGAATTACCGCTAGATTTACTCAAGGGAGCGGTCCCACAGCGTGAGCAATGAGGGCGCCAGGGCGATGCTCGACCAGGAGCCAACAACAACCCCGAGGGCGAGGGCGATGGCAAACCAATACAGGGTTGCTCCACCGAAAAAAACGAGCGCCAAGAGAGGCAGCAGGGTGGTTCCGCTGGTGTTGAGCGTGCGGGTCAGGGTGGCGGACACCGCTTGATCCACCTGCACTGAAAGCGGCAGGTCGGCAGCATCCTTGCTGCGTTCACGGATGCGATCAAAGACCACCACCGTGTCGTTGACCGAATAACCAGCAATGGTCAGCAATGAAACCGCAAAGAGGCTGTCCACCTCCAGCTGAAGCACAACCCCGAGCCAGGCAAAAACTCCACAGACGATCGCCACGTCATGGGCCAGCGCCACCAGAGCGAGAAACGCGTAGCGGCGGTCGTAGCGGAAGCTGATGTAGGCCGCAATACCACTGAAGGCCACCAACAGAGAAATCAGACTGCTGCGCAGCAATTGTTTGCCCAGGCTCGGCCCGATCGTGTCGACCGATTGACCACCGGAGAGGAATGGCCCTGCAACGGGTTCAACCGCCTCAATCACCGCTTGGCCCTGGGCAGCCGACAACGTTGGCAGGCGCAGCAACAACGACTGACCGCCATCCAGAAGCTGAACCCGGGGAGCGCCCAAGTTGGGGAGAGGTTGACCCTCCTCCTGGGGCAGCTCCAGGCTGCGGATCACATCCGAGACCTGAATCGCCTTGAGCTCGGCGCAGGCGTCATCACAGCGACGCTCCAGTTGAATCTGCGTGCCACCGGTGAAATCCAGGCCGGGACGGAGAGGAGCACGAATCGCAGGATCCAACCAGCTGAGCACCAGGCCCAACAGGCTGATCAGAACCACCAGACCAGAAACGAGCCACACCTTGCGGCGCATGCTGCTGAGGGACCAGCGCAATCTGAGGACCGTGGCCGCTTGTGCCGATGACGATGCTTCAGTCATGGTTCAGGCGGTGGGGGAAGGAAGTTGCCCGGTGGTGGAAGGAAGTTGCCCGGTGGGCAGAAAGTTGCTGGCACGACGCAGACCGGCGTAGCCCATCAGGAAACGAAGCAGGGTGCGGGTGCAGGTCAGGGCCGTGAACAAACTCAGCAGAACACCAATGCCCAGGGTCGCGGCAAAGCCCTTGACCAGGCCGGTGCCAAGGAAGAAGAGAGCTGCACAACTGATCAGCGTGGTCAGGTGACCATCGACGATCGATGAAAAGGCCTCGGAGAAGCCTGTATCGATCGAGCGGATCAAGGTGTTGCCCCGCCGCAATTCGTCCTTGATCCGTTCAAAGATCAGCACATTCGCATCCACGGCCATGCCGATCGAGAGGATGAAACCAGCGATTCCCGGCAGGGTGAGGGTGACCGGAATCAAGGCGTAAACCGCCAGGTTGAACAGGGCATAGAGGCTGAGGGCCATTACAGCCACCGCCCCTGGCAGCCGATAGGCCACCACCATGAACACCGCCACCAGAGCCAGGCCCGAGAGGGCGGCCACAAGGCTGCGGCGGATGTTCTCTGCTCCGAGCGTGGGCCCGATGGTGCGGACCTCGATCACTTCAACGGGGAGGGGCAGGGAGCCGCCGCGGAGCTTCACCTCGAGCTCACGGGCCGTTTCCGCACTGAAATTGCCACTGATAGTGGCTGCACCACCAGAGATTCCAGCACTTTTGAACTGGGGGCCAACGCTGGCGGCACTGATCAGCTGATCATCCAGAGTGATTGCCAGCAACCGGTCGGTACCGGCAATCGATTTGGTGAGGTCAGCGAAGGCCTCAGCACCCTCACCATCGAAATTGAGGGTCACCTCCCAGCTGTTCGGGTTGTTCTGGAGCGGTTGGCGGCCTGCCGTCACCAGCTGCTTGCCCGTCAGGGCTGCCGGCTCAAGCATCGTGAGCAGATCGGAATCAACCTTGTTCAGAAGCTGGCGGAGCTGCTCCTCTTCCGAGCTGGCCTGCCCATCCAGACCCAGAGTCTGCTGGGTTGACTTCAGCTGAGCCAGATCCAGAGGCTCCGGGGTCTCACCACGGCGGATCTGATCTTCACGCAACCTGAGGATCGCTTCCACCTGGGAACGGAGCTGCCTCAGGCCTCGGAACTCTGCTTCGGTGTCGGCCTTTTGGGCACGAAACTCCAACAGGGCTGTGTCGCCGAGAACCCGCGCAGCAGCGGTGGGATCCTGCTCACCTGGGAGCTGCAGCACGAGCTGCGACTCACCCACCGTCTGAAGGGTGGACTCAGCCACACCAAGACCGTTGACCCGACGATCGAGCACGGCTTTCACCGCTTCCATCTCTTCGGCACCAACCCGGGTGATTTCTCCGGCTGGCTTCACCTCAACGGTGAGCTGACTGCCGCCCCGCAGATCGAGGCCCAGTTCCAGCGGCGTCCGAACCAAAAACATCCCGGCGGCGATCGCCAGGGCAAGAACAAGGGCAAACCAACCCTGATAACGCGCCATCAACGTCAGATGCCCTTGTTGACCAACGCCTGCGCCGCCTCAACGATCTGATGCGGCTGAATGATCGTGAGGTTCTCGAGAGAACCGTTGTAGGGGGTGGGGATGTCCTGACTGGAAAGACGCACAGGCCGGGCATCCAGATCGTCGAAGCACTGTTCGGTGATCAGCGCAATCAACTCGGCCCCGATGCCGCCGGTCTTCATGCATTCCTCCACCACGATCACTTTGTTGGTCTTGCGGATGGAGCGGCTGATCGTCTCCATGTCGAAGGGCTTGAGGCTGATCAGATCGATCAGCTCAACGCTCACCCCCTCTGCCTCCAGTTGCTCCACAGCCTTGAGACAGTGATGACGCATCCGGGAGTAGGTGAGGATCGTCACATCGGTGCCTTCCTTCACCAGATCCGCCTGGTCGAGGGCACAGGTGTAGTCGCCTTCGGGGAGCTCCTCGCTGAGGTTGTAGAGCAGAACGTGCTCGAAGAAGAGCACGGGGTTGTTGTCGCGAATCGCGGCCTTCATCAGGCCTTTGGCATTGGTGGGCGTGCTGCAGGCCACGATCTTGATGCCGGGGACGGCATGGAAGTAGGCCTCGAGCCGTTGGCTGTGCTCAGCGCCAAGCTGACGACCCACACCTCCGGGGCCGCGCACCACGGTGGGAATGGTGAAGTTGCCGCCGCTTGTATAGCGGAGCATCCCCATGTTGTTGGAGATCTGGTTGAAGGCCAGGAGCAGGAAGCCCATGTTCATGCCCTCAACGATCGGCCGGAGACCGGTCATCGCGGCACCAACCGCCATTCCGGTGAAGCCGTTCTCAGCAATCGGGGTATCGAGCACCCTGAGATCGCCGTATTTCTCCGCCAGATCCTTGGTGACCTTGTAACTACCGCCGTAGTGACCGACGTCCTCCCCCATCACGCAGACGTGGGGGTCTCTCCCCATCTCCTCGTCGATGGCTTCCCGGAGGGCGTTGAAGAGAAGTGTTCCTGCCACGGCGTCACAGTGATCCCGGCCAATCCGGGTGGTGAGGCCAAGCTATCTCAGTCAGCGCAGGGTCAACCGCCCGCCGCGAAGGTGAACAACAACAAAACGGAAAGCAGCATGGCCGGAGACAGCAGCAACGCCAGCTGGCCGAGGTCGTGGGGCGTCATCCAAACCCTGGCAATGAACGGACGCTAGGCAGGGTTCTGATCGCGAGCCGTAAAGAGACTGCGAAGAAACACCAGGGTCAGGCCAAGGGCCACAAAACCTGTGCTGAAGGTGGCCAGGAAGGACAAACCCACCAGAAGGGTCTTCAGGGTGACGGCGATGTTCTGGGCAATCGGCGAGCTGTAGTGCGGGGGATTAACGGCGAAATACACCACCATCCGCCGACTCAGGCCCAGGGCCAGCCAGGCCAACAGCCCGGCCGTCAGCGCTCCGGAAAGAAAACTCAGCGGACCTTTGCGCGGATCCTGTGGTTCGGGGCTCTCTGGTGTGGGGACATCAGTCATGCCTCGATCCTCACGCCATCGCTGCGAAGGGAGCAAGACCAGGCCTTCAGGCCGGCGCGGTCCAGCTGGGGAGTGAGCTGATCCTGCGCCTGGCGGCATGACGCCAGATCGGAAAACAGCGCGAAACAACTGGGTCCAGAACCACTCATGGCCACCGCCAGGCTTTCGGGAACGCTGTTCAACAGATCGAGCGCTGAACGCACCGCAGCTGTTTCAGAAGCAACCACCTCCTGCAGGTCATTGCGCAGGGGAGGTGGCAGCTCGCTGCGCAATGGCTGGAGCCAATCAACGCTGCGCAAGGCTTGCCGTCGTTGTTCAAAAGCCGCCTCGTCAGCGAGGTAGTGGGATTGATTGAGCTCACGGCAACGCTTGTAGGCCCAGGGCGTTGAAACGCTCACCGTGGGGTCTTTGACCAAGAGCACAGCCAGGGGTTGAGGCGTTGGTGGCACTGCTTCCAGTTGTTCGCCTCGCCCGAAACAGAGCTGACATCCTCCGGCCACACAGAAGGGCATGTCTGAACCGAGCTCAGCGGCCATTCGCTCAAGATCCGCGGGGCTGTGGCCCAAGCCCCACAGAGCATTCAGACCAACCAATGCCGCGGCGCCGTCGCTGGAGCCACCAGCCAGGCCAGCACCGATGGGGATGCGCTTCTCGAGATGAATGGACGCCCCCAATTCACTGAAACCCGAACGGTCCCGCAGCAACTGAGCCGCCCGGAGGATCAGGTTGTCGTCGCCGACGCTGAGGCTGGCGTCATCGCAGGTGAGGCTGAGTTGTGCATCAGCGGTGTTCTGAAAGCTCAGGCGATCCGCCAGTTCGATGCTCTGCATCACCATGGCCAGCTCATGGAAACCGTCCGATCGCAGCCCCAGGACCTCCAGGTGCAGGTTGACTTTAGCCGGGGCCGTCACCGTGATCATGGTGGTTGTTCAGTCGCCCCGATTCAAACCCCTGGCCAGGGCGACCCAGGTGGCGGGCGCGAGTTCCTGGGGGCGTTGCTGCAGGCTGAAACCCGCGGAGGCCGCCAGCTCCTTCAAGCGGTCTGGCTCAGCCACACCCGCCAGGGTGTTGCGCAACATCTTGCGCCGGGCCAGGAACGCCTGCTTCAGCAGCGATTCCACCCGAGCGGCCAGAGCCGGCTCCACCCGCTCCGCGGCCGGCAAGGGCTCCAGGCAGATCACTTCCGATTGCACCTTTGGTGGTGGCTGAAAACACCGTGGTGGCACCGGACACACCGAACGGCACCGGGCCAGCAGCTGCATGCGCACACTCAGGGCACTGAAACTGCTGTGGCCGGGTCGGGCACGAATCCGCTCCGCGACTTCCTTCTGCACCAGCAACACAAGCCGTTGGTAGGGCGGATCCACCGGCCGGTCCAGTCGGCCCACCAACCGCTCCAGCAGTGGGCCAGTGATGTTGTACGGAATGTTGGCCACCACCTTGTCGGCGATGCGGCCATCACTCAATTCCAGTGGGGCTTCAAGAACATCGCCCTGATGGAGGCTGAACCCAGGCTGAGCTTCAAAACGTTCCTGAAGACCATCCACCAGATCGCGGTCGAGCTCAATCGCATGCACCGCCTTCAGCCCCGCGGCCAGCAGACGCTCGGTTAACGCCCCGCGACCTGGCCCCACCTCCAGCACCCGATCGGTGGACTGCAGGTCAGCAGCCTCGATGATTCGTTGCAGCACGGATTCGTCCCGCAACCAGTGCTGACCGAAACGCTTGCGGGCGTGATGTCCGGAGAAACCCATGGGTCAACTGTGCATCAGCACAGCCGCTCCACATCAATCCAGCGAATCGTTCGGCGGGACGTCATCAAGGGAACAAGAGCCAGCTTGACCCGGAGCAGCTGCTGAGCTGACGCCGGATGCCCAGCTCTCCAGCAACTGATGGCGCGGGCCATGCGGCGCCGTTTGGCGGAATGGAAGGCATCAAGGCCATGGCGGTCCCGATGCCCCGTGCGACGGCCCTTCACCTCCACCACCAGCAGCTGCTGCTGCCGCTCCAGCACCAGATCGAGCCCGCCCCAGCGGCAGTGCCAGTTGCGGCCCAGCAACCGCCATCCCTGCGCTTCTAGCTGCTGCAAGGCCTGCTGCTCCGCCCAGCCACCGCTGCATTGAGACCCCACCGGCTTGAAACCTTACGTCTTGGTTCAAACCATTCCCCCCTGGAACGGTTCTAGGGTTCGGCGGTGATGGTTCCGATCATGGGCAGACGCTTCACGGCCGTACTGATCTCTCTGGTGGTGTTCACATGCCAGTGGCTGATGCCGGCTCCGGCCCACGCCGCGATGGATGTGGCCAAACAGGTGCTGATCGGTGCCGACTATTCCAACAAGGACCTGCGGGGGGCCACCTTCAACCTCAGCAACCTGCGCGAAGCCAACCTGTCCGGGTCTGATCTGCGGGGAGCCAGCCTCTACGGCGCCAAGCTGCAGGATGCCGACCTCAGCGGCACCGACCTGCGCGAAGCCACCCTGGACGCCGCTGTGATGACAGGCACCAACCTTGAGGATGCGGTGCTGGAGGGGGCTTTTGCCTTCAACACCCGCTTCAGCGATGTGTTGATCACGGGGGCCGACTTCACCGACGTTCCCATGCGCGGGGACCAACTCAAAAGCCTCTGCGCCGTTGCCGACGGAACGAATTCCGTCACGGGCCGCAGCACCCGTGAAAGTCTCGGTTGCGCCTGAACCATGAGTTTTGATCCCCGCAGCCTCGAGCGCCTGCGTGAGTTGGGGCGTCAACTCCCTGCACGCCTGCCGGAACCGGAGAAGCCTGCGTCAGCTCCCAAAGCCAGCCAAGTGCGCCATCGCGTTGAAACGGAGAAGAACCCCGAGGAGCTCTTCCGGGAACTGATGAAGGCCAGCCAGGACGGCACCGTTCCTGAGCACCTCATGGACCGCCTCAAACAGTTGGAGGCCCAACGCAAACCATCGGCTCAACCATCGCCGTTCAACAACAACGACACCACCCCAGCCCTTGCCGCACCAGCGCGCAGCCAGCCCGGACCGGGAAAAAACACCCAGCCGAAACGGCCGAAGGTGGACCCGGGCAGCGAGGAGGAAAGCCTCTACGTGGCTTTCGGGCAGCTGCTGCTCGAGGATGAGGGAGATGACGTTTGAACCCGGCCCGTTGCCGGATTCTTGCGGTGGGCAAAGTGCGTCGTTGCTGGATTCAGGACGGCATTGACCTCTACCTCAAACGCCTGCCTGGGTTGACCATCAGCGAACTGCGCGACAGCAATCCAGATAAGGAAGCCGATGCCATCAGAGCGGCCCTGCGACCCGACGAAACCCTCATTGCACTGATGGAACAGGGCGACACCTTGGCGTCGATTCCCTTCGCGCGACGTCTCGAGCAATTCGGCAACCAACGGCTGGCCTTCGTGATCGGTGGGGCCGACGGTCTGACGGCTGAGCTCAAGGCACAGGCCCAATGGCGCCTGAGCCTTTCACCGATGACCTTCCCCCACGAACTGGCGCGGCTGATGCTCGTGGAACAACTGTTCCGAGCCCAGGCGATTGTTCAAGGCAGCCCTTATCACCGTGCCTAGGGTTCGGCGATGGCCGCTGATCTCTCAGCCACGACCATGCTGCACATCATCGACAACCTTCTGCCCGCCAGCGCCCTTCAGGACCTACGCGACCTCTGTGACATCCACGGGCGACTCAAGGAGGAACACGACGGTGATGCTCAATTCAGCTGGCGACCCGAAACCGGTTCTCCCCGCTCGATTCACGCAGCCGCTCAGCAAGCCGTCGTCGATCACTACCTCGACGAGGCCCTGCTCCCTCTGGCAACACCGTTCGCACCCCAGCGGGCCGGAGTCGAGTGGTGGTGCAACACCAACAACGATCTCGACTAGCACATCGACAAGGACGAGCTGGAAGGTCGACGCAGCGGCCGTTTCCTGCTTCCGTTGCTGTCCACCGTGTTTTACCTCCACGTGAGCTGCGCTGGCGGCGAACTGCTGGTGGCCGATAGCCCTCCGATCGAGAACGGATACCAGGGGCCGTTATCCACATTCCGCTCGGTGATCTCGATCCCACCGGTGGTGAACCGTCTGGTGCTGTTCTCCCCAGGCATCCTGCACCGGATCAACCCGTTCGAAGGCGAGCGCTATTCCGTGGCCGTGAACATCTGGGAGCAAGCACCCCTCACCACAACGGCTGCAGAACCACCGGCTTGAATTTTTCGATCGAAACCGTCCAGGCCCGCGGGGAGAAAGCCTGCAATGCCGCTTTGAACGCGGCCGTATCCCCCGTGTTCAACCAGTCCGCCTTGAGCCTGGGCACGTCCTCCGGCAGTCGTTCCATCGGCAGCTCCACCAGCAGCAGGCTGTCGGCTCCAGCCGCACGCTGCAGCGCACCCTGATCACTGCGCTGCCACACCCGCAGCAACAGCTCCAGCACCAGTGCATGGCCCAACGCCTCCGGGGCCTCACCCTGCTGAGCCACCTCTTTCTGAGACCGTCCCCCCAGGGGCAGGGCGCGCCGGCCCTGCTGATCGATCAGCGCCATGGCCACGAGGTAAGGGGAGTCAGCCAACACCAGATGTCGAAGGCCACCATCCTCACCGGATCCTCCCCACAATGAGCAGTACATGCGTACTATTTAACCAGTTGTCGCTGCTGCCGTGGAGCTCCAACACAGACCGCTTCCCCTGCAGCCCAAGCGCAGTCGGCTCACGCTGCCCCTAGCCGGGGAACGGGTCGCCGCAGGCTTCCCGTCCCCCGCCGATGACTACATCGACGTGGGGATCGACCTCAATGAACAGCTGATCCGGCATCCCACCAGCACCTTTTTCCTGCATGTGAGCGGCGAATCGATGACCGACGCCGGCATCCACGACGGCGATCTTCTGGTGGTCGATCGCAGCCTCGACCCGCGTCCGGGCCAGGTGGTTGTGGCGGTGCTCGACGGTGCCTTCACCCTCAAACGCCTGATGCGTCATCACGGCCGGTTGCGCCTGGAAGCCGCCCATCCGGACTATCCGCCACTGGAGCTTCACCGCTGCGGCGAAGTGCAGATCTGGGGTGTCGCCATCCACGTGATCCATCCGCTCTGAAGCGACATCGCCATGCCTCAGGCCACGGCCCTGATCGATGGAAACAACTTCTATGCCTCCTGCGAACAGAGCCTGGATCCGGCTCTGTTCGGTCACCCCGTGGTGGTGCTGTCCAACAACGACGGCTGCATCGTTGCGCGCAGTGCCGAAGCCCGTGCCCTCGGCATCCGCATGGGGACGCCGTACTTCAAGGCGCGCCGGGAGCTGGAACGGCACAACGTGGTGGTGCGCAGTTCGAACTACGCCCTTTATGCCGACATGAGCCAGCGGATGATGAGCCTGCTGGAGGCCCACTGTGAAGAGCTGGAGGTGTATTCGATTGACGAGGCCTTCGGGAGAATTCGTCGTCCCCGCGATGGCGACCTGCAGGGTTGGGCCCGCCAGCTGCGGGCACGGGCACGGCAGAACCTTGGCCTACCGATCGCCATCGGCTTAGGGGCCAGCAAGGCCCAGGCCAAGCTGGCCAATCGCCTGGCCAAACAGACCCCAGACCATGCCGGGATGTTCGACCTCGGCCAGTGCGACAACCCCGATCGCTGGCTGGAAACCATTGCGATCGAGGATGTCTGGGGAATCGGTCGACAACTGGCCCATTGGTGTCGCCTGCGGGGCGTCAGCAACGCACGACACCTCCGGGACATGCCGAGCGGTGAACTGCGCGCCAAATGCGGCGTGGTGGGTCTGCGGCTGCAACAGGAGCTGCGGGGCCATGCCTGCCTGCCGCTGGAGCTGGCACCAGCACCGAAGCAAGAAACCTGCGTGAGCCGCAGCTTCAGTCGCCCCATCACCAGCCAGGAGGAGCTGCACCAGGCCATCGCCACCTATGTGGTGCGCGCCGCCGAGAAATTGCGCAGGCAACGGCAACGGGCAGCAGCGCTCACCATCTACACCCGCACCAGCCCGTTCGCTCCTGGGTTTTACAGCCAAGCCGCCAGCACGCAGCTGGACCTACCGAGCAATGACACAGCCGTGCTGCTGGAGGCGGCACGGCCCTTGGTGGCACGGATCTTTCGCCCCCACCGTCCACTGGCCAAGGCCGGCGTGCTGATGCAGCACCTGCAGAGCCACGACATCCTGCAGACCCATCTGATGGTGCCGATGAGTGAGGAGCAGCAGCAGAAACGGGAGTGCCTGATGCAGACCATCGACCGGATCAATCGGCGTTACGGGCGTGGAAACCTGCAATGGGCCGGTTGCGGACTGCAGCCCAGCTGGTTGATGCGGCGTGAGCAACTCAGCCGCGCCGCCACCACCCGTCTGCAGGATCTACCGGTGGTGAAGGCCTGACCCACAGCGTTGATCTAGGCCTCAAACCTCCTGCAGCAACTGGATGACCTGCTCACGGGTGCTGAGCAGCAAGACCATCCGCTCGCCGTGGGCGTTAAGACCCGTCTGCTCCCGCACCAGATCGGTGCTGGCCAACGCCAGTCCTCCGGTTTCAGTGAACAGCACCGGCAGGGTGCCCTGGTGCCCTCGCATGCCCTGCAGATCCAGCGCCTGACGAACAGCCCGCTGAGCCTTCTCGGAACCCAGACGCTCCACAAAGGCCGGCCAGAGGTGGTTGACCGGATCGAGCGCGGCGAAATCCAGCTGCGAATCAGTCATCAGGACGGCAACAACGCAAGGGCTTCGCTGATCATCTGCGGGGTGACGGCAATGCGCTCAAGCGGATCAGCGTTGTCGAGGTAGGCGTCAAACGAGGCGAAGCGCTCGATCACAGGGTCGGCCCCCTCGGCGGCGCAAGCCTCAACCCAATCCCCCTCCTCCGGCTTCACCGCGACGTAGGCCTGCAGCGCTTCCTCCAGATCACCGCCGTCGCCGACGCCCTCACCGTGCCAGATCGCTTCGAAGAATTCAGACATCTTCAACTCGAGGAACAGATCCTGATGCAGTTTGCCCAGACCACCGGCCCATGGCTCAGGCAGCCGGGGGAACGGTGTAGCTGGCACAACGTTGCTGATCCAGATGGCCGATGTGTTTTCGCTCGGTGTAATACAGCTCCTGGTAGCGCAGCGCATCACGGTTGAGGTCATCGAAGAGGGCCTGAATCCGCACCTCCATGTCCACGGAGGCCTGATCTGACGAAGCCTCCTGATCAATCAGAACAGCGATGCAGGATTCCAGGGTTTGGAGACGCTGGCTACCCCAGGCCTCCAACAGGTGCCGGCAGCGCTTCAAGCTTTTCTGACGCTCCAGCAGGGCAGCAATACCCCGCAGCTGCTCCAGGGGCTCCGCCAGGGCAACACGCTGCAATTCACCTGGCTCCAAAAGGGGCGTCAGGCGGGACACCAGCGCACTGCTCTCCAGCAAGAGCTGATCGGTGAGCAAGCGGGGCAGATCGATGAGATCCAGACCCTCGCCGTCGTCGTCGCAACGGCTGATCGACTCCATGCGCCCCTCACCCAGGTTGGTCTCCTCAAGATCAGTAATGGCCGCCCAGAGATGGCGATGATGGGGAATGGCGAAATCCTCCAGTTCGCGTTTGCGCAGTTCCTGGCGAATCGTGGCCCGATGTCGGGGGCAATGCAGATACAGCCGCAGCAGATCGGCCTCACAACGCTCCCGCTGTCCGGATTCACCGGGCTGTTCGTGACGGCTGGAGCGCCCATGCCAACGCTGGCCCTTCACCTGCTGCCGCAGGTCGTCCTCGAGCTGAAGCGCCAGGCGTCCCTGGCCACCACTGAGGCGCTCGGCCACCCGTTGGAGGTAGTGGGTGCGCACGGCGGACTGGGGCAGCTTGCCCAGCAGCCCCACCAGGGCCGTAACCGCCTGTTGGAACTGGTCGGCCCGGCTGAGATCGCGCTCCTCCAGCACCTGCTCGATCTGCCAATCCAGCCAGAGGGGGGCCTGATCGAGCAGGGCGCGGTAATCGCCGGCCCCGTTCTGTTTGAGGAACTCATCGGGGTCCTTGCCTGAAGGAAGGTGCAGAACCCGCAGCTCCAGCTGGACCTGCATCGCCAGCTGCTCCACATCGCCAATGGCTCGATTGGCTGCACGGACACCGGCACCGTCGGCGTCGAAATTCAGAACGATCCGCTTGCTGTCGCTGACGCGGCACAACTGGGTGATCTGCTGACTGCTCAGGGCCGTGCCGAGGGAGGCCACAGCGTTGGTGATGCCGGCAGCATGCAGGGCAATCACATCGAAATAGCCCTCCACCACCACCGCTCTGTCGTCCTTGCGGATGGCATTGGAGGCCTTGTCGAGACCGAACAGATGCTTCCCCTTCTCGAACACTTCGGTCTCGGGGGAGTTGAGGTATTTCGGTTCACTGCCATCAAGGCTGCGTCCCCCGAAACCGATCACCCGGCCCTGACGGTCATGGATCGGCACCATGACCCGATGGCGGAAGCGGTCATAGAAACCGTTGCCCCCCTTGCGGGGAACCACCAGCCCAGCAGCCTCGAGAAGCTCAGGCGCCAGCCCCTCAACTTGCTGAAGATGCTTCAGCAGACCATCCCACTGATCCGGCGCATAGCCGAGTTGAAAGGTCTCCTGGGTGGCGGGACTCAACCCTCTGGCCTCACTGAGGTACTTGAGGGCCTCTGCGCCAGCAGGCGCCATCAACTGGCTGCGAAACCAACCGGCGGCTAGGGCCAGGGCCCGCTGCAGCTTGTCCCTGCGGGACAACTGTTGGCGCAGCCGTTCCTGCTGCGGACCATCCACCGTCTCGATCGGCAGCTGATAACGCCGCGCAAGATCCAGCACCACATCGCTGAAACTCTGGCGCTGGAACTCCATCAGGAACTTGATGGAGTTGCCGCCAGCACCACAGGAGAAGCAGTAGTAGAACTGCTTGGCGGGCGACACAGTCATCGACGGTTTGCTGTCGTCATGGAACGGACAGATCCCGACGAATTCCCGTCCCTTCTTCTTGAGCACCACGTGCTCGCCCACCACATCAACGATGTCGGCCCGTTCCTTGACGGCCTCAATCGTTCTTGGGTGCAGGCGGGCGTTCACCATCAGTCCATTCTGCGAAGTCGCAGGGTTCCGTGCACCCCGTCATCAGAACAGCCATGGCCGAACCGCAGACCCCACAGCACTGGTGGAACCGGGACTCGGTGCGGGGCAGCCGAGCCCTGATCCTGAGCTCCCTGGCCTTCAGCCTGATGACGGTCTGCGTCAAGCAACTGAACAGTCGGCTTCCGGTGGCGGAAATCGTGCTGTGCCGGGCCCTGATCAGCATCGTTCTGACCGCTGTGGGCCTGCGCCTGGCCGGGGTCTCCCCGTGGGGCCAGAGACGGGGGCTGCTGGTGGCGCGGGGGGTGCTGGGCAGCTTGGCCCTGCTCTGCTTCTTCGAAGCGATTGACCAGCTGCCGCTCGCTTCAGCGACGGTGCTCCAGTACACCTACCCCACCTTCACCGCCGTGGCAGCGCTGTTGCTGCTGGGCGAGCCCCTGCGCCGACGCATCAGTGCAGCGGTTCTGCTGGGCTGGATCGGCGTCACCCTCGTGGTGCAACCGCAGTGGCTCACGGGAACAGCCCAACCTGCGCAACTGATCCCTGCCCTAATCGGAATTGGTGGGGCTCTGATGACCGCCCTGGCCTACGTGAGTGTGCGACGGCTGTCGCAAACCGAGCACCCCTTGGTGATCATCCTCTATTTCCCGATGATCTCGGTTCCCCTGACCCTGCCCTGGGTGCTGCAGCAAGGGGTCTGGCCCCAAGGCATCGAATGGTTCTGGCTCCTGGGGGTCGGGGTGATGACCCAGCTGGGCCAGATCTGGGTGACCGAGGGCCTGCGCTGCCTGCCTGCCGCCCGAGCCACATCGATCAACTACGTGCAGGTGGTCTTTGCCGCAGGCTGGGGCTGGCTGTGGTTCGCCGAATCGATCAATGCCTGGCAGGTGGGAGGCGGGTTGCTGGTGCTGGCCGCCACCCTGATCAGCCTGTCGGCGCGACGTTAGAGCTCAGGCTTTGTCCAAACCCAGGGGGTACGTCAGCCAGGCCTGGCGGTCGTCGGATCCGCCTTTGGGTCTGGCCAGGCGCCAGCTCTGACCGCGGGAGCCCCGCTGCAGAAACAGTTCAAACGGGCTATCCACCTGCACACGGTCGCCGGGCAGCTGCCAGTCGAAACGGCCTGAAATCCTGAAGCCCTGCTCGTCACCCAGGGCAAAACTTTCCTGGTCCTCCACCCGCACCCGACTCACGCTTGGGGCGATGGGCATCGGGGTGAGATCGAGGGAGCTGGCAATGGCCGACTGGGTGAGCTGAATCTGCAGGGCCAGCGCTTCATTCAGGAGAGCCCGTGGCGGCTGAGATCCGTTGCATGCCGTCAGTGAAACCACGATCGATAGAACGCACAGCACCTGAAGCAAACGGCGCACAACGCGCTTGAAAGCAGAGACAGGCAATGACAGCTGCGGCAACATGACGCGGTTGAAACCTCTCCCCATGATCGGCTGGCTGCAGGGACGACCGATGGAGTGCTGGACTCAAGGCAACCGTAGCGGCGTTCTGCTGCTCTGCGGTGCGGTCGGATATGAGGTGCACCTGACCGAGCGGCATCAGCAGAACCTTCCGGCGGATGGCGACCTGAACCTGTGGATTCATCAGGTGCAGCGGGAGGACGGCAGCAGCCTCTACGGCTTTCCCCTGCGCCAGGAGCGGGATCTGTTCCGGCTGCTGATCAGCGTCAGCGGTGTGGGCCCCCAGGCCGGTCTGGCGCTGATGCAGGAATGCAAGCCCCAGGAGCTGGTGGAAGCGATCAGCAGCGGTGATCTGCGTCGCCTCTGCAAAGCGCAGGGCATCGGCAAACGCACCGCTGAGCGCTTGGCGGTGGAACTCAGGGCCTCGATTGCGGCCTTCGCGGGCGTGGATCCCGCCCCATCGCTGGCGGAAGGCGTCAGCTCGGAGCAAATGCCGGCAAGCGGTGCCGACGTGGAAGCGACCCTCTCGATGCTGGGTTACGACGATCTGGAAATCCGTCGAGCCATCCGTGCGATCGCTGAGGGCGCCGATGGCCAACCGCCTGCTGGAGACGACCAGGACGCCTGGCTGCGGGGCTGCCTGCAATGGCTGAGCCGCGAATCGGCCTAAGCCGCCCCACGCGAAGGTAAGCTGGTTGTTTGCAATGACAGGGCCGCCCCCCGCGCATGTCGCTTGATACCACCGAGAAGCAGCAGCTGATCAACACCCACCAGACCCACGGCACCGACACCGGTTCTGCCGAGGTCCAGGTGGCCATGCTGAGTGAGCGGATCAACCGTCTCAGCAGCCACCTGCAGAACAACATCCATGACTTCTCCTCACGGCAGGGGCTGCTCAAGATGATTGGCCGCCGCAAGCGCCTGCTGAGCTACATGCGCAGCAAGAGCGAGCAACGCTACGCCGACACGATCGCCAAACTTGGCATCCGCGGCTGATCGACGTCCCCCATGCCTGAGCAACGCAACGCCCTCCCCTTTGAGCCCAAAGGGTCCGGGAAGGGAAGCAAGCCTGCTTCAGGGATGCCTCGGCAGGAAGCCATTCCTCGCTACGTGGCCGATCGGATGGCTCGCCGGGTTGCTGTGTTCACAGGACTCCCGTCCCTCGCTGGGATGGGAGTTTTTGTTGGCAGTTATTTCGTCGTCACCCGTGGCATCGCCGATATCGCTCCAGGACTCACGCTGACGGGCTCCGGACTGTTTTTCCTCCTGGGTTTGGTGGGCCTGAGCGTTGGCGTTTTGACTGCCAGCTGGGATCCCGAACCGGGTTCTCTGCTCGGCTTCGAGAACTTCAAGCCGAACATTCAGCGGATGAAGGAGTCGATTCGGGCCCAAAAGCAGCAGCAACAGCAATCGAAATCCTGATCAAGTTCTGTGGATCAGGCCCTCCTGATCAGACGATCAGGTGAGCACCAGACGATCGCTGCATCGGGCTTCAAAAGACTGGGTGCGCAGTGACGCGATCGCTGCATCAACGTCTTTGACGCAGAACTGGGAACCGAGTCGCACATAGCGAACGCTGTCGCCGTGGCACACCTCGGCGACCACAGGCACCTTCACTCCCAGTTCATCCCGCTCAGGGCGATGTTGGTTCAGGCATTCCCGAAGCTTGTGCTGAATGGCAATGTCGCTGGCCTGATCGGAAGGGAGCTGAACCAGCAGCAGATTGAGCTCATCGACGGCGCGGCAGTCGTCAATGATCAGCTGCACGCGCTCGTCACGGCGATCAACCCCAGCCCACACCAAGAGACGGGCTTCAGCCATCAGGTGATCTGCTAGGCGCGCGTAACTCTTGGGAAACACCACCGCTTCGCAACTTCCGGTGAGATCCTCAAGCTGCAGGATCGCCATGCGATCGCCCTTACGGGTGGTGACCTGGCGCATTTCAGCAACCATCGCAATGGCACTCACCTTGGCTTTGTCGGGCTGTTCCTCCAAGGAACCCAGACCGATGGGGGCCAGCAACTTCGACGAGGGTGTGAGCTGTTTGAGTGGGTGATCAGAGAGGTAGAAGCCCACCAGATCTTTTTCGAGACGAAGCTTTTCGGTTGGGGGATAGTCCGGTACCGGCGCCGCCTTGGGTGCATGGCTGAGATCCGCCGGCCCATCGGCATCGGCGGCAGGAGCCATCAGATCAAAGAGGTTGCCCTGGCCGCTGTCTCGGTCTTTGGCCCGTGACGAGGCCCAGTCGAGCAGCAGATCAAGGTCTGCCATCAACTGAGCACGGTTGGCCTGCGGATCCATGGCATCCAGGGCACCGCAGTGAATCAACGACTCCAGACCACGGCGGTTGAGTACTGAGGACGGGATCCGGTCGCAGAGGTCCGCCAGGGAACGGAAAGGCCCATCGCTATCGCGGGCGGCGATCAATTGACGGATCGCACCATCACCAAGGTTGCGAACGGCGGAAAGGCCAAACAGGATCCGATCGCCGTTGGGGGTGAAATCGGTGAGCGAGGCATTCACATCCGGGGGCATCACCTCAATCCCCATCGCATTGCAATTGGAGATGTAGCGCTGCACTTTGTCGGCAGCTCCGGCGTTCACCGTGAGCAGGGCCGCCATGTAAGCGACCGGGTAGTGCGCTTTCAGGTAAGCCGTCTGGTAAGTAACGGCGCCATAGGCCGTGGAATGGCTCTTGTTGAAGCAGTATTCAGCGAAGAGAACCATCTGATCGAACAGTTCGTCGGCGACCTTTTCATCAACGCCGCGCTCTCCAGCACCCTGAACGAAGATGCCGCGGTGCTTCTGCATCTCAGACACTTTTTTCTTGCCCATCGCCCGCCGGAGCAGATCGGCCTGACCCAAGGAGTAACCGGCCAGATCCTGCGCGATCCGCATGATCTGTTCCTGGTACACCATGATCCCGTAGGTCTCGGACAGGATCGGCTCAAGAATCGCGTGGGCGAAGTCGATCGCCTCCCGGCCATGCTTGCGGTTGATGAATTTGGGAATCAGGCCAGCATCGAGAGGCCCCGGTCTGTAGAGGGCAAGGATCGAAGAGATGTCTTCCAGGGATGACGGCTTGAGATCACGCACGATCTGCCGCATTCCGCTGGATTCCAACTGGAAGATCCCCTCCAGATCACCTCTCGCCAGTAGGGCAAAGGTCTCTTCATCCTGGGGCGGCAATTTGTCGGGGTCGACACGGGTGCCACTGCTCACCTCCACCAGTTCGAGGGTCTTTTCGATCATCGTGAGGTTCTTCAACCCCAGAAAATCCATCTTCAACAGACCCATGGATTCCACATCTTCCATGAAGTACTGCGTGATCACTTGACCATCGTTGTTGCGCTGCAACGGCACCAGTTCGTCGAGGGGATCAGCGGCGATGACCACACCAGCTGCGTGAACACCGAAGGTTTTGTTGGTGCCTTCAATCCGCATTGCCATGTCCACCCAACGCTTCACCGTTGGATCCGCCTCGTACTTCTCGCGGAACTCAGGGTTGGGTGATTCCTCGCCGATCATCGCCTTGAGCTTGGCGGGCTTGCCGCGAACCACCGGGATCAGCTTCGCCAGACGGTCGGCATCCCCGTAGGCAATATCGAGCACCCGGGCCACATCCTTCAAAACCGCCTTGGAGGTCATCCGGTTGAAGGTGATGATCTGCGCGACCTTGTCCTCGCCGTAGCGTTCGGTGACGTAGTCGATCACCTCACCACGACGCTCGATGCAGAAGTCGGTGTCGATATCAGGCATCGACTTGCGTTCCGGATTGAGGAAGCGCTCGAACAGCAGGCAGTTGGTGATCGGATCGATGTTGGTGATCCCCAGGCAGTACGCGACGAGCGACCCTGCGGCGGAGCCACGACCCGGACCGACGGGAATGTTCTGTTCCCGGGCAAAACGGATGTAATCCCAGACCACCAGGAAGTAGGTGGGAAATCCCATCTGCTCCATGATCTTGAGCTCATGGGCCATGCGCTCGGCATAGTCGTCGGGCAAGGCAGCATCAGGGCTGAGCTCGAGCCGATTCCGTAATCCCTGCTCGGTCACCTCCCTGAGGTAGCTGACGGGGGTATGGCCCTCGGGAATCGGGAAGCGGGGCATTTGATAGTGCCCGAGAATGTCGTAAGGCTCCACCTTCTCGGCCACCTTGACGGTGTTGGCGATCGCCTCCTGAACCTCCTCAGGCTCGAGGTGATCCCCGAAGAGAAGGCCCATCTCCTCTTCGGTTTTGATGTATTCAGTGCCGGTGTAACGCAGCCGCTTCTCATCGGTGATCAGCTTGCCTGTGAGCACGCAAAGCAAGGCATCGTGGGCTTCAACGTCCTGCTTGCTCAGGTAGTGGGCATCGTTGGTGGCAACGATCTGAATGCCGAGCTCCTTGGCAATTTTGACGATCTCAACGTTGACGATCCGATCTTCCGGGGATCCGTGATCCTGGATCTCGAGGTAGTAGTCGTCGCCGAACACCTCCTGATACCAAGCCGCCACCTTGCGAGCCACATCGGGGCGACCCCGCAGAATCGCCTGGGCGATCTCACCGCCGAGGCACGCCGTGGAGATGATCAGGCCTTCGCTGTGTTGCTTCAGCAGTTCCTTGTCGATGCAGGCACGGGAGAAGATCCCGCGTCCCCGCATCCCCCGCAGGTGGCTGATGCTGGTGAGCTTCACCAGATTGCGGTAACCGGTGGCGTTTTTCGCCAGCACCACCAGGTGATATCTCTTCTCCTTCTTGGGTTGCGGGTCGTCAATGGACCCATTAATCACATACATCTCATTGCCGATGATCGGCTTGAGATCTGTGCCCTGACAGAGCTTCAGCAGCTCAATCGCGCCGTACATCACGCCGTGATCCGTCAGGGCGATGGCGGGCATGCCCAACTGCTTCGCCCGCTCCACCATGGCCGGCAACTGCGACGCACCGTCCAGAAGGCTGTAGTCGCTGTGGTTGTGGAGAGGAACGAAAGCCATGGGGTCAGCCTAGGACCCAACGCAAGATCCAGCGTTCAAGGGGAACACAACCCCCCACATGTGGCGCAGATCAGGGAACCAGTGCAGCTTCCGGGCGTGACGCAAACACCTGAGCGGCCTGCTCGTACTGATGCGCCACCTGAAGCAGACGCGGTTCATCCAACACATTGCCGATCAGCTGCATCCCGATCGGCAGACCCGCCGCGCTGAATCCACAGGGAACACTGATGGCCGGAAGTCCAGCAAGGTTGACCGGAATCGTCAGCAGGTCAGCCAGATACATCGCCAGCGGGTCGTCGGCGTGGGCACCAGCCTTGAAGGCCGTGGACGGCGCTGTTGGCGTCAGCAGCACATCAACACTCTGGAAGGCCGCATCAAAATCCCGCCGGATCAGGGTGCGCACCTGCTGCGCCTTTTTGTAGTAGGCATCGACATATCCGGCAGACAGGGCGTAGGTGCCGATCAGGATTCGCCGTTGCACCTCAGCGCCGAATCCTTCAGCACGGCTTCGCGCCGTCATCGCGGCAAGGCTCTCGGCGTCTTCGGCACGGAAGCCGTATTTGACACCGTCGTACCGCGCCAGGTTGGCCGAAGCCTCCGATGGTGCGATCACGTAGTAGGTGGCGATGCCGTCGTTGAACCGGGGGCAGCTCACCTCCACCAGTTCAGCACCGAGAGCCTCCAGCTGGGCAGCAGTGGCCTGCACCGATGCCTTCACCTCGGGATCGAGGCCTTCGGCATCGAAGCACTCCTTGATCACCCCCACCTTCAGCCCCTTGATGGACTGGTTGAGGCCGGCGCTGAAATCGGGAACCGCTGCATCAAGGCAGGTGGAATCGCGGGGGTCGGGTCCGGCGATCACCTGGAGCAGTTCGGCCACATCAGCAACGCTGCCGGCGAAGGGACCCACCTGATCCAGAGAGCTGGCGAAGGCCACCAGGCCCCAACGGCTGACGCGGCCATAGGTGGGCTTGAGGCCGACCACACCACAGAACGACGCCGGTTGGCGGATGGAACCACCGGTGTCGGAACCAAGCGAAGCGACGCAACTGCCGGCGGCGACGGCCGCTGCACTGCCACCGGAGCTTCCACCCGGCACATGGGCGGTGTTCCAGGGGTTCTGTGTGGCCCCGAACGCGGACGTTTCGGTTGAGCCACCCATGGCGAACTCATCCAGATTTGTCTTGCCCACCAACACACCACCGGCCTGCCAGAGCCGCTCGGTGACCGTGGATTCGTAGGGCGGCACGAACTGCTCGAGCATGCGGCTGGAACAGGTGGTGCGAACACCTTTGGTACAGAGGTTGTCCTTGATGGCCAGCGGCAATCCCGCCAGGGGGCCGAGCGTCTCGCCGGCGGCCCGGGCTTCATCAATGCGGGACGCCTCAGCACGGGCCTGATCAGCCGTGACTTCAACAAAAGCGTTCAGCGAAGGCTCAGAACTTTCGAGCCGCTTGAGGTGCTGATCAACGAGCTCGCGGGAGGAAACCTCGCCGCTCTGCAGTTGCTGACGCCACGCGCTGATCGTCATGTCCCTGCGATCCATTGCAGCAAGGACGCTATCAGCCGCAGGATCAGCCCTCAGCTGAGATGGTGAGGGGCTCGGAGCGCCGGGTCCGCAGCAGGGAATGGCTGATCGACTGGGGTTGCTCCGACTTGACGTCGTCCAAGAAGGCACTGAGCTCGCTCTCCAGCCCCTTGCGAGTGATGAAAGGTCCGAACCAGTAGGTCACATCAGGGCCTGACGTCTGAACGCGAGCCCACCAAGCGACTCCAAAGCCATTGGCAAGGCTGCGCAGAGGCCGAATCAGGGGACTCATGGGATGAACAGGACCTCGGGGTATTGTGCCCCGATATCTTGGTCAACCTCACTGTTTTCAGGGAGATAGCTGGATGTTCTGATCGAACGGCAGGGCAGCATCCGGCTGCGATGGGTTCAGATCCAGGTCAATCCGCTGTTCCGGGGCCTTCTCAACAGGAGCTTCAGTCTGTTCAGGCGAAGCAAGCTGTTTGGGCGAAGCGGGCTGTTCAGACGAAACAGGTTGTTCAGCCACAACAGGCGATTCAGCACCGGCAAGTTTGGGCCTCCGAATCGGCGGCGACGGTGCCTGGCCGTGAATGTCCTTCATCCAGTTGCGCCGTGCCACTTCATAGACGCACAGGGCTGTGGCGACGGAGGCATTCAGGCTCGGTGTGATGCCCCGCAGCGGGATGCGAACCAACTGGTCGCAATGGCGCCGGGTCATCAGCGACAGGCCCTGGTCCTCGGATCCGGTGACCAGCACCATCGGCCCACTGAGGTCGACATCGGTGAGGGTCACATCCCCTTCAGCGGCAAGGCCCACCACCCTGTAGCCGGAGTCTTTGAGCTTTTCCAGGGAGCGATTGAGGTTGACCACGCGTGCCACCGGCAGGTGTTCCAGGGCTCCGGCGGCCACCTTGGCGGCGGAACCGGTCAAGCCAGCACTGCGGCGCTGGGGGATCACCACGCCATGGGCTCCCATGGCTTCAGCGGAGCGAACAACCGCCCCGAGGTTGTGGGGGTCGGTGACACCGTCCAGGGCCACCAACAGGGGGGGTTCCCCCAGATCCGAGCAGCCCTCGATGAGGCTGTCGAGATCAAGGGTTTCCGCCGCCGCCGTCTGCAGGGCGATGCCCTGGTGAACGGACCCACCTGTGATCTGTCCCAACCGGGCCCAGGTCACCTCTTCCACGAGAACGCCCGAGGCCTTGGCATCGCGCAGGAGCTGGAGGAATTTGGAGGCACTGCGCATCTCGGCAGTGCACCAGATGCGATGGATGGGGCGTCCGGCCTCCAACGCGGCCTGGGTGGCATGACGCCCCCAGATCAGATCGTCCGCTGGCGGGGTGGCCGCTGCAGCCTCCGGGGCTGCATCCGGCCGCTGAGGACGAGCCTCATCGAAACGGGATCTGGGGCGCTGGGACGGTTGGCGCCGTTCATCCCCGGAGCGACGGCGGTCGCCGAACCGATAGTTGCGATCGCGAAAACGTCCAGGCCCTGAGCGTTCGTTTTGAGAGGCCGAGCGGGGGGCGTTCTGATCTCGGTCAAAGGAACGGGAGCGGTTGCCGAACCACTCTTTCGGGCGATCACCGAAACGTTCTCCAGTTCGATCACCGGATCGATCAGCGGCGCGATCAGCGGCGCGATCACCGAAACGCTCACCAGACCGCTCCTTGAACCGATAACCGGGTCGATCACCAGAGCGCTCACCAAACCGATTGCCGGGTCGATCGCCACCTCGCGACTGGTCCCACTCTCCATCCCGTGGAGCGCGTCGTTCGCGATAACCGCCGCCATCACGCCCAGGCTTGGCATAAGGGGAGCGACCGCCGTCAGAACGGCGGTTGCCCGGCATGGGGCGACCATTGCCGGAACGGCCCATCGACGAGCGCCCCCCTGCCGGTCGTCCACTGCCACCAGGCCCTGAACGGCCATCGCGGGATGGGCCGCTGGAGCGGCGTTCAAAGCGAGGGCTCATGGTGTGCGAGGCAACGTTATGGGTTGGATCCGGCTTGCTCCAAGTGATCGAAGAGCTCCGCAAGCCGGGCTGGATTGTTCAGAAACAGCCAGCCCACCATTGTCTCAAACCCTGTGGCCCTTCCATAAACAGCAGCGTCTGCGCGCCGTGGCCCCCGCCCGGCACTGTTGCGACCCCGCCGCACCAGATCGAGTTCTTCTGAGCAGAGGAGCTCGCGTTCTTCCAGCCAGCTCAACAAACGGGACTGGGCGTCAGCACGAACATCAGCCACGACGGCACGATGCAGGTCGTCAGAACGTCCTGGCCTCGACCCATGGCGGAGCCGTTGATGCAGCTCCCACACGGCATCACCAATCCAAGCCAGTTGCAATGGTCCCAGCTGTTCGTTGGTGTCCCTGGGAGACTGGCTTCGAATCCAATCGCTCAAGCGGCCAACTGGTTGAGGGCTGTGGGCAGATCCTCCACCAGATGTAGGAACTCCTCAAGACGCACCAACTTGATCGTTTGCGTCACCCTTGAGTTCCCCACCAGCACAAACGACCGCTTGGCATCCGTGCATTGCTTGGCCAGCTGAACCAAAGCCCCAAGGCCGGATGAATCGAGGAAATCGATCTTGCTGAGATCGAGAACAGAAGGAAGCTTGTTGGCCTTCAAAACATCACCCATGTACTCCATGAACTGTTTCTCGGAGTACGCATCCAGCTGACCGGTGAAATGAAACACCAGACAGCCGTCTTTCTGTTCGAATCCGCCCCGGAGAGAGACGGTCAGTCGCTGCAGTTCGCTGATGGGATCAAGCCCCCCAGGCATCATCGGCACGAAGTGTAGTGATGCTGAGCGTTGGCTACCACCTCATCAACGGCGATCGGCCATCAGCGTCACAAAGCGGGCGAAATGATGGTCTGCGTCATGGGGGCCCGGACTCGCTTCTGGGTGGTACTGCACCCCGAACACCGGCTTCTGACGGTGGGCGATCGCTGCCACGGTGCGGTCGTTCAGATTGAAATGGGTGACGTCGATGACGTCTGAATCCAGAGAATCAGCGGAGAGGGCAAAGCCGTGGTTCTGACTGGTGATTTCAACCAGGCCTGTGGTGCCACAGGGATGGTTCAAGCCGCGGTGGCCATAAGGCAACTTGAACGTCTCTCCGCCCAGGGCCAGACCAAGGATCTGATGGCCCAGGCAGATGCCGAACAGGGGTAGATCGGATTCCTCCAGCAACAGCTTGGCCAGGGCGATCCCACGGGTCACCGCTGCCGGGTCGCCAGGGCCGTTGGACAGGAAGACGCCGTCCGGGCGATGGGAACGAACCGTCTCCAGATCCGTGTCTGCCGGCAGAACCGTGACATCACAACCATGGGCGACCAATCGATCGAGGATGGCGCGCTTGATGCCGAAATCGATGGCGACAACGCGGAAGGGCGCGTCGCTGCGGCGCTGCAAACGCTGATCGAAGTCAACACTGCAGGCCTGATTCCACTGGTAGGGCTCACGGGTGGTGACGCGGTCCGCCAGGTTCAACCCCTGCATCGACGGGGCCTGCTTCAGGAGCTCAAACAACTGCGCCGGGGTCTGGCCGTCACTGCTGATCACGCCATTCATGGCCCCCACCTCACGCAGGTGACGCACCAGGGCACGGGTGTCCAAACCGCTGATGCCCACCAGCTGGTGGGCCTGCATCCAGCTCTCAAGGGACTGTTCACAGCGCCAGTTGCTGGGAACTGGGGCCAGCTGGCGGGCAATCACGCCACGGGCATGGGGGCGATCAGCTTCTTGATCGTCAGCATTCACCCCGGTGTTGCCGAGTTCGGGATAGGTGAAGCTCACCAGCTGCCCGGCATAGGAGGGGTCTGTCAGCACCTCCTGGTAACCGGTCATGCCGGTGTTGAACACCACCTCACCGATGGTGGTGCCGCGATGGCCGAAGCCGACACCGGTGAGAACCGTGCCATCGGCAAGGACGAGATAAGCCTTGTCTGATGGGGAATCGGGCATCGAAGGGCCGCCGCAGGTCATCAGTCACTCATTCTCCATCTCCGTCGGACAGGGCATCCCGCAGAGCCACAAGCTTGTCCCAGGCCTTGCCCTCGTTGAGAACAGCCAGAGCCTGAGCAACAGCAGCCGGCAGATCGCTTTGCAGCCCGGCAGCCCAGAGCACCAGGGCTGTGTTGAAGGCCACAACCTCCGTCTGCGCAAGGGATCCCTGCCCCTGAAGAACGTTCTGAAGGATCTGCTGGTTCACCGCGCAGTCACCACCGCGCAGCTGATTGAGACCAGCACGGGTGAGGCCCAGATCTTCAGGGCAAACCTCCTTTGTGCTGATGCCCCCGGATTCGATCAGACGTAAGGCATTGGGCCCCGCCAAGGACGCCTCATCGAGGCCTCCAGCGCCATGAACCACCACGGCACGGCTCAAGCCCAAGTGCTGCAGAGCGCCCGCCATGGGGTCGAGAAGTTCCGGACGCGCCACGCCAAGAACCTGCGCCTGAGGCTGCAGCGGATTGACCAGAGGACCCAACAGGTTGAACACCGTGCGGACCCCCAGGCTGCGTCGTAGCGGCGCCAGATTCACAAGAGCTGGATGCCAGGCGGGAGCGAACAGGAAGGTGACACCGGTTCCCGGCAAAGCGTCGACCACCTTGTTCAACGCTGCCTTGAGGTTGAGGCCGAGCCCCTCGAGCACATCGGCTGAACCCACTTTGCCGCTGGCGCTGCGGTTGCCGTGCTTGGCCACATTGACCCCGCAGGCGGCGGCGGTGAATGCGACCGCCGTGGAGATGTTGAAGGTGTCGGCACCATCACCACCGGTGCCGCAGGTGTCGACCATGGCCAGATCGGGCCGGGGGCAAGGAAGGGGGCAGGCCTCGCGTAGGACAGCCGCCATGGCCGCCAGCTCATCGGCCACCATCCCCTTGGCCCGCAGTCCAGCCAGGAACGCCCCGGTCTGCACGGGCTCGAGCTCTTCGGCCAGCCAGGCACGCATGAGAGCAGTGGCCTCATCGGAGCTGAGGTTGTTGCCCTGCAGCAGATGGTCCAAGCAACCGGACCAGGAACGCGGGTCTGAAGACATGGAGGGGGGCTAGCAGTAAAAAACCCGGGGTGCGAGGCACGCCGGGCCGGGTGATGGGGACAGTCCCACTATCCCCCAGATCAACGGATAACGACCAGCCGTTGAAGCCGGATGCCTAGGTTGGCCTGCCAACGGGACCCACGAGCTCGCATGGCCGCCCTTCGTCTCGATCTGATCGGCCGCTATCTGCGTCCCCACCGCCGCACGGTGCTGCTGGGAGCCATCGCTCTGGTGGTGGTCAACGTTCTGCGGGTCACGATCCCGATGGAAGTGCGCAGCGTTGTGGACGAGCTGCAGGAGGGATTCAGTTACGCCGGAGTCCTGCGCCAGGCGGGATGGGTTGTGCTGCTCGCCAGCACCATGGGGGTGATCCGGCTGGCCTCGCGACAACTCATCTTCGGCGTGGGCCGGCAAGTGGAGGTGGATCTGCGTCAGCGCCTGTTCGAGCACATGCTCCGCCAGGAACCCGATTGGATTCAGAGCAAAGGCAGCGGTGAAGTGATCAGTCGCGCCACCAGCGATGTGGAAAACATCCGGCGCCTGCTCGGATTCGCGATTCTCAGTCTGACCAACACGCTGCTGTCCTATGCGCTGACGCTGCCCGCGATGTTGGCCATCGATCCGTGGCTGACCCTGGCTGCCGTCGGGCTTTACCCCGTGATGCTCAGCACCGTGCGCCTATTCGGTGGACGCATGATGCGTCAGAAGCGCGCGCAGCAGGAAGAACTCTCCGCCCTCAGCAACCTGATTCAAGAGGATCTCTCGGGAATCGGGGCCATCAAGATCTATGGCCAGGAGGGAGCAGAACAGCAGGCCTTTGCCACGCGCAACCGCCGCTACCGCGACAGTGCCATTCAGCTGGCGAGAACACAAAGCACTCTGTTCCCGCTGCTTCAGGGCATTTCCTCCCTCTCGGTTCTTTTGCTGCTGGCCATCGGCAGCGGTCAGCTCGAAGTCGGTCGTTTGAGCATTGGAGGACTGGTGGCTCTGATCCTTTATGTGGAGCAGCTCGTCTTCCCAACGGCACTGCTGGGATTCACGCTCAACACCTTCCAGACCGGCCAGGTGAGCCTCGAGCGGGTTGAGGAGTTACTGAAACGGGAACCAAAGATCAAAGACCCTGATCCCTCTGATGCTCAGCCCCGGCCAACGACCGAACGCCGGGGGCGTTTTGAAGCCCGTGACCTGACGGTTCAGTACCAGGGCGCAGAGCAGAACACCCTCAATGGCCTGAGCTTCTGCATCGAGCCTGGGGAGTTGGTGGCTGTTGTCGGGGCCGTGGGCTGCGGCAAAACCACCCTGGCTCGGGCCTTCGGTCGGATGGTTCCACTGGAACCGGGACAGCTGTTCCTGGATGGTGTGGACGTCACCCAGATGCCCCTGAAGAGGTTGCGCCATGACGTGGCGATCGTTCCCCAGGAGGGCTTTCTGTTCACAAGCACCCTGGCGGACAACCTGCGCTATGGCGACCCTGAAGCCAGTGATCAGCAGGTTGAACTGGCGGCAGAGCAAGCCCGCCTGGCTGATGACGTGAAGGGCTTTCCCGATGGTTTCGGAACCATCGTTGGTGAACGCGGCATCACCTTGAGTGGTGGTCAGCGTCAACGCACAGCTCTGGGCCGGGCTCTGCTGATGTCAGCGCCGGTGTTGGTCCTCGACGACGCCTTAGCCAGCGTTGACAACAACACGGCTGCGGCGATTCTGGATTCGATCCGAGCTCAGGACGACCGGACTATCGTGATGATCAGCCATCAACTTTCAGCCGCAGCGGCCTGTGATCGCATCCTGGTGATGGAGAACGGACGTATCGTTCAACAGGGACACCACAACGCCTTGATTCAGCAGTCGGGTGTGTACAAACGGCTTTGGGAGCGTCAGCAGGCGTCGCAACAACTGGATGCGTTGGCTTCCTGAAGAATCTCCGGGCGGTTTCTGACAACACCAACGTTCGTGGCTTAGCTGTGAAGGCAACTCCTTGCTTATGACCAGCGGATCCCCCTTCGCGGTGCGCTGCACGCTCACCTTTGGAGATATCTATGGACAGGTGCTGGCCTGGATGGCCGTCATTTTTGTGAGCCTGGCTGCGGGGCTTGCCCTGATGGGCTCGTCGCGACCGGTATTTGCGCTGGTGGGAGTGGGGCTTATTTTAGTGCTCAGCCTGCCGTTTCTGCTCTTTGCCTTCGTCACAACGCTGCTGAATCACATCCAGCTCAACCCAGTTGAGGGCGAAGCCAACGCGTCCTGAGCATCAACGGCAACAAGAAACGAGGGCCTGTCAACACGTCCGGAACGGCTATCCCGCGATGGTTCCGCAGGACGAGACAACTTTCCCTTGGTCGGCCATCAGCAGAAGCTCGTTTCATCCTGCACAGCGATTGAGGGCAGACAGTCCTGGCGCAGGTGCGCTTTCTGGTTCAACAGAATGAACCACCTGTTTTTGTTTCTTAGAAACAGCTTTCTTCATCAACAAGCCATCAATCAATGGCTTGCAATTGATTAATCCATCCAATTCGTCTTCTTTCTGGCCATAGCCCGCCATCGGCACAATCTCCTCCACCCCTGATGACATTCCCAATAGTGTCAACAATCAAATGTACCTGACCCGCAGACTCGTCTTGGGACAGCTCAGCAACAGCGCCATTCAGGCTGAAAACCACTGACAAACAATCAACACCTTTCTGCAGAACATTGTTCAAAGAAGAACCACTCTTCAAGCCAAGCTTTGATTCGTTCCCTATGTACCCCTCACTTGGGGAGCCATCACTGAAAGTTCACAGATGGCCCTCGACGCGGCAGCATCACTGCGCTGAATCCGCTGCCTAAGCTCTGCGGACCAACGCAACCAACATGCTTCCTTCCTGGCTGTCTCCCCGCGGCAGCGCCGAATCATCGGCCCCGGCAACGCACGCCGTGTTGGGAACGCCGCTGAAGGCACCCCTGACGGCCGACCAGGAGGAAGCAATCTTTGCCTGTGGATGCTTCTGGGGTGCTGAAAAAGGGTTCTGGCGACTGCCTGGGGTGGTGAGCACTGCTGTGGGGTATGCGGGCGGCCAGACCGAGCAACCCACCTACAACCAGGTCTGCTCCGGCAGAACAGGACACACGGAAGTAGTGCGTGTGGTGTGGAGCCGACCAGCCCTCGACTTCAGCGACCTGCTGAAACTGTTCTGGGAGTGCCACGACCCCACCCAGGGCAACAGGCAAGGCAACGACACCGGCAGCCAATACCGATCAGCCATCTACACGTTCAATCCGGAGCATCTGCAACTGGCCCTGGCCAGCCGGGATGCCTATCAACTCGCCCTCTCGGCCAAGGGCTACGGGGCCATCACCACCGAAATCCTGGCGGACCAGACGTTCTATTTCGCCGAGGACTACCACCAGCAATACCTCGCCAAACCTGGCAGCCGCCCCTACTGCTCCGCGATGCCAACCCAAACGCTGCTTGGTGACTTCGAGGGGTCGAACTACAAACTCCCAAAGCAGGTCTGGGACAAGTACGACTGGTCCATCAGTCACTGCGTGCTTCGATCCGACAACAGCCCGATCGCCCTGGGCTGATTCGGCCAAAATGAACAAGGTCCCGACCCATGTCATGCCCGAGCCCTGGTCTGATCGGCAGGTGATCCTGGCGATCGCCCTCACCTTGATTTTGGTTCTGGGCCTGATCCTCGGCAGTGTCTCCTTCAATCGAGAGCAGCAGTCTCCGATGCTGTGGCGGGAGACCCCCCAACCCACTACAAAACCTTTGGCAATCTGACCACCAACCGGCGGGCTCGCTTCCTGTTGGTGCGATCGTGGGGCAATAAGGACCCCTCCGTTCTGCGGTGAGTGAACGGCCTGATCGATCCGAGCAGCGTCAACTGCATCCCCTGCCGAGGGGGCTGGTCGAGCTCTATGGCTTGATCGCCGTTCTGGTGGTGCTCATCCCCGAATGGCTGGCGGATGGAACCCTGAATCTGGGCCAGGCCAAAGGCCCTGCCTCACTCCCGATGCGCTCGAGAGCCTGGCGCACCCTGCCCGAGCTGCGTCTGGCGGCGATGACCCTGGCTGAGCTTCGCCAGGCCGCCGCAGAACTGCGGCTGTACCACTACGGATCCGCAACGAGAGACCAGCTCACCACTCGGTTGCTCAGGCGACTCAGACGCCGGGATGCACTGTGATAACTTAAATCTGACGGGGCGTGGCGCAGCTTGGTAGCGCACCACTTTGGGGTAGTGGGGGTCGTGGGTTCAAATCCCGCCGCTCCGATTCAACCGTCTTATTTCCCCACCTGAACATCAATACTTCAGGGATTGAGCCGGCGGTTTCGCCGGCTTTTTTTTGCCTTCAGCGGCGACCAGCGCCGGTCACCACCAGATGCCTGGAGGCATCAATCTGAAGCCAGCCTTCATCCCGCAACTGCCCCAACACGCGGGTCACGGTCACCCGTGTGGTGCTCAGGGCACTGGCGATCTCCTGATGGGTCAGGCGAAGGTTGAGCCGCAACCCAGCCTCACAGGGTTCGCCAAAGTCCGTGGCGAGCAGCTCCAAAAAGCCCCGGACCCGTTCTTCAACGCGACGCAGCCCCAGCAGGGCCAGGAGCGACTCCGCCTGGCGGTAGCGGGCGGCCATGGCCTTGGCCAAACCAAGCGCTAACTGAGGAGACTGCTCGAGCTCCGCCAGATTGCAGCAGAGCAGATCGCAATCGGTGAGCGCTACAGCCTCATAGGCCTCCACATTGGTGAATGCGGCACCGAAGGGTTCGTTGGGACCCACCAGGCCAAGCACCAGCTCGTCGCCATGCACCGACAGCGCCCCGAGCTTCACCATGCCGCGCACCACAAACCAAACACTGTTCTTCAGCAGAGGAACGAAACTTCCCGCGGTGACATGAACAACATTGCGATTGTCGTAGCTGTTTTCAAGAAACGCCTTGAAACCAAGAGCTGTTGAACTCAGATCAGCCGATGGAGTAGCAAGCATTTGGAATCCCGTGAATCCAGAAAACTGTATTGAGGACAACATCGATTCCCAACAAAGAGCTGGGAGAGATTCGGGGGAGATTCGGTTAAGAAGGCTCTAACACTGATCGCAACTCGAATCATTCAGCCCATAAAAAAAGGGCCCCGAGGGGCCCCCTTTGATGTTTGGTTTTGAAAAACCAATTCAAGCCAAGATCACTTGCCGATCTTGTTCACAGCGGCCTTGGACTTGGCCAGGATGTCGCCCTTGAGTGGAACGAAGCCCAGGGAAGGAGCCTTGTTCTGAGCAGCGTCGCTCAGCATGTAGTTGAAGGCGTCCTGAACCACCTTGGCGTTGTCTCCGTTGCCGGTTTTATACGCCAGAACCCAGGTGAGGGTTGCGATGGGGTACGCGCCCTTGGCGGTGGGGTTGGGGTTCTTGCCTGCCAGGTCCTTGTCCAGGCTGATGCCATTGAGGGCCTTGGCACCCGCAGCCACAGAGGGCTTGAGGAACTCACCGGACTTGTTCTGGAGAGCGGCGGCAACCACCTTGCCCTTGATGTACGACTGGTTCACATAACCGATCGTGCCTTCACGGTTCTGGATCAGGCCAGCCACACCGGAGTTGCCCTTGGCGCCAACGCCAGCAGGCCACTTCACGGACTTACCGGTGCCGAGGGTCCAGGTCTTGGAGAAGGCCTGCATGGAGTTGGTGAAGGCCTTGGTGGTGCCAGAGCCATCGGAACGGTGCACCCAGGTGAGGGTACCGGGCTTGCAGCCGAGCTCCTTCCAGTCCTTGATCATGCCCATGGCAACCTTGACGGCCTGCTCCTGGGTGAGCTTCAGGTTGCAACCGGGCTTGTTGTAGCCGAAGGCGATGGTGCCACCCACCATCGGGATCTGAACCACACCACGGGTGACCTTGGCCATGTCCTTCTTCTTCATCGGATCATCCGATGCACCGAAGTTCACGGTCTGGTCAATGAAGGCTTTACGGCCGGAACCGGAACCCACGGCCTGGTAGTTGACCTGAGGGCCGCCAGCCTTGGCCAGGTCGGCGAACCAACGCTGGTAGATCTTGGCCGGGAAGGAGGCGCCAGCGCCGTTCAGCTTGGGAGCTGCAGAAGCTGACATACCTGCCCCGAGGACAAGCAGGGACGAGGCGAGGAGGGCCTTTTGTGCAATGCGCATCACGACAACCGAAAGAGGAAAGAGGCTGTAGCAACCAAGACCTAATCGGTGTGCAAACCACCTGTCGTTATGCGGCCATTAACGATGGTTAAGGAACCATAAAACCCTGTTTAAACCTTCAAAAAACCCCGGTTTGGTCATCCAAACCGGGGCATGTCGTTCACCCATCGAGGGTTCGCATTCAAGGCTGAATGCCTGCCACCGCACTGCGGGATTTTTCAAGGATGCTGCCCCGGAGAGGTACAAAGCCCAGGGCCGCAGCACCCTCCTGGGTGGAATCTTCCAGCATGTAGTTGAAGACTTTCCTCACAGCTTCAGCCTTGGCACCATTGCCCTCGGCATAGGCCAACACCCAGGTGAGTGTTGCGATGGGGTAGGCACCGGCAGCGGAGGGGTTTGGGTTGCTGCCCGCCAGGTACTGATCAAGCTCGATGCCGTTGAGGGCTTTGGCACCAGCCTCCACGGAGGGCGTGAGGAATTCCCCGGATTTGTTCTGCAGCGCAGCAGCCTGCACATTCCCCTTGATGTACGACTGATTCACGTAGCCGATCGCGCCGACCCGGTTGTCAATCACCCCGGCAACGCCCGAGTTGCCCTTGGCACCCACGCCAACCGGCCATTTCACCGATTTGCCGCTTCCGAGGGTCCAATCCGTTGAAAAGGTCTGCAGCGAGTTGGTGAAGGCCTTGGTGGTGCCAGAACCGTCCGAGCGGTGCACCCAGGTGATCGTGCCCGCTTCACAGCCGAGCTCCTTCCAATCACTGATGCGGCCGATGGCCACCTCCACAGCCTGTTGCTGGGTGAGCTGAAGCTCGCAACCCGGTTTGTTGTAACCGAAGGCGATCGTTCCCCCCACCATCGGGATCTGAACCACCCCCTGGCTCACCTGCTTGCGGTCAGCCTCCTTGATCGGGTCGTCCGAAGCGGCGAAATCCACGGTGCCATCGATGAAGGCTTTGCGGCCGGAACCGGAACCCACCGCCTGGTAGTTCACCTTGATTCCGCCGGAGCCGGCGAGCTCGGCGAACCAGCTCTGATACACCTTGGCGGGGAAGGAGGCCCCCGCCGCATTGAGGCTGGACACACTGGAACTGCCGCCACAGGCGGCGAGGCCAACAGCGAGAACGCTCAGGTTTGAAACAACCAGGGAACGATGTGCCAAAACCGTTTGAGTGATTTGCTCCATCCTCCCGCGTCGTTGATCCAGGCTCAGAGGTGGCCTACACGGTGGGCACGACGGTGGAGGCGACGGTGAGCCGTGTTGCCACCGCATAACAGCGCAGCCAGCGGTTCACCCGTTTGCGGTGGGGGGCGGGAACCTCCTCAATCAACTGGCTGAGTTCATACGCCCCCATGCGGCGCAGGGCACGCACATCCACATGCCAGAGCGCCTCGGCTTCACGGATCAAACGTGCCCAGGTGCGCACCTGCTGCCATTGACGCAGGCGAGAGCGGATGGGGCGTTGATGGGGATGCAGAAAAGCCGTCATGGCTTCAGCCTGCTGCATTCAGCAGCACTCTCTGCAAAATCACCCAGACGCTTCGGAGTGCTGAAGCAAATGCGCAGGCTCAGGCGCTGAGGCGATCGGCTTCGACCTCAACGGGGGAGACCGGAAACTCCAGCTCCGCCACCTCACGATCGCTCAAACGACGGGTCCAGGCCCCCTTGATCGGATCGTTCCAACGGAAACCCGCTGCTTTGGCGAGGTGGCGTTCGTCGAACGACACCCGGGCACGCATCAACTGGCGGGGTTCCAAGCCCCGCTCCAACAACTGCTCCAGGTCGTCGCAGCGGGCGAAGACTTCCGCGATGTAGATGCAATCGCTGAGGGCGCGGTGGGCCGCCCAAACCGGAACGCCGTAGGCCAGGGCGAGGTCCCGCACCGAAGGCCGCGAACGCAGCTGACGCTCCGCCGGCCAGCGGATGTCTTCCATGGTGCAAAGCCACGGTGTTGCGGTGGCCGGCACAACGCCAAGACCGAACCACTGGCGATCGAAGGCCGCGTTATGGGCCACCAGCAGATCGGCAGCTTCAAGCAGATGCTCAAACCACACCAGCGCCTCCCGCCAGGGCTGAGGCCTGCGGGTGACGGCGGCGGGAATCCGGTTGATCGCCTCTGCCGCGTTGGAGTCCACCGGCAAAAGAAACGATTGCTGGGCCAGCACCGAACGACTCGGCACATCAAACAAAATGCAGCCCACCTCCAGGCATTGGTCCTGCTGCGGATCCAGACCGGAGGTTTCGGTGTCGATGATCAGCAGGGTGGTGGGTGAGGCCTTTGGCGCGTCCTCGGTCTGATCAACCTTGGCCTCGGGTTCAGCGGCTGGCGGAACAGGCATCGGCATTGCCGCTGTTTGGGGCTCCGCCTGAGGCCTTGAAAATCCCGCAAGCAAATCGAGCTGTTCAGGCATGGCGCAGTGACTCCTCCCGCCCCTGATTCTCCCGCCCCGGGCAAGGTGCCTGCTGCCTAGGGTTCAACCTCTTCATTTCAATCGAATGGCCCTCGGGATCGGCGACCGGCTCCCCTCCTTCAGCCTGGAGGATCAGAACGGCGACCTTCGCACTCCCGCTTCGGTGCAGGGCCGCTGGCTGGTGCTGTTTTTCTATCCCAAGGACGACACACCTGGCTGCACAGCTGAAGCCTGCAGCTTCCGCGACAACGCAGAGAGCTTTGCTGCCCTCGATGCAGAGGTCTGGGGCATCAGCGGTGATGACGCCGTCAGCCACCGCCGTTTCGCCAGCCGCCACAACCTCACGTTTCCGCTGCTGTGCGACCGCAACAACGCCCTGCGCCGCGAGATGGGTGTGCCCAAAGCCCTTGGCCTGCTGCCCGGTCGTGTCACCTACATCGTTGATGGCGAGGGAGTGATCCGCCACACCTTCAGCAACCTCCTGGATGGCCCGGCCCACGTGCGTGAAGCACAGCAAGTGCTGAATCAGCTGCGCGGTTGAGCATGGCCAACTGGCGTCAGCTGGGCTCGATCTGGCAACTGCGGCCGGCCGAACCCACGGGATTGATCGAATTCATCGGCGGCAGCTATCTGGCAGCCACCCCCCAGATCAGCTACCGCAGGCTGCTGGAAGAGCTAGCGACGGATGGGTTGGCGGTGCATGCCTGGGCCTATGTACCCGGGTTCGATCATCAACGTCAGGCCCGCGATGCCTGGAGTGCCTTCCGCTCTGCGCGTCGCCAACTTGAGGAGCGCTGCGGGACGTTTGGGGCTCCGCTGCGGCTTGGCCACAGCCTGGGATGCAAGCTTCACCTGCTGGCACCCGATGGGGGGCGAGGCAGCAGGGCTCTGGTGGCCCTGAGCTTCAACAACTTCAACGCCGATCGCTCGATTCCGCTCCTGGGGGAACTGGCACCAAGGCTCGGGGTGGAAACCGAGTTCAGCCCAAGCCCAGCTGAAACGCTTCGCTTGATCAGCCGCCACTACCAACAGGAGCGGAACCTGGTGGTGCGCTTCGGGCGCGATGAACTGGATCAAAGCGGCGATCTGATCCAGGCCCTGCGAGAACGTGCTTCCGACGCCAGCTCAACCCTGGAGCTGCCCGGTGATCACCTCACCCCGGCCAGTGCAGGGCTGCGGCGCAGCTTTCTCGGAGACTGGGCGGATGACCCCAGGCGGGTGGCGGTCATCCGTCAGCTGAGCCGAACCATCGGCCAGGCGATCAGGCCCTGAGGCGATCCAGCACGGAGCGATCTTCCAGGGTGCTGGTGTCGCCACTCACCTCCTGACCCGCCGCCAGGGCTCGCAGGATCCGGCGCATGATCTTGCCGCTGCGGGTCTTGGGCAGGGCATCACTGCAACGGATCTCGTCCGGCCGGGCAATCGGACCGATTTCCGTTCCCACGTGGGCGCGCAACTCCTTCACCAGGGCGTCATCGCCCTCGCGGCCCGCCTCCAGGGTGACGAAGGCCACGATGCCTTCACCCTTGAGGTCGTCGGGCCGACCCACGACGGCCGCCTCCGCCACCGCAGGGTGACTGACGAGCGCTGATTCAATTTCCATCGTGCCGAGACGGTGGCCTGAGACGTTGATCACGTCATCGACGCGACCCATCACCCAGAAGTAGCCATCGGCATCCCGACGGGCACCGTCCCCGGCGAAATAGAGGTAGGACCCATCGGCAGGACGGATGTGCTCCCAATAGCTCTCGCGGAAGCGTTGGGGGTTGCCATGCACGGTGCGCATCATTCCAGGCCAGGGGGCACGCACCGCCAGGTAGCCGCCTTCATCGGCACCGCAGCTGTTGCCTTCCGCATCGATGATGTCGGCCTGAATGCCGGGCAGGGGCAGGGTGGCGGAGCCGGGTTTGGTGGGCGTTGCCCCCGGCAGGGGGCTGATCATCACCCCGCCGGTTTCGGTCTGCCACCAGGTGTCGACGATCGGGCAGCGGTTGCCTCCAATCACGTCGCGATACCACATCCAGGCCTCCGGATTGATCGGTTCGCCGACGGTGCCGAGCAGCCGGAGGCTGCTCATGTCGAACTGATCCGGAACGGAGCGGCCGCTCTTCATGAACGCCCGGATGGCGGTGGGAGCCGTGTAGAAGATCGAGATCTTGTGTTTCTGGATCAACTCCCAGAAGGCACCGGGCTTGGACGGTCGCGGCGCACCCTCGTACATCACCGTCGTGGCACCGTTCGACAAGGGGCCGTAGACGATGTAGCTGTGGCCGGTGATCCAACCCACATCGGCCGTACACCAGAAGACATCCTCATCCCGGATGTCGAAGATCCACTGGAAGGTGAGGTGGGCCCAGAGGTTGTAGCCGGCGGTGGTGTGCACAACGCCCTTGGGCTTGCCGGTGGAGCCGGAGGTGTAGAGCACGAACAGTCGGTCCTCGCTGGCCATCGGCTCAGCGGGGCAGTCGGCACTCTGACCCTCCACCAGGTCATGCCACCACTGATCGCGACCGGAGACCATCTCCACGTTCTGCTTGGTGCGCTGCACCACAAGCACGCCGGTCACCGAGGGGCAGGCGCCATTGGCCAGCGCCGCATCCACCGCGGGCTTGAGTGACACCGGCTTGTCCTTGCGGAAGCCGCCATCAGCGGTGATCACCGCTTTCACTTCACCATCGTTGAGCCGATCCCTCAGGGCTTCGGCGGAAAAGCCGCCGAACACCACTGAATGGGGTGCACCTATGCGCGCGCAGGCGAGCATGGCGATCGCCGCTTCCGGCACCATCGGCATGTAGAGCGCCACAAGGTCACCCTTGCCGATGCCCATGGCCATGAGGCCATTGGCGGCTTTGCACACCTCGACATGAAGTTCCTGGTAAGTGAACCGGCGCACATCCCCCGGTTCTCCCTCCCAGATCAACGCTGTCTTCTGCGCCGTTGGCCCATCGAGATGACGGTCCAGGCAGTTGTAGGAGAGGTTCGTGGTGCCACCCTCAAACCAGCGCGCGAACGGAGGATTCGACCAATCGAGCACGGTGTGGAAGGGCTCGAACCAATGCAGTTCTCGACGGGCGGCCTCACCCCAGAACGCATCAGGATCGTTTTTGGCGGCATCGGCCATGGCCCGGTAAGCCTCGAGGCTGCCGATGCGCGCTTTTGCGGAGGTGTCTGCTGGCGGCTCGAACACCCGCTGCTCCTGCAGCACGCTTTCGATGGTGGTGTTGGCGTCGGTCACAGCAGACTGCGCAGTGCTTCTCCTGGAAGGGTAAGGAGCAGGACCCCGCTGATCCAGGTCCCGTATCAATCCGTCGGACGATGATGCAGTCGATGCGAAACGATTGAGCTGGGCATCGCCATCCCGGGATGAAACTGCCACCTGCCGCATGCCTGTTCGATCTGGATGGGCTTCTGCTCGACACCGAGCCGCTGCATGGCCGGGGCTGGTGGGAAGCCGCGGCCCACTTCGGCACCCAGCTGAGCGAGGCCCAGTTGATGCAGCTGAAGGGCCGTCGCCGGCTCGACTGTGCGGCCCAGGTGGATGCATGGCTGGCGAAACCGGTGGGCGCGGATGCGCTGTTGGCGGTGCAGCAGCCGATCGTGCGTGCCCTGCTTCCGGATGCTGCCCCGATGCCTGCCGCGCAGGAGCTGGTGGCGCATTGCCACAACCGGGGCATCCCCATGGCACTGGTCACCAGCAGCAGCAGCGAGGCCGTTGCATTCAAAGCAGCACCCCATCCCTGGCTGGAGCTAATCCAGGAACGGGTCTACGGCGACGATCCCGAGCTCAACGCGGGCAAACCCGACCCCGCACCCTTTCGACTTGCTGCCCACCGGTTGGGGCTCAACCCAAGCAACTGCTGGGCCCTGGAGGATTCCCAGGCCGGCAGCCAATCAGCCCTTGGCGCTGGGTGTCAGGTCTGGCTGGTGAGCCCCAAGGGCTCAGACCAACCCGACCTGAACACCAACCCCTGTGCCATCAACAGCCTGGCTGTTGTGTGGAGGCTGTTGACTTGAAGTCGCAGCTCAGTACAGGCGGCTGAGGACAAAGTCCGGCAGTTCCATCAAGGCGCGTTGCGCCGCAGACTCCGGCAGCCAAGCGATCGATTCCCGGGATTCGCGGGCAAAGGTTTCCGCCAGCTCACGGGTGCGTTCAATCGCCTTGGAGGCCCGAACCATCTCCAGTGCCTTGTCCAGGTCACCGGGCTCGGAGAACTGGCGATCGATCAACGGCTGCAGCGATGGATGCTCCTGAAGGGCATAGAAGGTGGGAGCCGTGAGATAGCCGCTAGCGAGATCACTGGCGGCGGGCTTGCCGAGCTGCTGGTCGCTCCCGGTGAAATCGAGGATGTCATCCACCACCTGGAAGGCCAGGCCCAACTGGCGACCGAATTGGTAGAGGCTGTCGAGGTGGGAGGGTGAGCAGCCGCTGAGCACGCCTGCGGCACGGCAGCTGTTGGCAATCAGGGATGCCGTCTTGCAGTAGCTCTTTTCGAGGTAAGTCTCAAAGGTTTGGGCCGTGTCGAAGCGGTAGAGGCCCTGCTTCACCTCCCCATCCGCGAGATCCATGATCACGCGACTAAGCAGCTTGACCACGTCGAGGTCATCGAGATTGGCAAGGTGCCAGCTGGCCTGAGCGAAGAGGAAGTCGCCGGCAAGAACAGCAACCCGGGCATCGAACCGGCTGTGGACCGTGTCCACCCCGCGCCGAGTCGAAGCCTCATCCACCACATCGTCGTGAACGAGCGAGGCCGTGTGGATCATTTCAGTGATCTCAGCCAGGCGGCGGTGGCGGGGCGAGAGCTCTCCCTGCGCGGACAAGGCCCGCGACAGAAGCAGAACAATTCCGGGGCGCAACCGCTTGCCACCGGCGCTGAACAGATGCTCGGCAGCGGCCTGGAGGATGGGGTGACCTGCCCCGATCAGGCTGCGCAGGTCTCCGAGCAGGGTTTCAAGATCTGTCTCTACCGGTTGGAGTAGCTCGGTAACGGTGCTCATGACTCCCCTCGGCGCCGCGATCCTAGTGGTCCCATGCTCAGTCCTGCAGCAGCTGAAGGCTGACGGCAGGCCGCTGGCCCAGCCAGGGGGTGGCGCGCACAGCGAAGCCATCGGGGTCTGCGGTGACGCAGAAGCGGCAGCTCTCCAGGGAAAACGGCCTTGGAGCCGGCGAGATCCGCGCCGGTGGCCCCAGAACGGCATCCAGCTGACGGGCAACACCGATGGCCGGGTCAATAATCTGGACCGACTCCGGCAGCAGCTGACGCAACAGCGGCACCAATAACGGGTAATGGGTGCAACCCAGCACGATCGAGTCCACGGAAGCCGCCAGCAGGGGTTCGAGATAGGCCTGGGCCGAACGACGCATGTCGTCGCTGTTCATCTCGCCGGCTTCGATCAAAGGCACAAAGGCAGGACAGGCCTGCTCGATCACCACCGAGCCGGGATGAAGCGCTTCGATGCTGGCCCGGTAGGCCGAGGAGGCCACGGTGGCTGGTGTGGCCAGCACGCCAACACGGCGCGTTTCCAACATCGCTGCGGCGGCGCCGATCAAACCGATCACCGGCACCCCGGCCTGTCCCTCGGCCACATCCCTCGCCAGGGCATTGGTGGTGTTGCAGGCCATCACCACCGTGGAGACCTGTTGGTCACGCAACCAACCCACCACTTCTGCAGCGATGCGCCGGATGTCATCCGGTTGACGGTTGCCATAGGGAACCCGGGCCGTGTCACCGAGGTACACGCAGGGCACCGGTCCATGGCGATCGAGCACCCGACGCAGAACCGTCAGGCCACCGAGGCCGCTGTCGAAGAACCCCAGCAGTTGCTTCGTCATCGCACCTCCTGCTTGAGGTAGTTGAGGATGCCGGCCGCCAGGGCCAAGGCCAGGCGGCGGCGATGGTCGGCCTTGGCCAGACGCGGCGCATCAATTGCCCCGGTGACGAATCCCATCTCCACCAGAGCCGAAGGCATGGTGCTGCGCCGGATCACGAAGAAGCGACCACGTCTGACGCCGCGGTTCGGTGTTCCGGGGGACACATCCATCATCTGCTGCTGCAGATAGGACGCGAGGCGTCCAGAACGGGGGTCCGAGAAGAAGAACGTCTCGATCCCGTTCACATCCGGGCGGTTCATGCTCAGGGCATTGGCATGGATGCTCACGAAGGCCGTGGCCCCACTGCGGTTTGCCAGGGACACCCGCGGCGGCAGGTCCACATCCACTTCACGGGTGCGGGTCAAGCGCACGTCCACGCCCCTCGCCCGCAGAAGGTCGGCCACCTGCAGCGACACATCCAAAACCACGTCGGTCTCGCGCAGACCGCCGATGCCGATGGCCCCCGGATCAGGCCCCCCATGACCGGGGTCGATCACGATGCGATAACGGTTGCGGGCCACGGTGGGCAGCCCGGAAGGATCCACCGGCGTGCGGGTGGGACGGAATCCACCCGGTGGGAGCCAGGCCGTGGCACGACCGCTGAGGTCGCCTTCACCGAAATCATCCAAGCCGCGGGTGGGCAGGCCGGTAAACACAAGTTCCCAACGGTCCGGAGCGGTTCCACGCAGGCGCAGATCGTTGGGGTTGAGATCCACATCAGGGCGGAATTCCACCACCAGACGGGTGGCACCCGCGCGGGGCTTGCCCAGCCGGATCTCACGGACGGCACCGCGCCCCGCCAGACGCCGCGGGAATCTCAGCTCACCTGGAATATCAATCCAGACCCGGGTGCCGCGGCCATCGCTGGCAGCCTGAAAAAACGCCTCCAAGCGAGCGTTCCGGCTGGTGCGCAGCTTGAGCACCCCCTCCTCGGTGAAGGCCCAGGCGGCCAAGGCACTCGCGGCTCGGGCAGGCAACGCCTGGGTGAAGGCCATGCACTGCAGGGCTGCGGCCAAAAGCCAGGCCATCCGTCGGGACGAGGCCGGAGCCATGGCGCTCAGAACAGCGTGGGTTGGCGGTGCCGAAGGCTCGGCATCTGACCCCGAACATGACCGAGATGGTTGGTGTTCACCGGAGCAATGGCGGCTCCCGCCTGGACACCCGCATCCGCGAGGACCGTTCCCCAGGGATCAATCACCAGGGCGTGACCATGGCTCTGACGGCGACCATGGTGGACACCGGTCTGAGCCGGAGCGAGGACATAGGCCGTGTTTTCAATGGCTCTGGCCTGCAAAAGCACCTGCCAGTGGTCTTTTCCGGTGAAGGCCGTGAATGCCGCAGGAATCATCAACAGGTCTGCGCCGGCACCGACGAGATGGCGATAGAGCTCAGGAAACCGCACGTCGTAGCAAATGGACAGCCCCACCTTGCAGAGACCAGGAATCTCAACGACCGGAGGCAGATCCCTGCCTGGGTTCACCGTTGCCGACTCGCGGTAGGTGTTGCCGTCCGGCAGGTCGACATCAAAGAGGTGAATCTTGTCGTAACGGCCCAGGAGCATGCCGTCACGGTCGACAAGCTCAGCGCGGTTCAGGGTTCGCGATCCATCACCCACCGGCACAGGAAAGCCACCACCCAGCAGCGCCACCTGATAGCGACGCGCCATGGTCACCAGGAAGCGACTGCTCTGCTCCGCCAGGGTGGGAGCCAGCTCCAGTCGCCGGCTGTCCTCGCCCATGAAGGCGAAATTCTCCGGCAGGCCGATCAGCTCGGCACCACGGCGGGCAGCCAGATCGATCTGCTCTTCAGCTGCATTGAAGTTGAGCTCCAGGTCCTGACCACTCGTCAGCTGGACAGCAGCCGCCAGGAAGTCGCTCACATGCACTGATCAGGTGGGCGAACTTTAGTGAGGGTCAGGCCGCCCGAAGCACCCCAGGCTCGACCTGTGTCGGAACGACACTGAGCTGATCGAGGCCAGCACAGCAGCGGAAATCCGCATCGTGATCGCCCAGGCGAATCAAGCGCTGACCATGGGTTGCCGTGCGAAGACAAGCCTCTGGTTCGGATTGCCACTGACGCCAGAGGGAGACCGCTGCTGTGAGTTCGTCGTTGGCGGCACTACTCCCGGTGGGATCCAGCTCCAGCAAGCGATGGCCCAAGGCACCAGCGGCCAGAGAATCCTCGAGGGAATAGGCCCCCTCCCAACCGCTGCCGACAATCGCCACGTGACTGGGTTGTTTCGCCAGCAAGCGCTGGGCCACGGCTTCACGGTTTGGCAACGCCGCCGTTAACAGCAGAGGAACCTCCCGGACACGATCAAGCGCCCGTGTGCCATTGGTGGTGCTCATGAACAGACGCTTGCCAGCCACCCGCTCAGGCGTCGCGGCAACGGGTGAATTGCCCAGGTCAAACCCCTCGAGCATCTGCCCACCGCGCTCGCCAAGGAGCAGCCGCGCATCGGCAGGCCATGCCGCTGCAGCAGCGCGCAGATCGTCGAGGCTGGCGAAGGCCTGCACCGCCTCGGCACCGTTGTGCAACGACCAGGCAATGGTGGTGGTGGCCCGCAGCACATCAATCACCACCGCCGCATCGGGGCGAAGGTCCTGCGGCATCTCTGCCGGCACATGGAAGTAGGAGATCTGCATGGCCACGCTGAACACCGGCGTGCGACACAGTACCGAGACCGCTTGCGCCGAGACCGTCATCCCATGGCCCTGTTCCAATCCGGTCCGGCCACCCGAGATCTGCGGGGCTTCCTGAAGCTGCTCGAGGACCGCGGCCAGTTGCGCCGGATCACGGCACCGGTGGATCCCGACCTTGAGCTGGCGGCCATTGCAGACCGGGTGCTGAGCCAAGGGGGGCCCGCTCTTCTGTTCGAGAACGTGATCGGCTCGTCGATGCCGGTGGCCGTCAACACCCTCGGCACCGTGGAACGGGTGGTGTGGAGCATGGGCCTCGAACGGGCCGAGCAGCTGGAGGAGCTGGGGTCACGCCTGGCCCTGCTGCAGCAACCCCGCCCCCCCAAAGGGCTGGAGGAAACCAAACAGTTCGCGCGGGTCTTCTGGGACCTGGTCAAGGCCAAGCCCGACCGCGACCTCACACCCCCCTGCCGTCAGCAGGTGTTCCGTGGCGATGAGGTTGATCTCGACAACATCCCCCTGATCCGGCCCTGGCCAGGGGATGCAGGGGGCGTGATCACGCTTGGACTGGTGATCACCAAAGACCCCGAAACCGGAGTCCCCAACGTGGGTGTCTACCGGCTTCAGAAGCAGTCGGTGAACACGATGACCGTGCACTGGTTGAGCGTGCGCGGTGGTGCCCGTCACCTGCGCAAGGCAGCCGCCATGGGCAAGAAGCTGGAGGTGGCAGTGGCCATCGGCGTGCACCCGCTGCTGGTGATGGCCGCAGCCACACCGATCCCGGTGCAACTCAGCGAGTGGCTGTTCGCAGGCATCTATGCCGGAGAAGGGGTGCGTCTGGCCCCCTGCAAAACCATCGACCTGCAGGTGCCCAGCCACAGCGAAGTGGTGCTGGAGGGAACGATCACCCCTGGTGAAGTGCTGCCGGATGGCCCCTTCGGGGATCACATGGGGTTCTACGGCGGTGTGGAGGACTCACCTCTGGTGCGCTTCCACTGCATGACCCAACGGCGGGATCCGGTGTTTCTCACCACCTTCAGCGGCCGTCCTCCCAAGGAAGAAGCGATGCTGGCCATCGCGCTGAACCGGATCTACACGCCGATCCTGCGGCAGCAGATCCCAGAGATCACCGACTTCTTCCTGCCGATGGAAGCGCTCAGCTACAAGCTGGCGGTGATCTCGATCGACAAGGCCTATCCGGGGCAGGCCAAGCGTGCTGCCATGGCCTTCTGGAGTGCCCTGCCGCAATTCACTTACACCAAGTTCGTTGTGGTGGTGGACAGTCACATCAACGTGCGCGACCCGCGTCAGGTGGTCTGGGCCATCGCGGCCCAGGTGGATCCCCAGCGCGACCTGTTCACACTGGAAAACACCCCCTTCGACACCCTTGACTTCGCCAGCGAGCAGTTGGGCCTGGGGGGACGACTGGCCATTGATGCCACCACCAAGGTGGGACCTGAGAAAAATCACGAATGGGGCGAACCCCTCAGCCGTCCGGCGGATCTGGAACAGCGGGTCAGCGACCGCTGGGCCAAGCTGGGTCTGGAGGACCTCGGCACCGACGACCCCGACCCCAGCCTCTTCGGCTATGCCCTCGATCGCCTGATTCAGGGCCTGAAGACCGGCCAATAGGATCAGCCCAACGACGAAACAACCTTGAGCGGCACAGGCCAATCCGACGAACCCCGTGAGCTCAAGGCCGGAGGAACCCTCCAGGGACGGGTGAAGGTTCCAGGCGATAAATCGATCTCGCACCGATCGCTGCTGTTCGGCGCCATCGCAGAGGGCACCACAACCATTGATGGTCTGCTCCCGGCCGAAGACCCCCTGAGCACCGCCGCCTGCCTGCGGGCGATGGGCGTCAGCATCAGCCTGATCACCGATGGCGGCATCGTCACCGTTGAAGGGGTTGGCCTGGACGGATTGCAGGAGCCAGCAGAAGTGCTCGACTGCGGCAACTCCGGCACCACGATGCGTTTGATGCTGGGCCTGCTGGCGGGCCGCGACGGTCGCCACTTCGTGTTGGATGGCGATGCCTCCCTGCGCCGCCGCCCGATGCGCCGGGTGGGCCAACCGTTGGCCTCAATGGGTGCGGAAGTGCGTGGCCGTGATGGGGGCAACCTGGCGCCGCTGGCGGTGCAGGGGCGGCAGCTGAAAGGAACGGTGATCGGCACGCCCGTGGCCAGTGCTCAGGTGAAATCAGCCCTGCTTCTGGCTGCGCTCACGGCCGAGAGCCCGACCACGGTGATCGAACCGGCCCAGTCCCGTGATCACAGCGAGCGGATGCTGAAGGCCTTTGGTGCTGATCTCACCGTTGGCGGCGAAATGGGACGGCACATCAGCGTGCGTCCCGGCGCCACCCTGCAGGGCCAGAACGTGGTGGTCCCTGGTGACATCAGCTCGGCGGCCTTCTGGCTTGTGGCTGGAGCCCTAATTCCAGGTGCCGATCTCACCATCGAAAACGTGGGGCTGAATCCAACACGCACCGGGATCCTGGAGGTGCTGGAGCAGATGGGTGCCCGGATCGAGGTGCTAAACCCCCGCGACGTGGCGGGCGAACCGGTGGGCGATCTGCGGGTGACCCACGGCCCATTGAAGCCCTTCAACTTCGGCGAGCAGATCATGCCCCGCCTCGTGGATGAAGTGCCGATCCTCAGCGTCGCCGCCTGTTTCTGCGAGGGCGAAAGCCGGATCAGTGGAGCGTCTGAACTGCGGGTGAAGGAAACCGATCGGCTGGCGGTGATGGCGCGTCAGCTCAAGGCCATGGGTGCCGACATTGATGAGCATGAGGACGGCATGACCATCCGCGGCGGTCGACCGCTCAAGGGAGCCGTGCTGGACAGCGAAACCGATCACCGGGTGGCGATGAGCCTCGGCGTGGCGGCCATGCTCGCCGACGGCAACTCGAGCCTCGCGAGAAGCGAAGCTGCAGCCGTGTCGTATCCCTCGTTCTGGGACGAACTTGAACGGCTCCGCTGCTGAGCTCGGTGCGCTCCGCGTCTATCCGACGGCGGATGGCAGCTTCAGCCTGCATAGCGATCACTTCGGCGAGGCCTTTCACAACTCGGCGGGAGCCCTGAATGAGGCGCGGGCCAAGTTCGTCCAACCCGCGGAGCTGCAGCGCTTCAGCAGCGGCACTGAATTAAAGATCCTGGATGTGTGCCTGGGGCTCGGCTACAACACGGCCGCTGTGCTGGAAGCATTGCCGACGGCAAGGCCGAAGCTGCGGTGGTGGGGGCTTGAGCTGGACCGCCGCCCCCTGGAACAAGCCTTGGAGCAGGCAAGCTTCAAAGCCCTCTGGTCAGCCCCGGTGCTGGCGAGACTTGAAGCCATTCGCGACCACGGCTGCTGGAAAGAGCCCAACAACTGGCAAGAACCCAACAGCCAAGGGATCCAGCTCTGGGGCGATGCCCGATCGATGCTCCAGGAGATTCCCGAGCCCGTTCGCTTTGATCTGGTGCTTTTGGACGCCTTCTCTCCCCAGCGTTGCCCGGAACTGTGGAGCGAGGAATTCCTGGGAGCGCTGGCGCAGCGCTTGGCTCCGCAGGGACGGTTGCTCACCTACAGCCGTTCCGCCGCGGTGCGGGCGAGCCTGAAGCGAGCGGGATTGAGCATGTATTCCCTGCTGCCGGCCCCGGGCGAACGGGTGGGATGGAGCAGCGGCACCATGGCCACGCCTGCAGACGCCGCCTGTCCTCTGGACGGCCCCGGTTGGCGCCAGCTCTCGGCGATGGAGTGGGAACACCTGCAGACCCGGGCGGCCGTGCCATTTCGTGATCCCCAGGGCAACGCCACAGCTGAAGACATCCTTGAGCGCCGCCGCTTTGAACAGGAGCATTGCGGTTATGAACCCACCAATGCCTGGCAAAGGCGCTGGCGCAAGGACAGTCCGTCCTGAGCCCGGTAGATTCCGCCCGTCTTCCCCTCGGTCCGCATGCTTGCCGTAGCCGTACTGGCCGCTGGAAAAGGCACCCGCATGAAGAGCGCACTCCCGAAAGTGCTCCAACCGCTGGCGGGAGCCACCCTGGTGGAACGGGTGCTCGCCAGTGCCGGCAACCTGCAACCGGAACGGCGGCTGCTGATCGTTGGGCATCAAGCCGAACGGGTGGAGCAGCAGCTGGCACCGCTCGGAGGCCTGGAATTTGTTGTGCAGCAGCCCCAGAACGGCACGGGCCATGCGGTGCAACAGCTGATCCCATCGCTGCAGGACTTTGAAGGGGAACTGCTCGTGCTCAACGGCGATGTACCGCTGCTGCGACGTGAAACCGTCGACGCATTGGTGCAACAGCACCGGGGCAGCGGTGCCGATGTCACCCTGCTGACGGCACGGCTCGAGAATCCCACCGGTTACGGGCGTGTGTTCGCCGATGCCGAGGGCCAGGTGAGCAGCATCATTGAGCATCGCGATTGCACAGACGAGCAACGCAGCAACAACCTCACCAACGCCGGGATCTACTGCTTCAACTGGACAGCCCTGGCCAACGTTCTGCCGAAGCTCAGCACCGACAACGATCAGGGGGAGCTCTATCTCACCGACACGGTGGCGATGCTGCCGAAGGCCATGCACCTGGAGGTGGCCGATGCCGATGAGGTGAACGGCATCAACAACCGGCGGCAACTGGCCCAGTGCGAAGCCCTGCTGCAGCAACGGCTGCGCCACCACTGGATGGATGAAGGGGTCACGTTCGTTGATCCCGAAAGCTGCACCCTCAGCGAAGGCTGCAGTTTCGGCCGCGATGTGGTGATCGAACCGCAAACCCACTTCCGCGGCCGCTGCGTGGTTGGCGACAACTCCCGGATCGGCCCCGGCAGCCTGATCGAGGACGCATCGGTTGGGACCAATGTCAGTGTGGTGCACTCTGTGGTGCGAGAGGCCAACGTCGGCAACGACGTTGCCATCGGTCCCTTTGCTCACCTGCGGCCGGCCGCCGATGTCGGTGATGGCTGCCGCATCGGCAACTTTGTGGAGGTGAAGAAAAGCCAGCTGGGGGCTGGCACCAAGGTGAACCACCTCAGCTACATCGGCGACGCCCAACTCGGGGAGAAGGTCAACGTGGGGGCCGGAACCATCACCGCCAACTACGACGGGGTGAACAAGCACCGCACCGTGATCGGCAGCAACAGCAAAACCGGTGCCAATTCCGTGCTGGTGGCCCCCATCAACGTCGGCGAACGCGCCACCATCGGTGCCGGGTCAACGATCACCAAGGATGTGGCGGATGGCGCTCTGGCAATCGGTCGCGCCCGTCAGATGACCAAGGACGGCTGGGCGGAACGAAAGGTTTAATCCAGCCTTTCTAAAGACTTGGCAACAGCGGAATCAACCGTTCCAGGGCGACACCGCGGCTGGCCTTGAGCAGCAGAACATCACCGGAGTTCAGCCAGGCAGCCAGGGGCGCTGCGGCGTCTTCGGGGTGCGACACCAGCTGCAGGCGGGGCAGGGGAGCCGCCACTTCAGCCATCGCCTTGCCCTCCTCACCGCCATCCACCAGCACCAGACCATCCAGGCCCAGCTGCACGGCGCGGGCGGCAACCTCCTGATGCAGCTCCAGGCTGCGCTCCCCTAGCTCCAGCATGGTGCCCAACACGGCAAAACGTCGCCCAGGTTGCGCCGCCAGCAGGTCAAGAGCCGCCAACACCGCCTCAGGCGAGGCGTTGTAGGTCTCATCGAGGAGTGTCAAACCACCCTGCTGCAGGCGACGGTTGCGTCCGCCCGGCACCGTCACCTGCATGGCTTGCAAGGCCTGGCGGGACACGCCCAACTGGTCTGCAACAGCGACGGCCAAGAGCAGGTTGCGGGCGTTATGGCGCCCCTCCAGCTGTAGCGGGAGACGATCTGCACCGATCAGCAACTGGTCGCCGTTAACGTCTCCAACCAGATCGGATTCGACCTCGGGATCGTCAGCCAGGCGCACGCGCAGCACGCGGCCGGACCAAACCGCCGCCACAGCCGACTCCAGCAGGGGATCACCGGCGGGAATCACAACGGTTCCCTTTGGATGCAACCCAGCCGTAATTTCACATTTGGCCGCTGCAATCGCTTCACGGCTGCCGAGACGACCGATGTGGGCCGTGCCGATGTTGGTGATCACCGCAAGATCTGGCTCGGTGCAGCGGGAGAGACGCTCGATCTCCCCAGGCCCCCGCATGCCCATCTCAATCACCAGAGCCGCATCAGCAGCAGTGGAGCCCAGAACGGTGAGGGGAACGCCAACATCGTTGTTGTTGTTGCCTTCGCTGGCCTGAATCGCTCCCAGCGGAGCCAATACAGCTCGAATCAACTCCCGGGTTGTAGTTTTGCCGGCTGAGCCCGTCACCGCCACCAGAGGCTTGGCCAGGGCACGGCGATGCAGCAAGGCCAGCTGTTGATAGGCCAGCAGTGTGTCGTCCACCCGCCAATGCAACAGGCCCGAAGGCAACGGTTCAGTCCAGCTGCGGCTCACAACAGCAGCCTGAACCTTGTGTTCAGGCAGTTGGGCGAGAAAATGATGACCATCGAAGCGATCGCCCACCAGGGGGACAAAAAAATCACCAGCCTGGAGCTGTCGGCTGTCGGTGCAGACCCGTCGCACCAGTGCATCGGGTTCAAAGCTGCAGCCCTGCGGCGTTCCCCAGGCATCCAGCAGCTGACGCAGCGTCAGGGTCATCCCACCAACCCGAGGTCAAACAGGATCATGCCGCCCCCAACCCGAGCTGACCGCCCCAGCAGATCGCCCTGTTCATTGACCAACTGAAGACTGGCGTAATCCAGCTCGAACGCCGACTGAAGCCAACTGGAGGAGAGGCTCTGGCGCTGATCGAGAGGCAACTGCTGCCAAGCGTCAACAGACAACTCCAACAGCAAGCGGTCCTGCTCCGGAACGGGCTTGGCTGAACGGAGCAGTCCTTCGGGGACGGCCTTGTCCTGAAACAACTCGAACAGCGGATCGAAACTGAGTTGGGGTTGGAGGGGCTGCTCCGGCTCCGATGGTTCCAAAGCCGGCTCCGCATCCACAGCTTCCAGCGGAGGGGATGGCTCCTGCAGCATGGGCTGTGGAGCTGGAATCAGCTCCGGCACGGGAAGCTCAAGGGGAGACGTCCGCTGCTCCACGACCGGCTCCGGACGCGGGGCGGGTCGGGCGTGGTCCTGCCAGAAGCGGACTCCAGCCAGCGGCAGCAGCAGGAGCAGCACCAGCAGCAGTGGCCAGAAGCTGGGGGCCAGATCCCGGGGCCAGAAGCCTGGCACCGAAAGCTCACCCTCTCGATTGCGGCGCCAGAGTTCCTGCCCCCTGAGCCGAAGATCGGCGGCCATCGCCTGCAGGTTGCGGCCGAACTCCTGCCAGGGGCTGACGTAGGTAGCCGGGAGATTGCCCGATGGCTCCACCCCCTGGAGCTCGGAACGAGCTTCAGGTGGGGAGTCGGATCGGGCGGGCTCGCTCAAACTCAACTGGATCGACGACCGAAGAGACGATTCAGGGGATTCCGACCGGCGGAGGTCACCTCAGCAGGAACCCTGGCCTCTTCAGTCTGCCCCTCGGAACGGGAAGGATCAGCAGCCTGCCCCTGAGAGAACTGTTCCACCAAGGCAGCATCCGGGGTGGGTTCCTTGATGCCGCAGACGTCCTTGTACATGAGGTCGTAATCGACCGCGGAACGATCCCAGCTGTAGTCCTGATTCATGCCGCGTTTCTGCAGCTCGACCCAGCTGTCCCGGTGGCGGAAGGCCTCCCAGGCACGCACCAAGGCTGTGTAGAAGTCGACCGGTTCAAAGCGATCAAAGCAGAAGCCTGTGCCGCTGTCGGCAGCGGGGATGTGGGGCGGAACAGTGTCAACGAGACCACCAACCTTGCGAACAACGGGCACTGAGCCGTAGCGCATGGCGTATAGCTGGCTGATGCCACAGGGCTCAAACCGGCTGGGCATCAGGAAGGCATCGCTGCCGCCGTAGATCAACCGCGACAGGTCATCGTCGTAGGTGAGGAAGACGGCGCACTTGCCGGGGTGACGGGATGCGAGTTGCCAGAGCCCGGATTCGAGCCCCCGGTCGCCGGTGCCCAGCACAACGATCTGGGTGTCGGTGTAGGCCAGCAACCGATCAGCCACCTGCAGCAACAGATCGACTCCTTTCTGGTCGACGAGGCGGCTGACCATGCCGAGGACGAAGGCATCCTCCCGCACCTCCAGCCCCATGCGCTCCTGGAGCACCTTCTTGCAGACCGCCTTGCCGGAAAGATCGTCGGCGCTGAAGTTTGCCGGCAGGGAGCGATCGGTGGCTGGGTCCCAGGCATCCAGATCAATGCCGTTGAGGATGCCGCGCAGCTTGCCCGAGACGAAGTTGAGCAGACCCTCCAGCTTTTCGCCGTATTCCGCCGTGCGGATCTCCTGGGCGTAGGTGGGCGACACCGCATTGACGCGATCGGCGTAGAGCAGGGCAGCGGCCATGGTGTGATCCCCCTGCATATACCAGGGGCACCAGGTCATCCGATCGAGCTTCCAGCGCCAGGGGCCCTGGTACTTGAGGTTATGGATGGTGAAGACCGTGCTGATTTCCGGGTCCTGATGCATCCACACCGGGATCATCCCGGTGTGCCAGTCGTGGCAATGCAGCACCTGGGGCTTCCAGACGTTCCAGGAGAATTCGGCAGCAGCACTGGCGAAGAAAGTAAAGCGCCAGTCCTCGTCGTCGCCGCCGTAGATGCGCTCCGGGTCGAACACCGGATGACCCACCAGGTAGATCGTCATCCCATTGGTGGGATGCTTCGTTTCATAGACGGAGAACTCGGTGCCCATGGTCTGGGCTCGCCAGATCGGCTCCGCCGGCACGTTGAGGCGGCTCCAGAGCTTGGCGTAGCCCGGCATGATCAGGCGCACGTCATGGCCGAGCTTGGCCAATGCCGGGGGCAGAGAGCCAACAACATCGCCCATCCCTCCAACCTTGATCATCGGGGCGCATTCCGCTGCAGCGAAGAGGATGCGCATGTCTCAGATCGGCGTTGGCGCGGCGACTTTAAGGGGAATTTAGGAATCTGTTCCGTCAGGGAAGAACCGTCACCTGAGTTCCAAGCGACACCTGGCGATACAGGGCACGCACATCCTCGTTGTAAAGCCGCACACAGCCATGAGAGACGGCCCGTCCCACCGTCCAGCGGTGGGGGGTGCCATGGAACCCTGTGGTGGTGCATCCCTTGATCGTGATCCAGGCATCGCCGTCATGGGCATCACGGCCGCGGCAATCGCGATGGAAAGCGATCCAGTAGCTGCCCAGGGGATTGTTGACCCCCTGTTCCTCCACCCGATCGCCACTCACCGGATGCACCCACACCGGATTGGGGATCTTCTGAAGCACTTCAAAGCGTCCGGTGGGGTTTCCCAGCCGGGCATGCCGATGGCCACCGGAAAGGCGTTGCGCAGCCTGCCGTTGTCGAGCAGAAACAAACGGCGACGGCCGCGCAACATCACCACATGGCGAGTGCTGTTGCTCCGCAGATCCTGAGGCAGTAAAGCCAGGCCTGCCGTCACGGAATCCTCAGCCGCCGCCTGCAGCAGGGCCAGCGGTTCCGGCGGAGGAAGAGGAAGCATCCCCGTCAGGGTAACCAGCCTGTCTCGGAAAAATCCGGAGACCGCTTCTCAAGGAAGGCATTGCGGCCTTCCACGGCTTCTTCGGTTCGATAAAAGAGATGGGTGGCATTGCCCGCCAATTCCTGCAACCCGGCGAGGCCATCGGTTTCGGCATTGAATGCGGCCTTGAGGCAACGGATGGCCGTGGGGCTGTGCTGCAGCACCTCGCGGGCCCAGCGCACCCCCTCCGCCTCCAACTGCTCCAACGGCACCACGGCGTTGACGAGCCCCATCTCCAACGCCTCCTTGGCGCCATAACGGCGGCAGAGAAACCAGATTTCACGGGCCTTGCGCTGGCCAACCACCCGCGCCAGGTAGCCCGCACCAAAGCCGCCATCAAAACTGCCGACCTTGGGGCCGGTCTGGCCGAACACAGCGTTCTCGGCAGCAAGGCTGAGATCGCAGAGCAGATGCAACACCTGGCCGCCGCCCATGGCATAGCCGGCCACCAGGCCGATCACCACCTTGGGCAGGCTGCGAATGATGCGCTGCAGATCCAGCACATTCAGGCGGGGTAAGCCGTCCTCACCGACGTAACCGCCGTCGCCGCGAACACTCTGGTCGCCGCCGGAACAGAAGGCATAGCCACCATCGGGGGCTGGACCAACGCCGGTGAACAGCACCACACCAATGTCACGGTCATCCCGGATGCGCGTGAAGGCATCACAGAGCTCCATAACCGTCTGCGGGCGGAAGGCGTTGCGCTTGGCGGGGCGGTTGATGGCCACACGCGCCAGGCCGTCTGCGCAACGGTCCACAAGGATGTCCTGGTAGCTGCCCCACGGTGTCCATTGCGCGGTTGGCGCACCGGGGAGCACCTGACGCATGTCACTCATCGGGTTCAGGGCTCGGTGCGTTCATTCTGAGCAGCGGCGCGCAGCTGCTGACGCAGGGCAGCATCACGACCGCGGTCACTGCACAACCGCAACAACACCGGCCGATGCTGCGACAAGCCCCAGGCCAAGGCCTCCTGCAGATCCTCCAGACAGGCCACCTGGCGTCCAGGCACACCGTGGGCTGCCGCCAGGGCCAGGGGATCCACCTGCTGAGGCATGGCGAAGAGTGATTCGAAGCCCGGCGTGGCAATGGGCAGCTGCTGAAAAATGCCGCCGCCGCCGTTGTCGATCAGCAGCACCAGCAGTGGTGGAGCAGCAGCAGCAGCGGCAGACGATGCATGGAGCCAGCCGTTGCTGTCGTGCAGCAGGGCCAGATCACCGGACACCAGCGCCAACGGACCGAGATTCGCCGCCAGACCCATGGCAAGCGACAAGGTGCCGTCGATGCCCGAAGCCCCGCGGAAACTGAAGCAACGGTGGCGGCCGCAGGCGGGCCCACCCCAGGTCAACCAATCGCGCACCGGTGAACTGGCGGCCAACATCACTGGCAACCGCTCCGGCAGGAGCTGGGGAAGCCAGTGGGCCAGAGCGGGCTCATTCACGGCGCCACGCAAGGGCAGCTGGGCCTCGATCCAGGCCGAGAGGTCGTCGGTGCCAACCGATGGCTTGCTCTGCTTGTCCAGCCCAAGCTGTTGGGCGATCCAAGCGGCCATGCCCCCGGACCATTGGCTGGCCACCTGCAGCGGATCCAGCGGCCTTGAATCCCCTTCGGTGATCACCAGTTGAGGGCCCTGATGGCGCTGAAGCCAGGCCTCCAACCGCCGACTGGCGGGCATCGGTCCAAGCCGCAACACCTGAGCGTCGTGAGGCAGGTTCAGCCGATCCAGTTGCAGCTCCCAGTGCTCGATGCGGTTGGGGCAATCGGGAGCAAGGGCAGCGAGGGGATCGGCCAACAGAGGCCAACCGCTGAGGTTCAGCCAGCGATGCAGCGCCTGTTGAAAAGCCTCCGCCGCGGGCGAAAGACCGCGCCAAGGGCCAGCAATCACAACCCCCGGGCGCTCTGGATCGAGGCGAGGCGCAGGCGCGATCTCGCGTGAAGGCTCAGGGAAAGCCGTGGGCGGGAGCGCAGCTGAGACCAGCTGTTGCTGCTGCTCGAGCGTGGTGTGCAGCGGCTCCTCGAAGGGCAGGTTGAGGTGAACCGCTCCCGGCGGCCCAGTGCCTGCACCCTGGGCCTGCTGCCAGGCCTGAACCGCCAGGGCATTGAGGGCGTTGCTGGCCTGGGTGTGGACACCGTCTGCCGCTCCACTGGCAAACCAGCGGCAGGCCGAGAGCAGAAAGGATTCCTGATTAACCGTCTGGTTGGCGCCGCAGTTTTTGAGCCGGGCGGGGCGATCCGCCGTGAGCAGCAGCAAGGGCTGACATGAGCGGTCCGCCTCCACCGCAGCGGGAAGCAGGTTGGCCACCGCGGTGCCGGAGGTGGTGACCACTGCCACGGCACGGCCATGGGCGGTCGCCATGCCGAGGGCCAGAAAGGCGGCCGAACGCTCGTCGATGGCCGTGACCAGCTGCAGCTTCGCCTGGGAGGCCAGCATTCCCGCCGCGGTTGCCAGGGGGCCGGAACGGCTGCCAGGGCAGAGCACCAGCTGCTTCAGCCCCTGGAGACAAAGAGCCTCCAGCAGCGTGAGGGCGGCCTGCAAATTGGCGCGAGCGATGGTCAGTGCAGCAGGCCAGGCTGGTGTGATCTTCGGTCAACGATGACCCAACCCACGACACCCGCTCCAGGAGAAGACAGCAAGGGCTTCTGGCGCAATCTGATTCTCTGGGCCCTGCTGGCGCTGCTGCTGCGCTGGTTGGTGGTGGAACCGCGCTGGATTCCCTCAGGCTCGATGCTGCCCACCCTGCAGCTGCAGGACCGCATCCTGGTGGAGAAGGTGAGGCCGCGCCTGGCTCGCAGCCGCCACGGCCATCTGCACCGGGGCGATGTGGTGGTGTTCACCCCGCCGGAGCAGCTCGTGGCCGCTGGCTACGACGCATCCGCAGCACTGATCAAACGGGTGGTGGGGCTGCCTGGCGATCAGCTTGACGTGCACGACGGCAGGCTGTTCCGCAACGGTGAACCGGCTGCGGAACCCTGGTTAGCGGAAGCGATCAACTACGAAATGGCCCCGATCACCGTGCCGGCGGATCAGCTGTGGGTGATGGGGGACAACCGCAATGCCAGCCTCGATTCCCACCTCTGGGGATCACTGCCGGAAACCAATATTCTGGGCACGGCGGTGTGGCGGTATTGGCCGCTGCAGAGGTTCGGTCCGTTACGGATCACCGACAGCAGCGATGGCGGTTGATGCCAATGGCTTGCGTTAAGGTCAAGTCCGTGATGTAGATCACACACGAATGTTTAACCCCGAGTTCCTGACAACTGACAGCAGTGACGGTCACGTGGGGAACAGCTTGATCCAGTACCTGCAGGAGCAGTCTCCAGACACCTTGCAACGGGTCGCGAAATCAGCAAGCAACGATATTCAGGACATCATTCGCCACAACGTTCAGGGTCTGCTGGGAATGCTTCCTGGCGAGCACTTTGAGGTGAAGGTGACGGCCAACCGCGACAACCTCGCCAACATGCTGGCCTCGGCCATGATGACGGGTTATTTCCTGCGCCAGATGGAACAGCGCAAGGAACTGGAAGAGACCCTGTTCGCTGATGAGCAGATGGCGATCGAGCCGGAAGACGAACTCAAGCTTTGATCACGGGCTGATCAGGCACAACGCCGAGATCGAGCAAACGCTGATCAATGGATCCAAGAAACTCCCAGTTCTCAGAACTTGGAGCCCAGTCCCGCTGTTTCAATGACGCGAGCAGGTGTTGCACGGTTTCGGGCGTGAATGTGACCGGCGCGCTGTAGTGAGCCGGCACCAGCCAGCGCAGCTCAGTCTGGCCGCTCAACTCCTGCAGCCATCGCAACAGAGACTCTTTTGCTCTGGGCAACACCAACCGCTCAAGCACCGGGGCCACCTGCAACTTGGGCGCGTCTTCGCCGATCAAGCCATCGGCTGCCATCTGCCAACCGGCTTTCCAGCGGAAGGGGTAGAGGCCGAAGTGGGCTTTTAAGGAACGCAGCCCGGGCTTGAACGCATCCCGAAGCAACTCCGGCAGCGCAGGCACCTCCAGCGGTTCCGGCCTCAGGTAGGAGGCAAACAGCACCAGCCGTGCCCAGCCGCGACGGCGAGCTTCCGCTGAATCAATGAGGGGCTCATCGCCACGTTCGCGAGCATGGAACAACAGCGGCGTTGGATCGAGGTCAAACACGGCCGGGGGTTCAGCACTGATGCCCACCAGGGCATCGGTCACCAACAGAGCGCCTGAAGGGCGATGCAAACAGGAGACTTCCTGGAAACGGCCCACGCCAAGGTCGAGCGGTCCAAGGGAGAACCACTCACAAACATCGCCATGGGGAAGGCCATCGTCGAACAACACCTTGGTGCGACGGGCCGGCACGCCCAACCAGGACAGAGGCAACTGCACCGGGAAGCTCCACTGGCCTGGACACACCCAGATCTCCGCATCCGGAAAGGCGCGGGCCAGGGGCCCGAGGGGAAGCTTGTGCTCTAAGCCAGAGGCGGTGGGCAGCACGATCGTGCGCACGGGGCCGTGTTGTTGCTCCAGCCCGGCGATGGCTTGGCGCACTTCACCGGTGGGCGGCAGAGGGTTCACCAACATCAAGCCGCCGGGCACCTTGGCCACGGTGAGCCGCACCGGCACGGCCACGTAATACACCCCCTGCAGCTGCTCCAGGCTCCAGAGCTGGCCAGGGATCAGCTCACTGAACAGCGTGCGGCGGCGGCCGTAGGGGTAAAGCGGCAGCAGCGGCCAGAAACTCCAGCGCTGATCCGCAGGATTCACACCAGCTCCAGCCACCACACCCCCCATCAATGCAGTGATTCTGCAGAGGAATGGATCAGGCCAGGTTCAAACCACCCACTCCGGCGCAGAACAGCACCACTCGCCCGGTTGCCGCCAACCCACCAGCACCATTGGTCCATCCCTCATCTGAGGGAGAGTTCAAGGCGGCGCCCTCCCTAAAAGGGGGGAGTCAGAACGAATACCTCACCCACATTTCCATCAGCGACCAAACCGCGTTCCAAAAAAGGGTGTCGAATTCAGCGGCGATTGGAGCGCTTGGAGTGGCTGTGTTTCGACGACAAATGCAACAGGTTGGATGCCTTGTCTTGCTCTTCCACCTTGGTGAGCTTTTTCACCAGAGTCCAGGTATCTTGCGCAGACATTTCCCCGTCATTCTCCCATTTGATGCTCGACAATTCAGCAGGAGACATCCAGGGAAGACGTGGCTGTTCAACTTAAGGAACGTGATATCGATGTGGCCGTTGCGACCAAGCGATGTCACTTAAGACAATCGGAAGTTGGTCTGCCTGGATACAACGTCCTGCAAGTAGGCAATAAAAAAGCCTCAGCCGCATGGGCTGAAGCCAGGTGATGGGGAACAGACGAAACATACCGGCCCTGCACCCACAATCAAGGGCTGAGGACACCACATCTGGTGGCTAGCGCAGGCTTGCAGAGGCAGCCGACACCACAGACCACCAGCTACCAAACCGAAAAGGTCAGTGCGAACCGAACCAGGAGCAACAGGTGCCAAGACGGATCGTCAATAACACCAGAACGCCGAGCGCTGCAGCCACAAACGAAAGTTCCATCAGCTGCTGACGGCGCTTCTCACTTCTGGCCTCGACAGATTGGCTGCCGTTCAACAGAAAAATCCAGACGCGCCAACTTAAGCGTTTTCAGTAACTTGAGCTACCAACACAGGCGTTCTGCCGGCGATGTCGCGGCGGCTGCGTGCGCTGAGTTGCGTGCGCGCCCTGAGATGACGGTGACGGCGACAGGGCCTCTCATACAGATCAGCGCTGTTTTTCCAGGAGCGCGGGTAAGGCCAGCTGCGCTTGACCGCAGGCGAATTGGTTGTTCTGCAACACCACCAGGCGTGGAGCCACAGGGCGGTCATGCCACAGATCAAACCAGTCATGGCTGCATGATGAAACCCATCGGGGCGGCGTCAAGCGCAGGCCAGCAACCTAAGCAACACCGAGTCATCCCCCAGCAGCTCTGCGTGAATGAGTGATACGGCCTGTTGCCAAGTGGCCTTGGGCCGATGCAGAACGGGTGCATCGGATCAGCAGCCATGGCCAAGCGTCGCTTTCTCAAAAAGCAACCGCTCACCGAAGCGGAAGGACTGACCGCCCTGATCATGATGGGGGTGGGGCTCACCCTGGGTGGCATCAGCGTGACCATCCTGATGGCGCTGAATGCCTCAGCCGCAGGGTCTTGGCAGGAACTCTGGCTTTCAGGTCAACTGAATTTCTGAGCTCAGGCCAGCCAAGGCCAACGGATCCCGAACGCCTCCAGGGGGTCCATCACGAGTTTGTTGAGGGCACGGCCCAACAGGACCTGGGGTTCTTCCGGACGGATCGGCCGCACCAAATGCCTTGGGCGGGTCACAGCATTCGCCCCTCTCACCACACCACTGCGCATCAAGGCGTTGGCCGCCTCGAGGCCGCAGACGTAGGCCCTTTCCTGGCACAGGCCCTTGGCACCGTGCTCGCGTTCGCCCATCCGCACCCAGTCGCCAGCGCAGACCACAGACGGAAGTCCCGTCTGCAGCGGCGGCCGCTGGCTGAAACTGCCGGGGGAGAACAACGACACCGAGCCCGCGTAACGCCGCACTTCAAACTCCAGCACCTGGGCAAGCCGGAAGGCAGGCACCGCCTGGGGCAACAGCTCCTTCAGCAGGGTGTCAACGATCTCCTGATCACTCAAGGCTGCGATTGCCGTGGCGTTGTAGAAGTCGCTGGCCACCACGGATCCCTGGGGCTCGCTGCCGCCCCAGAGCGCATCAAGATCCGCATTCTGCAGCTGGTCGAGCATGAAAAATGTGGCGCCCGCACCCTGTAAAGCGTCGAAGCGCGAGAAGACATTGGCGGGATCGGCGACCGCAATGGTGCGATCCAGCCACAACCGCACCGACACCACATCAATCGCCCCCAAACCGCCAGCAGCCACCAGCTCCGGCAGCACATCACTGCAACGCGGCGACTCCGCCATCAGGGCATGCATGCCCTTGGCACCCACCGCCAGCACAACCGCATCAACGTCATCAACAACGCTGGAGCGGCCTGTTGCTTTGCAACGGACCTCCACCGACCGAATTGCTTCGCCTGGCTGATCGAAATTCAGGCGCGTTGCCAACGTTCCTCCCAGAACAGTGAGCAAACCGGAGTCCAGCAGGCGTTCCGCCAGGGGAGCGATCAGCTGCTCGGCGATGCTGCCGGAACGAATCCAGCGCACATCAAAGGAATCTTGATGCGCCAGGGCGTAGTAGTAGAGCAGCTCCATGGTGACGGCTGCCGACAATTCCTCCGGTGGCTTGAACAGACCCACCAAAAGAATCGGACGCAAGAATTCGTCGATCATCCGTTCCGTGATTCCCAGTTGGCTGAACAGGGTCAACGCATCGATGGCGTCGTAGCGCCGGAAGGTCTCCTCGTTGCGGTTCAGATCAAGCATCGCCACCAAAAGGCCGGCAATGCTCAGGCGATCGGCAACACGCAGGCGCTTGAAGTTCTTGATCGTTGCCATGGCCTGCCCCAGGGGGCTGGGCAACTGCAACCCTTCACCGAACACCGGGGCCGTGGCCTCCAGACCGGCGGGAGACCAAAAGGCGCTTGTGGTGAATGCAGTGAACACGTCGGTGAGTCCAAGCTCATCGGTCAGCGCATTGATGTTGGGGTAATCCCTCCAAAAGCCCCGGGTGCCCGCTTCGAAGGGTTTACCGCTGGCGGTGCTCATCGGCGTCCTCCCCGTGGGATCCGACATCCCGTCAACCAGGGTGACGCGAACGCCGGCTTCACAGAGGGCTTTGGCTGCACCCCAGCCGGCCCAGCCAGCGCCGATCACCATCACATGGGAGCCATCCGCGCTGGCGACCTTGGCTTGTTCAGGCATCAACCTTTCAGACTCAGTCGTTTTTTGGGGGTTTGATCAGCTCACCGGACTGCAACGACACCACAGCAAAGCTGCCCACAAAGACCAACGCCACAAGAGCGAGGAAGGCTGCTGTGAGATTGCTGATCTCAAGCTGCCCGAGCATGAAAGCCAACAAGGTCGCCATCAAAAGCAGCAACAGCTTTTGAACTTAAACGGACTCGTCGTTGTTCAGATTGCCAAGAACAACGCCTGCCATCGACAAACCAATGGCAAGCATCACAACGGCTTCGATCATGCGGCTTTGGTGGAGATGCTCGGCGTCTTGAGCAGAAGCGCCGCAGCGGAAGGATTCACCTTCGCCTGGCCAGAGGAAGCGGATTGCGCCTGGGGCTGCCAGGTGGATGCGGCTGAGCAACGGGTGGGATTTTTCAACCAAGAACTGCGACCCATCAACCATCAATCAGCTGTGCCAAGGATTGCGGGTGAAGCTCAGAAGATCTGTCTGATTGGCGACCGACGCCAAAAGTGAGCTGTTTCTTGATCAAGCACTAATAGCGTCAGGCGTTGCTGCCGACAAGCGATCACGGATCTGAACAGCAGCCTGGCAATAGGCCGCCCATCCCCCCATGCGCCTCAGATCGGCACGGCCACGGTCATCGACGGCATTCGACACACAAACACCCTCCACTTCTGCTTTTTCAAACGCCGCCAACAAGGGGATTTCCGCCTGCATCACATCCACATCAAAACCCTCCAAAATTTGGCGTGCTTCCTGCGCAAGCCGTTGTTTTCGGCTGTCCACCTTCACCAACAATGCGGCATGCATGGTGTTCATCTGCCTGAGGATTGAGGAGAGTTCAACAGTGAGCTCAACCGATCTCGCCTGCGGCGTAGTGGGCAGCAAAACAAGATCTGCTCCGGCCGAAAGATTCTTGAGTTCATCTTCGTGGCTGCTGGCCTGCCCGTCGGTGATGATCACTTGGGCATGGCGGGTGGCCTTTGCTGCAGCCTCCACAGGCACCACTTCAAACGGAAGCATCCCCCGGGCTGCGTAGGCGGTTGCCGAGCGGTTGCGATCCGCATCAACAACACACACCGACAGGCCCTGCTGGGCCCAGGCACAAGCCAAATGAATGCTGGTGCAGGTTTTTGCCACACCACCCTTCTGGCCAAAGACAGTCAAAAACATGGCTGAGGTTCAGATGCGCGGAATGATCGCGTCGTTGGGGAAGAACTCTTCAAACACGCAGATGCGGTCGGCCCAACGAGCCTCCACTTCCAAACGCATCAGGCGATTGCGCACCCACATCAAGGTGTCCACATCAATCGGTTTATGGAACTTGTGCTGCTGCGCCTTCACCCAATCATCCTTGCTCTGAGCGCTGTTCATGACCGCGAAAACTGACCTGTCCACACCGTACGGATGGCGTCCTTCGGCGCCATGAGCTTCACACTGAGTAAGCATCAAGGATCACTCAATCGCAGCCGAACTGTTCAGCAGAACAACGAATTAATGGAAGCTTTGAGTCCAAGCCAGAGCGATAAGGGCCTGAACCTCGTGATCGGTAGCCGATCCATCATTCCGACCATTCAAGCGGCGACAAAATCGATTCAATTCACCTTCAGCCGTGATGACCCAGAAAGCACCTCAACTCAAGCCACGCCCGGTGCACACACCACCCAAACGCGCTTGAGGCACTTAAAGGGCCTGAATCAAGCAACCTGAACAGAACAAAATTCTTGTTCTGTAACAGCGCGAACGACACGTCGGACGACACCATCCCTATAAAGGATCTGTAGCAACTGCTACGCAATCACGTTCACTTCGTCTTCGGCGAAGCGCAGTTCGACTCAGGCCATGGAACGGGGACCTGAGCTTGCTTCGAGGAACCCATCATGACCCTGACCTATCGCGGCCAGAAGTACAACCAGAACAACGCTGCTGCATCCAACGTTCAGCGTCCGGTTCTTGTTTATCGCGGTCAGAAAGTCGCCAGCTGACAACAGCACGACGACCTCTTACAAGCCCCGCCGAGGCGGGGCTTTTTTTTGGCTCATTTGCCTTCAGGATCGGGCTGTTTTGCCTTCCAACGTTCAAACCAAACGGCGACGGCGAGGGACACACCCACGGCAAAGCCGGCACCAATCAGCACCACACCAACTTCCACCGGCATCAACACCACCTGTTGCTACCCCAGATCATCGGACAAGAGCGTCACTGAACCAACGACTGATACGCCTCATTGACGCGTCGAAACGCCTCAGCAGAACCACCGAGATCGGGATGGTGCTGCTTCACCAGTTTTCGATGCGCCTGCTTGATCTCAGCGAGGGACGCGTTTGCCTCCAAGCCCAACACCCTTAAAGCGGCACGGCGTGGATCACGGACGTGGCCATCGTCCTGACGATCCGTTTGACGTTGGTCCGTTCGGGTGCGGCGACCCTGCCGGCTTGAACCTGATTGGTCCTGCCGCTGACGCAACTGCTCCACCACACGCTGTGGATCCTCATCCAGCCATTCACTGGCGCGAACCCCAAACAAGGCAAACGCCGCCAGAACGGCCGTTGTTTGCTTGTTCGGCTTGGCTCCCACCGCCGCCATGAGATCTGTTCCCAGCCCCCGAACCAACCGATCCAACCGCTGTTCAAGGGTTAAGTGGGCAGGAAAACCACTGCGGTTGAGCTGCTCGATCAACAGCTCCAATCCGCGCTGACGCAATGCGGTCCATCCCGGCTGCTGAGCCAGGGCCTGCCCCCAGGCGCGCACCTGTTGGCTGCTGATGCGCGGTGGAGCTTGTGCCGATGGCTCAGTCCAGGGGCGATGGGATCTGGGCTCCGTACGAATGCGTTGGCGTTGCTGACGTTGCAGTCGCTCCAACTCACGGTTTAGCCGCAACACCTCGCGACGCAAAGCATCGTTCTCCGCCAACAACGCCTCAACATTGCTGGTGACCCGTTGTTCAGGGCGTCCGCCTGACCACTGACGCGGATCAAAGCCCAAAGCGTGTCTCCCGCCTCACCATGGCAACAACTCACCATTGGCATGCCAGAAGCTGCCGCTGGTGGCCATGGTCAAGCCATCGATCCGGGCCAACAGCCCCTTCACCGACTGCTCGGGGGGGATCCCGCTGGGATTGAAGCGAATCATGCGAGTTCGCACCAATCCGGGATGCAAGATCGCCACGGCGATGCCCCGCGGTTCCAGATCAATCGCCAACGACTTTCCAGCCATGTTGAGCGCCACCTTCGACATCCGATAGCCATAGGAGCCTCCCGAACTGTTGTCGTCGATGGAGCCCATGCGGCTGGTCATCAGCACCAACTTCGCTCCGTTGGGCATCTGATCCACCAACGCCCTGGCCAGCAGCAAAGGAGCAAGGGCGTTCACCTCAAACTGGCGGCGAATCCCGGAGGGATCCAAATCCATCAGGCCCATCGACTGCAAAATCCCGGCATTGAGGATGACGCCATCGAGGGGCAAACCATCCAGTCGCTGCACCAGGTCATCAATGGCTTGGCTGTCGCTCAACTCAAGGCCGGCTTCCACCCGCACCCCTAGGCACTCCAGTTCATCACTGGTTTGACGGCAAACGGCCACCACGTCATCGCCACGGGCCTTGAGCTGCCTGCAGTATTCCAAGCCGATCCCACGGTTTGCGCCGGTGACCAGAAACGTCGCCATCGGGAGGTTTCAGCAACCGCCATCCTGCCGGCTCTTGCGTCGATCCCCTGACGCGATCACGCCGGGAAATCCCCCTCGACGCCGTACTGATGCAAACACTGTTTCACCGTGAGCACTGAGACCGGGCTGCCGGTCTCTGCATCCACCAGCAGATAGGGGCAGCCTCGGAGCACGCAGCGTCGCCGTGCGTCGATGTAGGCATCAAAAGCGTTGGCATGGGAACACTCCTCCACCCAACCTTCACTGCTGAGATACCGCGTGAGGATCATGCCCACAGGCCCCTGGGCCACCGGTTATGGCTTAGGACATTGCACATCCAAGAAAGAACCTTGAAGTCTTCGGGATCGCAATGGCTCGGGAGACGCCGAAGCAGGCCAGATCAATGGGGTTCAGCTGATCCCTGCACAACGGTGACCACCTGGTTCCAGGTGGCATGCACCACGCGATAGGTCTTCAACGTGGCGCGCGATTTGGTGCGGGCATTCACAAAGGCTTTGAACTCCGTTTTGAAGCAGATCTCCTGGATCCACTGCCCTCCTGTATCAAGCCTCTCGATGCAATACATCAGAGATTTAGCGGTTAAAAACATCACAACCGCAAAACATTTGCTGAGCACAAAATCGAAAGGTGATGTTCGGGATCAATCAAAAAAAAGCCCCCGCGCTTAGCGGAGGCTCAGGTGGTGTGAGGAGTCGACGATTTTGCAACTGCCGACACCGATTTCATAGCTCAATTTCAGATCAGCAGCGGCCCCGGCCACAAAGCTTTATCCGCTACAGATAAAGAACACTGGCGCGACAACGCCGGAGCGCATCACGCACAGCCTCCAGCCTCGTTTCGTCCGGCCGATGCAGTCCGGCAGGCACCACCATCTCGTCGTTCGCATCCAGATGAACCCGTGCCGAGAACCAGGTGCCAGGTCCTGGCACAGACGCACGGCAGATCGGATCCTGGTTTGCATCCAAACGTCGCTCGATCAACCAACCCTCCACCCGATCCAAGGGCTGAAACGACGTGGAGGCAGAGGCGACGGACGCCATCAGGGTGAGCAGCAACAAACGCAGGGCCTGGATCACAAGGCTGGGGCAAGCGAAGCGCACCCATCGTCACAGAGAACACCGGTTCAACCGCGCCGTTGCGTTAGAAGGGGCTGCGTCGCGGAGCCGTCGATGCCGTTATTTCGCTGTGAAGGGTGCTCCATGCGCATCGAGCGATCGATGGCGGCGTACTGGCGCAACAAGGGGAAATTGCTGTGCTCATCGTGTCTCGACCGTCAGGAGATGCCTGTGAAAACGGCCGAGGGCGGCCGAAAGCAAGGTTCTTCCGAATTCCGTGCCAACAGCAACAAAAGCTGACGCCAGCTGTGGGAATGATTCCCAGGTCGTTCCCTCCCCCCGATCCATGGGTTTCCTCGCCGTCGCCGGATGCGTGCTCCTGGCCTCCGCCATGTCTGCTGCACTCACCACCAAGCCTTCCAAAGCCTGAGCGTTCAAAACGCCAGCAAAAGCTGAACAAAAACCGGGCCAGGCCCGGTTTTTTTATGGCGCTGAGCTGTTAGCCATGGATCTTTTCTCCTGCAAAAGAGATTTAGAACTGCAAATGAGATGTGCATGGCGCCCCCTCACGGCTGTAGATCCTTGATCAACTGAGCAAATCCCATGGAGAGCATCAGTCGCATCTGTGCCACCTCCAAGGGCACAACCATTGATGCCATCGGCCAGGGCCGCTATCGCGTCTGCAATCGACAGGCGGTGTGCTCTGACGTTGAAGGTCTCTGGCAGGCCTATGAAATTCTGCGGCGTCAGGAACAATCCTTAAGTTGATCGTTACGGCATAAAATAAGTATCAACACTTACAGCACTTGAGTGTTCAGCACGTAACACTTGGTGCACCCCGGTGAGGGGTAATGCGTCGACTCCGGGAGGGCCTAGGGAACCCTCCTTTTTTATGCAGTTTTTCAGAAACCCAGCGTTCCTGCACTGTCCTCCCCGAACTCCAGGTAAAGGCAGCGGGCATCCTCAGCCCGGCCGCAATCAATCAGATGTTGAACTCGTTCGCGCCACCACTGCGAAACACCAGAACTCAACTCTTTGTTAGGCAAACCACCGAAGGATTCACTCACAGCAATCATCCGTGTTGAGCAAACGCTAAGCAGCACGATTGACAACGCGAATTGGCCTGTTACGTGCTGTTAGCAGCTGTTGTTACCCAACAGCCATCTTCTGCAAAATCGGCCACACCAATCATTTGTAGCGGTTCACACTCCGCAGAGCATCAAAGCCGCAGACAGTGAAATTGCGGATGAAACCTAGGGTTCCGATCTCTTCACGGGGATGCCTGGTCCAAGAGGTTTCCACCGGCCTTGCCGGTTGCACGGAGGGACAAAAGCCCGGGAGACCGCCTCAACGCCCACTCCCTTGTTTGATGTCATCCCCATCGGACCCTTCAGGGGCCTTCCAGCGTTCGCATCCCAGCGAAGGCATGCAGGCACTCGAGAAGGAACGCAAGCTTCCACTCACTGGCTGGCAGCAAGAAGTTGACCAGGCCAAACGCTTCGGGCTTGAAGCCGCTGAAAGCATTGTTGACCGCAACATCTCCACCTTCTCCAGAGGTGAACTGCCGCATTTCGCCGGCATCAACACCTTCATGAAAGCGCCCTACTTGGAAGATGTGAACCAAGTGGGCAACTACGACGTCGCCATCGTTGGTGTACCTCACGACTGCGGCACCACCTACCGGCCCGGAACGCGCTTCGGCCCCCAGGGGATCCGACGAATTTCAGCTCTTTACACCCCTTACAACTACGAAATGGGGGTCGACCTGCGTGAACAGATCACCCTCTGCGATGTGGGTGACATCTTCACGATCCCGGCCAACAACGAAAAGAGCTTCGATCAGATCTCCAAAGGCATCGCCCACGTCTTCTCGAGCGGTGCCTTCCCGATCATCCTCGGTGGCGACCACTCGATCGGTTTCCCCACGGTGCGTGGGGTGTGTCGCCATCTCAGCGATAAAAAAGTGGGAATCATCCATTTCGATCGCCACGTCGACACCCAGGAGATCGACCTTGATGAGCGGATGCACACCTGCCCTTGGTTCCATGCCACAAACATGGCCAACGCCCCGGCAAAAAACCTGGTGCAGCTGGGCATTGGTGGTTGGCAAGTGCCTCGCGAGGGCGTCAAGGTCTGCAGGGAGCGGGGCACCAATGTGCTCACGGTGACCGACATCACTGAAATGGGGCTGGAAGCCGCAGCCCAGTACGCCATTGAACGAGCCACCGATGGCACGGACTGCGTCTACATCTCTTTCGACATTGACTGCATCGATGCCGGCTTCGTGCCGGGTACTGGCTGGCCTGAGCCCGGTGGCCTGATGCCGCGAGAAGCGCTCAAGCTGCTCGAGCTGATCGTGCGCAACGTTCCCGTCTGCGGCCTGGAAATCGTTGAGGTTTCACCTCCCTACGACATCAGTGACATGACCTCCCTGATGGCCACCCGGGTGATTTGCGACACCATGGCCCACCTTGTGGTGAGCGGTCAGTTACCCCGCAAAGAGAAGCCGGACTGGATCAGCGACACCTGCAACATGAACGTTGATCAGAAGTGGAGATAGGCCATGCATGAAGTCGACATGACCAAGTGCCTGCTGATCTCCCTGAATGAATGGCGCGACCATCGCGAAGACACCTCTGCGATGGTCGAAACCGTTCATCTCGATGTGGGGCGATTCACCTGCGTTGAACCCGATCAGCTGGTGACCACTTACAACGCTGCGGTGCAGGGCACCTGGCTGGATGGATCCCGGCTCACGATCAAGGAAATCCGCTTTGTGGGCCGCTGCTTGATCTGCAACGGCACCTACGACCCCGTACCCGAAAACGCCTACCGCTCACCCTGCTGCGATCACCCGCTTGAGGAGATCGTCAGCGGTAGGGAATTGCGCATCCGCAGCATCGATTACCGCAGCGATGCCGCCGCTGCCCTTGAGTCCGCTCCAATCCAGCGTCAGCGCTGAAACCAATACCCCCCCTTTTGCCATGCATATGCCTCTTGAGGACACCCTCGGCCTCAATCTGCTTGCCGCCAACAACCATCAGGCCGAACACAACAACGAGCATTTCCAGAGCTGGGATCTGCTTTGCCTCAACCTGATGAGCAGCCCTGGCGCAGGAAAAACCGCCCTGCTCGAACGGTCCCTCCCAGCCTTGGCTCGCGAACTCAGCATGGCCGTGCTGGAAGGCGACATGACCACCCAGCTGGATGCCGACCGATTGGAAACCGTTGGCATCCCGGTGGTGCCCATCACAACAGGCAGAGCCTGCCACCTCGATGCGGCCATGGTGAGTGGTGGCCTGGAGTTGCTGCAACAACGGCTCGATCCTTCCGCGCTGGATTTACTGCTCGTTGAGAACGTGGGCAACCTGGTCTGCCCTGCGGAATTTGACGTTGGGGAACACCACAAAGTGGCGTTGCTCAGCGTGACCGAGGGCGATGACAAGCCGCTCAAGTACCCCCTGATGTTCCGCAACGCAGATGTGGTGCTGATCACCAAGGTGGATCTTCTGCCCCACCTGCCTGTGGATGTGGCAGCGATCCGCCGCAACATCCACAGCATCAATCCCAAGGCCACGGTGATCGAGGTCTCCGCCCTGACAGGTGAAGGCCTGGATGCCTGGCACATCTGGGTGCGGCAAGCCCTCGCCAGCCGGACCACCACAACCCCTGCTCTGGCCACCGCCTGAGCAGATCAATTCAACGTCTTGTTCCTCCCGCCCATGCCATGACAAAACAACTGCGCAACCTTCTCTTCGCCGGCCTCGCCATCGTGCTGGCCGTCGCTTGCTCCAAGCCCTCCACACCGACGGTGGGTGGCACCCCGATCGTTTTGGGCTACAGCAACTGGGCCGGATGGTGGCCCTGGGCGATTGCCGTGGAGGAAAAGCTGTTCGAGAAGAACGGCGTGAATGTGGAGATGAAGTGGTTCGACGGCTACGTGCAGTCGATGGAAACCTTCGCCGCTGGCAAGATCGACGGCAACTCCCAAACCTTGAACGACACCATTTCTTTCCTGCCGGGTGAGAACGGCGGTGAAGTGGTGGTTCTGGTGAACGACAACTCTGCTGGCAATGACCAGATCATTGCCGATGCCTCCATCACATCCATCGCCGATCTCAAAGGCAAGACCGTTGCTGTTGAGGAAGGCGTTGTGGATGACTATCTGCTCAGCCTGGCCCTCAAGGATGCGGGCATGAGCCGCGACGACGTGGTGATCAAAGGCATGCCCACCGATCAGGCAGCCACTGCATTCGCGGCCGGTCAAGTTGATGCCGTTGGTGCCTTCCCTCCCTACACAGGCACCGCCATGCAGCGAGAAGGTGCCCAGGTGATTGCCAGCTCCAAGGAGTATCCAGGTGCCATTCCTGATCTGCTCACCGTCAGCGGTGATCTGATCAAGGAGCGCCCCGACGATGTGCAGAAGATCGTGAAGACCTGGTGGGACGTTCGCGAGTTCATGGAAAAGAACCCCGAAAAATCCGAGGCGATCATGGCCAAGCGTGCCGGCATTCCCACTGAGGAATACGAGCAGTACAAAGACGGCACCCGCTTCTTCTCCATCGAGGAAAACCTCGAGGCCTTCAGCACTGGTGAGGGAATGAAGTTCATGCCATTCGCCGCTGAGTCGATGGCCGACTTCATGGTTTCGGTGGGCTTCATCCCTGAGAAACCAGACTTGACCAAGCTGTTTGACGACAGCTTCATCAAGAAGGTCGCCGCCTCCTGATGACTGCCACGGCCGCCGCCGCTCGCAAGGGGAGAAGCAATGGGCTTCTCTCCCTGTTCACCCTTGGTGCCATGCCATCCAAGGCCGTGCGTGGCGGCCTGCAGGTGGCATCACTGCTGGTGCCCCTGCTGCTCTGGACCGCCATCGCTTCCCTCGGGCTGGTGGATGAAAAATTCCTTCCCTCTCCGCAGGCCGTGTTCCGCTCCCTGGCCTCCATGGCCGAGAGCGGAATCCTTTTCCAAGACATTGTGGCCAGCACCGGCCGCGTGTTTGGAGGATTTCTTCTCGCCACACTTCTGGCGGTGCCGATCGGCATCTGCATGGGGGTGTACCCAGCGATCTGCGCAATCTGCGAGCCGCTGATCGCCATGCTGCGTTACATGCCTGCAGCGGCATTCATCCCTCTGCTGATCATCTACCTCGGCATCGGGGAGGAACCCAAGATCGCTCTGATTTTTCTCGGCACGATCTACTTCAACATCCTGATGGTGATGGATGCGGTGAAGTTCGTTCCCAAAGAACTCATCGAAACCACACTCACCCTGGGTGGTCGCAGCCGGCAGGTCCTGGTGCAAGTCGTCGCCCGCTACAGCCTGCCCAGCATCATCGACACCTTGCGAATCAACATCGCAACCTCCTGGAACCTTGTGGTGGTGGCTGAGCTGGTGGCCGCGGAAGTGGGCCTTGGCAAACGCATCCAGCTGGCTCAGCGCTTTTTCCGCACCGATCAGATCTTCGCCGAGTTGATCGTTCTCGGCTTGATCGGCTTTGCCATCGACACGGGATTCAGGCTGTTGCTGCGTCTCAGCTGCAAATGGGCGGTGTGAGCCTTGGAACTGATCGTTAACAACCTAAGCAAGCGTTTCGGGGAGAAATTGATCCTCGATCACCTTTCGTTTTCCATGAAATCCGGAGACTTCATGGCCCTTGTGGGCAGCTCTGGGTCAGGGAAGAGCACGATTCTGCGGCTGATTGCTGGTCTGGATCAACCGAGCAGCGGCAGCATCACTGTTGACGGCGCCCCAGTCTCTGGTCCCGGGCCAGACCGGGGCATGGTGTTTCAGAAATACAGCCTTTATCCATGGCTCAACGCCGCTGAGAACGTTGCCTTCGGGATGCGACTTCAGCGGATGAAAGCAGCAGAGATCAAGGAGCGAACCGCCTATTTCCTCGAAGTGGTTGGGCTCAGTGACGCTGCCACAAAATTGCCGCGCGAACTGTCGGGCGGCATGCAACAGAGGGTGGCCATCGCCCGGGCCCTCGCCACCAACCCCAGCATTCTGCTGCTGGATGAACCCTTCGGGGCTCTGGATCTACAGATCCGCGAATCGATGCAGGACTTCCTGCTCAAGCTCTGGCAACGAACAGGCCTGACAGTTCTGCTGATTACCCACGACGTGGAAGAGGCTTTGGTGCTGGCCCAGCGCGTTCACGTGCTTGCCCCAAATCCAGGGCGAATCATTCGATCCCTCAATGTCGATCTCGATAAAACCGATCTCGATCAGCTGCGCCTAAGCAGCGACTTCCTCTCCATGCGTCGTTCCCTCTCCGCCACCATGCGGGAGCTGGAGCCGGCACTGTCCTGACTGAACTGTCTTAAGTGAAGCCGTGTTGAATCAGACGTTCCTTCCTGCATCGCTGTACCGCAGCGACGCGATGCATGAATGGGACATCCACACGTATGCCAACCACTACTGGCATCCGGTTGCACCCATCAGCCATCTCCAACCGGGAGAGGTGGTGGCCATCACCATGCTGGATCAGCCACTTCTGCTCACCTGGCCCACAGGAGAGAATCCCCGTGCTTTTCGCAACCGCTGTCCCCATCGCGGTGTTGCATTTCGGCAAAGCGGAGAAACGGGGCAGTCCTGTCGACGCCTGGTCTGTCCTTATCACGGCTGGACCTACACCCTGCGCGGAGAGCTGCTGGCCGCGGCGCGTGAAGCCGATTTTGTGCAGGACTTTGACCGGCAGAGATGGGGATTGCAAGAGCTTGCCTGCCGCATCGATGGTCCACTGATCTGGATCGCTTTCAGCGACCAGGCTCTAACGCTCGAGGAGCAGTTGCAGCTGGTTCATACCGAAGCCGGAGCAGCCTGGAATACTTCATCCACCCTGGTGCGCCAGAGCCGAAGCAGCCTGGCTTGCAACTGGAAGATCGCCCACGACAACACACTTGACGACTACCACGTCGCCATTGCCCATACGACAACGCTGCACCGCGAACAAGGGCCGGTGCGGGATTACCGCCATCGCTTCAGCCAACACAACAACCTTCTGGAGACCCCCCACCCGGACGGTGGTCGATTCCTCACCTTCGGACTACCGCCATGGAGCCATCTTCTGGTCTGGCCAGACGGGCGATTGGTATGGCTGGAATTCATGCCCGAACGACCCGACCACTGCACGATGCAATTGCACTTGTTCACAGGCAGCGGCGCCATGGATGCAGCCACAGCCGACGCCTGGCTGAGGGACATGCTCACCTTTCTGGACGAAGACAAGGCTTTGGTTGAATCAGTCCAACACGGATATCAAGACGATTTCCAGCCAGGACCTCCGCATCGGCTGGAACGAAGGATCCTGCATTGGCAGGGTCTCTACCGAGAACGGTTGGAATCAGCAGGAATCAGCATTGAGGAACGCAGCCATGAGGCCATCTCTGCATTGAGGAGCAAAACATCCGCAAGAGGTGCAGCTGTGAATGGCTGAAGCGGCATGTAGCCATCGGGGCCAAACTCAGGCGTCATCGTGATCGGTCGATCGGGCCTCGCGCTCTGATCGAGAAACAACTGCCAACAGCGGCGATGGCTCTCGAGGGCCTCAGCCCATTCCGGTGCGAAAGGGTGGCTGACTGAGGGCCCCTGAGCATGACCAACTCGGGCATGAATGTGATCAACCCGAGCGGCCATCGCCTGAATGGGGGACAGTTCAGGCGTCATTAACCGTTCCGATACCGCACACCAATGACTGAGATCCGCTGTAAGCCGAAGCCGTGGATGGCGGGCCAGCAATCCGGGCATGCGCCAGGGATCGAAGAGAGAACGACTACGATGCGTCTCGAGCGTCACCGGAATCGAAAAGGCATCAACTTGATCCAGCAGTCTGTCGAGGAAGCGATGCTGCTCGACTTCATTCCAGCTGTCGCTGCCGGTGATCAGAGTGATTTTGAGCGGGGCCAGCTCCATGGCCCGCTCCAAGCCACTCTGAACTTGATCAAGATGCTGCGAAGGAGAGCAGTTGAGATCGGGGGTGTAATCCCCCCCGGTAACAATTTCGAGAATCAGATGCTGTTTTGCATTGGAGAGGCAGCGTCGAATCCCTTCAGGCTGAAGAGCCTTAAGACAAGGGTGATCGAGGTTCACCTCGAGGCCATCGAAGCGCTGGCCTTCAGCAGATGAGCAGGCCTGTTCAAGGGAGGCAGTCCAGCCCCACAGTGTTTTGAACAGCAGCAACCCAGGGCTGCTCAATTGATCTCTGTAAACAGCTGCGGCTGGATGCCGAGATAGATCGCTTCGCGGAAGAGAGCCTGCTTCGCCTTGGCATCACGGTTCTGTTCAGCCAAGCGAAACCTTTCACGCAACGATGCGATCAACGTGGTCTGACGTAGGTTGCCCGGAGTGCCGGGAAGGGAGCTTGTCACCACCAGAGCGCGATCTCGGCCTCAGTATGGGAGAGCATCAGCCAAAGGTGTTGCCGTTCCAACCCCAACAGCTGGCCTGCACATCCTCAAAACCGATGTACACCCGGTTGGCAGGGATTCCCGTGCGTGCCTGGATCAGTTCACAGAATGCGGCCGTCATCGCGGGCGGACGCAGGGCACCGATCGACTTCACCTCCACGTAGGCACAAGGCTCATGGCTGCCGGCGAAGGTCATCGGCACGCCCGTCTCCAGGAGCGTCATCACGTAGGCCTCCGGCTTGCCCGTCTGGTTGGCCAACTCAGACGAAAGCTCCTGCAGCAAAGCCGATCCGTCTTTCAGTCCTGGAAGCGACGTGCGCACATTAATCAGAGGCATCGGCTCAAGAATGCTGGGAGAAGCTTGGCACTCTCAAGTCATGAGTGCCAACTCCTGGATGTTGATCTAATTGAAATATTTCCAAAAGCAAAGACCATCAACCTGAACAATTCGAACGGAGAACGGCTCATAGGTTTCACTCAAAAGTGATCAGCTCAATGATCCTTCTTCATTTCTTTGGCCTTGGAGACGTTCTGCGTCGCTTTGAACTCGAGCAGATCACAGGTCTCACAATCATGGGATTCAGGCCACTGTGCCTGGACGAATTGATGCACTGGTCGCAAAACATGGCTGACCAGCACCACTGGGATGGGGAGGCGATTCGTCACGACGTGATGAGCACCTGGCTTGATCAAGCCGACGACATCACCCGCTGGAGACATCGGCTGGATCAGGCCCCTGCTGAGGTTGAACTTTTGGCGGGCATTGGCGATCAGCACACCTGGCGTGATCATTGGGAAGGCATGCTGCGCCAAACACCGCGTGCCGGATGGTGATCACGAGCGGAGTGCAATGACAGGCTGTCCCCCGATCAGCGGACGAGAAGCCGACGTTGCTGCTGTGATGCGGAAACAACGGCAGGTCTGGTCGAACAGTGCGATCGATCTTGAACACCTGCATTCCGGCTTCGCCTGCGCTCTCCACATGCACCAACCGACGGTGCCGGCGGGAGCGAACAAGAGCTTGATCTCCCATCTCCAGTACATGCTGGATCACCCCAACGAGGGTGATAACCACAACGCCGAACCATTCGCCCACTGCTATCGGCGTCTTGCCGACTTGTTGCCGGAACTGATCAACGAAGGCTGCAGCCCAAGAATCATGCTCGACTATTCGGGCAATCTGCTCTGGGGAATCGAGCAGATGGGGCGCCGCGACATTGGCGATGCACTCCACTACCTCGCCTGTGACCCTTTGATGCAGGGACATGTGGAGTGGCTTGGAACCTTCTGGAGCCATGCCGTGGCTCCATCCACACCCATCCCAGACCTGAAACTGCAAATCAGCGCCTGGCAACAGCAGTTCGAGGCCTGTTTTGGCAGCGCTGCCCTGGAGCGAGTCAAGGGGTTCTCACCGCCGGAGATGGCTTTGCCCAACCATCCCGACACCCTGTTCGAATTCATCAAAGCCCTCAAAGAAGCTGGATATCAGTGGCTTCTGGTGCAAGAGCACAGCGTTGAACGCATGGACGGCAGTCCACTGCCGCGCAGCCAATGCTTCATTCCCAATCAACTTCTCGCCAGAAACAGTCGAGGCGAGGAGATCAGCATGACGGCATTGATTAAAACCCAGGGGTCTGACACCAAACTTGTGGGCCAGATGCAGCCTTATTACGAGGCATTGGGTTGCGAACGGCAACGTCTTGGTGACGTTGCGCTGCCATCCCTGGTGAGCCAGATCGCCGACGGAGAAAACGGTGGGGTGATGATGAATGAATTCCCAGAGGCTTTCCGGCAGGCCAATCACCACATTCGTGACAACCCCAACGGCACCGTGGCCATCAACGGCAGTGAATACCTAGAGGCCCTGGAGCGCAAGGGAGTGAATCGCCACCACTTCCCCACCATCCAGGCGTTACAACAACACCGCCTTTGGCAAGAGCTTGACAACAACGCCTCAGCCGAAGCGATGGAAGAGACCATCAGCAAACTGAGGGCTGACGACACCAGCTTCAGCATGGAGGGTGCGTCCTGGACCAACGACCTGAGCTGGGTTGAGGGTTACGCCAACGTGCTGGGCCCGATGAATCAACTCAGCGCTCAGTTTCATGCGCTGTTCGACCGCTCAGTCGCCGCAGACCCCACCACCACCGGGACCAGGGCTTATCAGGAAGCGTTGCTGCATGTGCTGCTGCTGGAAACCAGTTGTTTTCGCTACTGGGGTCAAGGAATCTGGACCGACTATGCCCAGGAGATCCATCGCCGCGGAGAGGAGCTGTTGAATCAGAGAACGGCAACGGCTCCAACCAGCTGAGAGACGCTTTACAGAGCGTTACATTCGTGTAACGTGATGAGAGCTGGTCGCACCTGATGGGTGATTACACAATCGCAATCATCGCCATGGTGGGCATTGGCATCGTGTTGACTGCTGCTGTGGTGTTTGCCCTGATGCGTCCCAGTGACATGCCACCCATCGACGAGAACCGCAATTGAGCATGGGAATCGTTACCGAGCTGCTGATCGCTACCACGGAGATCGGAATTGCCCTGCTAGTGGCTGTTTCCCTGCCCGTCGCTGAATCCCAGAACTGATTTCGAGTCAGCCGACACCTTTTAGGCGAAATTCCATATAAATCGAAGCGGCATCGCCCTCGCGATCGAGCTCCTGCAGGTCGCTACATCGCGCTTGCATCCAGAACACCGTTTCCCTCCAAACTTCAAGGTGATAACGGCGCTCGAGATTTTGTCCAGAACCGTCCAAAGCTCTACCTGCATCACCCTCAAAATATAAGCAATGCATAACGGCATCGCCTTCGATGTCAACATTTAGCGACCGGCGCTTGCTTCACATCACGATGGCAAGAACGAGGGTTAATGTTCTTTCATCCAGACCAAGTACGGAACAGCACACAGCAGGGATAAAACGTACCCGTTGTTACGACAACGCAGGATCTAGTCAATACTTTGAGCTGATCCTGCCGACGTCACCATGGAGCCCATCGCTCTGACACTTGGCCAACAATTCGACATTGAACAGCGCAGTCGCGATATCAATTCAATGACTGACGTGAAACAGCTTCAGGAGATCAGCAAAGATCTGCTTCTGGCTTGGCAGCAGGAGATTGCCCGCTCACGGGCAGCAGCCTTCCCACACAAGAAATAACGCTTCGTTACAGTTGGTTGACATGCTTGGAAGTCATGAACCTGAGCTTGCCTCAGCAGTTCGAAGCTGAAGCGATCAAGCGGTCCATCAACGAAACCGACGATCTTGACCAGTTGAAAGCTCTGGCACGGGAACTCGCAGATCTCTATGTGCGTCAGAGAGCTGCCACGGCCTGGGTGATCGCCGAGAAATAAGCATCACACTTTGCTGTCGTTTCGCCAGCGTCGTTCCAAGCGCTGACGTGCTTCGTCAACGGTTTGCCCACGGGAAAGAGCTGTTTTGTCGCGGTAGTGGCGCGTGATCGACCAAAACTTGAGGGCAGACGCCAGCGCCACCACCAACCATGCGAGCACAATCCAACCCGGATTCGTCATCGTTGCCCAGCAATGCGCTCCATGATGGCGAACGGGACGCGAGTCTTGCCTGCATGTCCCCTCACCAGCGCAACCGTGGATCCTAAGGTGCGCCAGTTCGTGATCAGCCAGTTGGCGGTGATCGCCTTACCAGTTGGAACCCTGATCGGCATCTGGCTTTGGATGCTGAACTGGGGCGGTCGTTCCCGCAGAGACCAGTGACCTTCCTTGCCGGCCTACTGGCCCCCGTGTTGATGCTCTTCCATCTTTCTGGCCCCGTCCCTGCGGATCTCGGCGTGAGCAACGGGGCGTTGCGCGACTGCCCGACAACAGCTCACTGTTCCAGCCAAACCTGGGCGAGCTCCGACCCGATGGCGGACTTCAGCAAGCTAAGTGGGTTGGTGCAGGAGTCGCCGCGGACGGTTGTGATTGATCAAACCGAGACCTACCTGCATGCCGAGGCCAGCAGCGCTTTCTTTGGCTTTGTGGATGACTTGGAGCTGTTCGCTGATCGCGACAACAAACGGATCCAGGCACGGTCCGAGTCGCGTCTCGGCGACTCGGATCTTGGTGTGAACGCCGCACGATTGGCGGCGCTGCGGTCGGGACTGGAGAGCTGAAGGCCGCTTAAACCTTGGCGCGACGCAGTTTGCTCAGATCGGTGATCATTTCCTTGATGCCAACCACGAATCCGATGGCGGCCAAGGCCACGATGCTCAAGATGATCACCGTGTCGAGCAGCGAACGTGGATCGATCCAATCAGGCATGGCATGAACCGTGGGCTGATCTCGTATTAGCCAGAGCCGGATAAAATCCCAGCACGTAGCGCGAACGTTCAACACAAATCGTCAGACATGCACGACATCATTTGCCCTCACTGCAATACCGCCTTCAAGGTGGATGAGGCCGGGTATGCCGACATCCTCAAACAGGTGAGGGATCATGAATTTGAACAGCAACTGAACAAACGACTGGCCCTCGCCGAACAGGACAAACGCAATGCCATCGAGTTGGCCGTTGCCAAAAAAGACAGGGAAATGCAAACGCTTGAGGCCCAACTCAAGCAAAGTGCAATCCATCAGGAACTGGCGATTAAAGATGCCGTGAACAAAGCGGAGAAGCAGCGTGATCGCATTGCAGCTGAACTCCAGCAGATTCGTGAGCAGCAGGCCACAGAACTACGCCTGGCTGAAACCAAATTCGCCAAAGAAATGCAGGCGATGACGCTACAAAAAGACAGTGAAGTGAGGGATTTGCAGGCGAAGCTCCAGGCTGGAGCCATGCAGCGCCAGCTGGCCGTGAATGAAGCGGTCAGTTCCGTGGAGAAGCAACGCGATGCACTTCAAAGCGGCTTGAAGGAAGCGGAACTGAAGCATCAACTGGAATCTCAATCACTGAAAGATCGCTACGAAGCCCAGCTCAGTGATCGGGATCAGGCCATTGAACGCTTGCGCGACATGAAGGCGCGGCTTTCCACCAAAATGGTGGGAGAAACCCTTGAGCAACACTGCGAAACCGAATTCAACAGGATTCGTGCAGCGGCTTTCCCCAAGGCCTATTTCGAAAAAGACAACGACGCGCGCAGTGGAAGCAAGGGTGACTACATCTTCCGCGACCAGGACGACCACAACAACGAAATCATCTCGATCATGTTTGAGATGAAAAATGAGGCTGATACAACGGCCACCAAAAAGAAAAACGAAGACTTTCTCAAAGAGCTAAATAAAGATAGAAACGAAAAAAATTGCGAGTATGCGGTGCTCGTCTCCCTGCTGGAGCCTGAAAATGAGCTTTACAATTCAGGCATTGTTGATGTGTCTCATCGTTTCCCGAAGACCTACATCATTCGCCCACAATTCTTTATTCCATTCATCACATTGCTCCGCAATGCAGCAATGAAGTCTCTGGAATACAAGGCTGAACTAGCTCTGGTGAAAGCACAGAACATTGATGTCACCAATTTCGAGAACGACCTCGAAACCTTCAAAACAGCCTTCTCACGCAACTACGACCTCGCCTCCAGACGCTTCCAAACGGCAATCGATGAAATCGATAAGTCGATCGATCACCTCCAAAAAACCAAGGATGCCCTGATGGGTGCTGATCGAAACCTGAGGCTTGCCAATGACAAGGCACAGGATGTGACCGTTAAAAAGTTGACCCGACGCAATCCAACGATGGCAGCCAAGTTTGCTGACTTGAACAACGCTCCTGATCAGAAATCGGCCTGAGCCATGCCCTCCAGTCCACGCAACCGCATTGGCGAGGTTTACGGCAAACTCACCGTGGTGCGCGCATCCGAACGGCGAACCAAAGCAGGAAACGCTTTTTGGTGGTGCCGCTGCAGCTGCGGGGCCGAGCGGGAAGTTCCCAGCGACAAGTTGTCGCTGAACACGGCTCGCCGCAAGCCCACCGTGAATGCCTGTGAAACCTGTTCCCGCGAACTTCAAATTGAAGGGGTTTATCGCAAAAACGATCGGGAGGAAAAACAACGCCGCCAAGCAGCGCTGGAAGCCAGATCACAGCTGAAGGGTCAAGTGCCTGATCGCTGGCTTTCCCTGCCACTCACCGATGCTCACGCACGAGAACTGGGACAAAGACTCTTCTTCCGCGGCACAACTTGCCTGCGTGGACACCTCGCGCCTTACCGCATCAACGGCGGTTGTCAGGCTTGCTCCTGTCAGACCCCATCCGCGGCAAATTTGCCATCAACCAAGCCCAAAGGGTCATAACAGCGGCACCAAAGGCCATCATCGCCAGGAGCTTGGCTTCCATTCAGAGGAAATCGAAATCGTCTTCCGAATCACCGGAAAATGAATTCATCACGAGGGCAGAAAAGGGCACAAATACGGCCGCCATCACAAGTATTTCCACGGGCTTAAGAACAGCTAATTGAATCTAACGGGCTTGACTTCACAAAAAGTCATCAGCACTACCGTCCCGCTGGAGTGAGTTCAAATACTCATTTCTGATCCAGGCATAGGCATTTCACTCCGTTGTCAGCCCAGACGACCGAATCAGACTGAACTGAGTCGGACGACGACGATGCCAAAGGTGCTGAAGGCGGCCTCACAGACGATTCGCAATCTGCTCAAGCCGGCAACTCAACACAGCTTCTCCGAAGACCGGCTGCGCAACGACCGGCAGAGCTACATCGCGATGACGCGGGCACTGGTCAATGCCCAGCTCAAATGGCGTGATGCGGAGCTCAGCTCACGCCTCTGGAAAGACGTGGCCGACCGTGGCATGGATCGCGGCCGCCTGCTTCACCTCATCTACAGCGTTGACGCTCATCACGATGATGTAGCCCTGCAGAACGCCGATACGGCCTATCTGCAGCTGGTTGATCCCAGCGATCCCTGAGGCGGAACTGCTTTAGAGCTCAAACAGAGTGCCCAGCAGCATGGCGGGATGGGTTGACTCCCCTGCCGTGCTGCGTTCGAGCTGAACGGCCATCACGCAGTGGGCCATAAATCGAACGGCCGAAAGAACAGCCAGACCAATGCACAGGGGGCAGTGCGTGAGGGTCAAGACAGGGGCCTGCCGGAGTGATGGACCCATCCCAAAGCAGAAGCCGGGACGCGCCACGATCTCTTCAACAAGCGTCATGCAAGAGACCCATCCCACCCCGGGCAGGTGGTGGGGGATGGGGTAGAGGGCGGCTGGTAAAGTTGTTGTTTATTGCTCTCTTTCGGGGAACGGATGAGTCAGGTCACTGTCGGCGAAAACGAAGGTATTGAATCCGCGTTGCGGCGCTTCAAGCGCTCCGTCGCCAAAGCTGGCATCTTTTCTGATCTGCGTCGGATCCGTCACCACGAGACCCCCGTTGAGAAATACAAGCGCAAGCTGAAGCAGCGTTCACGCAACCGTCGTCGCTGAGCTAGCACGACACGTCAGCTGCAAACGGGCCCTCGGGCCCGTTTTTTTGTGCCCATCCGTCGCTCAAAGCGGATCAGGTCGCCACGTCACGCCACGGTGCCCTCTTCTCGGTGCTCTTTTCACGGTGCGCTCTGGTTTTCGCCAGACTTCATAAATGCTTAAGAAGACCAAGACCAGTCAATGGTGTTGATCAATCCTTTTTGCCCGATCAGTGCGGCAAAAATCGCTGGCTTGAAGACCACCGTGGTCTTGCTGTTGGTGTTGTTGATGAAGTCGAAATTGCTGCGAATCAAGATGTCCCTCCTGGGATCTGTTCTTGGATTCGCCATGTTGGTGAGCTTCTTACTCACCACAGGCCTCCTCACTGTGATCACTGGCGGAGCCGTTGCTTACGCCGCCATGCAAAACCGGAGCAACTGAGCCATGCGCAATCGTCTTCCTTTTTTAAGCGGACTTGCATTGGCAACCCTCGGAGTTTCAGGTCTTGCCGGCGGTGGTTTGCTTTGGAATTTTCAGGGCCGCACTCTGGGGCTTGGCAGCACGGTTACGGCATTGGTTCTGCTGGGAATCAGCTTTGTTCTGCTTCGGCCTGAACCACGACTTTCACCCGTTGAAGTCCCTGAAGCCAGCCAGCCGCTCAAATTCAAGGCACCACAGGCATCCTTCCTCGGCCTGATGCTGGCAATCCTCGGCACCTTCGGCATGGCGGGTTCCGGGTTGCTGTGGAATTTTCAGGGTTTGGCCTTTGGACTCACCGGCACCCTCACGGCTGCCGTTGCTCTTTTGCTGAGTCTGGTTTTTCTGTGGCCCCTCGGCACCTCCAAGGCCAAAACATCTCTCATGACCGAGCCGGTGGAGACCACCGAAGCTATTTCGGAGAGCGCAGCTCCCGCACAAACCACAGCAGAAGCCATTGCCGAATTGCTGGCAGCCGAACAGAAGCAGCGCTCAGAGCTGACGTTGGTGAATTTCGCTCCGTTGAACCTGTTGCCTGGACAAAGTGTGCCCACAAATTCTCGTCGCGCAGGCAGTTCTCTTGATCGTTATCGCTCAATGGCTAACGACCTGTTCAAGAGCTGAAGTCTCTCCAGAGATTGCGAATCTGTCGGTGCCAGGGGGTGATGTTGAGATCAGGGCGCTGAACATTCGACCTGGGTTCATCAACACTGAATCCAGCCTCTTCCATCTCCCGTCTCAGCCGACGGGTGATTGGGATGAGCGCGATTGAAAGCACCAAGGCTGCGAGAAGCAGAAAGGGGAGCAACGACACCAGCCAAATGGTGGCAATCACGGTGATTGCACCTGCCATGAACGTCTTCAGCCATCGCGGCAGGGTTCTGCTCTGTTGACCTGGAAGTTGCTTCATGGCTCAGGACAGTCCGTTCGCTCTTGAGAAAATCCGCTGGAGTTCGCGTTGAAATGCTGTGGCACTGAGGGGTTCCCCCAGGCGCCTGCGTTGGTTGCGCCGAAGCACAGCTCCAATCCAACAAACCTGCAGAACAATCAACAGCGAAGCAATGATCAGAACCGGAGATTCAAGATCATTCCACTGCATCTGAGTTCAGTAACTGGATTGGGGCAGGGTGAAGCCCGACTGCATATGACCAACATCAAGCATCACGTAGGTGAGCCAAATCAGCACTGCTGCAACACCAGCGCCTGCTGCAACCTTTGCCAGAGAACGGCCAATCATCTCGAGCAGGCTGACCTCTTTCATCGCGTTGATCCAACTTCGATGATTCTGACGCGTCTTTCGCCCATACCGTCGCCAGCCATGAAAAAAGCCCCGCAATGGCGGGGCTTTTGAATCTGATCACGCTGGTGTTCAGCGGCTGGCCACGGCTTCTTCCAGAACAGCGGCTTCGCCAGCGGCGAAATCCGTGTCTTCCGCAGCGGAAAACTGCATGTCGGGCTCAAGGCGGCGGGCGATGAGCTCGTCAATGGAAAAGACACCTGGGCCGCAGGCGAGAACGGCCACGGCAGCCGCGAAATAAAGGCCAAGAAGCTCCAAAAGATAGATGTTGAAGCCCGCTGTGACGATGGCGTGATAAATGGCGACGGAGATGGTCCCGGCGACTGCCAAGGCTCCCATCCGCGTCAGCAAGCCAGTAATCAACAGCCAGCTGCCGATCACCTCCGAGAACGCTGCGACGTAGGAGAGAAGGATCGGGAAGGGCAGATGCAGAGGGCGAACGAATGCATCTGCAAAATTCTCGATATTGGCGAGCTTTTCGTAACCGTGGTGAATCAGCAGCGCGCCGGTGAAAACCCGAAGCAGGAGCAGACCGAGATCGCCGGCAATGGGGCGGGTCAGAATGGCGCGAATCACCACAGAACACATCGACTACACACAACTTAAATAAGTTGCGTGTAGTTACGCGGCTTCGCGCCAGGGCGGAGCAAGGAATGGGTACTTCTACTCAGTCGTCGTAGACCAGGCACTCGGGCTCATCGGGGTTCTGCTCGCAGAACAGCTCAAGGGGTGAGGGGTCATGGGGATCATCAGGAAATTCCTTCTTGTGATCCAACAGCCACTGCAGCTCCTCCGTGAGATGACGCACCTTGCCTTCGTTGTGCTCAGAAAGGGCCTTAAGGAACTCCTCCTGGTCCTTCTGGATGTGCTCGTCAATCGTTTTCATGACTGAAACTGTCATCTGGCTGACATTCGGTTGTTAGCGAAGACCACCCCGATCGATCAGTCGGTAGATCTACCTTTGTGGCCGAAACCACACAACAGATCCGCTCCGGGCCCCATCACGTCCTGTGACACCACAGTGGCCGTTGGACGATGGCCGCAGGAAAGTCGGGTTGGCTGATGTTGAGTGGATGCAATTTTCCGAACGCAGCGTTCTGACGGGGCTGCTTGTCTTCGCCGTAGGAGTTGTGGTGGGAATCGGAATTGGCTCAGCCAGTGCTGTTGCCGCCCTGACCCAAGGCGCACCTGACGTTCTGCAGAGTTGGTCTGGGGTGGTTGCCCTGCCGTGAAGGTTGACGGGACAGGCTTTCCCGCCTATCAGAAGCGCAGATCGGGGGAGTCGCGCGATGTTGTCAGATGAGCGGCAGATTTTTAGCCGTGACAAAAAGCCACTGCGCCAATTCCTGAAACGGCTTCAACGCTTTTTGTTCGGATAATCAACGCGTTCCAACACTGATATTCCCTGCGCCAATCAACTGTTCAAGCCGTGCAGTGAGTTTCCGTTCGGTTCGATCAAATTGCTCCTGATGGCCGGCCACATAGGCAAGCTCTTCACTGGTGATCACCTGGTGGGTGACGGCATCAAGGTAAATCTGAACCAGGGACATCCACAGCGGCATCAACCGACGGCCATCCTGGCAACACTGGAACGCAAACGGTGAATCGGGCCACGCGGAACTGAGCTATGGATCGAGAGACCATTCAGAGCCTGATCAAGCAATGCAGCTTGGGGCTATTCGATCTGGCCTGTGCCGTCAGCGGACACCCAAGCTGGGATCTCAATCTGCCTGTGGGGGTGATCGATGCACGACGCTCCAAACCAAAGCTGATGGTGAGTGCCATCGGCACGATCAACTCAACCCTGAAGGCCTCATCCACCATTGCCCACCCGTTGATGGTGCGCCTGTTCGAACGGTTCGAAGACGTGGGTCTGGAACAGGCATTGACAGAAATGAAGAGTGGTGAGGATGGGGAGGCGTTCTGCGAGGTCTGGCAGGCCTACAGGGACGAACGCCGTTGTGGTGATGCCCCGATGTGGAGCATCGAAGACGCCACAGCCTTTGTGGTGCAGTCCCGCGAGGCTCACGCTGATCGTGAAGTGGCCTGCGTTGCCATTCTTCCGGGGGATCCCCACCGCATCATCACCTTTTCAGTTCCCATCGCCTTCCTGACACGAGATTGAGTGTGTCCGAACTGCTGATGCAAATCGCCCTGCTGGGCATCGCCATTGGCGCCAATGCCCTCTCGGCTCTGGCGGGAGGGGGGGCAGGACTGGTGCAACTGCCCGCCCTCATCCTTCTGGGCCTTCCTTTCTCCATGGCATTGGCCACCCACAAGGTGGCCAGTGTTGCGCTGGGGCTGGGAGCGAGTGGGCGTCATTGGCGTGCCAGCAGTCTTGATCTGAAACGCTCAGCGCTGGTGTTGGCGGCCGGTCTTCCAGGTGTGTTTGTGGGAGCCAGCATGGTTCTTGCGCTGCCCGATCAAGTGGCCACAGCGAGCCTTGGGCTGCTGACCCTTGGGCTGGGGGTTTATTCGGCCCGGAAACCGGATCTGGGGACGACAGACCAGCCCTACCCGCTTACAGCTCGCACCGTTGGGCTTGGCAGTTGCGGGCTGTTCATCATTGGCGTTCTCAACGGTTCCCTCACTTCAGGCACGGGGTTGTTCGTCACCCTGTGGCTGGTGCGCTGGTTTGGGCTGAGCTACGCCAGAGCCGTTGCTCACACCCTGGTGCTGGTGGGCCTGGGGTGGAATGGCACCGGGGCGCTGGTGCTGGGTTTGAGCGGTGAAATCCGTTGGGACTGGCTTCCACCGCTGGTGCTGGGTTCGCTGATCGGAGGCTTCCTGGGGGCCCACTATTCCCTGGTGAAAGGAAGCCGCCTGGTCAAACAAGCGTTCGAGATCTTGGCGCTGCTGATGGGCGGATCACTCCTGATCCGCAGCCTCTGAATCGGCGTCTGCAAGGAAACGCCCCGAAAACCGCGTGGCCAACACCACTGTTGCGGCCCCGTAGGCGATGAACGTCACCGCCTGACCAGAGCTGGCCGTTTCGTAAACCTCACCTGTCAGCAGCATCCAGTCCATCAAGGACGCCACCGTTCCCCAGATCACCACCCAGACGGACACGTAGGCAACACCGCGGAAGGTCCGATTCACAAGGCCAAGGGTCGAGCGAACCCGACGCTAGGGGAAGTCGCTCGAACGAGGAAGGCCTGCGGCTCCCGTAATGTCGCTGATTGAACCGGTTGAGGGGATGCCGAAGAAACGCCGCAAGCTCAACAAAGAGATGGAAGCGGAGATGGCCGCTGCAAAGCGCAAGATTGAGCTGGTGGGCGCGCTGATCAACGACATCCGCGATGAAGACATCCAGGGTGAGTACCTCGGCGCCTTCACGCAAATCCGCAGTGCCGTGGTGAATCTGATCGCGAAGTACACAACGGACGGATTCTGCGAAGAGACCGAGGGCCTTCTGGCGCTCTACAAGGGCTTGATTGAGCAGTTTGAAGAGGAGTACGAGCTCTGAGCAGGCACGAACGCAGCACAGCGTTTAGGTTCACTTGCCTTCGTGCCTTGCCATGGCTCTTCGAGAGACCAAACCCCAGGTGTCACCGCTGCGCCTCAAGATCACGGTGTTGATCGCCGGCTTCGGGCCCCTGGTCGCCATCGGCCTCTGGCTTCAGTCCAAGGGGTTTTTCAACTGACGCCATGCATCCATTCCTCGCCACGGCTGGACTTCTCGGCCTCGGCCTGGTTCCCAGCGTGAGCTGGGCCGAGACCATGACAGCTCAGGTGGGCGCCGACTTCTGATGACAACACCCATGCTTCATCCTCCGCTGGACGCAGAACAGATCCGTGCCCTGTTCACCAAGCCCTACGGCGCGCCTGGCCCCACAGCTGCGCAGTGGAAAGCCGTCTATGCCAGTGACGTGCATTTCACCGATCCAACCCAGGAACGGCAGGGCATTGACGCCTACATCCTTGCCCAGGACGGTCTGATGCAGCGCTGTGATGACGTGTTCCTGGAAACGGAATCGGTGGTGGTGAACGGTGAAACAGCCTTTGTTGAATGGCGCATGGGCCTCAAGATCAAAGGGATTGAGTTCATCTACCCCGGGGCGACCCGGCTCCGCTTCAATCCAGATGGAAAGATCGGGGACCACCGCGATTATTTCGATTTCGTCGGCCCCACGTTTGCTCCAGTGCCCGTAATTGGTGGACTGGTGCGCTGGCTCTACAAACGCTTCGTTGCCTAAACCACGGCCCCAAGGCCATCTGTTGATCGGTCCCCCAGGCAGCGGCAAGTCCACCCTCGCGGCGATCCTCGCTCCGCTGGTCCCTGCACGGGTGATCGCCAATGACGTGCTGAGGGAACAGCTGTGGGGTGATGCAAATGTGCAGGGCCCTTGGTCTGAATTGGAACCGCATCTGCATGGCGTCATCGACCGCGCCATCGCCGATGGCGACAACGTGCTAGTGGATGCAACCCATGCGCAACTCAACTGGCGCCAAGGGTTGATGCAGCGAAGCATGGGGGGCCAGCACCTGCCATGGACCGGCTGGTGGTTGCAGACACCATTGGATCAGTGTCTGGTCTGGAACCGCTGCCGCCAACGGTGCGTTCCAGAAGCCGTGATTCGTGCGATGCACATGACGCTGAGCCAACCTCCCAACAGGCCCGACCTCAGCGAAGGATTCACAAGCTTGATCCGCCTCAATCCCGCCGGCTCCCAGCTCAGCGATCAGATCAACCGAGCCCTCCAAACCATCCTTGACCCCTTGCCATGAAGAAAGGTGAGCAGGTCATGCACCCCCTTCGGAGTCCCATCAACGTGATCGCAACGGCACAAGTGTCATGACACTCGGCGAACTCTTTCTCGAAGCCATGTCCACCGGCGTGATCACCAACGGAGAGATGGCGTGGGTGACCGCCCGCCAGGATCAATTCACACGAACTGAGGAGGCTGTCGCCCAACGGCTTGGCCGGTTGATCGACGAAGGCACGATTCAACTGGGTTGTCGCATGCCCATGGCCTGATTGAAGGCCTAGTGATGGTGCTTGCGTCGCCGCGAATGACGACGCATCCGCTTCACCAAACGACCGCTGACGGAGCGGCTTTCAGCACATTCGAGCTGATTCCAACGCCATCCCAGCCAGGACAGCACCACGACGATGGCAAGGGCGATCAACCAACCCACGGGAACAACGGCTTAAGAGAACAACGCAGGAACCAAAGCTGCTGGAGCCCAGTTCTCTTCCATCGTTAATGCAACAGCTGGCGATGCAGTCCAGCCAGGCCTGAACCGACTCAATGCGTTGTACAGCGGCCAACGCAGCGCTGTCGCGGCTTCCCTGCTCAGCCGTGAAGGGAGCAGGTTTCAGCGCTGACCGTCTTGGTCAAGGCTGAACTCAAGCAACGCTGCCGTGAGCAAGGTCTTCATCGACTGCAGGGCCTCCTGCTCTCTGGGATCTGGCCCCCCGGGCCATTTCTCAAGGTGAAAGCTCACCGAGCGGTGGAGCAGGCGAACAGCTTCAAGGTCCAGATCGAACTGGAGGGTGGGGCGAGGCTCACTCATGACTCCATTCTCCCCAACACCACGTTGACAACCAAAAGGACTGCAAGTAGTACATAGTTACTAATAAAACGCGTATGGGCATCGTCAACGCTCCTCCGCCAAGCGCCTGGCCACCGATGGGATCAGGCCAACTCCGACCGAGCCGGTCCCTCATGGTGTGCCTCACCTGCCAGCACTTTCAACACACCCTTGCTGAGGCAGGGGTTACCCAGCCAGCCTGCGCACACCACCAACAGCGCATCCCCCAAGGAGCACACCTCACACACCGCTGCCATCAATGGATGCAACGGCTGGAGAAGGAGATCGGCTGGTGCCCTGAAGGGGCCTGATGCGCCGCCCAACCTTCACAGCCAACACAGCAACAAAAAGCCCCCTCCGAGGAGGGGGCTTTCCGATTCAGTTGATCTGAATCGTTTTGGCTGCTCCAAAGGGAACAGGTTGATCCAGATCAACCGATGGCAGGAGCCTGCAGAGCCACAGGAGTGGACTCAGCAGCAGCCAGGTCGAGGGGGAAGTTGTGAGCGTTGCGCTCGTGCTGCACTTCCATGCCGAGGTTGGCGCGGTTCAGCACATCAGCCCAGGTGTTCAGGACGCGGCCCTGACTATCCAGGATGGACTGGTTGAAGTTGAAGCCGTTCAGGTTGAAGGCCATGGTGCTGATGCCCATGGACGTGAACCAGATGCCTACAACAGGCCAGGCGCCCAGGAAGAAGTGAAGGCTACGGCTGTTGTTGAAGGAGGCGTATTGGAAGATCAGGCGACCGAAGTAACCGTGGGCAGCCACGATGTTGTAGGTCTCTTCCTCTTGGCCGAACTTGTAGCCGTAGTTCTGGGACTCAGCCTCGGTGGTTTCACGCACCAAGGAGGAGGTCACCAGGGAGCCGTGCATGGCGGAGAACAGGCTGCCGCCGAAAACACCTGCGACGCCCAGCATGTGGAAGGGGTGCATCAGGATGTTGTGCTCAGCTTGGAACACCAACATGAAGTTGAAGGTGCCAGAAATGCCCAGGGGCATGCCATCAGAGAAGGAACCCTGACCGAAGGGGTACACCAGGAAAACAGCCATCGCTGCAGACAGCGGAGCGCTGTAAGCGACGCAGATCCAAGGGCGCATACCCAGGCGGTAGGAGAGTTCCCACTGACGACCCATATAGGCGGAAATGCCGATCAGGAAGTGGAAGCAGACCAACTGATAAGGGCCGCCGTTGTACAGCCACTCATCGAGGGAAGCAGCTTCCCAGATGGGGTAGAAGTGCAGGCCAATGGCGTTTGAAGACGGAATAACAGCACCGGAGATGATGTTGTTGCCGTAGATCAAGGAGCCAGCGACGGGCTCGCGGATGCCATCGATATCAACCGGGGGAGCGGCGATAAAGGCAATGGTGAAGCAGATGGTGGCCGCCAGGAGGCAGGGAATCATCAGCACGCCGAACCAACCCACATAGATGCGGTTGTTGGTGTCGGTCACCCACTGACAAAAGGCTTCCCAATTGCTCTGGCGTCCGCTGCGAATTGCGGTGGACATGGAAGAAAAGAAGACGGATGAACCTCTCCCTAAAAAAAGGGACAGGTGGATCAAGTGTATGGACGGAACGTTCCGTTACATGACAACTCAACAATCAGAATCAGGTCTCAAAAAAACTTCATTAAGTGCTTTACTAAGCATTCATGAAGTTGCATGAAGTAACCACTCGCGGGATTGCTGAACGAAGCCATTCCAATTCACCCGTTCCTCCTCTGCAGCCCGAGCCACCAACAACGGTGCCTGTTGCTTCAACGCCACAAGATCAAGCTCGTCAACGCCGGCATTGATCGCCAGCCAATCCGCCATGGAGCGTCCCACCACACGGGTGAGGTAAGCCGCACTGAGGGCCTGCATCGAACCGGCGATCAGCCAGCTCCCCCCATCCAGCTTGGCCAGCCCCAGCAAGGTCTGTCCGGTCCACTCCACCACGCCCTGAGCGAGGGCTACCCGAGCCAGCTGCGCCGCCGCTTCCCTCAGCACATCCGGCTGAAGCGATGTTCCCCAGATCTCTCCCATCTCCTTGATCATCAAACCGTTCGCCACTGCCACGGCCAGAAGATCAAGGCTGGCGATGGGGGAGGCCATCACCGACCCGGCCACCACCCACTGGGTGCGCTGCTGAATCTGCAGAAAGCGTTCGCGCCGAAGCGATTCGAGGTCACGCTGCCAACGGCGATGCAAGTCCTCGAGGAGTCGCGGACGCGTCTCCACCGCAGCCTGTTTCAGCGAACGGCGCAACGGTGCCAGCGCAGTGCGCAGCTGCATCGAAGACTCCTGAACCAGGATCCGCTCACGCCAGCGCTCGGGAAGATCGTCCCGAACAGCCGCGACGGCATTGGTGGATGCGTCCTTCGCATCGGTCGACACAAGCAGCCAGGCCGGCTGATCATCCGGGACCTGCTGAAGCCAGAGCAGATCCGAGGCCAGGAGTGGCGCCTGCAGGCTGAACAGGATCAGATCCTGATCCAGCAGGCCGCCGGGCCAGGAACGGCTGCCGTCGTCGGTGGTCAGGGGATGGCAGAGCGACAGCGTCACCGGCGCCGGGCCAGCAAGAGAGCTGCTGAGGTCTGCCTCATTCGGTCCCTGAGAGCCCCCCAAGGCGACCATCGCCATGCGCACCGGACCACAACGGTCCAGCACCCGTTTCAGTTCAGCGCGACGTGCCAGATCGGCAGAGTGTTGCTGCTCAAAACGTGCGAATTGATCCAGCACCTCCTGGCACCGAGCGATCCATCCATCCAGGGAAACCGGCGCCGCAAACCGCGGCTGACTTGGCTTGCGGCCAAGCCAGATCACAACGCCACCGGCGGCCAGCAGCCCCAGCCCCCCGCCGGGAACATGCATCACATCACTGACCAGCCACTGTCCAGCAAGCAGACCAGCTCCAGCCAGAGCCAACGGCCGCAGCAGCGACGACGGTGGCATCACCAGTTCTGGCCATGAAGCCGGGAGTTTCAACAGAACGGCTGCTGTAGCAGTGGCCCTTCTTAGCTCAACCCACCACCTGAAACCAGAACTTCAGGCCAGAAACACGAGTTCTCCATAAGTTGGGAACAGGCCGGAGTCAGCCGTGACACACAGTCATCCCAATGCGATGGTCGACAACCGCCGGGGGGTGCGCAGGGTTCTGATGGTGGCCCTGGGCCTGAACATCAGCATGTCGCTGCTGAAGCTTCTGGTGGGGGCCATGAGTGGTTCCCTGGCGGTGATCGCTGATGGTATGCACAGCGCCACCGATGCGTTGTCCAGCCTCACGGGACTGGTCACCAACAAACTGTCTGATCCGCGCCCCGACAGGGATCACCCCTACGGCCACCGCAAATACGAGGCGGTGGGAGCCCTGGGCATCGCTGGTTTCATCCTGTTCACAGCCCTTGAGATCCTGCTGCGTTCGGGGGAAAGGCTGCTCGAGGGCCTGCCACCGATCCGGGTGACCAGTCAGGAGCTGGTGCTGCTCACGCTGGTGCTGGGGTTCAACCTCCTGCTGGCGGGATATGAGCTGCGGGAAGGTCGGCGGCTGAACAGCAACCTGCTCAAAGCGGATGCTCAACATGCGGCGAGCGACGTTTGGACCACCGTGGTGGTGCTGGTGGGCATGGCCGGGGCGGTGTGGCTGCAGGTGAGCTGGCTCGACGTTGCGCTGGCCATCCCCATGGCACTCCTGCTGATCCGTGTGTGCTGGCAGGTGCTGCGCGGAACCTTGCCCTGGCTGGTGGACCACATGGCGGTTGCACCTGAAGCCATCTATGCCGAAGCGATGGCCACCGCCGGTGTCTTGAACTGCCACGACATCGCCAGCCGGGGCGTTCTGGGCCAGCAGGTGTTCATCGAAATGCATATGGTTGTCGACGCAGACGACCTAACCAAGGCGCACCGGATCACCGAAGAGGTGGAAGAGCGCTTGGACGAAAGTTTCGGGCCGGTGCGGTGCACCATCCATCTGGAACCCAAGGACTACGTGGAGGACGGGATCACCTACACCGGCGCCCATGGCTGAGGTCGACACCACAACCCAGGCGCTCGCTGGACTGACCGAGCGTCAGCAGCGGGGGCTGATTGAGGTGCTCGATGAAGTCCGTCGTGCCGAGAGCTGGTCGTGGCAACTGCCGGTGTTGCTGCGGGAGCGCTGCTGGCTGCGGCTGTCTCGAACTCCCCTGACCGAGCTGCATCGTTGGCTCCCTCCGGATGGGCGTGATGAAGCCCCGGAACTGGTGCATTACCGGCGGTTGCTGCAGCAGGGGATGGATCCACTGTTGGCCCAACAGAGCTGCTGGCGGGAGTTCGGCATCGAGGACTGCCAAAGAGCGCTGCAGGACTACTGGAACAGTCGTGACACGGCCATCCACGGTTGGACAGCCGAGCGGTACCGACAACTGGTGAGCAGCTATCGCGAACGGATTGAACGGGGGATCACGGTGGTTCCGATGCTGGTGCTGGCTCGGAAGAACAGCGTTGAATGCCACCAGCTGCTCTGGATCACCGAAAAAACCCCGGTGATGCGTCACACTTGCGCCTGATTCCAGGCCATGGGCCATGAGTGATTCCTACAGCGATCCCCAACAACAGGCGGGACAGGGAGACGGCGGCCGAGATGGTCAGCGCAGTCGTGGCAACCGTGGTGGCGGCCGTGAAGGCGGAGGCTTCCGGATTCGCCTGAGTGACAACGAAATGCGCTCAGCCCGGGCCCTGCAGGAGGCCTTCAATCTCCGCTCGACCGTGGCTGTGCTGGGTTTCGCGGTCCGCAGCCTTGGCCAAATGCTGGAGGACGGCCAACTCGACGCTCTGATCGAACAGCAGAAAAATCAGCCTGCCCGAGGTGGCCGGCGTGATGGTGGTGGTCGTGATGGTGGTGGTCGTGGCCGCCGATTTGACGATGAGCGTGGTGGCCGTGGGTCCCGTCCGAATCCCTTTGCCCGACCAGCCAAACCCCAGCCGGAGGCTGCAGCTGAACCGGTTGCCGAGCCGGAGGCCGAACCAGTGGTGGAGCCGGTGGTGGAATCAGAAGCAACCTCCAGCGACGACACCAACACCGCAGCAACCGAGGCCTGATTGATGAGCCGGCCAAGGGTTCTTTCCGGGGTGCAACCGACCGGAGCACTGCACCTCGGCAATTGGCTGGGTGCCATCCGCAATTGGGTTGATCTGCAGGAGACCCACGACACCTTTGTATGTGTTGTGGATCTCCATGCCATCACCGTTCCCCATGACCCCAGCCGCCTGGCTGAGGACACCCGTTCCACAGCAGCGCTCTACCTGGCCTGTGGCATGGACCCCAAACGCTGTTCGGTGTTTGTGCAGAGCCAGGTGGCAGCCCACAGCGAACTGTGCTGGTTGCTGAATTGCGTCACGCCGCTCAACTGGCTGGAGCGGATGATTCAGTTCAAGGAGAAAGCGGTGAAGCAGGGGGACAACGTCTCCGTGGGCCTGCTGGACTATCCGGTGTTGATGGCCGCCGACATCCTTCTCTACGACGCTGACCTGGTGCCCGTCGGTGAGGACCAGAAGCAGCACCTGGAGCTGGCGCGCGACATCGCCCAGCAGCGCATCAATGCCCGTTTCGGCAGCAAGGACACGCCGGTGCTCAAAGTGCCCAAACCGCTGATCCTCAAGGAGGGGGCACGGGTGATGAGCCTGACAGATGGTCGCAGCAAGATGAGCAAGAGCGATCCCAACGAGGGGAGTCGCATCACGCTTCTGGACCCTCCGGAGCTGATCACCAAAAAGATCAAACGCGCCAAGACCGATCCAGAGCGTGGCCTCGAATTCGGCAACCCCGATCGACCGGAAACCGACAACCTTCTTGGGCTCTACGCAATCCTGAGCGGCAAGGGGCGGGAGCAGGCCGCCACTGAATGCGCCGAGATGGGTTGGGGACAGTTCAAGCCGCTGCTGGCCGAAGCCACCGTGAGCGCGCTGGAACCCATCCAGGCCCGCTACCGGGAGCTGATGCAGGACCCCACAGAGCTCGATCAGGTGCTGAGAACAGGCCGTGAGAAGGCCGAAACCGTGGCCAACGCCACGCTTGAACGGGTTCGGGATGCCTTGGGTTTCGCCCGGCCAGCCTGATCAGCAACAAAGAGAAGCATTAGCTGCTCTGATCAATGCGACGGCCATGGGCTCAAGCCATGGCCCCTGAGGCTTGAGGGAGACAACGTCAGCCGTAGAGGCGAGTCTCGCAAGACTCTCAGCCTTCTCTCAGCTGCAAATACACAGCACAGACAACGCGTCAACCCCTAAGGCGCCGATCTCGCGTCCAGGCCTCGTGGGCCAGCACTGTGATCGTCCACCTGATTGTTCTGCGTGCATCGCCTTTTTTCTGCGTTCAGCCCAGCCACACGTTGGAGTCGGCCTGTCGTCGGTGCAGCCCTGACCGCAGGATTGGTGCTGTCCGCAGGAGCCAAACAGCCTCTCCAGAACACAGAGGCGCCCGCAGAACAGGTTGAGCAAAGCGCCACCAGCAGCCGCAACACCAGCAGCCGCGCCACCCTGTCCTCCGGCAAAGAGGGTGGTCGTTACGAGCTGACACCCGAGCGACGCGCCCTGCTCAACACCATTCGCTATGCCGAGGGCACCTGGAAAGACGGTGAAGACAAGGGCTACCGGATCATTTATGGCGGCGGGCAGTTTCAGGACCTCTCACGTCATCCCGAGCGGGTGATCGTGAAGCGCTACACCAGCGCCGCAGCGGGGGCCTATCAATTCCTGCCCAAGACCTGGAAGGGCGTGGCGAAGGAGCTCAAGCTGTCCAGCTTCGAGCCCAGGCACCAGGATCAAGCCGCTCTGCACCTTGTTGAGCGTCGCGGTGCTCTCAAGGAAATTGACCGGAAAGGGCTGACCAGAAACGCCATGGCGAAGCTGGCTCCCGAATGGGCATCTTTCCCCACCTGGACCGGCCGCTCCGCCTACGGTCAACCGGTGAAGAGCCCTCAGGACCTGGCGAGCTTCTACAGCAGCAACCTGCGCCAGCTGCGCAATCAGCTCGGGGCCTGAGGCGAACGGTTCGACCCCAACCTCGCGGCCAGGCCCCACACCTCGGTGACCAAGCCGTGCCAAGGGTTCATCACCTCCATCGAGACCGCCATGGGCTGCGTTGATGCAGCCACAAGGGAGCGTGTTGCAGCAATGGCCTTCTTGCCCTCCTGCAGCCGCTCCTGCATGCGTCGGCGCTCCTGAAACGGCATCACCTCCTCCGGACAGGCCTGCAGAAGCTCCTCACCGCGCTGAAACCAATGCTCGAAGTCATCGAGCAGGGATGCCAGCAACTCATCCAACAGCGCGCCAGCTTCCTGATTGGTTGACTCACCCACCTGATGTCCTCGGGTCTCGCCCATAGGATGGCGGGCCCTGAACCTGAACCGGTGAGCAGCGCTGCAGCAACCACCCCAGCCCCTTCAGCACCGGTGGTTCTGCCCAAGACCAGCGAGAGCGATCAACTGCTGAAGATTCGGCACTCCATGAGCCATGTGATGGCCATGGCTGTGCAGCAGTTGTTTCCCAAGGCGCGCGTCACCATCGGCCCCTGGACGGAAACAGGTTTCTATTACGACTTCGACAATCCCGATCCCTTCAACGAGGCCGACCTGAAGGCCATCAAGAAGGGGATGATCAAGATCATCAACAAGAAGCTGCCTCTCGAACGCGTTGAGGTGAGCCGCAACGAGGCCGAGGAAAAAATCAAAGCCCAGAACGAGCCCTACAAGCTCGAGATTCTTGAAGGATTGCAGGAGCCGATCACCCTTTACACCCTTGGTGAGGACTGGTGGGACCTCTGTGCTGGCCCCCACGTGGATCACACCGGCCAACTCAATGCCAAGGCCTTCGAGCTGGAAAGCGTGGCAGGCGCTTACTGGCGAGGCGATGAAACCAAAGCGCAGCTGCAACGCATCTACGGCACGGCCTGGGAAACCCCGGAACAGCTGGCGGAACACAAACGTCGCAAGGAAGAAGCGCTTCGCCGCGACCATCGCCGCATCGGCAAAGACCTCGACCTCTTCTCGATCGAGGATGAGGCCGGGGCTGGTCTGGTGTTCTGGCACCCCCGCGGTGCTCGCATGCGCCTGTTGATCGAGGAGTTCTGGCGCCAGGCCCACTTCGAGGGCGGATACGAGCTCCTCTACACCCCCCACGTGGCGGACATCAGCCTCTGGAAGACCTCAGGCCACCTCGACTTCTACGCCGAGAGCATGTTCGGCCCGATGGAGGTGGATGAACGGGAGTACCAGCTCAAGCCGATGAACTGCCCGTTCCACGTGCTCACCTACGCCAGCAAACTGCGCAGCTACCGGGAACTGCCCATCCGCTGGGCGGAGCTTGGAACGGTGTATCGCTACGAGCGGCCCGGTGTGATGCACGGTCTGATGCGGGTGCGGGGCTTCACCCAAGACGATGCCCATGTGTTCTGCCTGCCGGAGCAGATCAGCGACGAGATTCTGAAGATCCTCGATCTCACCGAACGGATTCTCTCCGCCTTCGATTTCAGCAATTACGAGATCAACCTCTCAACCCGCCCCGAGAAGTCCATCGGCGATGACGCCGTCTGGGACCTGGCCACCAAGGGACTGATTGAAGCCCTGGAGCGCAAGGGTTGGGCCTACAAAATCGATGAGGGCGGCGGTGCGTTCTACGGCCCGAAAATCGACCTCAAGATCGAAGACGCCATCGGCCGGATGTGGCAGTGCTCCACGATCCAACTGGATTTCAATCTGCCGGAACGGTTCGAGCTCGACTACATCGCCGCCGACGGCAGCAAGCAGCGGCCGATCATGATCCACCGCGCCATCTTCGGTTCGCTGGAGCGGTTCTTCGGGATCATGACCGAGAACTACGCCGGCGATTACCCCTTCTGGCTGGCCCCCGAGCAGGTGCGTCTGCTGCCGGTCACCGACGAGGTGCAGCCCTACGCCGAACAGGTGTTGGACCAACTCACCAAAGCTGGTGTTCGCGCCACGATCGACCGCAGCGGTGAGCGCCTCGGCAAGCTGATCCGCACCGGCGAACAGATGAAGATCCCCGTGCTGGCGGTCATCGGTGCCAAGGAAGCGGAGCAGAACGCCGTGAGCCTTCGCAGCCGACGGGACGGTGACCTCGGGGTCACAGCGGTTGCCGACCTTCTCAGTGCTGCCCAGATGGCCAACAGCGAGCGCGCCGCGGGCCTGGAGCTGAACCGATGACGGATACCCCTGTGCAGCACCTGGCCGATCTCGCGCGTCTGCGGGGAGCGCCGGAGTTGCCTCCCCAGATCAGAAACGAGCTGCGAGGAGAACTCGATCAGGCGATGGCCCAGGCCAGCTGGTTCACCATCGGAGTCATGGCCCCGTCCAGGGAGCAGGCCCTCACAGCGCTGCGCAGCCTCGAGCAAAGCCAACAGTGGGAGCCGCTGGAGCTCGTCGACAGCCCCGAGGAGCAGGGCCCTGTTTTCCTGAAAGCCAATCAGAAGGGAGGCACGATCCGCATTCGGATCGAACACGGCCTTGGCGAAGGAATTCTGATCAGTGGCCACGGTGACGACGACACCACGCCAAGCACCACCTGGGGACCACTCCCACTGGACTTCTTTTCCTGAGCCAACCACGCTGGTAGGAGTTGCCGCAGCCCTGGATGGCCACCAGCACACTCCTGGCGGGGGACATGGGAGGCACCAAGACTCTGCTTGCTCTCTACGGGAGTGAGGCGGGCCAGCTGCGCCTGCTGCATCAGGAACGATTCCGTTCGGGAGAATGGCCATCCCTTGAGCCGATGCTCGAGGCCTTCCTCAACAATCGCCCCGCCGATCTCCCGGCTCCAGCGCATGCCTGCATCGCCGTTGCCGGTCCGGTGCGACACAGGGAGGCCAGGATCACCAACCTGCCCTGGCGGCTGCGGGAGGCCGACCTGGCGCGGGCTGCGGGCATGGAACAGCTCGAGCTGGTGAATGATTTCGGCGTGCTGATTTACGGGCTGCCCCATTTCGACAGCCATCAGCAGGTGATCCTTCAAAAAGGCCACCAAGACAAGGGCCCCCTGGCCATTCTTGGGGCAGGCACCGGTCTCGGCATGGCGCGAGGCCTGCAGAGCGAACAGGGACTGGTGGCCCTGGCGAGCGAAGGAGGGCACCGCGAATTTGCTCCGCGCAACGAAGCGGAATGGGAGCTGGCCTGCTGGCTCAAACAAGACCTCGGCGTCAGCCGCCTTTCGATCGAACGCATCGTGAGTGGCACCGGCCTGGGGCATGTGGCCCACTGGCTGCTTCAGAAACCCGATGCCGCCATGCACCCCCTGCGCAGCGTGGCTGAGGCTTGGCGGCGCAACAGCTCCAACGATCTTCCCGCTCAGGTGAGCGTTGCCGCTGAAGGGGGTGATCCCTTGATGCAACGCGCCCTACAGCTTTGGCTGGAGGCCTATGGCTCAGCGGCAGGCGATCTTGCCCTTCAGGAACTCTGCACAGGAGGCCTCTGGGTTGGCGGGGGGACCGCATCAAAACAACTGAAAGGACTGCAATCCGCCAGCTTTCTCAATGCGATGCGCGCCAAGGGACGCTTCCGCGAACTGATCGAAGGGATGCAGGTCACAGCGGTGATCGATCCCGATGCCGGACTATTCAGTGCAGCCTGTCGCGCCCGGATGCTGGCGGAGTCAGGTGGGACACTGGCCTGAGCAGAGGATCAGCGATGGCGCAGCCGCGCATCGGTCAGAAAGTGGTCGTGGACGTCCCGGCAACCACCGCCAATCTCGGCCCTGGATTTGACTGCCTCGGTGCAGCCCTTGATCTGAACAACCGCTTCGCGATGCGGCGGATCGAAGGGGGCGGTGAACGATTTGAGCTGATTATTGAGGGAACTGAAGGCAGTCACCTCCGGGGTGGGCCTGAGAACCTCGTTTACCGAGCGGCCCAACGGGTGTGGAAAGCGGCTGGGCTGGAACCCGTCGCCCTTGAGGCACGGGTGCGTCTTGCCGTGCCGCCGGCACGGGGGCTGGGCAGCAGTGCCACGGCGATCGTGGCGGGATTGATGGGAGCCAATGCCCTCGTCGGTGAGCCTCTCTCCAAGGAGAAGCTGCTGGAGCTGGCCATCGATATCGAAGGTCACCCGGACAACGTTGTGCCCTCCCTTCTGGGGGGCCTCTGCATGACCGCCAAGGCCGCGTCTCAGCGCTGGCGCGTGGTGCGTTGCGAATGGACGCCGAGCGTGAAGGCCGTCGTGGCGATTCCATCGATTCGCCTGAGCACAAGCGAAGCCCGCCGGGCCATGCCCAAGGCCATCCCCGTTGGCGACGCTGTGGTCAACCTGGGTGCCCTGACACTGCTGCTGCAAGGGCTGCGCACCGGCAATGGTGATCTGATCTCCGACGGCATGCACGATCGCTTGCACGAGCCTTACCGCTGGCGCCTGATCAAAGGCGGCGACCAGGTCAAACAGGCCGCCATGGACGCGGGAGCCTGGGGTTGCGCCATCAGCGGGGCCGGACCAAGCGTTCTGGCTCTGTGCGAGGAAGACAAAGGCCCAGCCGTCAGCCGAGCCATGGTCAAAGCCTGGGAAGCTGCCGGGGTCGCCAGCCGTGCGCCGGTGCTGAATTTGCAGACCTCAGGCAGCCACTGGCAACCGGCCGACGATGAGTAGATCCACCTAAACAGGGCATTCAGCCCTGTTAGCTTTGTTAAAGATTGCAGACACAGAATGGATGCTGGGTTAGCAGAGCTTGCTGTCTCGGGCAGTCCCTTCCCTTGGTTGTCGCTGATTGTGCTGTTGCCGGCGGCAGCAGCTCTGGTGCTGCCACTGGTTCCGAGCAGCGAAGAGAAGCCTTCCCCCGCGCCCAAAATCATCACCCTGGTCGTCCTTCTGGTCGATCTTCTTTTGATGATGGGGGTGTTTGCCACCCGCTTCGACCCCAGCACTGAAGGGCTGCAGCTGGTGGAGCGGGTGAGCTGGCTCCCAGCACTCGGGCTCGAATGGTCCCTTGGTGTGGACGGTCTTTCAGCACCTCTTGTGGTGCTCAGCGGCCTGGTCACTTTCCTGTCTGTCGCGGCCAGCTGGTCGGTTCAGCGCAAATCAAGGCTGTACTTCGCCCTGATGCTTGTTCAGGCCTCGGCCCAGGGCCTGGTGTTTCTGTCGCAGGACTTCCTGCTCTTCTTCCTGGCCTGGGAGCTGGAACTGGTTCCCGTCTACCTGCTGATTGCCATCTGGGGCGGACAAAACCGCCAGTACGCCGCGACCAAATTCATCCTCTACACGGCCCTGGCCTCTCTGCTGATCCTGATCAGCGGCTTGGCACTGGCCCTCTCCGGTGACACGTTCACCTTCAACATCACGGAACTGGCGGCCCGTTCTCCCGGCGGCAGCTTCGGCCTGTTGTGTTACGTGGGTTTCTTGATTGGCTTCGGCGTGAAACTGCCGATGTTCCCGCTCCACACCTGGCTGCCCGATGCCCACGGTGAGGCCAACGCTCCGGTGTCGATGCTGCTGGCAGGGGTGCTCCTCAAGATGGGCGGCTACGCCCTGCTGCGCTTCAACGTGCAGATGCTTCCTGAAGCGCACGCCACCCTGGCGCCAGCCCTGGTGATCCTTGGGATCGTGAACATCGTTTACGGCGCGCTCAACGCCTTCGCCCAGGACAACGTCAAACGCAGGATTGCCTGCAGTTCCGTGAGCCACATGGGCTTTGTACTGGTGGGGATCGGTGCCGTTGATGCCCTGGGAATCAGCGGAGCCATGCTCCAGATGGTGAGCCATGGCCTGATCGCAGCCGCGATGTTCTTCGTGACGGGCGTGTTCTACGAGCGAACCAAGACCCTCTCGATCCCCAACATGGGCGGTCTGGCCAAGGCGCTGCCCATCACCTTTGCCTTCTTCCTGGCCAGCTCCCTGGCGTCGCTGGCGCTGCCGGGCATGAGTGGCTTCATCAGTGAAATCACCGTGTTCCTCGGCATCACCAGCCAGGAAGCCTTCACGTCCGTGTTCCGATCGATCACCGTTCTGCTGGCCGCCATCGGACTGGTGCTCACACCGATTTATCTGCTCTCCATGTGCCGACGGGTGTTCTTCGGCCCCAGGATTCCGGCCCTGGCCAGCGTCGCTGACATGCGCCCCAGGGAGCTGGTGATTGGCCTGAGCCTGCTGGTGCCAACCCTGGTGATCGGCATCTGGCCCCGCATTGCCATGGACCTCTACGAAGCTTCCACCAACGCTCTGGCCCTGCAGTTCATTGCCAGCTGAGATGTCGACTGTTTCCCCCCTCCTGCGCGGCCAAGGGCTTCCCGAGTTCCGGGCCATTTCCCCTGAGCTCGTCAGCACAGACATCCCGGTTTTGCTCGCACAGCTGGATCAGGACTTCACTGCGCTCGAGCAGGCTCTTGAGACAGCTCTCGCCGGACCCTCGAAGCTGTCCTGGAATCGGGTGATGCAACCGCTGCAGGCCATCGGCGAACGGCTGCGTTGGAGCTGGGGTGTGGTGGCACACCTCAATGGCGTCTGCAATTCCCCTGAGCTGCGCGATGCCCATGCCGCCCAGCAACCGGATGTTGTACGCCTCAGCAACCGGCTTGGCCAAAGCCAGATTCTTCATCGGGCCTTGATGGCCCTCCAAAGCGATCCCTCCGAACCGCTCAACCCAACCCAGGAGCGGATCCTGAAATCCGAGCTGCTCTCGATGCAGCAGCGCGGTGTTGGCCTCAGTGGCGAGGAGAAGGCAGCCTTCAACAGCACCAGTGAACGCCTGGCTGCTCTCTCCACCCAGTTCGGCAACCACGTGCTCGATGCCACGCAGCAGTGGACCCTGAAACTCAGCCAGCCCCATGAGGTGGAAGGCCTGCCGCAACGGGCCTTGGAGGCACTGGCCGCCGCAGCGCGTGAAGCAGGGGATGCTGATGCGTCTGCGGAGTCCGGCCCGTGGCTGCTGGGACTGGACATGCCCCGCTATCTGCCCTTCCTCACACACGCCAACAACCGATCCCTGCGGGAGAAGGCCTATCGCGCCCATGTGGGGCGAGCCAGTGAAGGCGAACTCGACAACCGGGCACTGATCGAGGAGATCCTGACCCTGAGGCGCGAGCAAGCGTCCCGCCTGGGCTATGCCCATTGGGCTGACCTCAGCCTCAGCGCCAAGATGGCTGACGATGTTCCGGCGGTGGAAGCACTGCTGGAAGAACTGCGCGCTGCGGCATACCCAGCAGCTGAGCAAGAACTGCAGGATCTCCAAGCCATCGCCAGGGAGCACAAGGCCCCCGAAGCCGATGAGCTGGCCCCTTGGGACATCGCCTACTGGTCGGAGAAGTTGCGCCAATCCCGGTTCGATCTGGACCAAGAGGCGCTGCGTCCCTGGTTCCCGCTGCCGCAGGTGCTCGAAGGACTGTTCAGCCTTTGTACGCGTCTGTTCGACGTCGAGATCGTTGCCGCCGACGGCGAGGCACCGACCTGGAACGACGATGTGCGCTTCTTCCGGGTGAAGCGCTCCGATGGCACACCGATTGCCGGCTTCTACCTCGACCCTTACAGCAGGCCCGCCAGCAAACGCGGCGGAGCCTGGATGGATGAATGCCTGGGCCTGAGCAAGAAACCTGATGGCTCTGTGGTGCTGCCGGTGGCCTACCTGGTCTGCAACCAGACCCCACCTGTGGGCGACACGCCCAGCCTGATGAGCTTTGAGGAAGTTGAGACCCTCTTCCATGAATTCGGCCATGGGCTCCAGCACATGCTCACCACCGTTGAGGAACCGGAAGCCGCCGGCATCAGCAACGTGGAATGGGATGCCGTGGAACTCCCCAGCCAGTTCATGGAGAACTGGTGCCTTGATCACGCCACCTTGATGGGCATGGCGCGCCACTGGCAAACCGGTGAACCCCTGCCTGAATCGGAATTCAACAAGCTGCGCAGCAGCCGCACCTTCAATGCAGGCCTCGCCACCCTGCGGCAGGTTCACTTTGCCTTGAGTGACCTTCGTCTCCACAGCCAGTGGACCCCTGAACTCGGCGTCAGCCCAGATGGACTGCGCCGTGAGATCGCCGCCACCACCACGGTGATGGATCCCATCCCGGAGGATCAGTTCCTCTGCGCCTTCGGCCACATCTTCGCGGGGGGCTACTCCGCCGGGTACTACTCCTACAAGTGGGCTGAGGTGCTCAGCGCAGATGCCTTCTCCGCTTTTGAGGAGGTGGGTCTGGATCAGGAGGATCAGGTTCGTGAAACGGGAGCCCGCTTCCGCGACACCGTGCTCAGCCTCGGTGGCAGCCGCTCCCCGTCTGAGGTGTTTGAAGCCTTCCGAGGCCGTCCTGCCAGCACCGAAGCCCTGATTCGCCATTCCGGCTTGGTGGCCGCGGCCTGAATTCAGGCGCGCAAGCTGCTGCAGAGCCGTCGAATCGCGGCGGGGTGGCTGATCAGTTGCTGATGGGTCCAGACCGGCATTTCCTCACACCGGCCCATGGGCAGAACAGCCCTCCAGCCGGGGCAGACCATCAGATCCCAGCGGCAAAAGAAACTGGAGCACTCGACCCCAGCCAGGGCATCGGGTTGGCGATTCAGCTCGCGCAGCAGGCGACTTCCCACTTTCATATCTGCCGCACCGGCGAGGAGCGGGCGGGGAATCATCTGAGCAGCCAGGGTGCCCTGCTGCGGGCTGCCCACACTTAGGAAACGCCGGGTGCGCTGCACCCCCCCCAGTTCCTGCAGCCAGATCCTGCCGATCACGCCCCCCATCGAAAACCCCAGAAGATCGACCCTGGTGTCAGCACCAAAGCGCTGCTGGATGTGCTGATCGAGGCGAGAGGCCAGCTGCCGCAGGGGAATCCAACCCAGACCATGTGGCAGATGCGGCGCCAGCAGCGAGCGATCGGGCTGGTCCAACCCCTGAATTAATCGATGAAACAGGCGGGGCGTGTCCCAGAGACCATGGACCAGCACCAACGGGATGCTCACAGGGCTGATCTACCGCCATGGCGGGAGCGTTCCACGAAAACGCGGCCGTTAAATCCTGGAACCGGTGCAGCACATTTGGTCAATCGCAGCCAGACCGGGATGGGCCCATACAACGTTTCCAGCCGATCCAGCATCTGCTCGCTGAAGTGCTCGATCGTGAGGCAACGAACCTGCCGGGACAAGCCTTGCAGGGCCTGAATGGCCACGCCGTAGTCCAGGCTCCGGCTCAGGTCGTCGGCCACGGCAGCAGCCTTCAGATCGAGCTGAACACTGAAATCAAGGCTGAACCATTGGCCATCCCGACGTTCGTGTTCCAACACCCCGACGTGGGCCCACAACCGCAGGTCCCTCACACCGATGCAATCCATCAGAGCGGCCGATCGATGTGGGTGAAGACGCGGCTGCCGTTGGCGTAGTCGGCAGCGATGTGGCCCTCGCCGCGCAACCGATAGCGGTAGGTCACCAACCCTTCCAGACCAACGGGTCCGCGGGGCGGCAGGGTCTGGGTGCTGATGCCCACCTCAGCGCCGAATCCGTAACGGAAGCCATCTGCGAAGCGGCTGGAGCAGTTGTGATAGACGCCTGCGCTATCCACCGCCGCAAGGAAACGATCAGCCGCCTGGGCATCCTCCGTCAGGATCACTTCGGTGTGACGCGAGCCATAGGAGCGGATGTGATCGGTGGCTGCCTCGAGATCGTCCACCAGCTTCACCGCCAGGATCAGATCCAGATACTCCGTGCTCCAGTCCTCTTCCGTGGCCGCTTCCGCCACCCCGAGAGCCACGCTCTCGGCATCGCCCCGCAGCTGCACCCCGACAGCAGCGAAGGCCGGCAGCGCAGCGGCGAGAAAAGGCTGCGCAATCGAGCGGTGCACCAACAAGGTCTCAATGGCATTGCAAGCGGCGGGGTACTGGCTCTTGCTGTCCACCGCCACCCGAACGGCTTTGTCGACGTCGGCAGCCGCATCCACGTAGAGGTGGCACACCCCATCGGCATGGCCAAGCACCGGAATGCGGGTGTTGTCCTGGATGAAGCGCACCAGTTCGTTGCTTCCCCTGGGAATGATCAGGTCCACGAGGCCATCGAGACGCAACAAGGCCAGGCTTTCTTGACGGGTGGTGAGCAGAGCCAGGGCATCGGCAGACACCGGACTGGCCGCCAGGCCTGCCTGCAGGGCATCCATCACAGCCTCATTGGTGCAGCGAGCCTCACTGCCCCCTTTCAACAGAGCACCATTGCCCGAACGGATCGCCAGCGAGGCGATCTGCATCACCGCATCCGGCCTGGCTTCAAAGATCACACCCACCACCCCGAGCGGAACGGAGACCCGTTCCAGCACCAGGCCCTGATCCAGCTCCCGATGCAACTGACGACAACCCAGCGGGTCACTGAGGCTGGCCACTTTGCGGACGCCATCAATGGCCGCCGCCAACTTGCTGTCATCCAGCTTCAGCCGCGCCATCAAAGCCGGCGCCAACCCCTCGGCTGCAGAGCGTTGAAGGTCTTCACGGTTGGCCGCGAGGATGCTTTCCGCACGGTCGGTCAGCGCGTCCGCCATCGCCTGAAGAGCCTGAGCTCTCTGGCCGTCATCGGTCTGCCCCAGATCAACAGCAGCACGGCGGACAGCCGCGGCACGCTGCAGCAACGCAGCAGAAGGCTCTGGAACGCTGGACATCAAGGCAATCAATCTGGAGCCATCATCCCGTTCAGCCGCTGCAGAGCGAGTCGCGCAGCCCCCAGGCGTCCAGCGCCGTTCCCCAGACAGGCTGCTTCGATCCGCAACCCCTCCCTTGAGACGGCCTGAACCCGCGACTCCACCTCGCGGCGCACCGCTGGCAAAAAGTGGCGGGCGGCACCCGCCAGACCGCCACCCAGCAACACCAACTGCGGCGTGAACACGTACACCAGAGAAGCAACGCCACAGCCCAGGCGCTCGCCGTAACGGCTCCAAACTTCCAGGGCCTCCGGATCACCACCATCTGCCTTTGCACTGAGCTCGCGGGGATCGCGATCACACAAGCGCCGCAGACCTGTGATGCTGGCGAACTGCTCCAGGGAGCCACGGTTACCGCTGTTGCAGGCCGGACCATCGGGCTGAACCCCGATCAGACCAGGTTCCGCTGCAGCGCCGTTATGGCCAGTAAACAGCTCACCCCTTAGAAGCACCCCCCCTCCAACCCCGGTTCCGAGGGTCAGCAGCACAACATCATCAACACCACGGGCTGCGCCGAGCCAGGCCTCACCAACCACCGCACAGTTGCCGTCATTAGCGAGGGTGACCCGGCGGTTGAGCCTGGACTCCAGCCAATCCGCCAGCGGCACGTCCTCCCAGCCGGGCAAGTTAATGCAAACCCGGGCCACCCGAGCCGCCGCATCCATTGGGCCGGGGAGGCCGATGCCGACCGCCTCAGCTGCATGCTCAGGATCAATCTGTTCAATGGCTTCACACAGGGCCATCGTCACGGCGCCAGGTACAGCGGGCTGTGGTGTGGGCCACTGCGCCTCTGCCAGCACAGTTCCATCAGCACGAATCCGGGACAGCTTGATCGCCGTGCCCCCGAGATCCACTCCAATCACCTGCGCGGTAGGCATGGCTCAGAACCGGAAGAACACCTGCAACTGGCTCTGCCAGGTGCGATTGGCATCCATGGCCGCGGAGACTGACGTGGTCGGTGTCAGCCGATAGGAAACAGTTCCTTGTGGAGGAACATCAACATCGGTTGTGTTCGGTGCCATCAGTAGGGAGAGGTCGAGCTGATCAGTCAGAGCAACACCAAATTCCGTGACCCACGTAAGTGTTGGTGCAACCTGGCCGGAGGTGCGTTCCTTCTCTGATTTCACAACGGGGGTGACATAGGTGGGGAAAATTGCCACCTGCAGCCGCTGACCCATGGCATCGGTCAAGGTACCCAGCACAGGTGAGAGCAATGATTGGCTCAGCATCGTGGCCAACGTGGCTCCACCAGTACTGCCTAAAGAAGACAGGGAATTGCCACCGATCAAGCCCAGCAATTGCTGCTCGCTCATCGGAGGTGAGCTCCGTAAAACAAGATTGTTTTTGTCACCCAGACGGTTGGCCGGGCCAGTGGCCTGAACCATGACCTTCACCAGTCGAAGCTGGCCAACCGCGGCGTGAGCGCTGCCAGTGCCATTTGAAGCAAAAAGGTTGGCGCTTGTGAGCTGATCGCTGTTGCCCGCGCTGACGGTGTCGGAGACCCTGGCTTGCAAAGCGACATCCACGTAGGGAATCAGTCCCAACGAGGGCGTGAACACAGCAACATTCTCCTCCTGCGGATCCAAACGGAGGGGAGCGAGAGGGGGAATCCAGATCCTGCCGGCATTAAGCCGGATCACCCCTCTTGCCTGCAGAGAGGGGTCGAGAGGGCCATTCAACGTCACCACACCACCCCCTTGGAAACTGATCGAAGGCATCAGCACCCTGGTGTCCGGCCCGAGGGCTAGCCGAAGGTTCTCAAAGCGGATGGCGGGCAGCGTTGGCATGAACCGCTGCGGCTGATCTGGGCCATTGATGGGTGTGTTTGGTCCCATCAGGACCAGAGGATCCTTGAAATCCCACTCCTCCTCCAGAAGGGTTTTGAAAGATTGAGTACCTTGCACAGCAGCAGAAGGAGCCTTTTCAACGCTGGGGATCAATCCTTGAGGTTGCTTTCTCCGAGCACGTCCGGAAGAACCTGACTGGGGTCGAAGCGTGCCCCGCGACAGTTCCAGATTTCCGGAGAGGACGGGCTGCACCACAGCTCCAGAAACCTGCAGTTCGCCATCGGCATGGAACTGCACGATCGGCTGTCGAATCTGAGCTTGGCTGAGTTGCAGGGTGAGCGGTGAAGCGCCGCTCTGGGGGGTGAACAAGCCAAGGGTTCCTGAACCGCGCAGCGAGCCGCCGCGGCCCACTTCAGCTTCAAGGCGTTGCACCAAGACGCGATCGAAATCGAACAGGATCGAGGCGTTGATCCGACTCAGCTCCTGTTCACCGATGCTGAGATCTCCATTGCTGACCACCACAAAGCCATTGGCTTGCGGTTGGCTCAACGGCCCGCGCAGCAACAGCCGCAGATTGGTGCTCCCCCGCTTCACGGCCAAAGAATCCCCGACAAGAGGCGTCAAAACGCCAAGTGCATCCCCATGGCTTTCCAGCTTCAGGTTCAAATCCGAATCGGGGTTGAAGGGAACCGTTCCTGACACGGTGACGGCTTCCTTGCTCTCGCCTCCCTTCAGGGCCAGGTTCAGGCGGATCAAATCACGCTCAACGACAACCGATTGCTGCTCCAGCTGCAGAGGCTGGCCCGCCAGACTGGCGGAGTCGAGTATCAGATCGGAAACCAGCAGTGGAGCCGTTCCGCTGAGGTCATAGCGGCCGCGGATACCAACACTGCCGCGGAGCTGCTGCGGCACAGGAGCCAACAACACCAGCAGAGAGATCGGAACCTGCAGCAGGGAGAGTTCACCGGAACCACCGAGCAGCGGGCCGCGAAGCGTGGCGACCATCGGTTCAAGCTGGAGTGCCTTGGCCTGGTCATCCCCCTCAACCCAAAGATAGGCCTTGGCGATCAGATCGGCCTTCAGGCGCTTTGGATCAGGACCGTCGATCGTTCCCGACAGATTGACCCGCCCCTCCAGACGCTCCAGCTCAGGGCCCTTGCGGGGATGAGCCAGGGCATAGGCCTCAAGCGCCCGCCGCGATGCCGCCAGAGCTCGCAACTGACCATCAAGCGATCCACCAAAGGTGTTGATGAACAGGGTTCCGAGATCCTCGGCACGGCCTGGGGCCAAGCCCGGATGGAGATCGCTCCCTCTCAACTGACGGGCCAGAAGCGTCAGCCAGGTCACATCCAGACCTTCGGCCTCGATGCCGCTGTGCATCCAGCCACCCAGATCGCCATGGGCCTTCAGCCGAATGCTGCCCTGCAGTGGCGTCAGTGCTGCATCGGCCTGAAAACGCCCATCCCCGAGGGAACCCTCCAGCTCGAGGCTCTGCACGGCAACCCCCGCCATCGAGGCGTCCGAAATGGCGGCAGATCCACGGATCGCGAGGGGGCCCATGGCAAGGCTCCCTAAAGCCGAGAGCTGACCTGCCACCGCTTTGGGCTGGTTGACCGGCGGCACGATGAAACGAAGTCCATCGATGTTGAGGTCCGCTGCACGCCAGCGGTAGCGGCGTTGCTCTCCAGCCGGAGCCAGCTCGTGCAACCGCAACTGCCCCTCCCCCCGGCGCAAGAGCACGGTCTTGGGCCAAGCATCGGCATCGAGTTCAGCCACGAGCGAGCCGGGCACGACAGGCTGCTGGGCCGCCATCGCAAGACGAGCACCACGGCCCAGTTCACCGTTGAGGCTGCCTTGCCAGCGTTCGGGAACCTGCAAGGCACCAACCCGGGGTTGATTCAGCATCAGGCTGATGTCGGGCTGAAGCCCCGACAGGGGACCCTTCACGCGACCCCGCGCCGCCAGCTGCCCGCCCAGCGGCGTACCGATCAAGGGGGTTAAACGGCTGAGGCTGAAAGGTTGGAGGTCAAAGCCGCTCTGAAGCTCACCGGTTTGCAACCGCCCCTGTGCCAGTTGCACAGGAAGGCGCGCTTCCGCCCGCAACAGCGGACTGGTGAAGTGATCCAGCACCAGAGCGGAATCCTGCGAGGACCATCGGGTCTGAAACGACCACTCATCCAGCAACGGGTTGGACGCCTGGCCAAGCTTCAGGCTCAGCTCCGGTGACGCCAACCCACCACTGACGTCGACGCTTCCAAGGAGCGGAGCGGTTTGGCCCAGTCCGGCCTGCAGCGTCGGCAGCGCAGACCAGAAGCGGGGATCGATCTGCAGCTCCGTGCTGAGCAGATCCAATTGGGATCCAATCGTCCCGGCCAGCCCGAAGCGCAGTCCCGGGGCACTGAGGCGGAGTCTGTCCACGGCAACAGACGGTTGCTGGTCTTGCAACCAGGGGGTGCGCAACTGAGCGTCCAGCCTCAGGGCTGTGTTGAGCCCTGTGGCCTCAGGCAGCTGGATCTCACCATCGGCATTCCACCGGGGCTCCCCCCAGGGGCCCTGGATCCTGAGCTTCAACCGGTCCCGGTTTGCAGGGCTGAGGTCTGTATGGCGAACGTCAGCCTGGAGATCAAAGCTCCTGTTCAAGGCAACGGATCCTGAGGCCCGCGCCTCAAAGGCTCCAAAACGCAATGTTGCGGGCTGCAGCGTGAGTTGATCGCCCTTGCAAGCGACCCTGAGGCGATTGCTGTTCAGCGCAGCAAGTTCGAGACGCTTGAGGCTGAGCCCACCTCGACAGCTCAACGACCCATCGGCCCAGCCGATCTGAACATCTCCCTCCAAGGTTCCAGAGGCATCCAGATCCTGAGCAGGGGCGATGACGGCCCCTAGCGGTTTCAGGTTGAGCCGATCCAGCCGCGTTCGAAGCCTGAAGCGAGGGCGATCCCAATGCCCTTGTCCATCGAGCCGCAGCACCCCTTCAGCGTCGAGCCAGCGAAGTTCCGATGCGGTGCTGAAAAAAGCCTCCCCGAGCCGCACTGCGCCCCGACTGCGGAGTTCAAGGGTCTGCTGCTCAGGACCGAAACGGAGCAATGCAGGATCGGCCAACCGGTACTGCACGCCAAGTCGCGGCAGGGTGCCGTCACCGCTCAGTGGCCCAAAGGTCCAGTACCGACCAGCCTCATTGGCCTGAAACTGACCGCGCAGCCTGTGCACCGTGATCTGCAGAACCGGCTGCAGACGCCGAAGACTCGCCAAGGGGGCCAGGCCCACCTCCAGCCCCGCCAGGCTCAGCTCAGAACGATCCGCCGCCGACGGCAAGATTCGACTCGGCCCGATGGCGATCCCCAGGCCCAAGGGGCGAAGTCCTTCGTAAGGGCCAAGATCCACGTCGTGGCCCAGAGGACCCGACAACGTGCGCTCCAAGCTGGGGCGCGCCCGGCTCAGGATGCCTTCGGCAGCGCGGTCAAGGGCGATCAAGCCTGCTGCTCCAGCCCCGACCAGAACAAACAACCAGGTCCTGCGCCGCGTTTTCCCCATCAGACGCGGCGGTCTCCCCGGAATCTCGCGCAATATAAGGAGACTGTTTTCAGTCCACCAGACCCCATGGCCTTCGATCAGCTGCTGCTTACTGCCGCTCCCTGGCTGGGTTGGTCTGGGCTTGGGCTTGGAGCGCTAACGGCAGTTGCCTTTCTCGCCAAGTGGGGCATTCGGTTTCGACTGGTCGGCGTGAGCAGCTTCACCCTGCTGCTGGCCGTGAGTTGCTGGGCATTCGGCGTGAGCTACACACCGCCAGTGGTGGTGGAGGGTGCGGTGCGGGCACCGATCGTGTTCGATAACGGCAACGACCTGGTGGTCGCACAGGTTCCTGCCGACCTGGCCCCAACAACAGTTCAAGCCACCCTGGAGCAATTGGAGGGCAACCTGCGCGGCTCAGGTCGCTCCAGCAGCACCGTGCTGGTGCGGTTGCGGGGCATCAAGGCGGAGGGCGATGGGCTGGGACGCCCCGTCATCCTGGGCGAGGCGAGCAAGACCTTGCGTTGATGACGAACTTCAACGATGCGATCGAGGAGCTCCCCCAGTCGTTTCGCAGGGAACAACAGGAACTGGATCGGGCCGGTATCCAGCGCTGGTCCAGCATTCGTGATCTAACGGATCTGCAACTGAGCCAACTCGCCCGCAGTGGCCAGGCTTCGGCCCGAAACCTCAAGCGGCTGCGAGGCATAGCCGATTTGGTCTGCCGCTTGGATTTGCCTCCCCAGGACGCCGCGCTGCTGATGCATGCGGGCATCGCCACGCCCGCCGCTCTGGCGGCATGCACCCCTGAACGTCTCGTGCGCCAGACCGGAAGGCTGGAGCGCAGCCTTGGAACCAAACGGCCTGCCGTGGTGGATCTGCGGGTGGCCGGCGATTGGATCCGCCGCGCCAGGCAACTGGCGAACTGACCCTAGTCACCCTGCCTTGGCATCCAATCCTGCGTATGAACCTGTTATGGGCTTGAAACTCCTACGCACAGCTTTGATCGCTCTGGCGCTCCTGGGCTCACCATTGCTCGTGGTTGCCGCTGACTCGGACTTGCTCAACAGCGTCAAACGCAATCCTGAAAAAGCAAAGGCCATGTGCCGTTCGTTCCGGCAAATGAACGCCAACGGCCGATCGCCATTCTCCAATCCCTACATCAATCAGGTCGCCGCCAGCGAGAAGCTGAGTTTTCAGGATGCGGAAATCCTCATGACCTACATCGTGGGGATGCATTGCGCCGATGTCCGCTGAGACCAGCGGAATTGTCTGCCGGTCTGCAGCGCTGAGGACGGCCGATGGCGTCGAGCTGCGTTCACGGTTGTGGCATCCCAGCGGCGAAGGCCCCTGGCCTGCCCTGCTGATGCGGCAGCCCTACGGGAGCCGCATCGCCTCAACCGTCACCTACGCCCACCCCAGTTGGTGGGCGTCCCATGGCTTCCTGGTGGTTGTTCAGGACGTCCGAGGACAAGGAGAGTCGGAAGGACGTTTCCGGGGGTTTGGTCAGGAAGCAGCCGACACCCCCGCCACCCATGCCTGGGTGCGCCAGCTACCGGAATGCAATGGACGCCTGGGGGTCTACGGGTTTTCGTATCAGGGTCTGACCCAGCTCACCGCAGCGGAATCGGCCCCACCGCCGGAGTGCACCGCTCCGGCGATGACCGGCCTGGACGAACGACGCCATTGGAGTTGTGAAGGCGGTGCCCACTGGTGGCACCTCGGCCTGGGATGGGGGCTGCAGCTGGCGGCCCTCCAGGCCCTGCGACGCGGAGATGCAACGGCCTGGCTGGAGATCCGCCGCAGCCTTGAAGACAACCGCTATTTGCGGGACGGACCAACCCTGCTGGAGCGCCATGACCCCGAAGGCATGGCCTGGAGCTGGTTGAACAACGACCCCAGCAACGATCAGCAGTGGACGGTTCATCACGCCCCGGAGAGCTGGCTCCAGCGGCCGATGCTGTTGATCGGTGGATGGTGGGATCCGCATCTGGTGGGTCTGCTGGACCTCTGGCATCGCAGCCAAGCGGCCGGCGGGCAGCCATCCCTGCACATCGGGCCTGCCTCCCATCTGCAGTGGTGGCCGGAAACCCAGCAGCTGATGCTTCAGTTCTTCCAACAGCATCTGCAGGATCGCCCCCCGCAGGAACCGCAGCCCAGCCACCAGCTCTGGAACATCACCCAGCATCAGTGGGATGCGATCCCCGCACCGGACACGGGTAGATCAGCGTCATGGGGACTGCGCAGCCATGGACTGGGCTGCATCGACCCAAGCGACGGTGCCCTTGTGGCGGATGGAGAGGGAGTAGGAAGCGTGGTCATCGTTCATGACCCCTGGCGACCGGTTCCGGCCATAGGTGGACACCTCGGAACAACCCCTGGGCCGGCGGAGCGCACGGCCGTGGATCAACGCAGCGACGTTGCGACATTCACCACCGCACCCCTGGTTGATGAGCTGCTGCTGTCAGGTCAACCGCACCTCCTGCTGGACGCCGAAGCGGACCAGCCCGGGTTTGATCTCTGCATCAGCCTCTCGCGCCTGCCCGCGGAAACCCACAGCGTTGAACAACTGAGCACGGGAGTCGCACGGGTTCGCGGAGAGGAGGCGTTACAGCCAGCCAGGCGCAGCGTGACCCTCCAGCCGCTGCACGCGAGCCTGGCTTGTGGCGATCGACTGAGGATCTCCGTTGCCGCAGCAGCGTGGCCCGCCATTGGCGTCAACCCTGGCCACGATGCCGTTCCCTGCGGAGCACCAAGTCCAGAGCATCTTGTGGTGACGCTGACACTGAAACTTGCTGGCTCCACCCTGCAGCTGAACCCCTTTGATTCCGGCAGACTGAAGCTCGACTGACGTTTGTGCTTTGTAGCTCTCCGCTGCCCTTCTGGCCATCGCTCTGTCGGCTCCCATGGGGTTGATCAGTCCCGCAGCAGCGGAGCAACTCACCAGAACCGAACTCACCCCAGCCCAAGCAACAACGGCGGCTGAACTGCTGCTGGAGGCGCTCAAAAATCGCCAGGGAGACGTCATGCATGACGCTCTCGCAGCCCCGGTTCAGACCAGTGTTGATGTGAAGAGCGTCCAGGCACGCCTGAACCAACGCGCGGCCATTGATGCAGCCCGCGTTGTCAGCGTGACCCCTGGCTACAACACAACAACCATCGATGCGGTGGTGACCACTGCATTCGGTGACGAAGGGGTGCTGATGGTGCTGGATGAGGACGGCAAACTGCTCGCCTGGAAGTGGAGCGACAGGATCCAGCCGATCGAGACAACGGCCCTCGACTTCACCCGCGACCTGGCAGCAGGACGCTGGATTGCCGCGCGATCCAAGATGTCCCTCCAACTCCAGTAGGAGTTGGCCCCGGGAGATCTGGAACGCAAATGGACCAAGCTCAGCCAGGTGTCAGGTGGGTTCCGCAAGGTCAAGGACGCTGTGATCGCCCATCAAGGCGGCGATCAGCAGCTCGTGCTGGTGGCTGTCGCCTTCGGCCAGGCCACCACCAACCTGTTCGTGATCTTTGACGCAAGCGGTCGGATCATCAACGTCGACATTTCCCGAGACTTCGTCTGATTAACAGCGGATCTGTTTCGTAAATCGGGCTTAACATCTCGCCCAATTCACAGATCTCCCATGGGTGTCGCCGCAGTCCTCGACTGGATGGTGCAGGACGGCGAACGGTTGGCGAATTGTCGCCATGACCACCCGTTTGCGGTGCTTGGTCCTCAACCCTCGGATCAGGGTTGGACCGTGCGGATCTGGATGCCGGAAGCCCAAACAGTCACCCTGTTGCAGGCTGGCGACGAGATCGCCATGACAACGCCGAACCACCCCTGGGTGTTCGAGGCACAGCTCAACAGAGACCCCGGCTGCACTTATCGGGTCAGAGTTGAGCGGGGCGGGATCGTGCACGAACAACACGACCCCTGGGCCTTCCGCGGCGAATGGATGGGCGAAATGGATCGCCACCTGTTTGCTGAAGGCAACCATCACCACATCTGGCAAAAGATGGGTGCCCACCTCACCGAGCGTGACGGGGTCAAGGGGGTGATGTTCTGTCTGTGGGCGCCCAGCGCTCTCACCGTCTCCGTGATTGGAGATCTGAATTCATGGGACGGACGTCACCACCCCATGCAGCAACGCGTCGGGGGCATCTGGGAACTATTCATCCCCGGCCTCGAGGAGGGACATCTCTACAAGTACGAAATCCGTACCCAAGAGGGCCACTGCTACCAAAAGGCTGATCCTTACGGCTTCCAGCACGAGGTTCGCCCGGACAACAGCTCCGTTGTGGCTCGCCTAAGCGGATTCCAATGGTCCGATCAGGGCTGGATGCAGAAGCGCGACAGCAGCAACGCGCTCGATCAACCGATCTCGGTGTATGAAATGCACCTGGGCAGCTGGATCCACGCCTCAGCGGATGAGCCTTGGATTCAACCCGACGGCACCCCTCGGACGCCCGTTCCCGCCGCGGAGATGAAACCCGGTGCTCGCCTGCTCACCTACGCCGAACTCGCCGATCGGCTGATTCCTTACGTCAAGGAGAGGGGCTTCACCCACATCGAGGTGATGCCGATCACCGAGCATCCCTTCGACGGCTCCTGGGGCTATCAGGTGACGGGTTGGTATGCCCCCACCAGCCGTTACGGAACGCCCGATGAATTCCGGGCCTTCGTGGATCGCTGTCACGCCGAAGGCATCGGCGTGATCATCGACTGGGTTCCGGGCCACTTCCCGAAGGATGCCCACGGCCTGGCCTTCTTTGATGGCACCCATCTCTATGAACACAGTGATCCCCGGATCGGGGAACACAAGGAATGGGGAACGCTGATCTTCAACTACAGCCGCAACGAGGTTCGTAATTTCCTCGTCGCCAACCTGGTGTTCTGGTTCGAGCAGTTTCACATCGATGGCATTCGCGTGGATGCTGTGGCCTCGATGCTCTATCGCGACTACCTGCGTCCCGACGGGGAATGGCTGCCCAATGAGAACGGTGGTCGGGAGAACACCGAAGCCGTTCGCTTCCTGCAGCAGGCAAACCACGTGCTGTTCCAGCACTTCCCAGGGGCCCTCTCGATCGCGGAGGAATCAACCACCTGGCCGATGGTGACGCAGCCCACGGACAGCGGCGGCCTCGGATTCAACCTCAAATGGAACATGGGTTGGATGCACGACATGCTCGATTACTTCGAGCTGGACCCGTGGTTCCGCCAGTTCCACCAGAACAACATCACCTTCTCGATCTGGTACACCTACACCGAGAACTTCATGCTGGCCCTGAGCCACGATGAAGTGGTGCACGGGAAGAGCCATCTCCTGCACAAGATGCCGGGAGATGACTGGCAGAAGTACGCCAACACCCGGGCGTTGCTCTCCTACATGTGGACGCACCCCGGCAAGAAGACGATCTTCATGGGGATGGAATTCGGCCAGCGGGCTGAATGGAATGTGTGGGGCGATCTCCAGTGGGATCTGCTCAACTACGAACCCCACAAGGGCATCCAGCGTTTGGTGGATGACCTCAACGTTCTTTACAAGGCAGAACCGGCCCTCTGGCGGGACGACTTCGACCAGTTCGGCTTCCAGTGGATCGATTGCAACGACAACCGCCACTCCGTGATCAGCTTCATGCGTCGGGAAAGCGCCAGCGGCACCTGGCTGGTGGTGGTGGCGAACTTCACACCCCAAAGTCACTCCCACTACCGCGTGGGCGTTCCTCTCTCTGGGTTCTACGAGGAGATCTTCAACTCCGATGCAGCCAAATACGGCGGCAGCAACCTCGGCAACATGGGCGGCAAACCAACGGACGAGTGGGGCATCCACGGCTACGAGAACTCCTTGGATCTCTGCCTGCCGCCGCTGAGCCTGATGGTGTTCAAGCACGACCCGAAACGCAGCCTGAGCAGCAGCGAGCCGGACAACATCGTGTGACGAACGTGATGACAAAGAGGGGGTAAAGCTCTAGCCAAGGCCTCGATTCGGGTAGGTTTCCGGCTGACCTGACCGGGCTTGATGAGCGACTCTTTACCCCTGCTCCTGCGTGCTGCGCGCGGTGAATCGGTGGAGCGTCCTCCGGTGTGGATGATGCGCCAGGCCGGTCGCTACATGAAGATCTACCGGGACCTGCGGGACAAGTACCCCAGCTTTCGTGAGCGTTCCGAAAACCCTGATCTCTCCTATGAGATCTCCATGCAGCCGTTTCACGCCTTCAAGCCCGATGGCGTGATCCTGTTCTCCGACATCCTCACGCCCCTGCCGGGGATGGGAATCGATTTCGAAATCATCGAGAGCAAAGGCCCCCAGATCGGCGATCCAATCCGGAGCATGGCCCAGGTGGATGCCCTGCGCCCCCTCAACCCCGCCGAGTCGATGCCCTTTGTGGGTGAAGTGCTGGGTCGTCTGCGCCAAAGCGTCGGCAACGAAGCAGCTGTTCTCGGCTTCGTTGGTGCCCCCTGGACCCTGGCCGCCTACGTGGTGGAGGGCAAGAGCAGCAAGAACTACGCGGTGATCAAGGCCATGGCCTTCCGCGAGCCCGAGATCCTGCACAAGCTGCTCGACCACTTCGCTGAGTCGATCGCCAATTACCTGCGCTATCAGATTGATTCCGGCGCCCAGGTGGTGCAGATGTTTGATTCCTGGGCGGGCCAGTTGAGCCCAGCGGACTACGACACCTTCGCTGCGCCTTATCAGAAGAAGGTGGTGGATCTGGTCAAGCAGACACACCCCGACACCCCCTTCATCCTCTACATCTCCGGCAGCGCCGGCGTGATCGAGCGGATGGCCAACACCGGAGTTGACATCGTTTCGCTGGATTGGACGGTGGACATGGCCGAAGCCCTGGCACGTCTGCCGGAGCACATTGGTGTTCAGGGCAACGTGGATCCCGGCCTGCTGTTCGGCACCCCAGAGGCAATTGAGGCCCGCATTGATGACTGCGTGCGCAAGGCCCGCGGCCGCAAGCACATCCTCAACCTCGGCCATGGAATCCTGCCGGGTACACCGGAAGAAAACGGTGAAGCCTTCTTCCGGGCCGGCAAGAGCGTGATGGACCGTCTCGGGGCTGTCGTTTGACCCGCATCCTGGTGACCGGCGCCAGCGGATGCGTCGGTCAGTACATCTCCCGCTGGCTTCTGGACCACTCAGATGCCGAGCTGCTGCTCTGGCTGAGGGACCCGGCCAAACTCACCGCTGTTCCAACAGACCATCCCCGCATCCGCCTCTTGGTCGGGGACCTGCGGGACACCGACCGTTTTGCCAAAGAACTGGCCTCGGTGAACCGGGTGATTCACACCGCCACGGCCTGGGGTGACCCCGAGCGAGCCGAACAGGTGAATGTGGTAGCGGTGAAACGGATGCTGGCGCTTCTGGATCCCAGCGAACTGGAGCAGGTCATTTATTTCTCCACGGCCAGCGTGCTCGATCGGCACCTGCGCCCCCTGCCGGAAGCTCTGGCCTACGGCACGGAATACATCCAAACCAAGGCTCGCTGCCTCAGGGATCTTGAGCAGCACCCTCTGGCCAGCAAAGTCGTGGCGGTGTTTCCCACCTTGGTGTTCGGTGGACGGGTCGACGGCACCAGCCCCTTCCCCACCAGCTACCTCACCGAAGGTTTGGCTGAAGTCAGCCGTTGGCTCTGGCTGGCCCGCTGGCTTCGGGTGGATGCGAGCTTCCACTTCATCCATGCGGAAGACATCGCCCGCATCTGCGGCCTCTTGGCCACCCGCCCCCATGAACCGAACCGAGAACCCGGGCAAGGCGCCCTGCGTCGGGTGGTGATGGGACAACCGGCCATCTCGGTGAACGACACCGTGAAAACCCTCTGCCGCTGGCGCGGTGTGGCCCGAACGCCCGGCATTCCGCTCTGGCCATGGCTGATTGAGACCCTGATCAGCGTGCTGCCCATCGAAGTGAATGCATGGGACCGGTTCAGCATTCGCCAGCGCCACTTCATCCATGACCCGGTGACGCAACCGGAACGTTTCGGTGGCAGCAGCCATGCTCCTGACTTGGCAACAGTTCTTAGCGATTCCGGCCTGCCCAACCGCGGAACCCCCAGACCCGCGCGTATGGTCAATGCATCGACCTAGCACTTTCATGCGCTCCGTCATCCGCACCATTGCAGCCGCCTGCTGCGCCTTCCTGATGCTGATCGGCCTCAACGTCGGCAGCGCTCAAGCCGCCACTGTTGAAGTGAAGCTCGGCACCGATGGCGGCATGCTGGCTTTCGAGCCGGCCACCGTGAACATCAAGGCCGGCGACACCGTCAAGTTCGTCAACAACAAACTGGCTCCTCACAACGCAGTTTTCGAAGGCCACGACGAGTACAGCCACTCTGACCTCGCCTTCAACCCCGGCGAATCCTGGGAGGAAACCTTCGCCACCGCTGGCACCTACGACTTCTACTGCGAGCCCCACCGCGGTGCTGGCATGGTCGGCAAGGTGATCGTTGAGTGATATCTGGATTTCTGAGGAAATCTCTGAACATCTCAAACTGAACTGAAAGCCCCGGGCTGTGTATCAACCACAGTCCGGGGTTCTTTTTTTTGCCGGCAACGATGGATAGCTTGGGGCATTGAGGGGGGTTGCGATGGCACGCCTATCAGGCCTGATGCTGACGTTGCTGTTGATCGTTGGCGCAACAGGCCTGCTGTCTGCTCCGGCGATGGCGATCGACACGATCGAAAGCTCCGCCTTGGAGCGAGGGGAGCAGATTTTCAACAGCAACTGTGCGGCTTGTCACATGGGGGGCGGCAATGTGATCCGCGCCAACAGAACACTGAAGATCAGAGACTTGAACGACCATGTGGAGGCCTACTCCAGCTCCCCGCTAGAGGCCCTGGAGCATGAGATCGAGGATGGGCTGAATGCCATGCCCAGCTATGCCGACAAACTGAGTGAAGAGGAGATCATGGCGGTGGCCACCTACGTGGAACAACGGGCCGAATTGGGCTGGTCCAGGCGATGAGTCGTGAAGCTCTTCGCGATTTTTTGCGGGCTGTGGAGCACCACCAGGGCTTGCGGCGTGATGCAGCCCAATGCCGTGATAACGATCAACTGTTGGCCCTGGCACGCCGCCACGGCTTCAATGTGATCCAGCGGGATCTCTGCGACGACGCCCGCGAATCAGCCATCACCAGTTGGTTCGAAACCAGCCGAATCCAGCGCTCGTTTCAATCACCACCCTTCCAATCAAATCCCTCGCAATCAACAGCCTCCCAATCAACAGCCCCGCAACCACCAAAGACCTGATGGCCGTTGTCACCCTGCTCAGTGATTTCATCGACGGCACCAGCATGGCCCTGGCGGAAGACACCGACGCCGCGGATCTGAACGCCTTCATGACCGCCAATCAAGGCCGGCTCTGGGCGAGCGTGCAGCAGCGCCGCCGGCAGCGGCAGCAAACCATCGAGCGGCGAGGTCCGGGAACGGTCTACTTCGCTGCTGACGCCCCAGGGGCTGCGGCCGTGGAGCGCTACCTCGCCAGTGACACGGGCTCAGCTGAGGAAGCAGCAGCGCTGCAGGCCATGCGGAGCGCTGGGGTGGAGATCGCACCCCATGTGGGAGCAGACCGTGAACGCGATGTTCTGCTCAACGGCCGGTTGAAGGACCTAACGGCCCAGGCCAAGGCCAAAGCCAAGGGCTTTGGTTGAAGCCATGGGCGATGCATCGATGACGCTTCCTGAGAACCCGCTTGGCCTGCAGAGTTTTGACGAGCTGGTGGAGTGGACCGTGTCCTACCTCCACTTCAAACACGCTCTGGAGGTGATTGCCCTCACCCCAAAGGTCGCAAGGTCGTATCTCGATCGCTTCAGCGCGTTCAGCAGCCGCTATGCAACGGAGATGAAAAAACAGGACATCCTTGAAGCCCACCTCCCCAAAGAGATGCGGGAGAGCATCGAAGCCGAAAACGCTCACCGCGCGCTCCTACGGGAGCTGCTCAGCGGCTGATCAAGCGGCGGACTGGGCCTGCTTGGCCGCCTGCAACACAGCCAGATAGAGATCCTCGTCAATTTCCCGGATGTCGTACTCAGTGGGTTTCACCCCATGGTGGTGCTCATGCACCACCATCCAACAGCTGCGTTCCAGCTCACCGCCAGCCGTTGCTGCCAGCGCCAAACCCTGCTGGACGAGGGAGTTCACCAGCGGCTGATCAGGCATGGGCATCCAGGAGTTCGGCAAACTCTAAAAAGACACCACGGTTTGCCGCCCCCTGGCGTGAGGACCGATCCCAAGGCTTCGGTTTGCCCCCACTGAAGACGGAACAAGCCCCATACGGTGAACCCAGTTTGAAACGCATCCGAGATGCAACCCACGGCGGAACAGTTCACTGAACAAGCCTGGGCCGCCATCGTCGCCGCCCAGCAACTGGCGCAGAGCGCCAGGCATCAGCAACTTGAAACGGAGCATCTGCTGCTTGCGCTGTTGCAGCAGAACGGTCTGGCTGGACGCATTCTCAGCAAAGCAGGGGTCGACATTGGCACGTTCCAGGCGGCCGTCGACAACCATCTCAGGCAGCAGCCCAGTCTTGGCTCTCCACCGGAATCGGTGTTTCTGGGACGCTCCCTGAACAGCTGCCTGGATCGCGCCGAAACAGCCCGCGATGGATTCAGTGACAGCTACATCGCCATCGAACATCTGTTGCTGGCCCTGGCCGACGATGACCGCTGCGGGAGGCAACTGCTCAGCCAAGCGGGCGTTGACACCAGCAAACTCAACGAAGCCATTACAGCTGTGAGAGGCAACCAGACGGTGACCGATCAGAACCCGGAAGGGACCTATGAATCGCTTGAAAAGTACGGACGGGACCTGACGGCCGCCGCCCGTGACGGAAAGCTAGACCCGGTGATCGGTCGCGACGAGGAGATCCGGCGCACCATCCAGATCCTCAGCCGGCGCACCAAAAACAACCCCGTGCTGATCGGCGAACCAGGGGTTGGAAAGACCGCCATTGTTGAGGGATTGGCGCAGCGCATCGTGAATGGCGATGTGCCACAGGCCTTGCAGAACCGTCAACTCATCGCGCTCGACATGGGAGCCCTGATCGCCGGTGCGAAATACCGCGGTGAGTTCGAGGAACGGCTCAAAGCTGTGCTCAAGGAGGTCACCGCCTCGGAAGGCCAGATCGTGCTGTTCATCGATGAAATCCACACGGTGGTGGGCGCTGGCGCCACCGGTGGAGCCATGGATGCCAGCAATCTGCTCAAGCCGATGCTGGCCCGGGGGGAACTGCGGTGCATTGGCGCCACCACCCTCGATGAGCACCGCCAGCACATCGAAAAAGACCCCGCCCTGGAGCGTCGCTTTCAGCAGGTGCTGGTGGATCAACCCACGGTGGAAGACACGATTTCAATCCTGCGGGGTCTGAAAGAGCGTTATGAGGTGCATCACGGCGTGCGCATTGCCGACAGTGCCCTGGTGGCAGCGGCTGTGTTGAGCAGCCGCTACATCGCCGACCGCTTTCTGCCGGACAAGGCAATCGATCTGGTGGATGAATCAGCCGCTCGCCTGAAGATGGAGATCACCTCCAAACCGGAGGAGATCGATGAAATCGATCGCAAGATCCTCCAGCTGGAGATGGAGAAGCTCTCCCTCGGCCGTGAATCCGACAGTGCCAGCCAGGAGCGGCTGCAACGGATCGAGCGGGAACTGGCGGAGCTGGGGGAACAGCAAAGTTCCCTGAATGCCCAGTGGCAGCAGGAGAAAGGCGCAATCGATGAGCTGTCTTCGCTCAAGGAGGAGATCGAACGGGTGCAGCTGCAGGTGGAACAGGCCAAACGCAGCTACGACCTCAACAAAGCGGCGGAACTGGAATACGGCACCCTGGCCTCGCTGCAGAAGCAGTTGCTCGAACAGGAAACCCAGATCGCCTCAGAGGAGCCAGGCGAGAAAGGCTTGCTGCGGGAGGAGGTGTGTGAAGACGACATCGCCGAGGTGATCGCCAAGTGGACCGGAATCCCTGTGGCGCGGCTGGTGCAGAGCGAAATGGAAAAGCTGCTGCAGCTGGAGAATGACCTGCATCAGCGGGTGATCGGCCAGCACCAGGCCGTGACCGCCGTGGCGGATGCGATTCAACGCTCCAGGGCTGGCCTGAGCGACCCGAATCGCCCCATCGCCAGCTTCCTGTTTCTCGGCCCCACCGGTGTGGGCAAGACGGAACTCTCCAAAGCCCTCGCCAACCGGCTGTTCGACAGCGACGACGCCATGGTGCGCATCGACATGTCGGAGTACATGGAGAAGCACACCGTGAGCCGTTTGATCGGGGCACCTCCCGGATACGTGGGCTATGAGGCAGGTGGCCAGCTCACCGAAGCGGTGCGTCGTCGGCCCTACGCCGTGATCCTGTTCGACGAGGTGGAGAAAGCCCACCCGGATGTGTTCAACGTGATGCTGCAGATCCTCGATGACGGCCGTGTCACCGATGGGCAGGGCCGCACCGTGGACTTCACCAACACCGTGCTGATACTCACGAGCAACATCGGCAGCCAGTCGATCCTGGAGCTGGCCGGCGATCCCGAGCAGCATGGAGCGATGGAAAGCCGGGTGAATGACGCTCTCCGGGCCCATTTCCGGCCGGAATTCCTCAATCGCCTCGACGATCAGATCATCTTCCACAGCCTCAGGCGGGAGGAACTGCGCCAGATCGTCACCCTTCAGGTGGAACGTCTGCGCCAGCGGCTGGCTGAGCGCAAGCTGGAGCTCAGCATGAGCGATGGGGCCGCCGACTGGCTCGCCAATGCCGGATATGACCCCGTCTACGGGGCACGACCGCTGAAACGCGCTGTGCAGCGGGAACTGGAGACACCCATTGCCAAAGCAATCCTGGCGGGTCGTTACAGCGAAGGGCAGGCGATCAGCGTGGAGCTGGAAGCGGACGCGTTAGCCCTGCGCTGAAAACCAGGCGGGAACAGCGCTGTAGGTGGCGGCATTGCGGCTGTTCTCCCGCGCCTCCACGCCAAAGCAACAGGTGCGACCGCCGTCCCGCTCCCGCAGCAGCTCATTGGCCCAGGTCCAGATCAAGGCCGCCGTTGCCTCCATGCCTACGTTCTCCATCACGCGGAGATCAATGGCCTGGAGGTCATGCAACCGCTGCCATTCCGCCAGCAGTGGATCGTCGGCATTGACCAGAAAGGTGTGGTCGAACTGCTGCCTCAGGCGTTCTTCGAAGGGGCGAAGGCTGGAAAAATCAACAACAAACCCGCAGGCATCCAGCTCCGTTGCGGCGAACCAGAGGTTGAAACTGCGGCTGTACCCATGCACGAAGCGGCAATGGCCCTGGTGGCGCCACTGCCGGTGACAGCAGGGATAGCCGCTGAAGGCTTTGCTGCAGCTGTAGGGGGTCGGAGAAACGAGCAAGGGGTGAAAACGCGGAATGGAGCACGCTGCGGGAAGATTCAGGCGTTGCCCGAATGTCCGAGGCCTGATGCAGCCCCTCAGCCCCGCCTTCATTGACCAACTCCGTTTTAACGAAGCGGGGCTGATTCCAGCTGTGGCCCAGGACTGGCTGGACGGGGCGGTGCTGATGGTGGCCTGGATGAACCGGGAGGCCATCGAAGCCACCCTGCGCAGTGGTGAAGTGCATTACTGGAGCCGCTCACGCCAGGAGCTTTGGCACAAGGGGGCCACCAGCGGTCACGTTCAAACGATGCGGGAGATCCGCTACGACTGCGATGCCGACGTGCTGCTGGTGACCGTGGAGCAGGCTGGGGATGTGGCCTGCCACACCGGCTCCCGCAGCTGTTTCTACGAAAACAGCGATGCACGAACCACAGGTGGCACCGAGGCCCTAGCGCCACCAACGGATGCTTGCACCGAACTGTTCCGGGTGATCGAAGGGCGACGCGAGAAACCGGAAGAGGGCAGCTACACCAACAAGCTGCTGGCGGGGGGAGACAACAGCATCCTCAAGAAAATCGGCGAGGAGAGTGCTGAATTCGTGATGGCTTGCAAAGACGACAATGCCGCCGAGATCGCCGGCGAAGCGGCGGACATCATCTTCCACATGCAGGTGGCCCTGGCCCATCACGGCGTGAGCTGGCGGCAGGTGCAGGAAGTGCTGGCCGCACGTCGTGGTGCCCCGCGCCGGCACTAAGGCAGACAGGGGCTGTCGCTGCTGATCACAACTTCATCGCCAAGCTCCACGGTGTCCAACAACACCCCCATGGTGAGCTTTCCGGCGTTGATGCAACCGCCAGTCACCGCCTTGCCGATCCGGGACTCGTCATTGGTGCCGTGAATGGCGAAGCTGTACCAGCGGAAGACGCCGTCGTAGGTGTTGAAACGGAAGGGCTGATCGGTGGCGGGCACAGGAGCCAGGCTGATGTAGCCGACGCCGTATTCCCCGGTTTCCCCATCACCTTTGAAGTCAATGGAGTTCATGTTGGTGAAGAGGCTCTCGCGCAGCTCCTCTTCTGATTTGCCGGATTGCTCCACCAGTGCGGGATCCATCTCGAAGCGGTCGTTGCTGAGGATGGCGTTGACCTGAAAGGTTCCAAGCGGAGTGATGCCCTCTTCAAAGGTGGTGCCTTCACAGGCAATCCCATGACGACCATGGCCAACGGTGAAACGCAACGGCCCCTCAGCACGATCCAACACACCTTCACTGGCTGCTGGATTGCTGCCGTCCAGCTGAATCCGAATCGGTGCTCGAACCTGTGGGTTCTGCTGGGGCAGGCTGTTGTTGGAACGACAACCCACCAGACTCAGCAGCAGACCAGCCAGCGCCAGAGAACGGACCAGGTGCATCGATCAAGCATGACTGCCGGCAGCATGCCGCGCCCGCATGGTGACGTCACTCAAGTGATTCAGATTCGGCCGGTTCGATGGGCTTCCGAAGCGTTGAACCGAAACGGGTGGTCTGCTGCATGACCCACGCCAGCGTGAGGCGATCCCGCTGCGATGGCACCAACACCGGACGCTCGCCCTGGCTGATCGCCAGAACATCAGTAGGAACCGAACTGTGGCCCCAGAGGCCAAAGGCATGACCCAGTTCATGCAGAGCGGTGGCCTGCAGTGCTTCCGCTCGCAGCCCTGGTGACACCATCACCTTCACCAGGGGTTCAAGCCTTCGGCGGCCCTGGCGCTGCACGTCCACAACCTGAAGTTGTGTGCGTCCGTTGCTGGCGCGCCACACCCCAGCCACCTGCCGGCGGGCCGGACGCTGCCGATGAATCAACACGTTCGCCTGGTCCGGATTGTCCACCAGCGTGAGCGGAACCAGTGCACGCCAGGTGGTCAGCGCCGATGACACTTGATCAAGCCAGCGTTGGTCCCAGCGGTTGGCCGGCGTGGCGGCGGCGGGCTGAACCCACACGCACCAGTGCTTCAACACCGGAGGGCCCATGGAGGTGGTGGCGATGGAGGAGGCATAGCCCGGCCTTTGGCCTGGAGGCTGGCGTTCCAAAGCCACCTGCAGGGTTCGAACCTGCTGTTGTGGAGGACAGAGCTCGGGCTGCATCAGGCGGCGGGAAGACCCACACCGCGGGCCATCAGGGTCGCCATCAACGGAATGCTGGCGAAGCCGACCAGTTCAATGTTGATGATCCATGCCAGACGCTTGGCCAGGGCTTCGCTCACCTTCGGCAGCTCACCCTTGCGCAGCGGAATCGCCCAGAGGATGTAGGTGATCGTGGGATACAGCGACAGGCCTCCCACGGAGAGGTACAGACCAACCTTCCACCAGAACAGCGGATTCTGGGTGTAGAACTCAGCCCCTTGGCCGAAGTGGATCACCCGCAGGATCCCACTGACCAGAAGAGCCAGAGCAGCGATGCCATAAACGATGTCGGTGATCACCATCGCCGTGGCTTCCTGGCGATTCGGATCCGCTTTGATCAGCTTCCGCTCCAGCACCAGAGCGCCAAAGCAGAGCATGAAACTGAGGTAATGAACGTAGGCAACGCCGGCGTTTTTGGCGATGTCGGACGTGAGAGCGACGGCCAGGGGCATGGGCGTGGCGGCGGAAGGTGCGGCGACCTTAGCCACCCAATTGAATTAACAATGAAAGATTCACTTCAGTAACAGGAAGAAAGAGTGAAATAGCGCACAAAGTATTAATTCGGGAGTCTTTATTATGACCGCCAGAAAAAAACACTTTGGTTCTAGGTTCAATTCAGCCGTATCGTCATGATGACGAGTTCTCTGAGTGCTTTTCTCGGCGAAATTGGTCGCCATCAACTGCTCACTCCAGAGCAGGAACTCATGATGGGGAGGAAGGTTCAGGCGATGGTCGCCATCACAGAACGCTGTCATCTGGCTGGCGGGAGTGGCCCAGCCTGTGAGTACAGCGATGAAGAAAAAGGCGTGATTCGCCGTGGTGAACGGGCCAAGAATCAGATGATCACGTCCAACCTTCGTCTTGTCGTCAATCTGGCCAAGCGTTATCAGGGCAAGGGCCTGGATCTTCTCGATCTGATTCAAGAGGGCACCCTTGGCCTCACCCGAGCCGTTGAGAAATACGACCCCACCCGCGGCCATCGTTTCTCCACCTATGCCTACTGGTGGATTCGACAGGGGCTGAATCGAGCGCTCTCCACCCAAAGCCGCACGATTCGCATTCCCGTGAATGTGAACGAAAAGCTCACCAAATTGCGGGCTGCCAAGGCACGCTTGATGCAGCGCAATGGCCTCAGCCCCAGCGGAGAGCAACTCGCGGAGTTCATGGAGATCCCCATCGCTGAGGTGGAAGATCTGCTGGCCTGTGAACTGCGCAGCGTCACCGTGAGCCTGCAGGGGGTTGTGAAATCGAAATCGGATCCTTCCGAGCTGGTGGATGTGCTGCCAAGCGAGGAGCTCCCGCCGCTGGAACGGGCCGAGATCGCTGAACGCACCGCGTCCGTGTGGTCTTTGCTGGCCAAAGCCAATCTCACCCCGAAAGAACACACCGTTGTGACCCTGCGCTTTGGGCTGGATGGCACCAACGAATGGCGCACCCTTGCCGAGGTGGCACGCCACATGAACTGTTCACGGGAGTATTGCCGTCAGGTGGTGCAGCGGGCCCTGCGCAAACTGCGCAAGACGGGCATTCAAAGCGGACTCGTGGAATCCACACCCTGAAGATCGGCACGACCCGCTGGCGTCTTGCGGAGGAACTGGGGAGAGTGGATCCAACCAGTTCCCTCCGCATGACTGACCAGGCTGCGCGAACCACCGTTGAAGCGGATGTGCTTGAAGGGGAGGTGATCGACGAAAACCTGCTGCGGCGCCTGTTGCAGCGGACCGGCAGAGGTCTTGCCGCCCCAGCCCTGGAAGGCCTGGAGTTGATGCTTGACCCCGGAACCCCCTCAGCCGCGCGGCTGACGATGCTCGCTGCCCTGAGTTATCTACTGATGCCGGCCGACCTGATTCCAGACCTGCTGCCGGTGGCCGGTTTCAGTGATGATCTGGTGGCGCTGACGGCCATGGTGGGTCTGTGGAGCAATCACGTCACTCCAGCCATCCGGATGCGAGCTCGCCGCAAACTGGATCGCTGGTTTCCCCTGGCGCACTGAATCGCTGAACTGAAACCGCTGAACTGAATCGCTGATCAATGTCTGGCTGGACCCCTGAATTTGAAGCGGATCTCACTCTGCTGCTGAAGGACTGGTTGAAGCAGCAAGGGCGCACCCAGGCCGACCTGCGTCGAAACCTGCGCGCTGTGTCGACCCGAATGCCTGCCCTGCTTGAGGTGCTGGAGCGCGAACACAACATGCGTGGACTGGCTGGACTGGCTGATCGGCTCTGCAGCGTTGAAGCCGAATGGCATGGCCAGCCTTCCAGCGAACCTGCCGGTGTGGCGACGGCCGACGACGATCCGTTCGGGCAACTTGATCTGCTTTTGCAGGAAATTCGAGACGACTGCACCGATTAACGGCCGACACGGGCAAAGTGGTGGCTCAGACATCGCCCCGATGACGCGAAATAACCTCCTCAGCGCCTCCGTTCTGTTGATGAACGGTGTTCGGCGTCGCCTCGGCCCATTCGCAAACCGAGGGGTGGCTGCGGGGACCGGGTAGCGCCACGGGCAAAGACAGCAAGATCGAAGCCGATTGCATCAAGGCGGAGGATGGCTCCGTCACCTGCGACACCAAAGTGGTCAACCCAGCCAGCGACACCAAGGCTCGCCCCTACTACAACCCCTTCAACGACTGAAGCCCGTGAGTGAACCCACGCGTTCCAAGAGAAGTTTTCTCGGTTTCGTTGATGCAGGTGAGCGCGAGGTCGCCCGACTGCTCACCCTGATCACGGCCGTGGTGATCAGCGCCGCCATCATCCAGCTGATTGTTTCCTTGGGCTCCAAATTGCTGACTGGGTCAGCGGCGACGTGGTTGGGCGATGACCTGATCAAGATTCTTGGCGATCTGCTCACCGTGTTGATCGCGCTGGAGGTGCTGCAAAACATCACCAGTTACCTGAGGCGCCACGTGGTGCAGATCGAACTGGTTCTGGTCACCGCGCTGACGGCTGTGGCTCGAAAGGTGATCGTGCTGCCCTCCGGTGCTGAAAACAAACCCCAGCTGCTGGTGGGCCTCGGGATCGCAGTCGTCTCACTTTCAGCGGCTTACTGGTTGGTGAAGCGTGCGAACGCCACTCCCTCCCGCAAACGACTGGGCCGCGGAGGATCAGCCAACAAGCTTGATTTCCAGGACTGAGCTTTAACGAACAAAAGGAAGGCCGCCCTTCCCGATGGAAAGACGGCCTAACTCGCTCGTTTGCGCATGGCAATCGACCTCAACTTCAGTGTCTGATGCCTTGGAAAAACGCCTCCAGCAATGGAACTGAGACAGGAAGATCGAAGCGTCTGGCTCAAGGCACCCTGGGGCCATCGGGTCCAGGTGTGAAGCGGCTCTCCTGCAGGGCACCTACGAACGATGCAGAGGGGAGTCGACTGGCTTGACGCTCTTCGTTGTCGCGCCAGACGAATCGCTTACGAATGGGTGGAAACTGTTGGAGCAGGGGCCAGCAAGTCAGTCTGCTTCTGGGGCTTGCTCAGGTGGAGTGTCGGCCGTCATGGGCTCCTCCGATCTCGATGCAGTCACTCTCGTCAGCGATCCGACCGAAGGCAATCAGCTGTCGTGCTCATTGCCTTTTGGGGGCTGCACGGGCCATCGTGGAAGTGGCGTGCCTCGCCGGGCTTAAGCAGCATCCCAGTGCAAGGCCAGCCACAGGGTTCCTGGATCGGGATCAGTGCGCTCGACCCGGTGGCGTTGATGGGGCGAAAGCAGCAGATGATCCCCTGGACTGAGATCAACAATCCGATCGGGGTTCTGCAGCGCAACACAGGCACTCCCCCGCAGCACAAGCACCCATTCGTGATCGCACTGATCCATCCATTCGTCACGGGGGGAGCTGAAGCCGTTGGAGGCGATCAACAGCAGCCTCCATGTTTCGGCAGACGCCAACACCTGGGTTGATTCCTCACCCGGTGAAGGGCACGGGGTCGCCAGCAGGTTGGCCTCTCCCCCCGGCCGATGGTCACGCTCACCCCAGCGCCGACCGATGTCGAACCCCCAGGATCGGGCCAACTGAACAACCTGGTTGTGGTCCGCACAAGCCGCCAGTGTTTCGCGGCTGCTGGAGTCGTTCCGCACACGCTCCGCAAGGGCCTGAAGTTGGGAGATCTTGCTGAGGAAACGGATCAGATCCTGTTCCGCCACGGGGACCACCGCACAACTCCAACGGTGATCCTGACAACAGACCAATCAGGGGATCGACGCAAAAGTCAGAAGATCCTGACCTTCTGTTTCATGCCGTCCGCAACCAAGGCACTCACCATCGGAGATCTGGAGGCTGGATTCTCGACCTACTGCCAGGCCCTGCGTCGCCTTGTGGCCGATGGACGCGACCTCAACGCCATTCGCCGGACGGTTTGCTGGGACTACCTCAACCGATTGCACACCTCGCTTCCGAAGGATTATCGCTCTCCCGATGAACTGATCCAGCGGTTCCAGAAGGAGGCATCACCTGCTCAAGCAGACTGATCCAAGCCACATCATCCCTGTGCTGAGCCACCTCCTGCGCTGCTGCATTGGTGCGTTTCTTGTTCTGATACTGAGCCTTGGATCAGCCGGCGCTTCGCTGGCTGCCGGGTCTGACGCCAGCGCCGGCGCCCTGTTATTCGAACAGCACTGCGCGGGATGCCACATCAACGGTCGCAACATCATTCGCAGGGGGAAAAACCTGAAGCTGAAGACCCTCGAGCGTGAGCAGATCGCAACTGTGGACGCCATCGCAGACATCGCCCGGGAAGGGCGAGGCCAGATGAGTGGTTACGCCGATGTTCTCGGGAGCGATGGAGATCAGCTCGTGGCTGAATGGGTGCTCATGCAAGCTCAGAACGCCTGGACCCAGGGATAAACCTCGAGCGCCGTCCAGATCCCCTGCTTCCAATAGATGTCGTCCTCAACCAGCCTGCGGACGACGTCGATGCTGTCGGCCTCGAAGATCCCGAAAACATGGGTGCTTCCCTCGGTGGGTCCGAGCGTGACCAGCGTTCCCTGCTCTTTCAGACTTTGGAGACGAGCAAGGTGCTCATCCCGATAGGGAGCACGCTTCTCAAGAGCATCCGCGCAGTAAATGCCCCACAAAACGAAACGTGCCATAGCGAAGGATGAAATAACAGCGAACTTTTCAGTAGAAAATGATGGCATAGCCGCTTGAACCATGGCTATGTTGTGAAGGTTGATATCTCTCGAAAGCGATGCTCACTGGGAGCGACCTTCTCAATAAAGTCAAAGACCTGGGTGACATCAGCAAGTCTGACCTTGTTCGTGCCTGTGGCTATGTCTCCACGAAAAAAGATGGTGGTGAACGTCTGAATTTCACCGCTTTTTATGAAGCACTGCTGGAGGCCAAAGGCGTCAGTCTTGGCGTGGGTGGAGTTGGCGGAGTGGGCAAAGGCGGCCGCAAACTCAGCTATGTGGCCACTGTGCAAGGCAACGGCAATCTTCTCATCGGCAAGGCCTATACAGCGCTGCTCGACCTGAAACCTGGAGATGAATTTGAAATCAAACTTGGTCGCAAACAAATTCGTCTGACACCGGTGGGTGCCACCGACGAAGACGACGAGTGATTCAACATTAAAAAGCAGTGCAACCCCGGCCAACGCCGGGGTTTTTGGTGGCTTGAGCGGGATGGCAGCCCCTAGGGCTGATCGGCAGCGGCACGCAACTCAGCGCAAAAACGACCAGCTTCCTGAGCAATGTCCCCGGGCGATGCTGCTGCCATCCGTTTCACAAGTGCACTGCCCACAATCGCTCCATCGGCACCCCAACCCCGAACCTGACGCACCTGCTCGGCACCTGAGATCCCAAAACCAACCGCAACAGGAACCGGTGAGGTTTGTTTGAGTTGCTGCACCAAACCTTCAACCCTGCTTTCCATCTGAGCTCGCTCACCGGTGACACCGGTGACACTCACCAGGTAGGTGAAACCTCGGCTGCATGTAGCAATCCGACCCATCCGATCTTGGGGAGTGGTAGGTGCAACCAAGAGCACCAAATCCAAGCCATGACGCTCTGCGATTGTCGACAGCCGCTCCGCTTCCTCAAGGGGTAGATCAGGGACCACCAAACCCGCCGCACCAGCCTCCGCTGCGGACTGGCAAAACGCCTCCATCCCCACATTGAGCAGTGGATTGGAATACGTGAACAGGATCACGGGAATCTGCAGCTGGCCTTTCAACGAGCGCAACATGTCCAGAACACCCTTTGGCGTGGTTCCGGCGGCAAGGGCCCGGGACGCAGCAGCCTGAATGACCGGCCCATCAGCGAGGGGGTCGCTGTAAGGCATTCCCAGTTCGACCATGTCAGCCCCTGCACGTTGCAGGCTGAGCAGCACATCAGCGGTGACAGAGAGATCCGGATCGCCGGCCATCAGGAATGGCATCAAGGCGAGGCGACCGTCCTGCTTCAGCTGCTCAAAGCGCTGGGCGATGGAAGAGGACTGCTGATTGGGCATCTCGGTCAACCGACCAGGAACAAACTTCGGAAGCCTATGAGTCGACGGGGGCATCGCCGTCCGCGGGAACCGAGGCATCCGCTCCAATCTTGCGCAACAGCGCCTGTTGCTCCTCCTCGGGAAGAGCATCAAAACGGGCTTGAAGCGCCTCAGCTTCCTGTTTGTCGTAGACCTCGCGGTAGCGACGCCGCTGATCCATGTAGGTCATCTGGCCGGTGACCACACGGAACAGGTAAGAGCTTGTCCACACCACCACAATCACAACCAGCAGGGCCTCCGCAGCAATCCCTGCCGAAAACCCCTCAAAGCCTGCAGCCTGAAAGCCGACTTGCCCAAGCCCGCCCAGCAGGAGGACTGCAAGTCCGATCAGAAGAACCTTGCCACGCGTCAATTCAGACGTCTCCTTGCCCGCGCAGCCGGAAATTGAGGAAGGGGGCAAACAGAATCATCCCCGGGAAAAAGAGGAAGACCAGGCCATAGATCCCCAGACGCTCCAGCTTGCCCATGCGATGCCAACGCTGGTTCATCCACGCGTACAGGGCGAGGGGAACCACAACGAGATACAGGCCGCCCAGAACGGTGTAGGCCAACAGAACCAACAACGTGTCCTGTGGGACTTGAGAAAGCAGGGACGAAAGGTCCAAGGCCTGAGGACATCTGGGGGAAATCTAAGATGTCCGGGCGGGGGCATGGCGGAATCGGTAGACGCACGCGACTTAAAATCGCTTGGGCCGAAAGGCCTGTGGGGGTTCAAGTCCCCCTGCCCCCACCACCTGAGCTCAAGACGGCAGCAACTCAGCCAGCTTGGTGCGGAAATCTCCCTTGGGCATGCCGCCCTTCAGTTCTCCCTCAATCGAAAAATCTCCATCGGGATCGTTCACCAGGAGGTAGGTGGGCCAGCCCATCCCCTCCTTGTTGGGGTACTGCTTGAGCAGGATCTTCCGGTATTTCCGATACATCTCCGTGTCCTGAAGCATCACGGAGATGAAGCTGCAGCCGAGTTCCTCGGCCACCTTGCCGTCGTAGTGACTCATGCGGTGACAGGTGCCGCAGTCTTCAGAGCTGAACTTGATCAGGTGCATCGGCAACGGCCCAGGACAGGATCTCTCCAGCATGGAAAGGAACCAGTCCATTCACAAGTTCCGGCACGAGATGGTCACGGCGTTGCAACGTAATGCGACGCGTGTTGGCTGGACGGTTGTAGAAGGCCGGCCCATTCAGGCTGGTGAAGGCCTCGAGATGCTCCAAAGCATCCTCCTCATCAAAAACCTGGGCATAGCTCTCCAGGGCGAAGGGCGCATTGAAGATGCCAGCGCATCCGCAGGCACTTTCCTTGGATGCCCGTTCGTGCGGTGCCGTGTCGGTGCCGAGAAAGAAGCGTGGGTCACCGCTGGTGGCCGCCCGGCGCAGGGCCTGACGGTGACATTCCCGCTTGGCCACGGGGAGGCAATAAAAATCACTGCGCAACCCGCCGGCAAACATCGCGTTGCGGTTGATGTGCAGATGGTGGGGGGTGATGGTGGCGGCGAGATGACGATCCGCTGAGCTGACGTATTGCACAGCTTGTTCGGTGGTGATGTGCTCGAACACAACCTTCAGCTCGGGATGGCGGTCCCGCAGTGGTGCCAGATGGCGTTCGATGAACACCGCCTCTCGGTCGAAGATATCGATCTCGCTGTCCGTGACTTCACCATGGATCAGCAAGGGCATGCCGATCCGGGCCATCGTTTCCAGCACGGGATCGATCTGCAGCAGATCCGTCACCCCTGCGGCGGAATTGGTGGTGGCGTTGGCGGGATAAAGCTTGGCGGCAGCAAAAACGCCCTCTCGAAATCCTGTCTCCAACTCGGCAGGAGCGATCGAATCCGTGAGGTACGCCGTCATCAGGGGCGTGAACTCCAGATCAGCGGGGCACGCCGCCTGAATCCGGTCCCGGTATGCCCGTGCAGCAGCCACCGTGGTCACCGGGGGACGCAGGTTGGGCATCACGATGGCCCGCTGAAAACGGCGGGCGGTATGGGCCACAACCTGGTTGAGCATCTCCCCGTCGCGGAGATGCACGTGCCAATCATCTGGGGCGATGATCGAGATCTGATCAGACATTCAGCTGCAGACCGTTCACGGCAAGGCGCAAGGCATCGAGGCGATCACCAGTGATGTGGCTTTGGGGGAGCCGATCCAACAGCTTCAGCTTCTGCAGGCGCTTCTCCGTGCTGCCCGTTGCACCGACCAGGAACACCTGACGACTCTCTTCAATCGCTTCCTTAACGGCATTCTCAAGGGCGATCGCAGCGGTGACCCCCAGGTGGGACACCTCGGAGAGGTCGAAGACCACAGCCTGACAATTGCCGATGGCGTTGTGCTCACGCGAGATGGCCTTGGCCACGCCGAAGATCATCGGCCCGGCGAGCTGGAACAACAGAACCTTGCCGGAGGCCTGATCCAGCAACACCTGCTCTTCATCGGTCAGCTCCACATCGTCATCAGCGGTGCTGATCGTTTTCACTTTTCTGGACTGCAACGCACTCATCCGATCAATGGTGAGCACGTTGGCCACGAAAACTCCGATGCCCACTGCAGTGATGAGATCCACCAGCACCGTGAGCGCAATCACGCCGTAGGTGATCACCGCAGCTTTCACCGAGAGGTGGTGGGCCCGTTGGAGGAAATCCCAATCGATGATGTCGATACCCACCTTCAGGGCGATGCCCGCCAGCACAGCGAGGGGAATCGTGGACGCAAGGGGCGCGGCTGCCAGAACGACCACCATCAGAATCACCGCACGGACAATGCCCGACAGGGCTGAACGTCCGCCGGCCTGAATGTTCACGACGGTGCCCATCGTGGCTCCCGCCCCAGGCAGTCCGCCAAAGACGCCCGAAGCGATGTTGGCCAGTCCCTGACCCACCAATTCCTTGTTGGAGTTGTGCTCCGTGCGGGTGAGGCTGTCAGCCACAACGGAGGTGAGCAGCGCATCGATGCAGCCGAGCATGCCCAGCACTGCGGCATCCACGAACATCAAACGCAGCTGGCCACCCGAAAAGGTGGGCACATGCAGGCTGGGGAGCTCAGCATTGAACGGCGGAATGGTCTTGAGACCGGCGTCGTGGAACAGGGTCATCGACAGCACCGTTCCCAGCACCAGCGCCAGCAGCTGCGGCGGGCAGAAACGCTTCACGCTGGCTGGGGTGAACCAGAGGATCGCAACGGTGATCAACGCCAGCGCCAGCTCCATCGGCTGAATGCCGGCAATCAGGCCAGGCAGGTTGGACAGGGTTCCCATCACCCCGCCCGATGCGGTCTGCCCCAGAAAAGCGGGCAGCTGGAGAATCACCAGGATGGCTCCAATCCCCGACATGAAGCCAGAGATCACGGTGTAAGGCATCTGGGTGACGTATCGACCCAGACGGAACACGCCAAAAAGGATCTGAAACAGACCCGCCAGGATGACCACGGTGAAGGCCATGGCCATGGCCGTTTCCTTGTCTGGAGCTGTGGCGGTGAAGCTCAGGATCACCGACGTGAACACCACGGTCATGGGACCGGTGGGTTCAGAGATCAAGGTGGGCGTTCCGCCGAAAAGAGACGCCACCAAGCCGATGATCACGGCGCCCCAAAGCCCAGGGGCAGGGTCACCCGTTGCGGCGACCCCGAAGGCCAGGGCCATCGGCAGAGCAATCACCGCGGCGGTCACGCCACCAAAGGCGTCACCCCGGAGGTTGCTGGTGCTGATCCGGTTCAACAAGGTTTCTTATCTATTACCCAAGTGAGTGACCTTAGGTTGATTCGCTTCAAAGCAGAATCCCCGTACAGCTGAGCTCGCCCCATGCCTGAATTTCTGCAGGCCTCGATCCAAGTGCTCCTGGGCATCGGACTGCTGTTCGGTGGCGGGGAACTGTTCGTTCAGGGGTCCGTCGCCATGGCGGTGATCTTCGGGATTCCCCAGCTCGTGATCGGCCTCACGGTGGTGTCGCTGGGCACCAGCGCCCCGGAACTGTTCGTGAGCCTGAGTTCGGTGCTGCAGGGAGCTGACGCCCTCGCCGTAAGCAATGTGGTGGGCAGCAACATCTTCAACGTGATGGTGGTGCTGGGCAGCAGTGCCCTTGTGCTGCCCTTGCGGGTTGAAAGCCGCCTGGTGAGGCGAGATGTGCCTCTGATGATTGCCATCTCGGCGGCGGTCTGGGGCATGGCCTCCGCAGGACGGGTGACCTGGCAAGCGGGCCTGGCCTTGCTGTTGGGACTTGTGATCAACACCGTCTGGGAGATCCGCACCGCCCGTGAAGAACCGGACGACAGCGGCAGCGCTGAACCCGAAATCAGTGACGAAGCAAACAAAGGTGGATTGATCCCAGCTTCAGTGCGATTGATTGCCGGCATCAGCGTTCTCTCGATCGGATCCAGGGTTCTGGTGAATGGCGCGGTCAGCTCCGCAACCCTCCTGGGAGTTAGTGAGGCAGTGATCGGTCTGACAATCGTTTCAGCCGGAACATCGATGCCCGAATTGATCACGTCCCTGGTGGCCGCCCTGCGCGGGCGCACCGATCTGGCGATCGGCAACGTGGTGGGCAGCTGCCTGTTGAACCTGATGCTGGTGCTAGGCGGCGGAGCCATAGCGGCAGCTGGCAACGGACTTGAAGTCAGCCCGGAACTGATTCAGGACGACCTGCCGATAATGCTGCTCACTAGCCTGGCCTGCATGCCAATTTTTTGGACGAAAGGTCGAATATCCCGCTTGGAAGGAGGGCTACTTCTTGGCCTCTATGTTTTGTATCTGGTCGACAATGTTTTGCCCCGAACGGATATGGCCAGCTGGGCCGATGAATTTCGCCTCGTGATGCTCTGCGCTGTGATTCCAATCGTAATGATCGTAATTTTCACTCAGGCAGTTTTTTATTGGCGGGACAACCAGAACAACCCAACAACAAAAATTAATATCTAAAAAGCAATTGCTTTTTGGCTATTAGCCGCCACATGGTCCAACTCATCTCTGGCAATTAACTCGATTACATCTCGAAGAGTTTTTGGCTCACATTCCTCACGGGAAGCCCACATATTTCCCTCTTTTCTCCAATAGGCTGTTGCAATCGGAGTTACGGGCTGCTGCAACCATTCCTCTGGCTGCTCCAGAAGCATGCGCCGGTACGTTTTGACAGCTTCGGCCTCAACAGCTTCTCCAAGCAAAGAGGCCAACTCGTGATCCAACAAGGTAGTAAGAGCAAATATCCAATAAACAAGGACAGCTACATGCCTTGCCACAAAGCGATCTATCCATAAAGACAATCCACCAAGGTCACGAGAAAAAATGTCTTCATGCGTCTGCTCATTACTATCCTGCCGACGCGCCAGCTCCAGAGTTTTACGGATAGCACCACTCTGATCGAGGCCAATCGTTTCAAGGTAATGACAAGCACTTTCCTCAGCCGTATAAGCCGTGCGAGCAATAATCTCTAAAGATGCTGCCCGGCGAGCATCAGCTGCAGGCCAAAGAAGGCTGAGCAACTGCTCGCCTGATTCAATCAAAAAGTGAGCAAAATCAGCCTTATGACCTCGACTCTGCATGAATGATTCCATGTCATATATATCGATCTAATGGTGGTCTAGATCGCCAGATATGCACTGTCATTCACCTTTCATACTGTCGAAAGGATTGCCAGATCACTACATCGTCACGAACTCCTCTGACACAGAGGGGTGCAGTGCCATAGTGCGATCGAAATCGGCCTTGGTGGCGCCCATCCCCACGGCAATCGCCGCCATCTGAATGATCTCCGCGGCATGCTCGCCCACCATGTGGCAGCCCAGCACCCGATCGGTGGCCTTCTCCACCACCAACTTGAGCAGACAACGGGGGCCGGAAGCGGGCAGGGCCCGCGCCATGGACCGGAAGCGGGCGCGATGCACAACAACACCATCCACGCCATGGCGTTCGATGGCCTGTTCTTCCGAGAGGCCGACGGTCGCCAGCTCTGGATCGCTGAACACGGCACTGGCCACCAGGTCGTGGTTCACCTGCCGCGGACGCGACCCGAAAACGCTGTCGGCGAAGGCACGACCTTCATCAATGGCCACAGGCGTGAGGTTGACCCGATCGGTGACATCGCCGACGGCATGGATGTGGGGAACCGAGGTGCAGGAGTTGGCATCGACCGTGATGCGGCCGTGCTCGATCGCTACGCCGGCAGCATCCAACCCAAGATCCGCAAGCCAGGGGCGACGCCCGGTGGCCATCAACACACCGCCGCAAGCCAAAGACTCATCATTGCCCAGCCGCGCCGTCAGCGCCCCGGGCTCTCCCTCCACGGCCACCACCGTTTGCTCCAACAGCACCTCGATGCCCTGCTCACGCATGCCAACCAGCACGGCATCGGCCAGTTCGGCATCAAAACAGCGCAGCAAGCGCGGACCACGCACCACCTGGGTGACCGCAACACCAAGGCCCCGCAGGATGCAGGCGAACTCGCAGGCAATGAAGCCTGCGCCCACCACCACCACGGCTGAGGGGACATCCTCCAGAAGGAACATGTCGTCGCTGACCCAGGTGTGTTCAACCCCAGGAATCTCCGGCCGGGCCGGCCGGCCACCAACCGCCACCAGAAAGCGCGGGGCCGAGAGTTCCTCTCGCACGGGCCCACCGCGTTGATCGGAGATGCCGATTCGATCTGCTGCCGTGAAGCGTCCCCAACCGGAGATCAACTGAACACCGGCCTTCTCCAGAAATCCGAGATGGAGGGCATTGAGCCGATCCACCTCGGCACGCACCCGACGCAGGAGATCAGGCACATCCGAACGCACCGAACCGATCTCAAGGCCGTAGGCCGAGGCATCCGCCAGTTGATGGCGGGCCTGGGCGCCGTACACCAAAAGCTTTTTGGGAACACAGCCGCGGATCACGCAGGTACCGCCAACGCGATCGCCCTCCACGATGGCGACGCGGGCTCCATGACGGGCTGCGCGTTTCGCAGCAGCCAGCCCACCGGAGCCTGCTCCGAGCACAACCAGGTCCAAATCCAGACCAGCGCCCATAACAGAAGGGTGCTCGAGACGACGGGCGTCATCGTAAAGATGGCGTTATGGTCCGGGGAAGGGGGCCATAAAGGCCCAAGACGAGTCGGTCGTATTTCAACCGCGTCCTTAAACCATGAACCGTTCTTCCAAGCGCCGCAGGCAGCTGCCTGAACCTGAGCTGCGCCTCAAACGATCGCAACGCCGCGAGATCGTGATGATGATCACCAGCGACGACATGAAACTGCGGCTGAAGCAGTTGGCTGATCAGGGCCGCCAGCAGGACTGTCTGGCGCTCATGCACGAACTGGGCGACTGGCAGTCCTATGGACGGGCAACGCTTGCGCCGATCCTGCATGCCCCTTTCATCGGAATCAGCTGAACCCCTGAGCTGGTCGGACCTGGCCAGCCTGGCGATGCCGGAACCGAATCGGATTGAAGGGCCGACCAGTGCCCAGGCCACGTTGCGCCTGTTCGGACAGCCTGAATCCAACGTGATGGTCACGCTGTACCGCGACCATCACGCCTGGTGCCCCTACTGCCAAAAAATCTGGCTGTGGCTGGAGTTCAATCGCATCCCCTACCGAGTCCGCAAAGTCACCATGCGTTGCTACGGCCCGAAGGAGCCGTGGTTCCTGGAGAAAGTGCCATCAGGGATGTTGCCGGCCCTGGAGCTCAACGGGCGGACGATCACCGAAAGCGACGACATCCTGCTGGCCCTCGAGCGGCAGTTCGGCCCCCTGGGCATGGCGATGACAGCGCCGGAAGCTCTGGAGTTGCGCCGTCTTGAACGGCTGCTGTTTCAGGCCTGGTGCATCTGGCTGTGTTCACCACGGCTGAGTCCGAGGCAACAGGTTCTGGCCCGAGAGCAGTTTCAAGACATCGCCCGGCGCTTCGAACGGGAGCTGAACCGGGAAGAAGGCCCGTGGCTGCGGGGCCCGGAGCCGCAGACCGTGGATCTGATCTTCGTTCCCTACGTGGAACGGATGAATGCCTCGCTGGCTTACTACAAGGGATACCGGCTGAGGGCTGAGCATCCAGCCATTGACCGCTGGTTCCGTGCCCTGGAGCAACTGGAGACCTACCGCGGCACCCAAAGCGACTTCCACACCCATGCCCATGACCTGCCGCCCCAGATGGGCGGCTGCTGGCCCGACGATGGAGCGGAAGCGAAGCGCCTGGCCGAACGGATCGACCGAGGTGATGGCCTCGGCGAGGACGAAGCCTGCTGGGATGTGGACCATCAAGCCGATCAGGCCGTCATCGCCCTGAGCCGGGTGCTGCGTCACCAGCAACGGCTGCGCGAGGTGAACCCCATGGGTGCTGCAGCCTTTGACCAGCCCCTGCGCTGTGCCCTCACCAGGTTGGTTCGCAACACCCCCTGCCCGCCTCCAGCGGGGAGTGCCGCCGGGCTGCGCTATCTGCGCGATCGCATTTCGGTGCCAAGGGATATGCCGCTCCCGGCTGCTCGACTACTGCGTCAAGCCCTTGAAGCCACCGCCCAGCTGGATGGCCCTGAGCAGGCCAAGCCCTTGCCGGTGAGGGATCGCTTTGATCAGGATCCCCGCCCCTTCCTAATTGGGTCATAGTGCGGGGGCGTCAACGCTGAGTCGTGCCACTGCGGCTGCCCGCTTACCAACCGATCCCCGCCCCCGATCGGGGGACCGATCTGATTGAGGTGTCAGCGGCGCAGCTGCAGCCGACCCAGTGGTGTGTGGGACTGGCGGAGATCTGGTCACGCGAGAAGGATTTCGCCCAGGACACCCGTCAGCAACGTCTTGACTACCTGCGCGGCAAACCGGTCCCTTTGATCCGATCTGCCGATGGCGCCATGTGGATGCTGGACCGGCACCACCGCCTGCGAGGCCTGATCGGCATTGATCCAGGGGCCACCACCTGGGGTTACGTGGTGGAGGAGCTGCCAACCGCCGACCGAAACGCTGTGCTAGCCCATCTGCACAACCAGGGCTGGCTCTACCTCTACGACGGACGAGGCAACGGCCCGCGCCCGGCCGAGCAGCTGCCCACGAGCCTGCTGGGACTGGACGACGATCCTTACAGGAGCCTCGTGTGGAAGCTGAAGCAGGAGGGGTGGATCAAGCCTCAGCCCCTAATCCCATATCACGAGTTTCGTTGGGGTGCCTGGCTGCGCAGCCGGCCCCTGCCCCCCTTCAGCTCCAGGCGCCTGGAGCCGGCACTCGCAGCAGCCCGCCAGCTGGTGTGCTCAGCCGCTGCACAGGACATGCCGGGCTGGAAAGGTGACAAGAAAGCCTGCCGCTGATCAGCGCTTCTTGCGGGAATCGATCTGCAGCAAATCCTTCACCTTCTGCACCTGACCAGCGAGCTGGGGGTCGGAGGCCAGTTTTTTCTCCACCTGCTCGATCGCGTACATCACCGTGGTGTGGTCTTTTCCGCCGAAGTTGTCGCCGATCCTCGGCAGGCTGAGGTCGGTGCCCTGGCGCATGAGGTACATCCCCACCTGACGGGCCTGGCTCACGGCACGGCGACGGGTGCTGCTGCACATCTCCTCGGCCGTGACATCAAACACCTCAGACACCTTGTCAATCACCTGTTGCGGAGTGACCTCCACCCCCTGCCCCGTGGGGTCGAGCATCGGCGCCACGGATTCCACGGTCATCGGCAGCCCCGTGATGGAGGCGAAGGCCACGGCCCGGGTCAGGGCCCCTTCCAACTCGCGGATGTTCGAGGTGAAGCGGCCGGCGATGTACTGGATCAGATCACGGGGCAGCGACATGCGCTCCTGCTCCGCTTTCTTCTGAAGAATTGCCATGCGTGTCTCCAGGTCAGGCGACTGAATGTCTGCGATCAGGCCCATCTGGAACCGGGAGATCAGGCGCTGCTGCAACCGTGGAATCTGACTGGGGGGACGATCACTGGCGATCACCACCTGTCGGCCTGCCTCATGCAGGGCATTGAAGGTGTGGAAGAACTCCTCCTGGGTGTACTCCTTGCCCTCGATGAATTGAATGTCGTCCACCAGGATCAGATCCGCGGCGCGGTAGCGATCGCGGAAGGCCTGCATGCCGTCCTTGCGTATGGCCTGGATCAGGTCATTGGTGAAGGTTTCAGTGGAGACATAGGCCACCCGAGCCCCGGGGTCGATTTCCAGCCGGTAATGGCCAATGGCTTGCATCAGGTGGGTTTTGCCCAGGCCCACACCGCCGCAGATGAACAGGGGGTTGAACTCCCGGCCCGGCGCTTCGGCCACAGCCAAAGCCGCCGCATGGGCCATCCGGCTGTTGGGGCCGACCACAAAACGGCCGAACACGTAGCGGGGATTGAGCCCGGGCAGATAGCGGCGTGGGGAGCCGTTCCGCGCTGGAGCCGATGCCGACTCCTGGGCCGCTGGAGGCGGCGCCGCATCTGCAGCGGCTGAGGCCTCATCGGTGGCATCCGGCAGCGGCAAGGCGGTTTCCGCCAGCACCGTCACCTGGACGGGCTGACCGCTGATGCTGCTGGCCATCTCGGCGATCGTGGGCAGCAGCTGCTCCCGCAGACGAACGCTGGCAAAGGGATTCGGGGCCAGAAGCTTCAGCTCTCCATCGGCAAAGCCGCTGCAACCCGTGGGGCGAATGAAGGTCTCGAAGGTGGGCTTGCTCAGCTTCGCCTGCAACCCATCCCGCACCTTGATCCAGAGCTCTTCGCCCGTCTGCGCCAAAACCACCCATCGCCCGAGTGCTGAATCTACGCATGCCGATCCGCTCAGGCCGTCTTAAATGCATCAGCACACATCTCGTCGCGATGCCCAACGCCCAGCATTGGCTCGCCATCGCCCTGGTCGGGAGCGCACTCTCCGGTTGCAGCCTGGTGAGAGACCAGCTGGGTCTGACCCCCAAGCCACCGATGACGGCGCCACCGGTGGTGCACGATCAGCCCCGCAGCGCACCTCTGCAACCGGGGGACAACGTGATCGTGAAGGCGGTGGATCGCGTCGGTCCGGCGGTGGTGCGCATCGATGTGGTGAAGGAGATCTCCAACCCCTTCGGAGGGATTTTTGGGATCGGTCCCTCCAGCCAGCGGCAGCAGGGCCAGGGCTCCGGCTTCATCACCCGGGCCAGCGGTCTGATCTTCACCAATGAGCACGTGGTGCGTGGTGCCGATCAGGTGGCGGTGACCCTGCCGGATGGACGCAATTTCAAGGGCAAGGTTCTCGGCACCGACCCCCTCACCGACGTGGCGGTGGTGAAAGTGGTGGCCGACAACCTGCCGGTGGCGGCCCTGGGCAACTCCGACCAGCTCAAGCCCGGGGAATGGGCCATTGCCATCGGCAATCCCTTCGGCCTGAACAACACCGTGACGGCCGGCATCATCAGCGCCGTCGGCCGCCTCAATGCGATCGGTGACGGCCAGCGGGTTCCCTACATCCAGACCGATGCAGCGGTGAACCCCGGCAACAGCGGCGGCCCGTTGATCAATGCCGCCGGTCAGGTGATCGGCATCAACACGGCGATCCGCACGGCCCCAGGTGGCGGCTTGAGTTTTGCGGTTCCGATCAACCTGGCCAAGCGGATCGCGCAACAGATCGTCAGCACCGGCCAGGCCTCCCATCCCTTCATCGGCGTGCAGCTGATGAACCTCACGCCGCAGCTGGCGCGGGAAATCAACGCCACCAACAGCGCCTGCACGGTGCCCGAGCTGAATGGCGTGTTGGTGAAGGAAGTGGTGAAAGGCACTCCGGCCGCTGCTGCCGGCATCCGCCAGTGCGATCTGATCCTCAAGGTGGAAGACAACCCCGTTCAAACCCCTACCGAAGTGCAACTCGCCGTGGACCGCGGCCAGGTGGGGGAACCGATGCAGCTCACCCTTCAACGCAACGGAAGGGAGCTGATCGTGCAGGTGCGCCCGCGGGAACTGCCTCGCAACAATTGAGATGGTGCAGATCGTTGTGATGGCCCGCTGGCCATCACCGGGCCGATGCAAACGCCGCTTGAGCCGCGATCTCAACCATGAGCTGGGCTTGGCCAATAGCAGCGAACGCGCCACAAGGATCCAACGGCGGCTCACGCAGCACTCCGCTGCGGTGGTGCGGGGCCTCGCCGGCGCCATGGAGATCGAGCCGGTGCTGGCGGTGAGCGGACTCGGCCCCCGTGCGGCCACTCGCTGGGGGCAACAGCTGGGGCTGGGGCAGGTGCGGCTGCAGGGGAGGGGGAAACTCGGCACCCGATTGCGACGGCAATTGATGCACGGCCATCGCCACAACAGGCCCTGCCTCGTGATCGGCACGGATCTGCCCGAACTCAATCCCGATGATTTGAGGCAGGCCGTTGAGCGGTTGAAGCAGCATGACCTGGTGCTGGGGCCAGCCTCCGATGGGGGCTACTGGCTGCTGGGGATCGGCGCATCCCTAATCCGCAGACCGCAGCTCTGGCCACTGATCGGCATTCCCTGGGGCGGCCCCAGGGTGCTGGAGGCAACGCTGGAGGCGGCGCGCAGGCGGCAGCTCTCATCGGCCCTCGTACCCCAACGAAATGATCTGGATCACTGGAGCGATCTGATGCCATGGCAGGGCTGAGCGTTGTGATTCCAACCCTGGATGAAGCCAGCAGGCTGCCGCTGCTGCTGGCGGATCTGCAGCGATGGCCGGGGGAGTTGGAGGTGATCGTCTCGGATGGCGGCAGCAGGGATCACACCCGGGCGGTGGCTCAGCTGGCCGGCGCCACCGTGCTCGACAGCCCCACCGCCGGGCGGGGTCCACAGCTGCGCTGGGGCGTTGGCCACAGCTCCCATGCATGGGTGCTGATGCTGCACGCCGACAGCCGCCTGCCGGACACCTGGCACCAGAAGCTGGGAGCGATTCTGAGCAGCCCGGCGGGCCAACTCAGCGCCTGGTGCTTCGACTTCAAGGTGGAGGCGCATGGGCGGCCGATGCTGTGGCTGCTGGAGCGGATGGTGAACCTGCGCAGCCGTTGGCTGCAACGCCCTTACGGCGATCAGGGCCTGTTGATTCAGCGCCAGCTGTATGAACGCGTGGGCGGTTACCGGCCCCTGGCGCTTATGGAAGACCTGGACCTGGTGGAACGCCTGAGCCAGGTCGCTCCCCTCCGTTCACTGAACTGTGCCCTGCTCACCAGCGCAGAGCGCTGGCAGAAGCGAAGCGTGCTGGTGCAGGCCTGGCGCAATGCCCGACTGCGCTGGCTGTGGCGGCAGGGGCGATCAACGGAGCAGCTGTTGCGGCTCTACCGGCGCTGAAGGATCCGATCAGTTGGCGTACCAGAAGGCACAGCGATGGCCCTGGGGCTCGAGATCCCAGCCCTGGCCCTGATAGAAGCTGACGACGCCCGGATCGGCGAACAGGCTGACCCGCTCGGTTCCCATCTGATCCAGGGCCTCGAGGATGTAAGCCATCATCTGCTTGCCCAGACCATTGCCCTGGTACAGGGGATGCACGGCCACGTCCCAGACGGTGGCTTCGAAAACACCATCCCCGGTGCAGCGCGCAAATCCAACCAGACGGGGCACCCGTGGGTCGTGCCGCCAGAGGCCAACTTTGAGCAGGCTGTGGCTGAGGGCTTTGCGCACCCGGCGAATCGGCCGGCGGCTCCAGCCCACCGCTTCCAGCAACTGCTCGAGTTCCACCAGATCGAAGGGGTACTCCTGGCTGAACACCAAGGTGATCTGGTCATTGGCGCAGGGGCAGAGACGCGCCCCCTGGCCGTACTGCTCCAACAGAGGATCAGCAGGCATGGGCAGAGGAGCGATCACAGACGCGCCAACCCCCGCTCCTGCAGATCAGCCAGCTGGGCGTAGAGCCCGCCACGGGCCCTTAGCTCGCGATGGGTACCCTGCTCGATCAGTTCACCGCGGCGCAGCACAAGAATGCGGTCCGAGGCTTCCACCGTGGCCAGGCGATGGGCAATGACGATGGCGGAGCGCTTTTGCAGAAGCCGATCAAGATCAGCCTGCAGCGTCGCTTCCGTTGAAGGGTCCATGAAGGCGGTGGCTTCATCCATCACCAACACCGTTGGCTTGCGGATCGCCACCCGGGCCACCGCAAGCAGTTGGCGCTCTCCTGAAGAGAGGTTGCCGCCCCGCTCGCGCAGCTCCGTCTCCAGGCCGTTGGGAAGCTTGGCCAACAGCTCGTTGAGACCAAGCTCAGCACAGACCTGAGCCAGCTCTCGATCACTCACCGACGCATTGAGCCGAAGGTTGTCGGCCACATTGCCGCTGAACAGGAACGTGTCTTGAAGCACGACGCCCAGCTCACGCCGGAGATCGGCCATCGGGATCGTGCGGATGTCCCGTCCATCCAGAAGGATGCGCCCCTGCTGGGGTTCATACAGGCGGCAGAGCAGGCGGATGATCGTGCTTTTGCCCGACCCCGTGGGGCCCACCAGGGCGACATGTTCTCCGGGGGCGATGCGGAAGGAGAGGTTGCGGAGGATCGGATCGTCCGGCCGATAGGCGAAGCTCACGTTCTCGAAGATCACCTCACCGCCACCACCACCCACGTGGGGGAGAACCCCTTTGGCCTCAGCGATCTCGAGGGGCTCCTCCATCAACTCGCCGATGCGTTCGACCGCCGTGAGCCCACCCTGGATCTGGGTGAAACGCTCCGCCAGCTGACGCAGCGGATCGAAGAGGCGTTGGGAGGCCAGTATGAAGGTGGTGAGGGTGCCTAGGCCCATGGCGCCATTGGTCACCATCAAGCCGCCAAGGGCCAGAACCAGGGCAATGGCGGCCAGAGCCACCCACTCCAGGAAGGCTGAAATGCTGCTGTCGAAAAAGATCGTTCCGTTCACAGCGCTGCGGTAGTGCATGCCGGTTCGCAGGAAGCGGGCGCTGTTCACCGTCTCACGGCCATACATCTGAACCACCTCGAGGCCCTGGAGGTTCTCCTGGAAATCGGCATTGAGCTGGGAAAGCTCTTCACGCACGCGGTAATTGGCCTTGCGGTAACGGCGCTGCAGCCAAAGCACGGCCAGGGTGACGGGCACCTGCGTGAACAACAGCAGTAGCCCCAGCCTCCACTCGATTAACAACATCGTTGAGGCCAGCACCAGCAGGCTCACCAGATCATTGAGCACCCCAATGGCACCACTGCCAAACACCTCAGCCAGGGCATCCACATCGCTGGTGAGCCGTGTGAGCAACTTGCCCACCGGCATGCGGTCGTGAAACCGCAGGGACAGCGACAACGCATGTTCAAACAGGTCGTCGCGGATTCGAGCTGTGAGCCGTTGTCCGACGGCCAGGATGCTGAATTGCTGCACCCCCTGCAGGCCGAGCCGCAGCAGCACGGAAACGAAGTAGAGCCCAATGATCACGCGGATCGAGGCAGAGAGGCTCATCCCCGAAAGGAAGGGAAGACTGGGCTCTCCGCGCAGGACGCCGACGGCCTGGCCGAGCAGAACGGGCTGCAGTGCTCCGGCAAAGGCCAAGGGCAGCAGCAGCAGCAGGGCCACCAGCAGCCGCCGGCGATCCCGCACGAGATAACGGCCCAGACGACGGACCCGGCGCCAGTCGGCGACGGCCCCCATCAGCTGGAGCTCCCGACGGGTGTTGCTGCGCGGATCGCATCAACGATGGAGGCCAAGGGGCCGTGGTCGAGGCGAACCGACAGGGGGTGCCCCACCAGTCGAGCTGTGGAGTGGAACAGGTCTTCGATGGCGATCAGGCCGTTCTCCCGCAGGGTGCGACCGGTGGCCACCAGGTCGACAATCGCTTCTGACATTCCGGTGATTGGCCCCAGCTCCACCGAGCCATTGAGGTGAACCAACTCAACGGGGAGGTCGAGGGCATCGAAATATTCCCGGGCGCAGTGGGTGAATTTGCTGGCGACGCGGCAGTGGGCGGGCAGATCAGCAGCCCTGGTGTAACCACTGCTCTCCTGAACCGCCACGGCCATGCGGCAGCCGCCAAAGCCCAGGTCCACTAGTTGAGCGACGGGGAGTTGATGCTCCTTGAGCACGTCGTAACCCACCACCCCCAGCTGAGCCTGGCCGTAGGCCACATAGGTGGGCACATCGCCGTTGCGAACCAGCAGGGCCCGGGCGCGCCCGCAGGGGGTGGGCACCATCAACTGGCGGTTGTTCTTTTCCAGAACAGCGGAGAAATCAAGACCAGCCGCCGCAAAGCGGGCCACCGAGTCTTTGAGCAGCGCTCCTTTGGCCAACGCGACGGTGATCATGGGTCCAGCGCTGACCGGTTAACCAGGCAGGACTTTAACGATGCATTCTTCACTTCATGCCCTGCCAGTGCTCCAGGACAACGTGATCTGGATCTGGGTGAGGGGCGCGGAGGCCGTGGTGATCGACCCCGCCGTGGCACCTCCGGTGCGCGAGTGGCTGGACGAACGGCAGTTGAGCCTGGCCGCCGTGCTGCAGACCCATCACCACGCCGACCACATCGGCGGCACACCGGAGTTGCTGGAACGCTGGCCCCAGGCTGCGGTGATTGCCTCCGCTGAGGACAGGGAGCGGATTCCGTTCCAGACCATGCCGGTGCGGGATGGAGACCAGATCACTGTTCTTGGGCACGCGGTGGAGGTGCTGGATGTGGCAGCTCACACCAGGGCCCACATCGCCTTTTTCATCCCGAACCCACAGGGCGGCGAAATCGAGCCCCTGTTGTTCTGTGGAGACACCCTGTTCAGCGGGGGCTGTGGCCGACTATTTGAAGGCAGCGCTGAACAGATGCATCAGGCCCTGCAGAAGCTGGCGGAACTGCCCGAGGCCACAAGGGTTTGTTGTGCCCACGAGTACACCGAGACCAACCTGCAATGGGCCGTTGAGCAACGCCCCAGCAACGCAGCTCTGGCTGAGCGCTACCGGGAGGTGCAGATGCTCCGTGCCCAAGGAGAGCTCAGCCTGCCCAGCAGCATCGGCATGGAACGCCGCACCAACCTGTTCATGCAGGCCGGTTCAGCCGCAGAGTTGGCCGTGCTGCGCCAGCACAAAGACCAGTGGCGGCCGGCATGAGCGATGGCGAAGTAGGGGATCACCAACGGCGATGATCGTGATGAATGCTGTTGAGAACCAACCCATGAGCGCCAAGGCCATCACCACTCAAGACGCCCCTGCACCGGTTGGGCCTTACAACCAGGCAGTGCTGGCCGGCGAGTGGCTCTATTGCTCCGGGCAGATTCCATTGGATCCAGCCACCGGCGAGATGGTGGGGAACGGTGATGTGGCAGCGGAAACACATCAGGTGCTGAAAAACCTCTGTGCTGTGCTGAAAGAAGCTGGCGCCACCCCGGCTCAGGTGGTGCGCACCACGGTGTTCCTGGCGGACCTGGGCGATTTCGCAACCGTGAATGGCATCTATGCCGAGGTGTTCGGCGAGGGGGTCAGCCCAGCTCGCGCCTGCGTTCAGGTGGCAGCCCTCCCCAAGGGAGCACGGGTGGAAATCGACTGCGTCGCCTGGCTCGGCAGCTAAGCCTGGCCCGCGGGGGCATAGGTTGGAACTGGCTTCAGTGGTCCTATGCCTCAGGCAAAACTCACCATCGGTGAATTAGAGGCGGGATATCCGATGTATTGCAAGGCGCTGCGGCGTCTCCTCCAGCAGGGAAAAACCGTTCAAGACATTGAGCGCACCGTCTGCTGGGGGCATCTGGAAACGCTGAACCGCTGCCTGCCCACCCGCTACAAATCGCCCTCCTACCTGCTGGCCCTGATCCGCCGCGACCTGGAGAATCCAAAAGAGGATTGAGACGGGTTGTCTCAGCGTTTTCCCAGCGTTCTCGTGGCCAACGCTTCAATTTAAACTGAAAACAAGCGTTAAACCAGGCTGAAAAGCAAGGTCCTGGTATGACCCGCTGTATTTTCCGCAAGCCCAGAAGGCGACTCAAGCTGAGCCAGGGACTAGGCGTAGTCACGGTGATGCTGGGAGCTGCCCTTTGCCTGGAACTGCAGAGCGAGCTGAATCCCAAGCCGTCGACGATGCAGGGGACACCCCTGCTGGGAGAACGCGGGACAATGCAGGGATGGAGATCGAACAGCTCGAGCAGATTGCCGCAGTGATCGTGACGGCAGGACTGGTGGCTGGAAATTTCCTGATGTTCACCCCCTGGCGCAATGGGGAGGATCCGAGGCAGCGGCAACCGCAGAGCCTGATGCCCCAGAACGAGTCTGTTATTTCAGATCGCCCGAAGCCGTAGGCCATGAACTCATCCCAACGCTTGGATTCGTGATCTCCTTAGTGTGATTTGATGCACCCACTCGAGCTGTTCGATCGTTTTCGTCGCTGGTTTGGCTGGGTCGCACCAGGACACCAACTGTGGGAACGCAAGCCTGAGCAAGTGGCCCCGGATCGCTCTGATGACTGGCTCTTGGAGCCGCCGAGCCTGGAGGAGGCTCGTTTGTTGTTTCCTCAGTTGGATGAAGAGCGGGCCTTGCTTCGTTACCAACAACTCCGCCTGGAAATGCGGGAGCGTGACTGCCGCGGTTTTTGATCAGCCAGCCCACGGTGCCGCCCGACCTAGCCCGGTTCTGGAGCCCAAAGCTTGCAGCGGGTCTGGCGACTCCTTGTCTTTCCCCAGCTTCTTGAAAGCTGCCATCACGTTGGCAGTGGCTACCGCCTGCGACTCTTTAGTGACCCGCATCCGCCTCTCAACCAGTTTCTCCACGAGCTTCTGGGTGGAGTCCATTCAGCGATGAACCAGGAATGCCAGGACGTAGCCGATCAGCAGACCTTTGCCGAAGGTGATCCACAGCATTTGGTATTTGCTCAAACCAAAGCGTTGTCTGATCCGCTTGATAAACGTCTTATGCCACAGCAGGACAGAGCAGGTCTGCTTCGGCTTCTTCGGCTTCTTTGATTTCTTGGATGTCTTGCCCATCCATCCATCCTGCCCTCAACCAGCCTCGGGTGCCCAGCCCACATCCTTACGAGTTGGACAACCTTGGTGCTGGCTAATGGCTAGTCGTTCTCCATCAGCCAATCCAAATCGTTCCCCCATGACCGATCCCTACCGCTATTACGCCTGCGTTTCCTGGGCTTGGCCGGTTCTACAAGCGACGGAGGTGGCGCATACAAATACGGCAGTACCGGTATTGCCTGAGGCCATTCCTGATAAGGAATCACCTGCAGGCGAATGGGTTCTGCAGCCTGCGCTGGGAGTGTTGTCACCACCAACAACGCCAGCAATGCCCTTCGCACGCAGCACCTGAATGATGGCCAACATTTTGGACGACATCTGTGAGGACGGCCCTGTTCTGTCAGCAGAAATGGCCAGACCAAAAGGCGTCAGCAAGGCCACTGTTCAACGGTGCATCGCTGCCCTTGCAGAGCACTGGACTCCAGAGCAATACGACGCGGTTGTGGAGATGTTCCAGACCCACGGATTGCTGTGATGCCGTCACCACCTGGGCAAGCACTGGAACTTGCGCCAGCCCTTACGGAAGCCAACGTCTTTCACGCTTGTCCAGAGCTTTCCTGCTTCAACACACCCCTGCATCGTCGGCATGGTGAACGTCACCTTACTGATGACATCAGAACCCCATTTCTTCTGTGCGTTGACGCCAGAGATCAGCACCAGCTGAACCTCATCTCCTGTTTGAGCCTGCACCGGGACCGCTGCAAGCGTGAGTGCTGCCACAGCAACCAAAGCCGTCTTCATCACCAGTCATCCACTGCCCTGTAGGTAGCAATGGCAATCACCACCAAACAGCAACGCCAGCAACGCCGTAACGAGGCTCTTCAACTGCTCAGTGATGGTGTTCCACCAACTGATGCAGCGTCGCAGTTGACGGCTAAGTGGGGGTGCAGCCGCAGAACAAGCCTGTGTGACATAGAAATCGCTCAAAGTGAGCTGGCTAACGCCCTGAACTCAGTTGAGCTTCAGCACATGGTGGGTTGGTTGGCGACGCAATATCAACGCCTAGCCGCCAAGTGTGAACAGGCGCAGCAATTCTCAGCAGCGGTTGGCGCACTCAATTCTTTGAGGGCGATGTTGGTGCAGCCACAGCTGGATCGGCAATTTGAAGCACACTTCCGTGGGCGCTTTACGCACCAGGCACACCGCCGATAACAACGGTGCAACTTGGCTCAACCCAAAATCGTGATGCCGCTATCTCTCTCCTCACTGCCGGAGCTGGATTCAACTGGTTCGGATTGAGGCTGACGCTTCCAAGAATCCAGCCAGTTGCGAAACGCTTTGATGAAAGCCACAGCTCACGGGAAAGCTGAGCTAATCAAAGCTTGGGTTTGTTCTATGTCGAGGTCATCTACGCGCTGCAACTGGCGCTGACTGTCTCAAGTTCCCTTATGGCTACTTAGAAGCGTCCATATCCCTTGAAGGAGCGGTGTGTTCTCTTGAGGTAGATGCGTTGATAGCGGCCACGGCGCTTGCCTCGAAAGATTGGCCGATATGGCTTCTGCGTCCACCAATCCAGCGCCTGACGCCGGAAAATAAGCTCTGAGAGCCCTCTACAGGGTTTCCACAAAGCCCCGGCAGCAAACGTCAGAAGGGCAACAAGCAGAAGAAAACTGATTACGTCAAAGATCACGGCAGATCAGCGCCAGAGGAACCTTACGAGTCACATTTGGTCTCACTTGTTGCCTATGAGGCAAAAAGTTGACTTAGATCCGTAGACGGAGCCGCATCGCCTACGTCAAGCGATGAGAGAAGCGACCCCGCCACCGGTGATCCTTCATGACTATCACCGGCACGTCGTTTTTATCTCTTCTGAAGGGATAGATATCGAGTCACTTACTACCGAATCGCAGACAGGGTGATCCTCCTAGGAGGAGGGAGTGTGCGTAGCGTGGGAAAAATCCACTACGCCGTAGAGATATTCAGGCTTACGCCTCGAACACATGCGCAAGGGCGTTACACAACTTCACAAATAGGTGTAGCTGAGTGACATTTTAAGTCGCTAATTCTCCCCAGTTTTTAGTTTCTGCTCATCTGATTCACTAATTCCATGTCTTTTGTATCTTCACGGCATCAAAAGCGCACAAATGCTCAACTTGAACAATTGGCGCGTGAAGCAGAGGTCGAAACCAATAGAAGACGGCTAGAAATCATGGAATTAAGGCGGCTTGAACGCTGGCAGTACACGGCAGGATCTCAGTCTTGGACTTGAGGTCCTTAACGGCGATTACGTTGAACGCAAGCTGTCCTCTACCAGCTCAATCACATTTTGTAGGGTCACCTGCTGCAGTCCTGTCAGCGAAGGGGGCCGCCACAGTACTGTTACCAACAATCCGCAAGGCGTTAGCAAGGAGAATCGCTTATACAGGCTAGGCAGCAAGCTGATCTTCAAGATCAGAAAGCTCGATCTCTAACTGCTTGATTTTGCTCAAAATGTTTTCATTGTGCAGGCAGATTCTGCCGCCTGAAGGGAGGGAATCCTCTCGATAAAGCATGAGTCGATTGATATCGATCTCTTCTTTTAGAAAATCACGGTAAGAGCCCACAACATATAAGGACAGGTCCCAAGATTCTGGCAAGTTCATTTGGGATTTGCATCATCAAAATCGTCAAATGTTCGGGATTCAGCATCAGCAAGCTTCTTTTCTAATGACTCTACTTTTCTTAAAAGTGGCCCATAAAGCTCTCTGGTACTGGGGCTTTGAGGAAGGAATGCCTCCCGATACAGCATCAGTTGAATTATCTCGTTCTCGTCTGATCTGGAATCATTCATGGCACATAAAAGCCTAGAGGGAAAGCAAGGATGTGCGAATTTCAGTCGTACTGGACATAATCTCGTGAAGGTTTACGAAGCTCGCGTTCCTCCTTTTCATGCTGAATCCTCTGCAAGCGGAGATATGCAGTTGCGCAACGAGGGCATTCACAGGGAACGCCACAATCTTCAAGCTGCCGCAATGCAACTTGGGCCTGATAATGCTCAGACCAAGAATATGAAGTCACCGCGATTGGAGCGGAGGACATGTTGACTTTGCACGAATTTCAAAAAACCTTTTGTGCTAGTCGGACAATGTGCTGAACTCAACAACATAAACTGTGGCTGTAGTTACATGCCGTAAGCGGCGTAGCTGATCAAGTTGACGCCCTACATGGTGACGAGACGGCAACCGCTACGAGCTATCAGGCGAGTATTGGCGGATTGTTAAATGACCTCTGGGCGTGGTCCCCATGCCGGATCGTCTTCACCACCTATGTACGGAACTGTTGTTAGAGGGGGGGGTGTGCGTGACACAGGAAAAATCATCCAAGCCGTAGACGCATGACGGCCTGCCGCGCTTTGCTTTGCCGTTTAGGGATTGCTTGAGACGTTGCAGCAAGCCCTGATTCAGAAGGTCGTGATCCGCTGATCAGCGCACCGGCGGCAACAAAATAAGTGGGTTGGCCCCTCAGCCATCCCCCCTCAAAAAAATGCTCGACGCGTTTAAGGCACCACTGCCTCTCGTCAACCGTGGTGCATCAGATGCCGATATGTAACCCCCCTAAACACCAATTAGGCATTAAGCCTCATTGAGCTGGATTTGGGGCCTACTAAAAAATGGGCTTGGCGCGAGCACCACTGCCACGCCTTGGGAGATGAAATCCAGCGGGTTCCCTCGCCCGCGTCTCCCTCATTCTTCAGCAAACGGAAGGAGACGCATCGCGTCGAGCGATGAGGGATGCGACTCCGCCACCGTTGTGCCCTCGAACGCCCAGCCGGCACTTTGGTTTTATCCCTGGACCAGGGATAGAAATTAGGTCAACTACTACCGATTCCAGCAGAGGTCGGCGCGACAGCCGAGACGTTGCTGCATTGGGGACGGAGAAAGCACCACCAAAAACTAGGCATATCGACTGGACTCGGAAGTCTTATTTGTCGCAAGCGTTAGCTCATCAGCCAACAGGAGGCTGCATGTTCGAAGTCCTCAAAGGCCACACGGGTAGCTGCCAGCGTCGAACCTGCTTGAAGTGGGAAATCAATGGTGAGCTTTCAGCTTTAGATCAAAAGAACCTGATGGCACTGCTCTGCCAAGTCGACAAACAAACTTGCATCGATCTCGACGAAGCAGACGAAGTTCACAACGACTGTTGAGTCCTCACCTGACAGGCGGGGGGCAGCGCCTCCAACCCGTCTTCTGCATCGTCTGCCAAGCCTCAATAGTGTTGTGCCGCAGCATCCGCCGCAGAGTCATCGGCTCAGGCAGTCTGAGCACAATAGAAGGCTCTTAAGCCCGGGACATTGAGTAATGGAGCTCTTAAGCAGCCTCTGAATCGATTCTGTCTACGGCTGCCTGTGCGTCTTTCAAGACCTGATCAGCCTTCTGCATCAGCTTGTAGTAGGTATTCTTGTCTTCGGTGGTGTACGCGGCTTCCATCAGAAGGATGTACTTCTCTTCTGGAGACATCTGCCAGTGATTAGTTAGCGAATAATGCCGCAATCCTGAAGTTGGGCCGTAGCCAAAAATGCTTAATCTTTGCCCACCGAATGTATAAATCGCTACCCAGGCAAAACACTTGAAACCTGAAGGCTCTTCAGGCAGCACTCGGCATCCCATCGGTCAGAAAATTCCAAGCACAGGCCACTCGATACGCACACAACAAAGCGCTTGTCGCCGAGCTGATGCACCATCGGCGGCGGCCGAGAAATCTTGCTGAAGTCTTGGATCATCTCTCTTCCAATTTTTCTAAGTGTCGGCTAACAACCTGTTTTTAATTGCATCAAGTGGCACACATCACAACTGGCGGAATGCTCAGTAGATGTGTTATCCAGAAATCATGGACACTGAATTACTCAAAGAATCCTGGGAGAAGTTGACCGAACGCGGTTACACGCTGAGTCGTCCTGCTCCTGAAGTGGTGAACATCATCACGCCTACGGGTTACTCGACTCAGATTCGATTGAAACGACTGCCCAGCTACGCCCGCTATGTGCGGTGATTTCCGAGCCACTCGTCATCTTTAGGTGGCGCAGCCCCCTCTATCGGCGGGGCTGACTTCCAACAGCCTTAACCGAATCAAAGAAGCGGGACTACGGAACCGCGAGGAGAAACATGTTCGCCCCGAGCGATGCGGTCCGTTCCATAACGCTGCC